>Ga0182018_10003644_pt1 | contig 13676 bp, 18 predicted proteins | sample 812P2MmetaG_FD_120490 | JGI IMG/M metagenome (GOLD analysis project Ga0182018, IMG submission 120490) | Permafrost microbial communities from Stordalen Mire, Sweden - 812P2M metaG | ecosystem: Environmental > Terrestrial > Soil > Wetlands > Permafrost | place: Sweden: Stordalen | collected...
CAATCTCTTCGATTGCAGCAAGCCCCGTAGGCGCGAAGTCCAAGACATTTCTTGCCCCCTTCCTGCCTCGATGACTCATGTCGCAGCGCGACGAGCCGGTCCACGCACGTTGCCCGATGCGCATCGTTCGGGTTCGTCCTCCGGCCCATAAAACCACCCGCGATGGGAGTACTGCCAGCTTGGACTCGACATCGTGACGTCCGAACCCGTCAGATCCCGCTCTACTTCATCGCTGAATAGTCCGTCGGGCGCATGTAGGTAACGTCCACTTTCTCTACCAGCTTGTTGGCTTGCTCGGATTTGATGACTTCTTGAAAAGCCGGGTCGGCGAACATCGCGTCCCAGTTTCTTTTCGCTTCCTCCCGGCTGGAATGCGCCAGCATAAAAATGAATGTGTTGTCCCATGCGGGAGCATCCTCGGGTACCCAGTAACCGACAACCTTCAGATCGTGTTTGGCGAGTACCTTTGATGTCGTGTCGCGAAACCGTGACTCCAGCGCTGGCAACTTGCCCGGCAGGGCATGATAAACACGAAGCTCGAAGACACGATCGCTATCGGCCCGCACTTGGTGCTCGTGCGCCAGGCCTGCAGTGAGCAGCGATCCAGCGGCAAAGCAAATCGAGGCGACGCCGATAACAGTCCATCTTTCGAATTTCCAGCGGTTGCGTGTCCTGACCGGCGATAGCTGGACCGTCTTCATGGGTTCATTCTCCTTGTGTGTCTTTGAGAACAGCAGGGACATCGTTAATCGGCTCCCTTGCTTGGCGGACCTCATTGGGCAAATTGCAGCACGCTGGCAACGGCTTGCGTCAAGCGCGCCCAGTTGTTTTCTTCTTCCGCAAGCTGCTTCCGGCCAGCCGCGGTCAGCCGGTAGTAGCGCGCGCGGCGGTTGTTCTCTGACATCCCCCACTCCGCGCTGATCCATCCGTCCTGCTCCATCCGGTGTAGCGCCGGGTACAGCGAACCTTCTTCAACCCGCAAAACTTCACTCGAAACCCGCTGGATGTGCAGCGTAATCCCATACCCATGCATCTCCCCCGGCGCTAGCGTCTTCAGCACCAGCAACGCCAACGTGCCCTGCAGAACGTCACCCTTCGCCTTGGCCAAGACCTCTCCCATAGACAGCTATAGGTAAAGACGCTGCTCCCCGTCTTTCGTTTCCAGAAAAAAACAAAGATCTTGGCTTGGCAGCAAGACTGCTTAGCAGCATCGCTTCTCAAGGTTCAGACTGTGCTGGAGTCGGGCTGGCCTACAACTTTGGGGCAATAAAGCTTGAGGAATCTCGCGTAGCTGCAGAAAGGCCGAGGATAACAGTACCAGTGGTGCCGGGGGTAAGAACCGCTTGGGAAAAGAGGACGCGGTTCGCTACTCTCGAACGGAGAAGGTAATCGATTTCAAGGGACGAAAACAATAGGTATTTGCGCAGGAGACAACTGCAGCGAAGGCAAAGCATCGGGAACAACAGCGCCGGCGAGTGTACAAGGTTTTTTCCCTGTTTTGCGATTCGATCCCGGGTATTCTGTGCGACCATTGGCCCAACGGTGAGGTTGGAGCTGTCGCGATCCCCCTTGAACACCTGACCGGGACGAAGTATGAACGCGCCTGCCCAAGCTTTGCCCCGTAGTTCACGGTTGCCACCACTTGCGTCCGGAATCCCTTTTCTTGGCAGTACTTTCGATTTGCTGAAGGATCCGACTGGTTTCCTGATCGCGCGATACCAGCAGCTTGGGCCCGTTTTCCGCGTGATCGCATTCGGCAAGGAATACACGGTGATGGCGGGACGGGAGGCTTTCCAGTTCTTCGTGCGAGTCGGCGAGCGCCACTTCAGCCGGGAAATGTTCTACCGGCGTTTCGCGCAGGAACTCGGCACCAGCCAATTCATCTTGGGCGCGCAGGGTGACGAACACGCGCGGTTACGCAAAATGATGAAGTTGGGATTCTCACGACAGGTTGCTGCCGGCTTCATCCCCTGTATGGTGAAGGCTGTAGAACAACGCGTTCGCCAATGGCACGCCGGACAAAAGTTGCACGTGATGGACACTGCGGCCGAACTGGCATTCGAGTGCTATGCGCTGGTTATGGCGGGGCGCTCACTCCGCGAAGACTTCCGCGACGCCCTCATCTACTCCAATACCATCATGAAGGTTGGGGCGATGGTTCGTCCCGCTCTCTTGCTTCACTTACCGCCCTATCAGGGTGCGAAGCGGCATGTTTTCTCGCTGCTGAAGAAACTTGTCTCGGAACACCGCTCCGACAGTGACTCCCTAACCCGTGAGTGCGACTCGCTGGACACGCTACTGGCTGCCAGGGATCGCGAGGGGCATCCATTCCCGGAAAGCGATCTTATCGCGACCGCTCTCTATGGCTTCGTCGGCACGCTCGTGTACATGAATCGAGTGCTTTCCTACCTGCTGTTCGAAATCATTAAAGATCCAACCCTGCTGGAAAGGGTCACCAACGAAGCGGATGCTGTCCTCGCCAGTCCGACTCTCGATTCCATGACCCTGCAAAGAATGAGCACTCTCTATAGCACGTTCCTGGAGAACTTGCGCTTCCACCCCGTTGCACTTGGCTTGCCTTTCCTTGTCGAAGAGGACTTCGAATTCCAAGGATGCTTGATCCAAAAGGGACAAAAGGTAGTGCTGACACCCTTGCCGATTCATTTCTCGACGCGTTATTACTCCAATCCAAATTGCTTCGACTATGCTCGATGCGCGGAGCCGCGCCATGAACACCACGCGCCAGGTGCCTTCGCCCCCTTCGGATTTGCCGGCCGGGTCTGCGCCGCCGTTGGCTTGGTTGAAACGATCACCATGGTGGTAATCGCCACCTTACTGCGCAATGTCCACCTGCGGGTCGAACCGCCGCGGTACCAGCTCCGAACCGTATTAGATCCCCTGCCAGGCCCGGAAGCCGGTTTCCGCATGCGAGTCGTCAATCTCCGCCATGCTCCCGTACTTCCCCGAGCTCTTCCGAAAATCGAAGAACGCCTCACGGGAATTTTGCCGGGACTCAGTTCGCGCGAGTTGAAGCAGATTGTTTCTGAGGTGAAGCCTGCCACCTACCCTCCTGGAGCCCTGATCATCCGGGAGGGTGACACGGCCGAAGAGTTTTTCATCATCCTTGAAGGCGATGTTGAGGTGGTGAAGGATCTCCACCTGCCGCAAGAAGAACGAATTTTGGTGTCCCGTCTGGGTCCTGGAGACTACTTCGGGGAGATCGGATTGCTGCGTGGGATCAAGCGAACCGCGAGTGTGCGTGCAGACACAGTCGTCACGGTATTGGTGCTCGAACGCGAGACCTTCATCACGATTGTCTCCGAATGCGACCTCGTTAGTGCCCAAATCGCCGATATGGTCCGCCGGCGTGTCATGGCTATACGCTTGGCGGAAACGCTTCCCCGGCTCTCGCCGCAGCAAGCTGCGCGTTACCTGCCGAATTTCAAGCTAATTAGCTATAGACCAGGAGAAGTTATCGTGCGCCAAGGGGATCCTGCCGATATGTTCTACATCATCACCATGGGCCATGCAGAAGTTGTGAATCATCGCCCGGGTGGAGAGGACTTGGTTTTGGGTCAGCTCGGTACCGGAGAGTGGTTCGGGGAAATGGGCCTTATCCTGGGTCGTCCGCGTACCGCAACCGTTCGCGCCACCTCTGATGTCGAAGTAATGGGATTAGATCGCAAGAACTTCCAAGAGCTGATGGCCGAATCCGACCCATCCAAATCGGATGTAACCACCATGATGTTCCGACGCCTAATTTCTCCGTGGGAAAAGATGCAGTGACAACTCGCGGCCGGAAGACGCTGCCGTCCCATAATCTTGAGATCTGTCTTGAGGATAAAACCTGCCACATTGTCGTACGACGCCTTCAGCGAAGCCTCGTGCGCAAAACCCAGGCGGTACTCAGCAGTGAAGAAACCCATGCGGACCCTGTTCGCGGCGTGTTGACGAAGAATCGAAAGGGCCGATGACTCCCGAGTTTGCGACGAAGTTTGGAGGAGAATGAAGGAAATCGCCGTGCGCGAAGACAAGAATTTCGGCCAGTTGGCGGAGCTTCTCCTAGAATGGAATGTTTTGCTTAAGCGCCACGAAACATCCGAACAAGACTTGACATATAGGCTGTAGGTAACAAGCACACCTGGGTTGTCACGCAAGAAACGAAGTGGACGACCTACGAATATGGGAAAGGCTTGCTTGCCTGCGTGCGCCAACCTTTGACAATATCCGCAGCTTTGCCGATTTCACTTAGGAGATTGTCGCGTGAGCTCCAGCTTTAGCCGCATCCTCACATCGTTATCGACATACAACGCGCCATGCTGTTGCTGCACCGGGTGTATTTCAGCGCCGGGCAGCACCGCGCTTACTTCGGGAATGGTCTTCAGACCGTATCCGAAGATACATACCGAAGGGACGCTGAGCTTGGTTCCCAACTCCTGACGGAACTCGCGAGCCTGCTTCAAGAGCTGCCGATGTGGGTCGCCCAACCATGAATCCTCGGATAACACCGGGAGATTCGCTCGCTGGTCGGATACAAACGGGTACGTTGGCAGGATTTGATACCAGGATGGATAACCGGCAACTACATCGCGCAGACGAGCATTCAAGACCGGGAGCGGGCCGGGGCCTTTTAGCAGCATGGCGAACGCGTACGGAGTGCCGAGATGCGGGCCTCCGAGTAGGACGACCCGCTCAACCTTTTTGCGTCCGCCAAGAAGCTCGATGTAGCAGCGCGCCACGAGGCAACCCATGCTGTGCGCAATGATGGTTATCGGTCCCTTGACATCCCATTTATCGATCGCCGCGGCCAGACGCATGGCGGACTCGCGATTATCCTGACGAAAGTCGTAGCCGAACTCCAACTGGTCGTCGCCGTCTTCGTATCCCAGACTCTCGTTCAGGTAATCGGTGAGCAGGCTGTACTGATGTTGGCGAATCAGGTTGGGCACAATCACGATGTCATTCACGAGGCCCCTGGGTTCAAGTTGCTCTTCGATGCGCAACAAGCCGGGATGGAAGAGCAGCGTACGCGGAATTGGCCAGATCTGTTCGCTTCCGCGCCACAAGCTTGATCCGCCAAAGCCGGGAATAACCACGACCGGCCGCCTTTCGAGGTGGCGGATCGCTTGGACTCAAAAACGGTCAGTGCATCGAACGAAAACCCTTCTTTGAAAACCAGTTCGGCTGGTCCTACCCGAAAACTATCGCCGCTCAGTAGAGGGGCAACCGCGATGCGCTGACTCCGAACGTAGGTGCCGTTGCCGCTTTGGAGGTCGCGGATCATGAAACGATCACCGTCGCGGTGAAGCACGGCGTGGCGACGCGAGACTGCTGGAAAATCGATAACGACGTCATTGTCGAGGTCGCGGCCGATGGTCAGTTCATCCCTTTTCAGTTCGACCTCCCAGGTCTTCGTCGGAGTTTGAACCGCCAGCCGCGACGCGGAAGTATCCTGGAGTTGCACGGACAAGGCGGGTGGCGGCGGCTCGGAGTCTGTTTTAAATTCGATCCAGGTCATGGCCGCGTCAGGTTCCGCGTGCGCTCGTTCGAAGCGGAACAGGCTGTCGCCAATGCTGAGCACATCGCCGGGCTCGAGTGCTCCTTGATGTATCGCAGCACCATTAATGCGCGTGCCGTTGGTGCTGCCCAGATCGGTGACGCGGCACTCGTGAGGGCCACATTCCAGTTCAGCGTGGCTACAGCGAAGTCTTTCCGTCCTGAACGACGATGTCGCAAGAGCTCACGCGACCAATGGTTATGGAAGTCTTGGAGAGTAAAAATTCCTGTTTGACGCCGTCTGGCAGGCTGAGAATCAGCTTTCCTGATACCGCCGTCGAAGGGGATTCCACTAAAACATCCGGCATCGTTCAATTCAACACTCCCCCGACACAGGGCGGGGAAATCGAGTGTACCAGGGACTGAGCGGCGTACGAGGAGCAACCCTCTTCGTCACTCATCCAAGGTGGGAGCGGTATGCGGGAAAACCGCTCGTACGTTTCTGTGCGGGGGCGATCAGCGATGGTCGTCCCTACCGCAGCCAAACTGCCGGCTGAAGCTGTTTGGTAGCAAACTCTTCAACCGCCATACAGTCGGGTAGACCGCTCAAATGGTCCGTTCTCGCCGTTTTCTCAAGGAGAACGTTCTTCGCTTCAATCTCACGGCGCATTTCGACGATCCTACAGCCGGAGCGGACGAATACCTAGCCAAACCATTTGACACCGGCGAACTCCTGGCGCGGCTTTCCGATTCATGTCCGCTTAACATTGGAGGAGAAGAGGATGTGATTTTATTCTTCGCGGAGGACTCGCATGGGTTCTACGCGGGAGGCGCGAAGAGAGGGGACGAGGGAGGCGACTGTGGCGACGATGAGGACGAGCAGGATGACGGCCGCAAGCGTGGGAAAGTCGGTGGGGGAAACACCGTAGAGGAGGCCGGCGAGGAGGCGAGTGGTGGCAACTGCCAGGGCAAAGCCGGCGAAGCAGCCCACGAGGCAGACGGTCAATCCCTGCCAGAGAAATCGTTTAACGATTTGGCCGGGTAAGGCGCCGAGAGCGAGACACAGGCCCACCTCACGTTGGCGCAGGTTAACGTTGTAGCTCAGCGTGCCGTAAAGTCCGATGCAGGCCAACGAGAGCGCCGTCGCTGCAAAGAAAGATAGCAGGACGGTGCGCAGGAGGTTTTCCGCAAGCGCATCTGAGTAGTGTTGTTCCAGGGGAGCGAAATCGTACGCGGAGCGCATTGGCTCGACATTGCGAAGCTGACGGCGAATCGTTTCAGCCATGGTCATGGGGGCGTTACGGGTGCGCACCAGGAAGTACGTGCCTGGTTCGGCGAGAGGAGCACACCAGTAGGCAGTGGGAACGGGCGCGTGGTCCAGGCCAGACTCGCGCGCGTCGCCAGAGATGCCGCGAATTTCGGCTGCGCCGGAATATCCCAAACCGGCGGGTTCTACGTGATAGCCAATCACGGAGGCGCCATTAAAGTAAACGTCTGCGAAAGCGCGATTCACCACAACTGAAGCAGTGCCTCCGGTTTCGCGGCAAACTTCGCCGGCGAGCAAAGGGATGCGCATAGTCTGGAAATAACTGGCGGAGACAAAGCGATTTTCGGCGACGATCTTAGGCTCCGTTTCAGCGCGCCCTTCGAGGAGCTTGACTTCGGTCTGGTATCGGAAAGGCACGCCCGGGACCCCTACAGAGATGGCGGCAGATTCGACGCCCGGCGTCGCGCGTAGTGTTTCGAGTATACGGTCAGTAAACTGGCGAAGTTTTTTTAAGTCACCGGTTTCCCCAAAGTTCATGCTGAGCTGGAAGGTGAGGATGTGGCCGGAATCGAAGCCACGCGAGACCCGGCCAAGCTCTTGAAAGCTACGGAGAAGCAGGCCAGCGCCGGCCAGCAGGGTTACCGCGAGAGCTATCTGGACGCCGACGAGGAGCCATTGCACGGGATTTCGCCCGGACACCTGTGATCGGCTGGTCTGTGCAAGGGAGGCAGCCAGGCTGCTGCGGGTGCCACGAATGGCGGGGAATAGTCCGCAAATAAAAGTTACAACAACGGAACAAGAGAGTGAGTAGACAATAATGCGTACGTCGAGGTGAATCTCTTCGACGCGCGGCAGTTGCGCGGCGAGAGCGCGAAAAAGGCCGGATGCCCCGGCAGCGACCGAGAGACCAAGGACCGAGCCGAGCAAGGCGAGAAGAAATGTTTCCGTGAGCAATTGTGCGACGAGCGCACCGCGAGAAGCTCCCAGAGAGAAGCGAACGGAGATTTCGTGCTGACGTTGGGCTGCGCGAGACAAAAGGAGCGCAACAATATTCGTGCAGGCGATCAACAAAAGCAGAGAGACGGAGCCATAGAGCAGCAAGAGAGAGCGGCGTGAATCCCCGACTGTACTTTCCTTGAGTGGCTGAATGCCAACGGAGAGACGCGCGTCGCTTTTCGGAAATTGTTGCCCCAGTTGGGCCTGCACGGTAGCCAGATTGGCGCGTGCTTGTTCGACCATGACGCCAGGCTTAAGACGACCAATCACCGTAAACCAGTTGTTTTCCCGGGGCTCGCCGTAAGAAATACCCGCGGGGATGGGGCACCACAAATCCGCCTCACGATTTGGAAAGAGGAAAGAGGGCGGCATTACGCCCACGATGGGGTACACCTGCCCATCAAGTCGCAGGGTTTTCCCGATGACGTATGGATCAGCATTGAACCGGCGGCGCCAAAAACGGTCGCTCATAAGGACCGCATTCGGGCCGTTGAGGGCTTCCTCCTCCGGCGTAAATTCCCGGCCCGGCGCGGGCACCACGCCCCAGACTTGAAAAAAACGCGGAGAAACCCAAGCACGAGTCACTTTCTCCGGCACAGGGCCGGTGGATTCGGAGACGTCCTCAGTGTAGTAGCCGGTGAGCGCTTGAAACGTGGAATTGAGACGATTCCAGTCCTCGAGGCGGGCTGGAGCAACCAGGTTGAGAGGCCTCGGATTTTTCAGATCGTATTGGTCGACGCGCACCAGTTGATCGGCTTGCGGGAACGGTAGCGGCTTCAGGAGGATGGCGTCGATGGCGGAGAAAACGGCGCTGTTGGCGCCAATGGCTAAAGCGAGAGTGAGGATGACGGTTAGGGAGAAAGTGGGAGATTTACGGATGAAGCGGAAGGCGGATTTGAGATTGGCGAGAGTGGCGTCCAGGAGGCGGATGCGGTAGACGTCGCGGACTTGTTCCTTCAGATTTTCGTGGCCTCCGAAATCGAGTTTGGCGCGCCGATGGGCTTCTTCGGGCGACATACCTGCCGTAATGTATTCCTCGGTGAGCTCGTCCATGTGAAAGCGAAGCTCCGAGTTCATTTGCTCATCGGACGCGCGCTTGGGAAAAAGGGATTTCCACCAGGGCATGACAGACTCCTATTCCACGGTTTGCAGAATGTTGACCACCGCTCCTGCCAGCCGCTTCCAGTTCAATTCTTCACTCGCCAGTTGCTTGCGGCCCTTCGCCGATAACTTGTAAAACTTGGCCTGCCGACCCTTTTCGGACTCGCCCCACTCAGCGGCAAGCCATCCTCGTTTTTCCAGGCGGTGCAAAGCGGGGTAGAGCGAGCCTTGCTGCACCTGAAGAACGTCTTGTGAGATTTGGCGGATACGGAGGGAGATACCGTAGCCATGCACAGGGCCCAGAGCGACGATTTTCAGGATTAGCATGTCCAGCGTTCCTTGGAGCAGGTCAGATTTTTCGATGGGCATCGCGTCTCCTAGACAATCGACATATTAAAACGATGGATAGGTAGAATGTCAAGGAGGGAAGAAACCGCATGCACCGCCGCATGCTAGATTTGGAGCGCCAAGTGCGCAATCTCGCTCTCGTCGTGGCTCAGGGCGATTGCTCGACGGCACTTCGCGAGGCTTAGTGGAGCGTGAACGCGAGATCGGAGAGATAACCACGAAGCTGCTCGAAGCGCGGCCTGATTCTCTGCGCGTCAAACCCCGTAGCATCCGCACTTTTGCAATGCGTCAAATGAGGGACATCCTAGCAATCGTCAACTCTGACGCAGCACAAACGCGTTCCATCTTCGCAAAACACACCGAGAAAATAACCCTGACGCCAACTGGAGAACAATATCTTGCTTCAGGGACTTGGCACTTCCCAGGGCGTAGCAGTATCGATGGTGCCGGGGGCTCGAATTGCACATAACAGCCTCAACATAGAGTTTCGCATCGAGATAGCCGCATGAAGCCGTTCGTCCGTCTTTTTTCGCAGGCGCTAAGCCAAACTGGCTTTTCCCAAGGTTCGGACGTGGGCTCCATTCCGATCGCCCGTTTCGTTAGCGGCCGTGGGAGAGTCGCGAGAACGCGGGTCACTTAGTAGAGAAGACCGCGTCAGGTGGGATGAAAACGAAGTCGCAGTGCGCGCCAGTACACATGAGAATACCTCGGCGGACCAGCTTTGCCTCGCTTCCGTCGGGAAGCGGCACAATATAGTCCACCTCACGAATTTCCTTCGCCAGAGGTTTCAAATCATCTTCCCCGCTAATGAACTTTATATCTTTAACCTTGATATTCGGCGCAAAGAGCACGAAGAATTCCGCAGAACCCGACTTCTGCCCAGGGGCACGGGTGATGTGGTAGCGGCGCATCTCTGAAACGTCGGTGGCCCCCATCCCAATTAGCTTTTCACGCGTACGAGAATCCAGGACGAGCCTTTCGAGGCACTGACCGGCCTCCGTTGATTGCTCCTTTACCGCGACAGCCATGGCGCAAACGTGAATTACCTCTGTTTCCCAAATTCTGTAAATGTCTGGAATAAAAACTGGGGTAATGAGCGAACCATATATCACAGCTTGATCCGAGAAGGGTGAATTCCTCGCTTCGGTATTATGGGACACACTATCTATTGAACCGTGTAACAGCGCTGGAGCGGCTCAGGGATCCGGCCTCGCCGCCCGTAGCGCGGTGAAGGAAAGCGGGTATACAGTAAGGGGATTGCGAGCTCGTTCTTTCCTGGGCCTTAATTGGTTCGTATTCTATTCGTTTGGAGGCATATCATGAGCGAGGCTGATGTCCAGCGGTTTGCCGACGAAGTATTGAAAAACTCCACGCTACAGGAAGAATTGAAGGGTAAGACGGAAGATCGGGAGATTCTGGCGGTCGCCGTCCATCATGGGTACCACATTACCCACGAAGACGTGCTCGCCTATGCCCACGCGCAGAATCCGGAACTCAATGAGCAGGATTTGCAGAGGATTGCCGCCGGAGCGCCATTCGCGGGCAACCCAACGCGAATCGATCCTTACAAGAACTTCAAATTTTGATCGAGCGAAACCGCCGAAGCACGAGCCAAGCTTCTGCCGGTATGCGCCAGCGCTTCAAAGGGCTAGTCCCGCCGGAAACGCCGAAGTTGTTACCCGGATTTTAGCCGACTACGCCGCCGGCGACTCAATCACTACCACCGCCAAGAAACTGAACGCAGAGGGCGTGACATCGCCGGCTCCGTATCGCGGCCAGCGCCATCCGTCTTGGGCACCTTCGGCAATCTCGGTCATGCTTCACAACGAGCGATATCGCGGAGTCGCAATTTGGAACCGTACCAGGAAAGTGCGCGATCCGGGTAGACGGTTGTGGAATCTCCGCATCTCGGGATTATTTCGGACGCCATTTGGCAACGGGTTCAGTCTCGCTTGGCAACGGTCAACGCGATGTTCTCCAGCGGACGCGCGGCCGGCCTTACCTCGCGATCGTACACCGCGAAATACCTCTTCTCCGGCTTCTTGGAATGCGGCCTGTGTGGATCGAACGTGGTGTTGATATCGGGCCGCGGTGGCGATGGATGGGCGAAGTACGGCTGCCCACTACATCAAAAGCGGGGCACGTGTTCGAACGCCTTGGTGGTTCGCCGCGATTCAATCGAGCGGGAGATCATCGAAGGGCTTCAGCGAGAAGTTCTGAGGGACGACATCGCCGCAAATGCCCTCGGGGAGTTTAAGCGTCAGCTTCAGTCTCGCCTCCAGGGCGCCAGATCCCATTTAGCGGTCCCGCGCGCGAAGCGGGAAAAGCTCAAGTCCGAGATAACCAATCTGGCGCGGGCGATTGCCGACGGGCATAGTTCCACGGCATTGTTGAGCAAGTTGGGAAAGCGGGAGCGGGAACAAGACAAAATCAGCGATGACCTGCTCGCGGCGGATGGTCGGGGATTTGACGCAAAGCTGCAGGAGATAGAGACATTCGTTCAGAAGCGCTTGCAGGACATTCGCGGGATGCTTTTTCGGACGTTCCGCGGGTGAAGGCAGAACTCTCAAAGCACTGCACGGCGATCACTCTCACGCCGGAGGGGTCGACGTTCCGAATCTCAGGGGATTGGAACTTGCTTGGCGGACGTTCGGATGGTGCCGGGGGCCCGAATTGCACATAACAGCCTCAACATAGAATTTCGCATCGAGATAGCCGCATGAAGCCGTCCGTCCGTCATTTTTCGCAGGCGCTGAGCCAAACCGACTTTCCCAAGTTTCGGACGTGGGCTCCATTCCGAGCGCCCGTTTCGCTAGCGGCCGTGGGAGAATCGCGAGAACGCGGGACACTTAGTGGAGAAGACCGCGTCAGGCGGGATGAAGACGAAGTCGCAGCGTGTGCCGGTACACAGGAGAATGCCTCGGCGGACCAGCTTTGCCTCGCTTCCGTCAGGAAGCGGCACCTTATAGTCTACCTCACGAATTTCCTTCGCCAGCGGTTTCCACAGGATGCGTCATTTACGGGAAGGCGACGAATCTGTCACGATACCGATCCGTCGGTGAACTCCGCCCATGCCCCTGCAGAACACAAAAAACACGTCTTTACATAAACAAACCAACTGACTATAGTGCGGGCCATTCCGGAATGTGCCCGCGGTCGGGCGTCCCCACGATGCCGGAAAATTCGTACTTAGCGGTAACAATCGCCGTCTCGACGGCGGCGGTGAGAGAAAGAGAGAACAAATGTCTGAAAAAACCCTCAATCCCAGCTCGGAACACTCCGGCGAAGTCATCGAGCTAAACGAAGATCAGCTGAGTGGCGTTCAGGGCGGGCAAGGCATCTCCGTTCCAGTGAAGATCAAGGAGATCACCGAAGTTCCAAAGACTACGACTGGCGGGTCGATCGCCCAAGGCGATACCCTCGACAGTTCGTTGCTCGAAGACGGACTGCCTTCCTAAGACAGCCGAAAATACCGGATATCAACTCTTGGCCGGGTCGCCGTCAACGGCGGCCCGCCCGGGTACTTATATTCAGTTCGCCAGCTGAGTCGTCTCTCCCGCCGATATGAACCGAATATGATTCTCGAAGCTGCTCTCCCCAGCCTTTACACGCCTTGGCTCCGCACCCTGACTGGCGGCCCTATTCCCGCCGAGAGCCGAGCCACCTGCCAAAACTGCGCGATGCTCCCGTCTCCCGGGGGTCCTGCGAATGTTACGTATTTTCATCCGGCCACGAAATGTTGTGCGTTCCAACCACACATTCCCAACTTCCTGGCTGGGCGCATCCTCATGGAAGAGGATCCTTCGATTCAATTGGGGAGGGAAGAGCTTGAACGACGTATAGCGCGAAGAGTGGCGGTCTCTCCGCGTTGGGCGGGGCCTGGGTCCGTCTTCGATTTGTTGTACCGCAGCACTCCCAACGTCTTCGGCCGCGCTCCGGAATTGCGCTGCCAATTTCTCGACGCTAATGGTGGCTGTGGCGTCTGGAAACATCGGCCTGCGGTATGCTCAACTTGGTTCTGCAAACATGTTCGTGGCGCCACGGGACAACACTTCTGGAAGGTGACAGACAAGCTTCTGCAGATCGTCGAATACGAGCTCGGACTGTGGTGCCTGGCGGAGCTGAAGGTAGGTTCGGCGGAAGTCTATGCCATGTCGGCGCAGCCCTCGCCTGACGTTTCGGAGCTAGGCGGGGAGATGAACTGGGGTTTGTATCGCAAGATTTGGGGCGATTGGGTCGGCCGCGAAGCGGAATTCTATCGTATGTGTGCGCGGCTGGTGGACCCGTTGACATGGGAACAGGTCGAGCGGATATCAGGTTCCCGAGCGCGAATTCTCGCGCAAATGCTGTCGGATGCTTACAAACACCTGGAGTCGAAGGCTCTGCCGGAGAGATTGCGTCTGGGTCAAATCCATTTCACTGGCATTGAGGACGGCGGTTTCCGAATTGTCGGTTACAGTGGATTCGA
>Ga0182018_10003645_pt1 | contig 13674 bp, 10 predicted proteins | sample 812P2MmetaG_FD_120490 | JGI IMG/M metagenome (GOLD analysis project Ga0182018, IMG submission 120490) | Permafrost microbial communities from Stordalen Mire, Sweden - 812P2M metaG | ecosystem: Environmental > Terrestrial > Soil > Wetlands > Permafrost | place: Sweden: Stordalen | collected...
CGGCGGTGGGCGGCGTCCGCAACATACCGGGCACGGCAGCATCGGATGGCAGCTACGTCATCGATCGCCTTGCCGGATTTACCGTGAGCGCGCCGCAAGCCGTCTTCTCCGTGGTGACGCCGGGCGCCTTCGCCGCGGCGCGGATCCCGTTGAAGCGCGGCCGCGACTTCAACGAAAGCGACACTTACGACGCGCCTTTCACGGCCATAATCAACGAGGCGCTGGCGCGTAAATCGTTTCCCGGCCAGGACCCGCTAGGTCGCACGATTTATTGCGGGCTGGACTCCATGAAGGGCATGCAGATCGTGGGGGTGGTGGGCGACATCCGGCAATACGGGCCGGCGGTGGCGCCGGCACCGGAAATCGTGATGCCCTATGAGCAGCACCCGCAGACCGTCACCGCGCTCGATATCGTGGTGCGCGCGTCCGTCCCTGGCAGCGCGCTTTGGGGGCCGATCCAGCTCAAGGTGCGCGCGCGTTCGACGGAAGTCCCCGTGAAATTCACCAGCATGGAGGATCTGCTGGCGGAGAATACCGCCGCGCCGCGCTTCCGCACCCTGCTGTTGGCACTCTTTGCGGCCATCGCGGTATGCCTGGCGATGGCCGGCGTTTACGGTGTAGTGGCTTATACCGTGGGCCAACGTTCGAGCGAGATTGGCCTGCGCATGGCGCTGGGCGCCCGCTCGAGCGACGTCTTGCGGCTGATTCTGCGGCAAGGCATGGTGCTCACGGGCATCGGATTGACGGTGGGGTTAATCGCAGCCATAGCCGCCACGCGCCTGGTCGCCAGCATGCTGTTCGAAGTGAAGGCCAGCGATCCGGCAACTTATATCGGCGTAGCCGCTCTGCTCGGAGTAGTATCGCTGGCGGCCAGCTATATTCCGGCGAGGCGCGCGGCGCGCGTGGACCCCGCGTCGGCTTTGCGGCGAGATTAGAAGCCTTTCCTTACTGCTCATTACCGGCTGGATGTTATGCATCCGATGAACGATGTGGTTGTGGTGTTACCCGGGATTCTCGGTAGCGTTTTGCAAAAGAACGGGCAGGATATCTGCAGATTCCAGTGGCGCTCTCCGTCGAGGACTTGCCCTCGCCCTGGAAGAGGGATCAATCGATAGACTGTCCCGTGAGAATGCCCTCGATGTTGGCCCAAACCGCCATCGTCATTCTCGCAAATACCGGAAAGGCCAGATGCCAGCGCAGCTTAGCGGGCCCGCTGCTCTTCCCCCCAAATCGTGCTGTCCGGACCCGACAGTTTGCGGAATATCTGGTAGTAGCGGGCGGCTTCCGCGTGATGACCCTCCCGCTCGAGAACCGCGCCGCGCAAGAAAAGCAAACGGGGAAAGTAGAGCGAGGAGAAGATCGGCAGGCCCGCGGCTTGCGGCAGCGGAGTGAGCCGCAGCAATGGTTCGGCGCGTTGCCATTGGCCCGACTCTTCGTAAGCCCAGGCCAGCAGCACGGATAAGCCGTCGTCCAACTCGCCCGTAGGACGCTGGTAGAGATCCTGGAGCACTTGTACGGCGGGCCGAAACTGCTTGCCAAACAGCAGCGCGTAGGCCCGCGCGTAATCCTTCAGCGGAGATTGCGCCGGCAGGGGAAACGCTTCCGGCTGCGCCAAAGACGCCACCAAGGCAGCCAGCGCGGAAGTTGCGGGAAGGGCCTCGGCCACTGCTTTGAGGGCGTGTTCCGCGGCTCCCGCACGGTCTCCCAAATTGAGCAGCCAGATGACCGCCAGTGCGTCGGCGCGGCAAGCGACTTCACGCCCCGCCCCGGCCGCCTCGGCCCGTGCCAGACGGTCCAGGCTGGCGATGGCCGCGCGCCGCGCGCCGGTTTGCCACGACCACGCCGCCGCATAATACGGGGCAAAAGGATCGTGCGCCGCCTCCCGCCCGGCAAGGTACCGGTTGAACAGCGTCGTGGCGCCCGGGACATCGCCCGTCATCAGGCGCGCCTGCGCGGCCTTCAGTTCTTCGCCGCCGCTCAAAAAACCCGGGGCCTTGGCATGCGCGGCCAGATAGAATTGCTCCGCTTCGCCGAAGTGGCCCAGGACGAAGTGCACGTCACCCAGCGAATCGAGGGGATTCGGCTCGTTCGGACGCAACTGCTCATAACCGCGCAACACCCGTATAGCGGTGGGCAAATCGCCGGAATAAGCCGCCGCATAGCCCATCGCATTCAGCGCCTCCACGCCCTCGGGCCGTATGGAGAGGGCGCGGCGGAATTCCACTATGGCGCCCTCGTAATCGCGCACGCTCATCAACGCTTCGGCCAGCGCGCGATGGTGATTGGGATCCGCCGGATCCAGGCGGGCCAGTTCACGGCGCGCCTCCAGTTGGGCGTGAAAATCGCCGCGCAAAGCCGCTGCGCCGAGATCCAGTTCCGCCCGGTCGAGTCCGGCGAACCGCGCCTGGTGGGCGCCCGATTGCTCGACGATCCGATCCGCCCCGGCGCGGTCCCGCTGCGCAATCGCCATATCCAACCACAACACGTAGGCGCGTCCGAAATCGGGGTCGGCGGCGGCCGCCTTGGCGAGATCCTGGGAAGCCGCCACCGGATCGGGCGATTCCAGGGCGGCCACGAAGTCGCGCAACGCCTGCGGGTTTCGCGTGCCGAACGGATGCGTCCCGCCCAACTGCCTGCCCAGCGCCTCGGCTACCGGAAAGACGCCGTCGCTGGCGGGACCGCTGGCTGAAGCCACCAGCGCCATCTTGTGGGTGGCCAGATCTTCCTCGGTCGCGGTGGCGCGTAGGACGCCATTCACCACGGAGAAGTCGCCGTACACGATCTGGTTGGCGCCCGCCACCAGCGCTCCGGTGCTCTCGACGGAGATTCCCGGCGCGCCTGGCCGCCTGCCGAGCGAAGCATCGAGGGCGTGCAGCGCGCGCCATTGGATGGCGTACCGTTGCGCGGAGCCCTGGAGTTCGCCCGATAGAATCTCGGCAAAAGCGCGGCCCATCCAGTCGAGAGTTGCGTCGGAGGAAAGGTTTTCAAAGCGCAGGACGGCGACTTGGGGTACCGTCTGCGGGCTGTCGCGGCGCGCGCAACCAACCACGCATGCCAGCAGGAATGCTAATGAAGCCGCCCTAGCTCGAAATAACAGTGTCATGTCGTGGGGCAGCCATCTTGGCTGTAAGCCGGCTTTCAGACGGCTTGGACGCGCTGGAAAGCGCATCCGCAGGCAGGATTGCCTGCCCCACTAATCGCGCCAGTGCTACAGGACACGGGGCTCCAGCTTGAGTAGCTCCTTGAATTCGGGCAAGTCGCGCAGGGCGGCGAACTCCGGATCCTGCAAGAACTTCTTACGGTCGGCAAAGCCCTCTTCCAGGGCCTTCCGGATGTATTGCAGCGCGCGTTCCTGCTGGCCTTGCCTGGCGTAAATCTTGGCCAGATAGTAGTGGAACCTGGCCCGTTCTTCGACGGTGCGCTCCTGCAGCAGCACGCCATAAGTATTGCGGTGCTCGAAGACCTCGGGGTCGAGCTGGAAAGCCGTGTTATAGGCCTCCCAAGCCTCTTTGTATCTCCTCTCGGCAAAATACGCGGTCCCCAGGTTGCTGTAAATGGACGCGGAGGCGGGCGCCAGCTTCAGCGCGTGCTTGTAAGAGCCGGTAGCCTTGCCATAGCGTTTTTCCGCGTAGTAAATGGTTCCCAGGTTGTTGATGGCTTCCGGGTATTTGGCATCCAGACGGATGGCGCGCCGGTAGCGCTTCATGGCCGCATCCAACTGCATCATCTGGTGATAAGCGATGCCCAGCTTGTTCCACACGACTGCGGAATCCTGTGGGGCCTGTTCGTAAGACTCGATGGCTTCGCGATACATCTTGCGGGCCATATAAACGTCGCCCCGAGCTTCTGGCGTGAGCGGCGGGTTGGGGATATCGGAAACGTTTGGTTTGGCAGCGGACTGAGAGTCGAGAGCAGGTTTGGTATCCTGCGCAAAAACCACCCCGGAAATCAGGCACGCGCCGCAAAGAACGACAAGGTTACGAGCGGAAAGCATACGGGCCTCCCCCTTTTGTTCTATTTAAACACACCTAGCAGGCGCCGGAAAAGGCCTTTTTTTTCCTTGGGCTTTTCGGCCTTCTGGGCGGTGTCGATCGGAGGGGGTGGGGCGCCTCCTGGGCCCGGCAGCGGCTGGCGCGCGGCGAACGCCGGCGGCGGCGCGCCTACGTGGGGCGGCGGGTCCACCGCGGGAGCATTGCCGGGGATTTCCCAGCCGGCCACGTGCGTGGCACTTTGACCTCCGCCGTGCAGCGGGCACGAGGTTACCGGCTGCGACCCCGAGATATAAACTTCCGATATCGTGGTGGGACAGTAGGGTGTGGCCAGCATTCCCGACTCGGGATCGATCTGCACGGAAACGATACCGTCGGGAGCCTCGAAGGGCTGCGCGTTGCGATACGCGCGATACTGCAGCGCGCGCTTCATGAATTCCGTCCAGATGGGCAAAGCCGAGTGCGCGCCTTCCAGGTCCAGCATGCGGTTATCGTCGAAGCCCACCCACACGATGCACAACAGGTTCGAGGTATATCCCGCAAACCAGCCATCGTGGGAGGTTCCGGTCTTGCCGGCGGCGGGAACCGTGAAGCCGCGCGACCGCACGCCGGCCGCGGTGCCCGTGCGCATTACCTCTTCCATCAGGTTGGTCATCAGGTAAGCCACCCGCGGATCCAGCACCGTGCGCTCTTCCTTCTTGTTGTTGTAAATGTCTTTGCCGTTCTGGGCGCGCACCATGGAGACGAAACTAGGCTTCACGTACACGCCTTGATTGGCGAAAATGGTGTAGGCCCCGGCCATTTCCATGGGGGTCACGTCATAGGCGCCCAGCGCCACGGCGGGCGTCGGCTGAATGTCGTAATTCAAGCCGGCCTTCTTGGCCAGAGCCACGATCGCATCGAAGCCCACGATTTCGCCGACTTTGACCGTGGCCACGTTCATGGATTTCGCCAGCGCCCGGCGGAGGGTGACCGTGCCGTAAAACTTGTGTTCGAAATTGCTGGGCTCGTAGGGCTTATTGTCGTACCAGAAAGTGGTCGGCTCATCCAGCACCGTGGTGCTGGCGGTGAGGATGTGCGGTCCGCCCTCGATGGCCGTGTTCAACGCGGCGGTGTAAACGAAGGGCTTGAAAATGGAACCGGGCTGCCGTTTGGCCAGGATGTGGTTAAGCTGGCTGGCGCCGTAGTTGCGTCCGCCGGCCAACGCCTTGATCTCGCCGGTATGCGGATCCAGCGCGATCAGCGCGCACTGCGCTTCGGGAATCGGCTGGCCCTTGAAGCGCTTCTGTTTGCGGATCAGCTCGTCCACGCTTTGCATACCTTCCCGGATGGCCTCGGCGGCGGCCCGCTGCAAGTCCAGATCGAGCGTCGTGTAGACCCGGAACGAGTTGGCCTGAAAATCGATATCCTGAAACTGGCTCTGCAAGAATTCGTTCACTTCGTCGACGAAATAAGGGGCATCCAGCGACTGGATGGCGCCTTTGGCCAGGTTTAAGGGCGATTCCACGGCCACGCCGTATTCGCGGTCGCCGATGTCGTCGTTCTGGCGCATGAGCGAGAGCACCAGGTTGCGGCGCTCGAGCACGCGATCCGGATTGCGGTACGGATTGTAATAGCCCGGCCGCTGGATCATGCCGGCCAGCGTGGCGGCCTCCGGCAGCGTGAGTTGCCGGATATCCTTGCCGAAATACGCTTCGGACGCTTCGCCAAAGCCGTTAATGCTGAAGGTGCCTCGCCGGCCGAGATAAATCTGGTTGGCGTAGTCTTCAAAGATCTGCTGCTTGGAAAGGGTCTGCTCCAGGCGCAACGTAATCAGGAGTTCCGCCATCTTGCGCGTCCAGCGCTTCTCCGGCTCCAGCCAAAGGTTTCGCGCCAGTTGCTGGCTCAGGGTGGAAGCGCCTTGCTCCTTGCGCCCTTCCTTCAGGTCCACGTAAGCCGCTTTGACTATCCGTAGCGGGTCGAAGCCCTGGTGTTGGAAAAACCGCTTGTCTTCAGCCGAGGTGACGGCCTCGATAAGCACTTTCGGGATATCGGCGAATCTTACCAGGCGACGCTTCTCGCGGTTGCGATCGAAGAGGTTGGTGATGAGCTGCGGCTCGATCTGGTATTGGCCGCGGGCGGTATTATCCCGCAGCGAGACGATCTGCGAGATGCGGCCTTTGGCGAACTTGATGACGCCGGCCTCCTCATCGAAATACGACGCCGGGCCGGGGAAGATCTCGATGTCCCCATCCGGCCGGATTTGGAACGAGCCGATAGCGTTGCCGCGCGATTCGGTGTAGCCGCAGCGGCGCAATTCGGCGGCGATCTCGCCGCTCGTGATGGGGTCACCCACGGCGATCAGGCGCGGAGCCGCAAAGATCTTGGAGGTATTGGCAAATGGGCCGGCGCGCAGCTTCTGATCGATCAGGCGGGAGTATTTCGCATAGTAGTGCGTGAGAACGCCCGCCAGCAGCAGGAAAACCAGCGTAAACGAAATCACCAGGGCCTTGCCCGCGGGATGCAGAAAGAACCGGACCAGGTAGGCCTGCTTGGGCACCCGGACTCTGACTTTCCTCTTCGAGTCGGAATTCTTCACTGGCACTAACAACGATTCTCTCATATGTACGGCGCTCGCCGACGGTCGCGGCTCAGTAACTCTTGCGAGATCAATGCGATTATTGCCGAGTTGCGACCGTCGGGGAGCGCAACGCGGCTTTACCGGCTGCCGGCGCCTGGATAAAAGTGCAGGTCGACCGTATAAAGCGGCAGATTCACGCGCACGGCGTATTGCACTTCAATGCGCACACTATCCGATGTGCGTTGTATGTGCACGTTATCGGCCACTACCGGCAGTTCCAGATCGGCGGCCTTTGACAAGACCCAGGAGCGCAGCACATCGTCGGAACTCGTGGGCGCCGCGGCACGATGTGTCACGTCTTCCACGAACTGTTGCAGTTCTTGATTGTGCAGGTAAATGGGGATCAGCCGGACGCCTAGAAACACCAGAATCGCCAGCACCGTCACCCCGGCTGCCTGGCGCAAACGGGAGCCGGTCACGGCCGCTCGTCCACATCCCGCGCAGATGCGCACAACTCGTCCCAAATCTCCCCGTTAGGATTCCACACGGGGTTCTCCAGGCCGGAGATCTGCAGTTCGGCAAGCTTCAGCGTGCCGTGGCCGTAGGGGCAAATGTACTCGATGCGCGGCCTGCCGAGGAGCAACATGCCGCCCCACGATCCGGTTTCGACCGGCATGCGCAAACGCCGAAGGCAGACGCGGCAGCGATAACGCTGGTCCCAGATGCAGACATACAGCAAACCGCAGCACAACAGGAACAACAAGCCCATCAGCAGCATGTACAACAAAATGCGGGGTGGGATGATGTGGTGGTGGTTATCGGCCGGGAAGAAATGGTTCAGCACACGGAGCAGTCCGTACCCGAGCGCCGCGCAGAGACCGATTTTTCCCGCCAAATAGGCCCAGTACCGCATGTATGCTTAGATGCCACCGCCAAGTGCTAAGTTTCCGGCGCTCGGCACTCAGTTCCGCAACAGGTTGCGCACCAGGAAGAAGACATTGGCCGGCCGCTCCGCAAGCCGCCGCATGAAATATGGATACCACGCCTGCCCGTACGGCACATACAACCGCAGCCTGTACCCTTCGTTAACCAGCCGCTTCTGGATATCGCGGCGAATGCCGTAAAGCATCTGGAATTCGAAGGAATCGCGCGAGATCTTGCGCGACTCCACGAATCTCTTGGTCTGTTCGACGATCGCCTCGTCATGCGTGGCTATAGCCGGATATACGCCTGTTTCGAGCAGAATGTTCATCAGTTCGACGAAATTGCGGTCCACCTCCGCTTTGCTCTTGAAGGCCACCGCGGGCGGCTCCAGATACGCGCCCTTGCACAAACGCACGCGAATGCCGCGCGCGCACAGCATCTCCACGTCCTGGCGGCTGCGAAGCAAGTACGCCTGGATCACCGTGCCAGTGGCTTTGTAGCGGTCGTGCAAGCTGGTCACGAGGTTGAGCGTGCGTTCCGTATACGCGCTCGATTCCATGTCGAGGCGCACGAAGTTGCCCAGCGCGGCCGCCTGGCGAACCAAAGCCTCGACGTTGGCGGTGCATTCCGCGAGCGAAAGGTCCATGCCGAACTGCGTCAACTTCAGCGAAACATTGCCCTGGATCTTGAGGTTGTCGATTTCCGTCAGCGCCCGCAAGTAGGCGTCCCTGGAGGCGGCTGCTTCTTCCAGGGACGTAACGTTCTCGCCCAGGTGATCGAGGGTCACGGCAATGCCCTCCGCATTAATCCGCTGGCAGGTGGCCAGGGCGTCGGGCAGATTGTCGCCCGCCACGAAGCGGGCCGACAAGCGTCTCGCCCAACGGGAGGTTTCCATCCATTTCCGCAACTGCTTCTGGCGCGAGAGGAACAGGAAGAACGTGCGCATGTGGCGCCTCCTCTGTTCACCATAACAAGTGCCCATCTCAGTGGAACAGGTGGGGCAGCGTCATGCGCTGCCGCGGCGAGCGAAGCGCGGCTATGCCGCCTGAACTTCCCGCAGCCGCCGTTCTAGAAACCGGCGCTCGCTGTCGTTCGTCGCCAACTCGAGCGCGCGCCGGTAGCTCTTCGCCGCTTCCGCCGCGGACCCCAAGCGGCGCAGCAGATCGGCGCGCGCTGCATGCATCAGGTGATAACTGTCCAGATCGCTTCCGGCCGCGAGTTCGTCGACAATCGCAAGCGCCGCCTCGGGACCGCTCACCATGGCTACCGCTACCGCGCGGTTCAACGATACTATCGGAGAGGGTTGCAGACGTTGCAGAACGTCGTAGAGGCGCACTATCTGAGGCCAGTCCGTATCTTCGGCGCGCGCCGCCCGGCAATGTATCGCCGAAATCGCCGCCTGTATTGCGAACGGACCGGGCCCGCCCCCTAGAGCGTCATCCACCAGCGGCAAAGCCTCGGCAATCTGCCGTCGATCCCAGCGGCCGCGATCCTGTTCCTCGAGCACCACAAGCTCCCCGGTCGCATCCAGACGCGCGTCCCGCCGCGCGTCATGCAGCAGCATCAGCGCAACCAGGGCAGTGGCTTCCGCCGGAGGCTGCGGCGCCATCAACGTCCGCACCAGGCGCCCCAGCCGGATAGCCTCGGCGCACAGATCGGTCCTCACCAGCGGCCCGCCCCGCGTGGCCGCATAGCCTTCGTTGAAGACCAGATAAATGACGGTCAGCACGGCGTCCATCCGTTCGGCCATGGCGTTCGTCTGGGGCACCGTATACGGAATGCCGGCGTCGCGGATCTTCCGTTTCGCCCGCACCAGCCTCTGCGCCATGGTCGTCGCAGGCACCAGAAACGCCCGCGCAATCTCGTCCGTCTCCAGGCCGCACAGCGTGCGCAGGGTCAACGCCACCTGTGCCTCCAGCGCCAGCGCTGGGTGGCAACAGGTGAAGATCAGGCGAAGCCGATCGTCGGGAATTTCGCTGGTGTCGTAATCCGGCTCTTCGACTTCTCGGACGAAGCCATCGGCGGCGTATGATTCCAGCTTCTCCTTCAACCGCGCGTGCCGCCGTATGCGGTCGATGGCCTTGTGCCGGGCCGTCTGAATGATCCACGCGCGCGGGGCGTCAGGCACGCCGGACTCCCGCCATTGGTCCACCGCGGCCGTAAAGGCTTCCTGTGCGGCCTCTTCCGCCAGGTCGAAGTCCCGGGTTATCCCAATTAAAGTAGCGACAATCCGGCCCCAATCGGAGCGATAGACCGCTTCGACGGCCTTCGCTGCGTCCGCGGCCATAATCGATTATATTTATTCTTCAGCCCTGGATGTCGATCCGGCCGCTCGCCGTTCGACTTACCGTTGGAGCCATGCATATGAAATACATGTTGCTGATTTACACTGACGAACAGACCTGGACCGAGGCCGAGCGGCAGCACTGTTTCGCGGAGTCGACGCAGCTCACGCAGCAGCTCAAGGCGAACGGCCAGTTTTTGGCCACCGCCCCGCTGCTGCCCGTATCGACGGCCACCAGCGTCCAGGTGCGCGACGGCAAGCGGCTGGTCACCGACGGCCCATTCGCGGAGACCCGCGAACAACTCGGTGGGTATTACCTAGTCGATGCGCGGGATCTCGACGAGGCGATCGGCATTGCCGCCAGCATTCCAGGGGCGCGCAAGGGCACCGTAGAGATCCGGCCCGTGTTGGAGATCGCGGGCTTGCCAGTGGGACAGGCCTGTCTAGCAACGGCTTCAGGCGGATTGAATACAAGGAGAAACGCGTGAGTACAGTGCGGGTTCTAGTAGGTACGCGCAAGGGCGCATTCGTCCTCACATCGGATGGCAAGCGTCAACAGTGGAACGTGAGCGGCCCCCACTTCGGGGGTTGGGAGATCTACCATGTGAAGGGTTCGCCCGCCGATCCGAATCGGCTCTATGCCTCGCAGTCCACCGGCTGGTTCGGGCAGTTGATCCAGCGCTCCGACGACGGCGGCCAGACCTGGGAGCCGGTGGGCAACAAGTTCGCCTACGATGGCGTCCCCGGCACCCACCAGTGGTACGACGGCACGCCCCACCCTTGGGAATTCAAGCGCGTCTGGCACCTCGAACCATCCCCGGCCGATCCCGATACCGTCTACGCCGGAGTGGAAGACGCCGCCCTGTTCCGCTCCACCGACGGCGGCCGGAACTGGCAGGAACTCCCCGGATTGCGCGGCCACGGCTCCGGCCCTCACTGGCAGCCCGGCGCAGGTGGCATGTGCCTGCACACCATCATTCTCGATCCGGACGATCCCCAGCGCATCTATATCGCCATCTCGGCCGCGGGCGCTTTCCGCAGCGACGACGCCGGCCAGACCTGGCAGCCGATCAACCGTGGGCTGTACTCCAAGACCATCCCCAACCCGAGCGCCGAGGTCGGCCACTGCGTGCACCACGTCGCCATGCACCCATCGCGTCCCGGCGTACTGTACATGCAGAAGCATTGGGACGTCATGCGCAGCGACGACGCCGGCGAGTCGTGGCAAAAGATCAGCGGGAATTTGCCAGTCGATTTCGGGTTTCCTATCGACGTTCACGCGCACGAGCCGGATACCATCTACGTCGTCCCCATCAAGAGCGACTCGGAGCACTATCCGCCCGACGGCAAGCTGCGCGTGTACCGCAGCCGCACGGGCGGAAACGAGTGGGAGCCGCTCACGCAAGGTCTGCCGCAGAGCGACTGCTACGTGAACGTGTTGCGCGACGCCATGTGCGTCGACTCGCTCGATGCCTGCGGCGTGTATTTCGGGACCACCGGCGGCCAAGTCTACGCCTCGGCCGACGCCGGGGACCACTGGGACCCTATCGTTCGGGATCTTCCGGCCGTGCTTTCCGTCGAGGTCCAGACGCTGCCATGATCCGGGTCGTGCTCCCGGCGCATTTGCGCAACCTGGCGCGCGCCGGCGGCGAAGTGCAACTCGACATCGCGGGCGAGGTAACGCAGCGCGCGGTTCTCGACGCGCTCGAATCCCGCTATCCAGCGTTGCGCGGGACGCTCCGCGATCAAGTCACGCAACAGCGCCGGCCCTTCGTGAGGTTCTTCGCTTGTGAGGAGGATCTGTCCCATGAGCCGCCGGATGCCCCGCTGCCCGCCGCCGTCGCCTCGGGCGCGGAGCCGTTTCTCATCATAGGAGCCATTGCTGGCGGGATTGCTGCGGGATCTTACTAACGCCCAAAATCTAGGGCCAGGCGTCACCCCGCCAGAACTTCCACGCAATCCGCGCCGCAGATCTTCTCCAACGCCGCTTTGAATTCGCGGTCGGGACGCACCTTGGCGGGCACGTCCAGGATCACGGAGAAATCGCGCGGCATCTCCAGCCGCAGGCGCACGTGCGACTCGCCGGGCTTGGCGCGGAACAGCTCGCGCAATGCGACTGGCTTGTCGGCCACGCCATTGCGGCCCAGCCACACGCGGATCGAAATCAGCGACGGCAGGTTTAAACGCGCCGTTTCCAGGGGCTGAATCTCCTGCACCGAAATCTTGGGCGGGGCGTTTTCTTCCGGCAGAACCAAGCCGCGCACCAGCACCACCTTGTCTTCCACGATCTGGCTGGCCAACCGCTCGAAGCTGGCGGCGAACACCATGGCATCCACCGAACCGGTGCGGTCTTCGATCTTCAGCGCAGCCCAGGGCTTCTGCTCACGGTTGCGCTTGCGCTCGATGCCAGTGAGCACGCCGCACAAGTCCACCTGCCTTCCTTTTTCGAGGCCTTCCAGATTGCCGGTATCGTGCGTGGCCAGTTCGCGGATCTTGTCTCCGTAATCGTCGAGCGGGTGCCCGGTCACGTAGAAGCCGAGCATCTCCTTTTCGCCCTGCAGCTTGTCGCGGCCGGTCCAATCGGGCACTTGCGGCAGCGGCTTCTCAATGGGACCCTCCTCCGGGGTCATATCGCCGAACAGCCCGCCCTGGCCGTTCACGCGGTCGCGCCAGACGCGCTGCCCGGCTTCCATGGCGCTTTCGGTAGCGGCGAACAACTGCGCGCGGGTACCCTCCAGCGTATCCATGGCGCCGGCGCGGATGAGGCTCTCGAGCATGCGCCGGTTGATGGAACTCAAGTCCACGTGTTCGCAGAATTCGTAGATGGAAAGGAAGCGGCCCAGCTTCTCGCGCGCGGCGCGAATGGCTTCCACCGCGTTGGGGCCGAGATTCTTGACGGCGCCGAGGCCGAAGCGGATGCCTTTGCCGTGGGGCGCCGTGTCGTCGGGGGTGAAGCTCCAATCGCTGGCGTTGACATCCGGCTGCAGCACCGTGATACCCATCTCCCGGCACTCGTTGATATACTTCACCACCTTCGCCGTGTTTCCAGTCTCAGACGTCAGCAGGGCGGCCATGAAGTCCACCGGATAGTGCGCTTTGAGATATGCCGTGACAAAGGCCAGATAGGCGTACGCGGCGGAATGCGACTTATTGAATCCGTAGCCAGCGAACTGTTCCATCAAGTCGAAGATCTTTTCGATCTTCTTCTGCGGGAAGCCGCGCTCCAGCGCGCCCTTAATGAAGCGCTGGCGCTGAGCGGCCATCTCTTCGGCTTTCTTCTTACCCATCGCGCGGCGCAGAATGTCGGCCTCGCCTAGTGAGTAGCCTGCCAGGACGTTGGAGATCTGCATCACCTGCTCCTGGTAGACGATCACGCCGTAAGTCTCCTCGAGCAGCGCCTTTAACTCGGGCAGGTCGTAGGCGACTGCCTTGCGGCCCTGCTTGCGATCGATGAAGTCGTCGACCATGCCGCCCTGAATGGGACCGGGGCGGTAGAGCGCGTTCAGCGCGGTGAGATCCTCGATGCGGGAGGGATGGTAGCGGCGCAGGATGTCGCGCATACCGGGCGATTCAAACTGAAAGATGCCGCTAGTGAGGGCTTTCGAAAAGATCTCGTAAGTGGCTGGGTCGTCGAGCGGCAGTTCCTCGGGCACCAAGCGCACGCCGTGACGCTTCTCGATCAACTTCAGTGCGTCGTCGATGAGCGTGAGCGTGGTCAGGCCCAGGAAATCCATCTTGAGAAGCTGCAGCTTCTCCAGGCCGCTCATGTCGAACTGTGTGACAATTTCTTCGCGGTTGGTGCGGTAGAGCGGGACGAGTTGCTTCAGCGGCTCGGGCGAGATCACTACGCCGGCGGCGTGCACGGAACAGTTGCGCGCCATGCCCTCCAGGCGTAGCGCGACTTGCAGGATCTCGGC
>Ga0182018_10003646_pt1 | contig 13673 bp, 10 predicted proteins | sample 812P2MmetaG_FD_120490 | JGI IMG/M metagenome (GOLD analysis project Ga0182018, IMG submission 120490) | Permafrost microbial communities from Stordalen Mire, Sweden - 812P2M metaG | ecosystem: Environmental > Terrestrial > Soil > Wetlands > Permafrost | place: Sweden: Stordalen | collected...
ATCGACACCGTCATCCTGGATAAGACCGGCACGATCACGTCCGGCCAACCGCGGGTGACGGATGTGATACCGGTGAACGGGCATTCGGAGGCCGAGGTGCTGCGCCTGGCGGCCTCGGCCGAGCGCTACTCCGAGCATCCTCTGGGTCGGGCGATCGTCGCGCATGCGCAAGGGTTGGCGATCGCCTTGGAGGAGCCTTCCCGCTTCCTCGCCGTGGCGGGGCAAGGCGTGGAAGCGCGCGTGGATGGCCACGCAGTGACATTGGGCAGCTTCTCCGGGCCGCGCGATTTGCCCGAAATGGAGCGCCTCGCCGCCGCAGGGAAGACCGCCGTGACGGTCTGCGCGGATGGCCTGCCCGTGGGCGTGATCGGCATCGCCGACACGGTCAAACCCGAAGCCGCCGCCGCTGTGCATCGTCTCCATGAGATGGGCATCGAAGTCTGGATGATTACCGGCGACAATCGCCGCACTGCCGAAAACGTTGCGCGGCAGGTGGGAATTCAACATGTGCTTGCCGAAGTGCCGCCGGATGGCAAGGTGGCCGAGGTGCGGAAGCTGCAAGCCGCCGGGAAGAGGGTGGCCATGGTGGGCGACGGCATCAACGACGCGCCCGCGCTGGCCCAGGCCGATGTGGGCATCGCCATCGGAACCGGAACCGACATCGCCAAAGAGGCCGCCTCCATCACGCTGATGCGCGGCGACTTGAACGGCGTGTCTGGCGCGCTCGACCTGGCGCGGCGGACCATGCGCGTGATCCGGCAGAACCTGTTCTGGGCGTTCGCCTACAACACCATTGGTATCCCCATCGCGGCGGGTGTCTTATACCCGTTCACCGGCTGGTTGCTTTCGCCGGTGCTGGCCTCGGCGGCCATGGCTCTCTCCAGCGTCACGGTCGTAACCAACAGCTTGCGCCTAAAGCGCGCGTGAGCGCGATCGGCTTTTTCCGCCGGCGCCTGCCCCTCTATACTGGCGATAGGGACGAACCATTATGCTCTTCAGATTTGGCACGATCGTTTTACTTGCTGCGTTGGCCGCTTCGTCGGCGCGCATGGCGCAGGCGCAAACCGCAAACCCGGACACGGCTACCATCGAGGCGCTGCTTTCCGAAGTGCGCCAATTGCGGCGCACGGTCGAGAAAACGCTATCGGTGGGCCCGCGCATGCAAGTAATCCTGCAGCGCGCGCAGCTTCAGGAACAAAAGGTGTCGCGGCTCTCGCAGCAACTCGACGAGGTCCGCAAACAAATTGCCGACGAAACGGCGCACCAAACTGCCATCGCCGAGCGGCTGGCCAATATCGAACAGGACATTTCGGCGGAAGCGGACGCCCGGCGCCGCGCGCAACTGGAAGACATGCGCAAGGAATTCAAGATGGTTGCCGGCCGGGCGCCTGACCAGCACTTGGCGGCGCGCGAAAGCGAGCTCGCCAATTCGCTCCAGACCGAGCAGGCAGTGCTGAACGAACTCAACGAAAAGCTGGATGCGTTAGATCGCCAACTGGAAGCTCCGCCCGCCCCGGACGGCCAGGCGCCTAAGCCGCGCTGAACTTGCCAAATTGTGGGGCGGGCAATTCTGCCCTGGGGTCCCCTCTGGGGACGGCTTTTCAGCCGGCTCTGGCCGCCCCACCAAACTTGCGGCGGGTAACAAATGTTACCAACCTGCCACAATGCGAGTTGACCCACGAGCAATGGCGAAAACCGTATTCCGTTTTCAGACCGTTAGGCGCATAATTGATTTAATACGCCAGGAGGCAAGTATGGGTTGCCGAAAGTGGGTATATGCGGGGCTGATGCTGGCCGCCGCTGTTACAGCGACGGGCCAGAACGTAGGACAATCCGAAATCGACAAGAGCCAACAGCGGGTGGTTTTCTTCACCGGCAACGTGATGTTGGACGATGGATCGCCGCCCGCCGAAACGGTGCGCATCGAGAGAGTCTGCGCCGGTAACGTCAGTTTCGAAGCCTGGACCGACGACAAGGGACACTTTGGTTTCAAGGTGTCGGCCAGCGGCAGCGACTCGACCGGGGACGCCAGCCTGCCGGCCGGCGTTCAGCGCAGCGACGAACTGAACAAAGCCATGAATGCCACCTCAACCCAGTATTCCATGCCCATAACCCAAGCGCTGAGAGGCTGCGAATTGCGGGCGGTACTCTCGGGCTATCGTTCCGAGAGCGTCAGCATGGCCATCAAGAGCACCATGGACGATGCCCGCATGGGCACCATCATTCTCCATCCGCTTTCGCGCGCCAGTTCTCTGGTGGTCAGCGCCACAACGCTGCAAGCTCCTGCAAATGCCAGGAAGGCTTACGACAGGGGCCTGGAAGCCAAACGCGTAGAGAAGTGGGATGCCGCGGCAGCCGAATTCGGCAAGGCCGTGAAGATCTATCCGAAGTTCGCGGTTGCGTGGTACCAACTCGGATTGGCGCGGCAGAGCCGGCATGACGCAGGCGGCGCCGTGGAAGCCTGGAAGGCGGCCCAGCAGAGCGACGCACATTACGTCAAGCCCTATGAGAACCTGACGCTGGCCGCCGACCAACGCGGCGATTGGGCCGAGTCCGAGAAGTACTCGCACTTGTGGATCCAGCTCGATGCCGAAGACTTCCCCGGGGCCTACCTGTTCAACGCGGTAGCCAACGCCAGGCTCAATAAGCTCGAGGAGGCCGAGCGGGCCGCGCGCGAGGGATTGCGCGTGGATAAGGACCAGAAGGTACCGCGCATAAACATTGTGTTGGGCCTGCTTCTGATGGACAAGAAGGCTTACGCCGAGTCCGCCAAGTGCTTCCGCAGATACCTGGAGCTCGCGCCCAACGCCAGCGACGCCGCCATGGTGCGGCAGCAACTGCCCAAGCTCGATGAACTGGCCGGCGCTCCGCGAGCGAACTGAGTGGGCTGGTGGGCAGGGCGTCTTGCCAGGCTCTCATTTCACGGCCAGCCTGAAATCCACGGTGACGATCAGCGCATCCGGCGTCACTTGAATCCGCGGCACGCTGAAATCCAGCAGTTCCTGGCGATACGCCGCTGCGGGCGCGGTCTGCTCCAGGATGCGCCTGGCCTGGTCCCCGATGCGATACTCGAACTGTTTGCGCAGGCTGTCGCCCAGCGCCGCGCACACCCGCCGCACATAGTATCCGGTGCGGGGCTCGCCGCGCGCGGCCCGGCCTTCCACCCGCACGTCCTTGAGGCCGATCGACTGGTTGTGGTAATAAGGCAGGGCGGTAATGTACACGTCGAAGGAATCGCCCAGACCGATGCAGCGGCCGAAGACATCCAGCGCGGAGCGTCCGGTGAAACGCGCCTTCAGGCTCAGCCTGCCGTTGTCGCCGCGCAACTCCGGGTGCTCCAGATAAGCGAAGCTGCATTTGGCCGCGGGGCTGCCGCGCACATAGCGGCGCCCGTCCTGGGTGAAGACTTCCCGCGCCAGAATGTTTTGGATGGCGGTGTAGTGGATTTCCAGGTCGGCGGCGCGAACCCCGGAGAGGACCAGGAGCAACAGCGGGAACGCTCGTATAGGCAACCGCGCGATTATAGCTGATAGCACAAGCTTCAGGCTCAGCAATAACCCCAAGATCGAGAGAATCGCCCGCAGTGGAGCGAGCTTGACCGTTGCGGTCTCCCGGCACTTCAGCAATAGAACGGACCGGCCCAGCGCGTGGCTGGCACACGACACCAGATGGACGCCGAGATCCGAATGCGGCCCCTTCTTTTCGGTTTCGCGTAGATCCAACGCCCAACGAGGCCCCGCGCACCGACCCTGAACTGCGTGACAGCCAGCGCCGTACCCTGTACTCTGGAGAAAGAGAAGGATTCGATCCATGAACGTGACTATCGAACTTTCCAAAGAACAAGCTGCTGCCTTGAAGGCACAGGCCGAAGATCGGGGGCTGACGGTCGAACGCTGGCTGGAGCAGGTCGCGGCGCAGTTCGCCCCCTCAACTTCCCTTGCCCATCTGCAGAATACCGACCCGGAAGAGTGGGCGCGCCGATTTCACGAGTGGGCCGAGAGTCACGACCGCACGGCCCCGCTTTTGAGTGCGCAAGCCATTAGCCGTGAGAGCATTTATCCGGACCGCGTTTGACCCATGCTTGTAGACATGAGCGTTCCGATCCGTACCCTCCAGCCCCACCACCCGCTCTATGTGGTCGCTGGAGAGAACGGTCTCGGGACGATTCCCCCTGAAGCAGCGGCGGAACTCGCCCGAATCAAGGGCATGTTCCTCTTCCTGCCGGGGACGCCGACTGTCTATCCTGCGTGGGAAGCTCTGGTGGTGGGGCACGCCGTATCCGGAAAGCCTTCTCATGATGCGCGTCTGGTTGCCGCGATGCAGGTGCACGGTCTCACCGATCAATCCTATCGCTTATCTCTCACGGGTCGCGCAATGACGTGTCGAGATGAGTCTCGACACGGCACGCATGGGTGCGTGCGCCACAAGGCGCTATTATAAGTTCAACATGGTTACCCGCCGGGAAGGAATCAAAACCGCCGCGCTGACGGCCCTCTCATACTCGCGAGTCCTGGGCGCGAACGATCGCATCCAGTTCGGACTCATCGGATGCGGCGAACGCGGCCTCTACGTCGCTTCCATCTTTCAGAAAACCGCCGAAGTGGACGTGCGCGCGGTGTGCGACGTGTTTGGCGATCACACTGACAAGGGCGTGGCGCAGGCCGCCGGCGCGCAACCCTTCACCGACCACCGCCGCCTGCTGGAAATGCAGGGCCTGGAGGCCGTGCTGATCGCCACGCCGGACCACTGGCACAAGGCCATCGCCATCGACGCGCTCAACGCGGGCAAGGATGTGTTTGTCGAAAAACCGCTGACCCGCTTGCGCGAAGAAGGACCCGAGATTGTGCGCGCCGCGCGCGTCAACAATCGCGTGTGCCAGGTGGGCATGCAGCAGCGCTCCGGCGAGGTCTACCTGGAAGCGCGCGAACGGTTCGTACGCTCCGGCCTGCTGGGCAAGATCTCGCACGTGGATTGCGTGTGGCACGGCGGCGCCAACCGGGCCTTGCCCACCGAACCGGCGCAGAAGCCCGCCAATCTGGATTGGGTGCGCTTTCTTGGCCCGGTAAATTACCGCGACTGGAATCCCGCGCAATATCTCGATTTCCGCGCCTTCCTGGACTTCGGCGGCGGCAAGCTCACCGATTTCGGCGCGCACTGGATCGACGTCGCGCACATGTTCATGGACCAGGACGGCCCGCTCTCCGCCGTGGCGGCCGGCGGCGTTTACTACGATCGTCACGACGGACGCACCGCGCCCGACACCATCAGCGCGCTGTTCGAATATCCGGGCGGTTTCACCGTGAGTTTCATTTCGCTGGCGGTGGACAACGGCCCCGCTTACAAAGTAGAGTTCCTGGGATCCGGCGGGCGGCTGCTCGTGGACCGCAACCACTACGAGTTCCGCGCCGCCGAAAAAGGGGCCGAGCCGGTGATCCAGCGCTTTCCCGGCGATATCACCGGCCAGCATGTGCGCAATTTCCTGGATTGTTGCCGGTCGCGCAAACTGCCGAACGCGGATGTCTATATCGGGCATCGCGCCGCGCAGGCCGCGCTGTTGGCCAATCAGAGCTATCTGGAGAAGCGGCGTATCCGTTTCGATCCGCAGCGCGAGGAAGTGCTCCCGTTTTCGGCGTGACAGATGTGTCTCGCAAAGACGCAAAGGCCCCGCAAAGTCCGCAAAGAAGAAGACAGATTATGAGCAAGCCTTCAATGGCAGGGGGGAAGCCGCGTGCATAGAAAGATCGGCTCTCCGCAGGAATTCGAGAGTCGCATTTTAGGCCGCTTTCTTGAAGAGCCAATCCAATAATTTGTCTTACTGCTGCTCATCCGCCGACGGGCCATAAATCGCCGGCACCGGCACATCGTTCAGCCGTAGATATACGGTCAGTTGCGCGCGATGGTGGATGGTGTGGTTCATCACGAAGCTGCGGATGCAGGCGATGCGGGGCATGCTGAGAAGGGTTTCGCCACCCGCCAGCAGCGACCAGGTCTTCGCCAGATGCTCGTCGCTGGCGCCGGCCAACGCGGCACGTGCCGCGGACGCATTTTTGTCGAACAGAGCCACCAGTTCTTGCCGGGACGTTGCGGGCTCCTCCTGATATGGCGGGGCGCCGGGCGGTGCGATGTCGAACGCATCTCTCTCGACGACATCCACCGCCCAACCGGTCATGTTCGCAATATGCGTCGCCAGCCCCGCCATGCTGAAGGACTTCGGGTGCGGCTTCCAGCCGAACTTGTCCTCCGGGCAGCGCTCCAGCGTTTTGCGCGTGTTGGCCATCTCTTGATCGAATTCGGGCAATAAGGCGTCACGAATCATAGCTTCTTCCTCCATCGGATAGTTTCGCCGTTTGTTCGCCTAGTGTCAAGAGCCGAATTGTAAAAAGAATGGTTACTTCCACTGGAACAACTGGTGTACCTGCTCGCCCAGCGCGAACCCCAGTTTGTCTCGCGCCACCGAGATGCGGAAGGTGCCGGGGTGCATGCCTTGCGGCGTGAGCCGGCCATGGAAATGCTGCACTGCGGTCACCGGCCCCACGGGCTGCTTAGTGACGGGATCCACGGCACGGGTGAAGATGCACTCGCACCCGTCGTGTACCTGCGTGAAGTAGATACGTCCCCCGGCCGGAGACCAGCGCGGATAATCGCCTTCCCCGAGATCCACCCACTCCGCAATTGGAACATCCTGCAATCCGCGAAACGGCGCGGCCCACATGTGCGGCGGCCGAACGCCCTCTTCGGACGTAAAGGCCGCCCAGCGCCCGTCCTTCGAGAAATTGGCCAGGTACAGGTTGGCGCCGGGATCCGCGTAAACTACCCGATGCTCGGCTGATTTGGTATCCCAAGCTACGATGGCGCGGTGGGCGTCCCTGCTCGCCGCCAGCATCCAACTGCCGCCATTCGATAGACCCCAGGGCACGCCGTTAGTCTGCATCCGCCCCCAGGATTCTCCGGTTTCCAGATTCAGAACCGTCCAGATGGAACGGCCCACCTCCGGTTCGCTCTGCTGCAGGACAAATGCACCGTCGGAACTGAAATGGCGCGATGCCGGTAATGGCCTGCGCGAGCCAGTCCGGTAATCCTGCAGGTATCTCGCCTCGTTCGCGGTCAGGAGAAGCGACCCGCCGTCCGGCGTAAATTCCGCGGAATGGACGCCGTGTTCCAGTTTGGTCAGGGGCACAGGCGATCCGCGCACGGCGCCTCTTTCCGCGTCGATCGGCAGCGCCCAGGCGCTTGACTGCCTGTCCACTGCGTCGGCCAGGATCATGCCCTCGGCGGACGCGGCGCAATCGGAAATCTGCAATTGGCGCGGGAATGGCGTGATGGAGTACCGGCCGGCGCCGACGGCCGGGGTGAGCGGGAACGCGCCCAGGAACGACGGGGTTCCCCCGAAGATCGCGTACAGCAAACGATCTCCTGTCACGGCGCAGGCGTGCGCGCTCAGGTGCACGGTTTCGCCGAATTCGGGCAGCATGGCGGCGGGTCCGCTATCCAGCGGGTCGCTCCAAAGGCGCAGCGTTCCGTGTTCGTCGAGAGCCAGGAATAGCACGCTCCGGCCGTCGGCGCTCCAGGCGAATCCCTGCACCGAGGACGCATTCTTGGCCAGCCGCACCGGCGCGCCTCCCTGCGCCGGCACGCGGTAGAGCGAACTTGCGTTAAACGCTACTACGTCGCCGCTCATACCAGTGGTGTTCAGATCGGCGATCCACTTGCCGTCCGGCGAAAAGCGCGGCCTTCGGCCGCCCTCCATCAATAACCGTGCCGCGCCGCCGGACGCCGGCTGCAGCGGCTGCAAATAGATTCCAGCGGGTGCGCGCATGGAATGAAACGCCAGCCATCGGCCGTCGGGAGACAACGAAGGTTCGTCGTTCGCGGCGTCCCCCGCGGTAACGCGTTTGGCCGCGCCGTTCGGCATAGGTTTGACCCAGATGTCCGGATGCGGCCCGTCTTTTCCGGGTGAGGCGAAAGCTAGCCACTTGCCGTCCGTGGAAAGCGCCGGCTGCATGGCGTTCGGCACGCCTGCATCAAAAAGTATGAGCTGGTGAGATGGAACCCGTACTGCACGCCGCCCCAAGATCCCGCCTACGCAAATCGCCAGGCCGGCCGCCACCGCCCAATACTTCCTGCGCGGCTTGCGCGCGCGGACCCGCTCCCCTTCCAGATAGCGCACCAGGTCCGCATCCATCTCCAAAGCGGACTGATAGCGGCCGGCGGCTTCCTTGCTTAGCGCTTTCGAAAGAATGGCGTCCAGCGGCGCGTCCAGCCGCGGCGGGTCCGGCTGCGCGTGGGCGATGACTTTGGCTACGCCGGCCGGCGACAGGTCGGCCATGCGATAAGGCAAGCGGCCCGTGAGCAAACGATAGAGCAGCACGCCCGCCGAATAGAGGTCGGAAGCCACCGCCACCGGTTCGCCGCGCACCTGCTCCGGGCTGGCATATTCCGGCGTGAAGGCGAACACTCCCGTCTTGGTCAGCGCCGCTTCCGCGGTGGCGTCCACCAGGCGCGCCGTGCCAAAATCCAGCAGCTTCACGCTGCCCGATTCATCCACCAGGATGTTGGACGGTTTGACGTCGCGATGGATCACCTGCCGGCCATGCACGTAAGCCAGCGCCTCCAGAACCTGGCGCATGAGAACGATCCGGCCGCGCGTATCGAGCTCGTGCGCGTCGCAAAAGCGGTCGATGGTCAGGCCGCCGACGAATTCCATCACCAGATAAGGGAGGCCTGTCTCGCTGACGCCGCCGTCGATCAGGCGCGCGACTTTCGGATGATCGAGGCTGGCCAGGAACTGGCGCTCGCGGCGGAAGCGTTCTTCGATCTCGTTGGAGGCCAGGGCCATCGGCACAACCTTTACGGCCGCCGACATCCGGAAGGCGCCATAGGCGCGCTCTGCCAGCTAGACGGTGCCCATGCCGCCGCGTCCCAGCAGCTTCACGGCCTGCCACGCGCCGAACCGCGGCAACGGCCGCACGGGTGCGGGCGCGGCGGCCCGGATGCGCTCGCAATGTGCGAGCAGGAGAGCGACTCGGGCGCTGAGGCTCTCGTCGGCGCCGCACTGTTCATGGATCAGCGCATCGCGCTCGGCGCCCGCCGGCAGCTCTAGCGCCGCGTAAAAGATCTCCTCGACTTCGTGAAAGCGCCCGAGTTCAGCGGGATTCATAGGGGTGGCGTTCAGGCCAAGCGCTCGCGCAGCCAAGACAGGGAAAAAAGCAGGCTGCGCGCCACCGTCCGGCTGGAAACATCCAGGATGTCGGCGGTTTCGTCCACGGTACAGCCGAGAAAGTAGTGCAGCTCGACCATGCGCGTCTTGATCGGATCGAATTCGGCCAGATCGTTGAGCGCTTGCGAAAGATCCAGCGACTCGGCGCTTTCGCCGCCCAGCCAGGCCAGTTCAGCGTCCAGCGGGGCGCGCTGCCAGCCCGGGCCGCGCTTTTCCGATTTGGCCTTCCGCGCGGAATCGATGAGGACGCGGCGGGTAAGCTGCGCGGCGAAAGTGAAGAAATGCGCGCGGTCCTTGAGCGCCAGCCGGCGCATGCGGAGCAGGTCGACGAAGACTTCATTGACCACCGCCGTGGGCTGCAGCGTATGATCCGGCCGCTCGTTGCGCAGGTAGCCCTCCGCGATGGCGTGCAGATGATCGTAGACCAACGGCGCCAAGGCTTCGATTGCGCCGGAGTCTCCCTGCTCCCAGCGCGCCAGGAGCTGGGTGATCTCCCCTTGCCCGGATTCCGCCACATTTCATCATAGGACGTTACTCAACAGGATCGGACAGACCGGAAGGGCCCGTCCTACTTAGAGACGGCGCAAATCGGGCGGAAAAACTGCCACGAACTGCAAAACGAAATTCGGGTGTCAGTTTTTTGCGCCATCTTGCGCCGTCTTAACTGAACGGCCGGGAGGGCACTCAGCCAGCCGGTTCGCGCGGCGAGAGCGCGCCCAACTCCCCGGACATATCGAGAACTCTTAGAACCCAGGAGACTTTCAAATGAAACACCTTCGGCAGCAAAAACCAATTCGCATCGTCGCGACACTCGCGCTCACGCTTGCCTTGGCCGGGACCGCAATTCCGGCGCGGGCTCAAACCTTTACCTCGCTGCACAGCTTCGCAGGGTACAACAGTGCCACGCCTTCGCTATCGGACGGCAGCTATCCCACCGGGCTGGTGCAGGGCGCCAACGGATATTTGTACGGGACCACATTCTTGGGCGGGTCGGGCTTCTACGGCACCGTGTTCAGAATCAGCACCAGCGGGACGGAGACGATCCTTCAGGACTTCAACTCTACTAATCCCTACATCGGAAACCAAGCGGCGCTGATGCAGGCCAGCAACGGCGATTTTTACGGGACGACCTATTCGGACGGGGTGGTCTACAAGGTCACTCCGGGCGGCGCCATCGGCCTCATCTACACATTTTGTTCCGCGGGCTTACCAGACTGCCCGGACGGCGCCAGTCCCGAAGCCACGATGATGCAGGCCAGTAACGGGGATCTCTACGGGACAACGCAGGTTGGCGGAGCCTACGGCCAGGGCACGATCTTCAAAACTACCCTGGCAGGCGAGCTGACCACGCTGCACGCCTTTTGCGCCACCCAGAACGCGGAAGGCGACTGCCTAGATGGAGTGGGGCCCTTTACAACGCTGGTGCAGGGCACGAACGGATACCTCTACGGCGCCACGCAAGGGGGCGGGGCCGATGGCTTCGGTACGATCTTCGGAATCACCCCGGCAGGCGACTTTACCACGATTCACACCTTTTGCCGCGTCTCAAGTTGCCCTGACGGCGCGAACCCCAAGGCCGCGCTGGTCCAAGGCGCCGATGGGAACTTCTATGGCGTAACCAGCAACGGCGGCAACGGCGCCGGCACCTTCTTCACCATGACCCCCAGCGGCGCGCTGACCACGCTCTACAACTTTTGTCCCGCGGGCGGCGATTGCGTGGACGGCGCCCAACCCGTGGCGCTGATGCGGGCCACCGACGGGAACTTCTACGGCCTGGCGGGGAGCGGCGGGACCGGCGGCGCTGGCACGATCTTCCAGATCACCCCCAGCGGCTCACTGACCACGGAGCACAACTTCGTCACCACCGACGGCTACGTCGGTAACAACTTCTTTAACGGTCCGATGCTCATCCAGGATACCAATGGGGCGTTCTACGGCGTGACTGAACTTGGCGGGGCGAATTATCCAAGCTGCGCCGATTGCAACGGCACCGTCTTCAGGTTGTCAATGGGCCTTGGCCCGTTCGTGGAAACATTGCCGGCCGGGGGCGAAGCCGGCTCGACCGTCAGAATTCTGGGAAACAGGCTGACGGGCGCGACCAGCGTCACTTTTAACGGTGTCGCGGCTACGTTCACGGTGGCCGCGAGTACCGAAATCACCGCCACCGTACCCACTGGCGCCACCACCGGCGTAGTTCAGGTGGTAACGTCCGCGGGGACCACGCTGAAGAGCAACCTGGCCTTTACCGTTCGCTAGCGGAAGAGCGGCGAGTCCTTGCTAATCGGGTAGGACAGGCCTCCCGGCCTGTCCTTCCTCACATGGCTACTTCCATTGCAACAACTGGTGTACCTGCTCTCCCAGCGCAAACGCGATCTTGTCTTGCGCCACGGAGATACGGAAGCTGCCAGGCGGCGCGCCTTGCGGCGTCAGCCGGCCGTGGAAATGCTGCACTTCGACCACTGCACCCACGGGCCGCTTGGTGGCCGGATCCACGGCGCGCGTGAAGATGCACTCGAAGCCGTCATGTACCTGCGTGAAGTAGATGCGTCCGCCGGCGGGAGACCAGCGCGGATAATCGCCTTCCCCAAGCGCTACCCACTCCGAAACCGGAACGCTTTGCAGCCCCCGAAAAGGCGCGGCCCACATGCGTGCCTGATGGCTGCCCTCCTGGGACGTAAACAGCGCCCAGCGCCCGTCTTTGGAGAAATTGGCCAGGTATAGGTTGGCGCCGGAATGCGCGTAGACCACCTGATGCTCGGCCGTCCTGGTATCCCAAGCTATGATCGCGCGGTGGACCTCCGCGCTCGCCGCCAGCATCCATCTGCCGCCGTTCGAAAGATCCCAGGGCACGCCGTTGGTCTGCATCCGGCCCCAGGATTCTCCGGTTTTCAGATTCAGAACCTCGAAGATTGCGGGAGCCTGGCCTGCCCTCGCTTTGCTCATCTGCAGGACGAATGCGCCGTCGGAACTGAGATCGCGCGCTGCCGGCAATGGCCGGCGCGACCCGGTCCGGTAATCCTGCAAGAATCTCGCCGTCTCCGCGATCAGGAGAAACGACGCGCCGTCCGGCGTGAATTGCACAAGACGGTCGCCGTGCTCCAGCTTGGCCAGGGGTACCAGCGATCCGAGGACGGATCCTCTCTCCGCGTCGATCGGCAGTGCCCAGGCGCTCGACCGGTTGTCTGCGCCATCGGCCAGGACCACGCCCTCGGCGGATGCGGCGCAATCGAAAATCCGCAATGGCGGGGATGGCGTGCTGGAGTACCGGCCGGAATGGAGGGCCGGCTTAAGCAGGAACTCGCCCAACAACGACGGCCCCCCCGGGGCCGTGTAGAGGAACCGATCTCCCGTCACGGCGCAGGCGCGCGCGTCCAGGTGCATAGGGTTGCCGAATTCGGGAATCATCGATGCGGGTCCGCCATCCGGTGGAGCGCTCCAAAGCCGAAGCGTTCCCTGCTCGTCGAGTGCCAGGAAAAGTACGTTCTGGCCGTCGCCGCTCCACGCGAATCCCTGCACCGACGATGCATTTCTGGCCAACCGCACCGATGCGCCCCCCTGTGCCGGCACGCGGTACAGCAAACTCGCGTTGGACGCTTCCGTATCCCCCCGGATCCCGGTGCTGTTCAGATAAGCGATCGACTTGCCGTCCGGCGAAAAGCGCGGGACGCGGCCGCCCTCCATCAGCAGCCGCGCCGCGCCGCCGGAGGCCGGCTGCAAATAGATCCCGGCGGGCGGACCCGTGGAATGAAACGCCAGCCAGCGGCCGTCGGGGGAAAGCGAAGGCTCGTCGTTCGCGGCTGGGCCGCTGGTAACGCGTTTGGCCGCGCCGTTCGGCATCGGTCTGATCCAGATGTCCGGATGCATCCCGTCTCTTCCAGGCGAGGCGAACGCCAGCCACTTGCCGTTGCTGGAAAGCGCCGGCTGCATGGCGTTCGGCACGCCTGCGTCAAAAGGTATGAGCTGGTGAGATGGCGCTCGCAATGCACGCCACCCCAAAATCCCGGCTGCGCAAATCGCCAGGCCGGCCGCCGCCGCGGCCCAAGACTTCCGGCGCGGCTTCCGCGCGCGGACCCGCTCTCCTTCCAGATAGCGCACCAGGTCCGCATCCATCTCCAAAGCGGACTGATAGCGGCCGGCGGCCTCCTTACTCAGCGCTTTCGAAAGAATGGCATCGAGCGGCGCATCCAGCCGGGGCGGGTCCGGCTGCGCATGCGCGATGACGCGCGCCACGCCGGCCGGCGATGGGTCGGCGATTCGGTAGGGTAAGCGGCCAGTGAGCAAGCGATAGAGCAGCACGCCCGCCGAATAGAGATCGGAGGCTACGGCGACAGGCTCGCCGCGCGCTTGCTCCGGACTGGCATACTCCGGCGTGAAGGCGAAGACGCCCGTCTTGGTGAGCGCGGCCTCCGCGTTGACGTCCACCAAGCGTGCCGTGCCGAAATCCAGCAGCTTCACA
>Ga0182018_10003648_pt1 | contig 13667 bp, 8 predicted proteins | sample 812P2MmetaG_FD_120490 | JGI IMG/M metagenome (GOLD analysis project Ga0182018, IMG submission 120490) | Permafrost microbial communities from Stordalen Mire, Sweden - 812P2M metaG | ecosystem: Environmental > Terrestrial > Soil > Wetlands > Permafrost | place: Sweden: Stordalen | collected...
GCAGGAACCGATTCCTACTGCTACCGTCCGGGCGATCTCAAGGAGTCGTCCGGCAAGCCTTTCTAGGGGCTCCGGGAGCCAGTATTACCGGCGGCCGGGTTTGTTAGGCCCAGCCGCTGACGACGAAACGCTGCGCAGCGCTTTTCCATCGGGCGTCCGCGAGGTGAACGCGGCGCCCTTTCTGACTTAACGATGACATGGCGAAATGCGGAGGTCGTTGGCCAATGGCTGCAACTCATTGAATCCGTGGCGCAGATGTTTTTTCAAAATCTGTCAATGGGAAATGGCGGCGCTGCGCTTCGCCGTAGGAGGGGATGAAAACGGGCGCGATTTGGATGGGCCCTGGGGCCTGGCCGGCGGCGGCGAAATCGACGCAAGGTCGACTACAGGACCCTGGGGTAGAGCACGACGCTGAAATTGCGCAAAGCGAGAGTATCGGTGGTGGTCGCGGCCATATCGCCTTGAAACGTCAGGACGATGGGGGCTGCAAATGATTCGGAAGTGTTCATTACGCCGGTGGCAGCGACCAGTATGGTTCCCCAGCTCTGGACGGACAATTGTGATCCGGTCGCGTCAATCCCGGCCTCGGCCCAACCGTAAACGAACCTTTCGCTTGCGCCTGCGGCACGCAGCAAAAGCAGAGTGCTTCCCCAGCTCACGGTGAAATTGAATCCCGCGGTGGCGTTCTGGTGATAGTAATCGAAGTCGATTCTCACCCGATCGCCCGGCTGCAGGGTTCCGGCCGGCATGGTGCAAGAGCCTAGCGTGGTGAGAGTGGTTGACGATGTAGTCCCGCCAGTGCTGGAACATAGGACCTGAGCCCCTACCGCATTATTCGCGCCTGCCGTCGGCGCGCCCCGATAAGTGGCCAGAAGCGTGTCTCCAACCTGCGGAACCGACAGCGCCAGAAAGGTAACCGCGTTGCCTGACAGGGTGTAGTCTTCACCGGCCTTTTGTAGGACTCCATTGCGATACAGCGCCAAGCTTGTCTGCGGCGCGGCGCTGGCGCTCGTAGTAAACGCCGTATTCGATCCATTCACGACTCCCGAAGGTACTTGCTCGTCAACGAATGTCGGACTGAGACCGCATGGCCCCGAGGATCCGTCCACCTGTACGCAATTCGAAAAGCTGCCGCTCGCCCCGCCAATCGCACCGGTCGAGTCGATGACCGCCGCGAGGCCTGGGCCGAAAGAAATACCTTTAACAGGTCGTGCGGCCAGGTCGCTGACCAAGCCGATAACGGAGGACTCCGGGATGGTCGCCGTGTCAGGCTGCGCAGCGCCGGGCTGCACGGCAGCAGCTCGCACATCGCGTTGCATCTGGCCGGTGGCCGCCACCAGTACGTCTTTCACCCCGAAGGGGCCTGGGCGCGCCGGAACGGCCCAAGTCTCCACGAACTCGCCGGTTTTACCGGCGTCGTACTTTACCGAGTAGTACGCCAGCCCTTCGGCGCGATTCACCAGTCGCACTTTCAACTTTCCGTGCCTAATTCTGGTCTTGACGGGCATGCCGACGCTTGCGGCACTCCCGGCGTTCAGAGCGACCCCAACAATCGTGGCGCTACCCTCGAACGGTGTGCCATCGACGCGATAGAGGACATCGCTGATGGTCGTTAGACCAGGGCCGCCGAATGACGTGGCTGTCAAGCTAAACAGGGCGAAAGCTAATTTGATCTTTTGCCGAAACATTTTACCTCCAAAAGAATCTCTGAAACGTTCTGCTGCGGGGGCATACCAAGCAAGGGCGCGGCGCATCCACTACGTTTCGGGGGATGCGGCTAAGTTCTAGTTGGCGTGCGTGCTCGGAAATTCCGCAATCGTTTTGTACCGTTGTGAACAGACCGAGCGGGTTGTTTGGCGCTGCGTCTTAACTGCGAGCCGCCGCGGCCCAAGCGATGGGTAATCAACGAAGCGCCGCCGAAAAGACGGCGGCGCTCGCCAGTCACCTGTTACAACTGAACGGCTATTTCTGCTGCTTTGTGCGCCGTGACTTTTTCCGTTTCTCAGTCGCAGCAGGTTTGGACTGCGGCTCAGCGGGTTCGGCTGGGACGTCAGTCACACTGCGACTTCCTGTTGGACGGTCTAGGCCGGGTTCGGGCATAAAAGGTACCTCCAATACGATCATACTCCGGGCTATCTAGCCCAAAGAGCCTATGCTATTGGAAACAAAGGCGCAATTTGTTGTGACCGAAGAAGAAGTTTCTCTGAGAAGGCTCCGAATGGAATACCTCGGTATTATTCCAATATTGCCCCTTACAGAAAGTCGACAATTCTTAATCCTGAACGATACTCGCGAGAGAATAATAGGCCGCCGTGGACTCGTATCTTATGCAATGATGCGCACGCCAATGGACAGGATCTTGCCGCGGTGCAGTCCGAATCTGGGCAATAATGCCCGGGGGGGCGGGCAGAACCGTGGCCCCTCCAGATCTTAAATCGATGGTACCTCAGCCCATTCGCCCACCCCCTTCGGTATCTTCGTCGGGGACGGAGGAACATCCGCGAACCAGGCCGCCACGCCGCCGGCGTAGAGAGCGTTACCAGTTGTGCGAGCTAATCGGCGAGGGCGGCATGGGGCGGGTCTTCCGTGCATTGGATCGGGAGTTGAACCGAACTGTTGCAGTAAAGGTCTTGCGCCCGGAGTTTGCCTCCAACCTGCGCTATGTCCTGCAGTTGAAGCGAGAAGTCGTCCTTGCCTCGCGGGTTCAGGATCCCCACGTCCTGCGAGTTCATGACCTCGGCGAGGCAGAAGGCCAGCTTCTTATTGCGATGGATTGGGTTGACGGGGAGAACTTGGTTACGCTCCTTTTTCGCGAGCACTGCCTCCCGCCATCGCAGGTCTCCAATCTTGCCGCTCAGATCTGCCAAGCACTGCTGGCAATTCACTCCGCCGGCATCATCCATCGCGACCTGAAGCCCGGTAACCTGCTCATCAACAAGGATGGCGGGATTCTCGTCGCGGACTTCGGTCTCGCCCGCTCCGTTCGGGCCGGAGACTTGATGCTGAGCAGTTCGGGCGAAAAAGGTGGAACGCCTCGCTATATGGCGCCGGAGCAAGTCGCAGGCCTACCTGCAGATGCCCGCTCCGATCTGTACTCGTTAGGTCTAGTGCTTCTGGAAATGCTCACAGGCACCACCGCGCTCGAAACGCTCGATCCGTTGCGCTGGCGAATAGTGCGCTCTGAAGGCGAGAAGAGTATTAGATCGGGCGAGTTGCGCAGGCTATCGGTTATCGATAGGGTTGTGCGCCGGTGCCTTCAACTGGATCGCAGTCAGCGGTATGAAAGCGCCGCAGAAGTGCTGCGGGATCTGACACAGCCGGACGAGATTCCCAAACAGCGCGCGCTCGCTCCGTCCTGGCGCATCTTGGGACGCTCCTTGCGTTTCCGAAAGCTCATCTTGTCCTTTGGGCCTTTACTGCTGGTGTTGGTCGTTTGCGGGATCGCGTTCCAGATCATCCGCCGCGCTCCCCCCCCCTCTTTATCCAGGGCCACCAACAGCCGGCAACTGTACGCCATGGGCATTGGCCATATGAATCCGAAGAGCAACGAAGCTGATTTGCGCATCGCCGTGCAAGATCTCGATCAGGCTGTCGAATACGGTCGTGATAATTTGCTCGCACACCGCGCCCGAGTTGAAGTTCTCGTCCGGCTGTTTGAAATGACCGAAGATCCGCAATGGCTGACTAGGGCCGGGAGCGCACTTCAACAATCGACGGCGAGGGGGCTGAGCAAGCGTGAAAGCGCGGTCTCCCAGGCGAGGATCGATCTGGACTTCGGCCGCTTTCACAGTGTTATCGCCGGCTTAGGAGTTCTGTGGAAGGATCTCAGCACCTCCGAAGAGGCCAATCGCCTGTTCGCTCGAGCGTTGGAGGCATCCGGCCAACTGAACCAGGCCATGCCGTACTACCAGGAGGCCGTTCGCCTTAGCCCGGAATCCTGGCTTGGCCATAACGAGCTCGGATCGGCGCTGCTCAAATCCGGCCACCTAAACGAAGCCCGCCGGCAGTTTGTATTTGTAACGCGTCTCAACCCCGAAATCAGCACAGGCTACTGCAATCTGGGCGTGGCACTGTTGTATGCCGGAGAGTTCGCAAGCGCCCGCTCAAATTTCGAAATTGCCCTCGAACGAGCTCCTTCCGCTGAGGTTTACGCAGATCTTGGCGTGGTCGCTTACTATTCCGGGCAGTATGCAACATCCATCCCGTTTTTCGAGACAGCCATAAAAATGCGCCCGCGATCCACAAGATACATAGCCGAATTGGCTGAAGCGTTCTGGTATTCCGGCCAGCGGGAACAGGCGCGGGCGACCTGTAGCCGCCTAAATTCCATGCTTGAGACGCAGTCCGCGACCGGACCGCTCAGCACCGAGGAGAGTTGCCGTCACTCCCGCAGCGTGGCCCGCCTTGGCGACCTTGGGGGGGCTTTCGCGGCACTGGAGAGGGCCGGACGGGCGGACCCGAACGACCAGATGGTCCTCTACACTAGGGCCGTATTGGCTGTCCTCGCACATCACACCATCGAGTCGAAGCAGTATCTGGCGGAGGCGATTCGGCGCGGCTATCCGCCCGCATTGGCGAAGGTGGATCCCGATCTGTCGATCCGGTAGAAGGCCAGGATCGTGGTTGCGGCTGGGCCAATCAGGCTAACAAGACCTGAAATACCGCAAAACAAACATTCACACAACGGAGGCCCCTCGGGCAGCCCGGCCGCGGCGTGGCCTTTCCTGACCCGGAAACGGGCCTTCTTTCCGCTAATCAGGCTCGAAACGGCTAAAAAGCTCAGATCGCCCATGAAAATGCCCCGTTTCACGCCCCACATGTCAAGAGCGCCTTGGTGGAGTTCTGCAAGTCGGTCACCACTTTGCGTAATTATTTTCCCCCATTATTTGAATTGTTTAGCGCGGATGACCCGCAGGCCCCGGCCAGACGACCGCTACTTTTAAGGCAGAAAGGGAGGTTCCGCAAGACTGGGAACCTCAAAGGCACAAACGGCGATGGATCCGATCATTATCATCTACCACTTCCTCTGGCTGTAAGAAACACGACAAATGAATGAACTCGACGCTTAATCTGGCGCGTCAAAACACAATTACACCAAAATGGTTGCCAAATCTACGGCAAAACCTGGTATGATTCTTTGGGGGTGCTCTTCAAAGGGTATCCCGAAAGAATACCAAACCGGAAATACCCCAGACCGCAAGGCCGGGCAGGGATTGATGAGGACCAGGTTTTTGGCCTCTTTATTATCGATAATCCCGATCGCCGGAACGCTGGTGCGCTTCGTTCCGCCGCCCAGGACGCCGCCCCTGGCAACGCCCGGCCAGAAAAGCGTTCGCAGGGATGCCCTTACCGCACAGCTCAATCAATCCGGCGAGGTATACCTCACAGGCGATTTCCATGCCGCCGCCGCCCTTGCCCAGCAGGGCTATCGCGATGCGCTAGGCGCCGGCGAACTGCAACTGGCGTCGCGGTTCCTCAATAATCTGGGCGGCTGCCGGTTCGCCCTGCACCAGCATCGGGAGGCGCTGCGGGTATATCTGGAGGCACGCACGCTGGCGGAAGCCATGCATGACAATGCCGGCGCCGGAAACTTGGATTTCAATATTTCCTCGCTTTATTCCTGGCTCGGACAAATGGACGCCGCCACCGAGGCCATCGGAAGAGCGATGGCGCAGTTATCCGGCCCGGAGCGCCTCGCACAACTCCCCAAACTGCTGGCCCAGCTTGCCACTCTAGAGGCCAAACAGGGCCGCCTGCCGCAGGCAGTGGACCTGTATAAGAAATCAATTGCCGCCGCGGATCGCGCGGGCGACCTGGAAATGTACGCCTTGGCGTGGAACCTCCTGGGCTATACGTACCTCGAACACGAACAACTTCCCCAAGCCGAGCGCCCCCTCCTGGAGGCCTATCGCTTGCGCAAACTCAACCATCTGCGCAGCGTCGAAAGTTCCTACCGCAATCTCGGAAAGCTGCGTCTGCGGCAAGGCGACGCGCGGTCGGCGTCGGTGCTGCTGGATCGCGCGGTGGCGCTCTCCAGCCAGCCCGGCGGCTTGCGGCCGAATTGGGAAGTCTATTCTGCGCGCGGCCGTGTGCGCTTGCAACAGAACCGTCTCCAGGACGCCCTGGACGATCTGCGCATAGCCGCGCGCCTGGCTCGAAACTGGCGCAGGGGCGTATTTCCCGACGACGCTACCCGAGTGAGCACCGAGAACCAAGTCCAGGAGGTCCATTCCGCGCTGGTGGAGGCCGGAAACAGGCTCTATTTCGCAACTCGCCGCCGCCCGCTGGCGCAAGAGACATTCGAATCCGCGGAGGCCAACCGCGCCGCCAGCATGCGTGCCCTCCTGGCGGAGCCGCGGGATTGGCGCCGCGGTCTGCCAACCGAATACTGGGAAACGCTGCAGAAGCTCGAATCCGCCGAGGTGGAATTGCTGCGATCTCCAGGAGGGCCGGCCGGCGAACGTGTTCGGCAGTTGCAAGGCGCGCTGATCCAGTGGGAATCGCGCGCCGGATCGATCACCGGTGTGGATCTGCCCAATCTTCTCGAACGCACGCGCCGCAACCTCCGTCCGGACGCCGCCTTCCTGGCCTTTCACCTGGCCTCGCCCAACTCCTACCTATGGGCGGTATCGCGCGAGAAGTTCGCGCTATATCGCCTGCCTCCCGACGCGGAGATCGGCGCGCTGGTGGCGGGTTTCGCCAAAGACGTTCGCCAGGGAAGCGCCAAAACGCAGGCGGCCGGGACCCGGATATTCCGCGTGTTGTTTGGACAACTCGATCCGGCGTTCCGGAAAAAACCGCGGTGGCTGCTGGCGCTGGATGCGCAATTGTTCGAGTTGCCCTTCGCCGCGCTGATCGAGGAGTCCGGCGCGCGAGGCCCCGTATTCCTCGCCGAGCGTCATTCTTTGCAGATTGCTTCCGGCGCCGGCATGCTGTCACCGGTGAGCGCCGACCGCCGCTTCTTCGACGGTCCGTTCGTCGGCGTGGCCGACCCGGTCTATAACATGGCCGATGCGCGGTGGAAAGGCTCCCAGCCCGCCTCCCTTCTGGGCTTCTTCACGGCGCGCGCGGACGATTCCACGGCCGGCGGCGATCTGCATTTGGCGCGCCTCGCCGGTAGCGCGGGGGAGGTGACCGCTTGCGCCGCCGCCTGGAGCGGTTCGCGCACAGCCACATTGCTGGAAGGCGCGGCAGCTTCCCGCCAAGGTCTACAGGCTGCGCTAGACGGCCATCCCGCGGTGCTGCACTTTGCGACCCACGTCTTGCACTCGAGCCAGGGCGCGCGATCCGGGCTCATCGTGCTGAGCCTCACGCATGCCGGGCAACACGAGGTCCTGAGCCCGGCTGAGATCGCCACTTGGCATCTGGATGGCGCATTGGTTTCACTTAGCGGCTGCAGTTCCGGATCGGCCGATGCGCTTCCCGCCACCGGCTTGATGGGCCTGACGCGCGCCTGCCAGGCTGCCGGAGCGAGTGCCGTAGTGGCCAGCCGTTGGCCGACTCCGGATGACGCCGGAGCGCTCTTTCTCTCTTTCTACCGCAATTTACGCGCGGCCCCCCACGATGGGCCCGCCGTCGCGTTGCAACTTGCCCAGATCGACATGCTGCGGTCTCGCACATGGCGCTCAAACCCGCTCTATTGGGGCGCTTATTTCGTTACGGGGAACCAACAATGACGGCAAACGGTATTGCTGAAGACACTGCGGACGACCGCACGGTTTCCGCTCAGCCTGGCTGGGCCGAACTGGTCGAAAAAATCAGGCGAAACGATCCCGAAGGACTGGAAGAATTGTATCGGGTTTTTTCGCGGGGTGTGCGTTTCTATCTGTGCAGGCAACTCGGTCCCCAGGATCTGGACGACCGGGTCCATGATACCTTCATTATCGTTTCGCAAGCCATCCAGCGGGGAGAGTTGCGCGAACCGGATCGCCTGATGGGATACGTGCGGACCATCGTCCGCAGACAGGTGGCCGCGCAGATCGAGGATAACGTTCTGAGCCGCAAGCAACAATTCGATTTGGACTGGGGACTCGCCGTGAAGGACTCCGGCAGCGATCCCGAACAAGCAGCCATCCGGCAGCAGAATCAGCAGTTAGCCGTCAAAGTTTTGAAGAGCATTTCGCCCCGGGACCGCGAAATCCTGATACGCTTTTATCTTTGGGAACAGCCCGCGGGCCAGATCTGCACGGAGATGGGGTTGACGGATACCCAGTTCCGGCTGCTCAAGTCGCGCGCCAAAGCCCGCTTCGGCGAGCTCGGCAAAAGAAAGGTTACAAAACGTCTAGTGCCTTTCGGTGAGAACAATTGGAGGGAAATACCACTCAAGAGATAAGTGGAGGTATTTGTCCTCCGAAAGGACGGTAGAGCCGTGCAGTTCGCCGACGATCGTCACGCCGCTGACGAGATCCTGGAGCGGTATTCGATGAACCGCTTGGCTGGGCCGGAGTTGGCCGAGTTTGAAGAACATTTGATGGCTTGCGAGCCATGTCAGGACAGACTTGCCCGTGAGGATAGCATCAGGCAGCTCGTGCGCGATGGGGCAGCGGAATTGCAGCGGCCGCGTGCCGCAGTCCGGTGGCGACTGCCAAGGTTAGCTTGGACCGCAGGTTTGGTTGCGGCGGGTCTGCTGGTATTTCTTGGAATCCAGTGGCCGTCTTTACGCCGTTCCGCTGCGCCGCCGGCCGTGATTCTGCTCCAGACTACGCGCGGAACGGAAAACCCCACGCTAGCCGCTGCGCCTGCCGGCAAACCTCTAATGTTAGTACTCGATTTGACCGATTTACAGCAGTTCTCCGAATATACGCTGGAAATCGTGGATGCCGGCGGCCATCCCGCGTTTCAGTCGAGCGGGTCCCCCCAGAACAACCGGCTGCAAGCCACGCTCTCCCGTGGCTTGGCGGCCGGCGCCTATTTTGTCCGGGTGTACACTCCCGCCCGGGAACTGCTCCGGGAATACGCCCTCAGTGTGCGCGGCTGACGGAAGAAGTTTACACGCGGCATATGCTGCACTCCAGCCCGCTGATGTCGGCAAGTATCGAAATACCGTTGACAAACAAAATTTTGTATTCATGGTTTCAGTATTCAATCTCACTTCTGGCGCAACACTTCCGCCGGGTCCGCATACTGCGTCAAATCGGGCCCGTCAGGGGCGCCTAAACTAGAGCGATACGGCTCGTCTCGGCGCTTGGCCGGCGCGGTATTTCCGCGTTTCCAGATCCTCGCGTCAAACATTCCTGCGATATTTCCGCCCAAGTAGCACTACACATGTACCAGCATGCGGCTATGGATACTCCTCCTCGCGTCCGGACTTGCGTCCGGCCTCGCCATCGCCCAGCCCCTCGATTCCGCCTACGAGCCGCTCAACAAAGCCTACGAAGCTCTGCGCGCGCGCAGCTACGACGATGCTATCGCCCTTTTCCTCAAAGCCATCGAAGCCGCCCCCGCCCGCTCCGCCATTCGTAAGGATCTCGCTTATACCTACCTCAAGATCGGCGAAAACGTGGCCGCCCGCGACCAGTTCCGCGAGGCCATGCAGCTCAACCCCAAAGACTTTCACGTCGCCCTGGAATACGCATTTCTTTGCAACGAAACTAAGGAGCAAGCCCAGGCGCGCCGCGTTTTCGATCGCGTCCGCCAGGCCGGCGACCCCGAATCCCGCGCCACCGCCGAGCGCGCCTTTGGGAACATCGACCGTCCTTTGGCCGAAGGCATCGCCCGCTGGACCAAAGCCATCCAACTCGGCGCCGGCGATTTCAGCGCCCACTTCGAGCTGGCCACTCTCGCCGAACAGGGCGATGAACTGGAACTGGCCGCCGAACATTATGAGCAAGCCTGGCGCTTGATCCCCGATCGCCGTTCGGTGCTGGTGGATCTTGGCCGCGTCCTGCAGGCTCTCAACCGCACCGAAGAAGCCAATGCCGCCCTGCTGGCCGCCTCCCGCGGAGGCGAGCCGCGCGCCGCCGAGGCTGCCCGCGAACTGCTCCCCGCCCGCTATCCGTACGTGTCCGAGTTCCAGCGCGCCCTGCAACTCGACCCCAAGAACCTCGACCTGCGCCGCGAGCTAGCCTATCTCTTCTTGCGCATGAACCGCCAGAGCGAGGCCGAGCAGGAATTCCGCCAGCTCACCGCCCTGTCCGAAACCGACTACCTTTCCGCCGCGCAACTTGGCTTCCTCTTGTTGGCGCGCGGCGAAACCGCCGAGGCAATGCCGCTGCTCGAACGCGTCATGAAAGGCGCCGACGACGACCTCGCCAACCGCGTGCGCGCCGTCCTGCGCCTTCCCCAAACCTTGCGGAACCGCACGGCCCAGCCTGCCCCTCCTTCCATCGACGCCAAGGTCATGGCCGAGCGCAGCCTCAAGGCCGGCTTCATCCGCGACGCGCTCAAGTACCTGCAGCTTGCCCAGGAAGACGATCCCGCCGACTTCGCCGTGATGCTCAAGCTCGGCCGGACCTACAACCTCCTCCACAACGACCGCCAGGCCATCCGCTGGTTCGACCTCGCCCGCAAAAGCTCCGACCCCCAGATCGCCGGAGACGCCAACACCGCTTACCACAACCTGCGGCCCGAGTTCGAAGCTTTTCGCACAACCGTCTGGATGTTTCCGCTGTATTCCTCCCGCTGGAGCGACTTCTTCTCTTACGCCCAGATCAAGACCGAGCTGCAACTGGACTTCCCGATTCATCCCTATGTGAGCCTTCGTTTCATCGGCGACACGCGCGGCACCATCGGTCCCGAAGGCAACGGCATTTCCCCGCAATATCTATCCCAAAGCGCCCTCATTCCCGCCCTCGGCGTGGCCACCAACGTCTGGCACGGCCTGATGGGCTGGGCCGAAGCCGGCGCCGCTGTCGGATATCTCACACAGCACGTCATGCAGGATTACCGCGGCGGTGCTTCGTTCACCAAGGGCTTCGGCCAGATGCTGAAATCCAAAACCGGCGGGCTCTTCTTCGAAAGCAACGACGACGCCATTTTCGTCAGCCGGTTCGATAACGATTTCCTGTTCTACTCGCAGAATCGCTTCGGCTATACACCCTTGCTGGGCGCGCTGCAGACGCAGTTCTACTGGAACTTCAACCTCACCGCGGATCAAAAACGCGAGGCTTGGGCTAACTTCTTCGAAACCGGACCCGGTGTGCGCTTCCGCGTCGCCGCCATGCCCAGTTCACTGTATTTGACGGTCAACTACCTCCACGGCAACTACACCGTCGCAGGCGATCCCTATGGCCCCACTTACAACGATTTTCGCGCCGGATTCTGGTATGCAATCACTTATTGATCCAGTCATGCACAACCACCCTGCCGGGGGTCTCCGGACCCGCTTTGGATTCGTCGCGCTGACCCTGACTTTCCAGCTCTGCCACTTAGCCCAAGCCGCATCCATTCCCAGCTTCAGCATCCTCTCCGAGGACCAGGGCGGCTGGCCGCTCCTCCTGCAGTCCGTCGGATTCGTGCCGCAACCCGCCGCCTCCGCGCGAATCTTCGTTCTGCGCGCCGGTTCCACCGGCTCCCCTGAATGGTCCGCGCGCGTGCAGAACGGCGCCTACCTCATCCTGGAGGGCGAATCCTCCACCGCCGAATCGTTCGGCTTTCGCGCCACCAAGGAAAACGTGCGCGTCACCACCGTGGAAGACGTGCATCTGCTCAAGCTGCCCATCGTGTGGGAGAAGGGACTCGAACTGCCGCGCTATGAAATGCCCACCGAGGCCAAAGTGTTCGCCAAAGATCGCTGGACCGGCGCGCCCATGCTGGCCGGCTTCCGCCGCGGAACGGGTGCGGTCCTCTGGCTGGCCGTGTCCCCCGGCGAGCGCGGCTACGAGCGCTTCCCTTACCTGCCGCACGCCCTCGCCGACCTCGGCCTCGACCCGCCCTTCCGCTCCACGCGCCTCTGGGCCTTCTTCGATTCCTCCTACCGCCTGCGCGTCGACCTCGACTACTTCGCCGTGCGCTGGCGCAATGCCGGCATTTCCGCCCTGCACGTCGCCGCCTGGCACTTCTACGATCCCGACCCCGAGCGCGACGCCTACCTCAAGCGCCTCATTGCCGCCTGTCACGCCAACGGCATCCTGATTTACGCCTGGCTTGAGCTGCCCCACATCAGCGAGAAGTTCTGGGACGATCATCCCCAGTGGCGTGAAAAAACCGGCGTCTTGCAGGATGCCCAACTCGATTGGCGCAAGCTCATGAACCTGTCCAACTCCGATTGCTTTCGCGCCGCCGCCGCCGGTGTCCACGATCTGATCGGTCGCTTCGACTGGGATGGCGTCAACCTCGCCGAGCTTTACTTCGAGTCGCTCGAAGGCCTCTCCAACCCCTCCCGCTTCACTCCTATGAATGACAACGTGCGCGCGCAGTTCCGCGCCATTGGCGGCTTCGACCCGATCGAATTATTCCAGACCCGCAAGGATGCGCCATCCCAGCGCGCTTTCCTGGACTATCGCGCCAACCTGGCGCGCGAGATGCAACTGCGGTGGCTGGCCGAAATCGAGAACATCCGCCGTACGCGCGGCTATCTGGATATCGTCCTCACCCACGTCGACGACCGCCTGGATACCTCCATGCGCGATGCCATCGGCGCAGATTCGGCGCAGCTTCTGCCGCTGCTCGAAAACCACAACTTCACCTTCCTGGTGGAGGACCCGGCCACCGTTTGGAACGAGGCGCCGCAGCGTTATGAGGAGATCGCGCGCCGTTACCGCCCGCTGACGCCGCGCCAGGATCGCTTGGCCATCGATCTGAATATCGTGGACCGCTACCAGAACGTCTACCCTACTAAGCAGCAGACCGGCGCCGAGCTCTTCGAGGTGGTGCATTCCGCGGCGGGAGCCTTCGCCCAGGTCGCCCTTTACTTCGAGAACTCCATCCTTGCGCCGGACCTGTCTCTGCTGCCGGCCTCAGCCGCCGTGGTGACCCGCGCGGAGACCGTCGGGCCGAAGCTCATGGTCGATTCGCCGCAAGGGATCGCCTTGCGCTGGGCGGGACCAGCGCTGGTCGATGGGCAACCCTGGCCGGTGCGCAGCGACTCGCTGCTGTTCCTTCCCGCAGGCGCGCACTCCGTAGAGGCGGGCGGCGATTCTCCCGCGCTGCGAGTGACACGCTTCAATGGCGAGCTGACTTCCGCCCAACCGGCGGGCGAGAACGCCATCGAGTTGTCCTACAGGAGTTCCGCCCGCGCGTGTGCCGTCCTGAATCGCAAGCCCGTTAGCCTGGAGATTGACGGAGCCGAAGCCCCGCCGGATCCCGCCGGCCCGAATGCCATCTTCCTGCCCCGCGGCCAGCACCTGGTAACCATTCACTCCGACCCGCCCACTTCTTCCTCTGCCGAGCCGCGCACGTCCGTAGGCGGTAGTCGCTAATGCATCACCGCCGCCACGAAATCGCCCAATTGCTCCGCGCTAAATTCATTGCCCTCGAAATTGGCCGCCAGTCTCCCCTGCCGGTCGATCACCACCGTGTGTAGCGAATGCGTCAGCGCCCCCTCGTCCGGCCAGAAATTCACCCCGAATTTGTGGCACACCGCGCTCACGTCCGCCTCCGGCCCAGTCAGGAAGTGCCACGAATTCGCATCGGCTTTCCAAGTGGTCGCGTATTTCGCCAGCACTGCCGGTGTGTCGCGCGCCGGATCCATGGTGACGCTCAGCAAAACCAGATCCCGCCCCATGCGC
>Ga0182018_10003650_pt1 | contig 13663 bp, 12 predicted proteins | sample 812P2MmetaG_FD_120490 | JGI IMG/M metagenome (GOLD analysis project Ga0182018, IMG submission 120490) | Permafrost microbial communities from Stordalen Mire, Sweden - 812P2M metaG | ecosystem: Environmental > Terrestrial > Soil > Wetlands > Permafrost | place: Sweden: Stordalen | collected...
TTAGACGGCCTTGACTCAGGGCAATAATCCGGTCGGCTACAACCTCTTCAACGACGATCTTTCGGGCAACCCTATCGCCAGCGCGTGCGGAGACGGAAAGACGAACAATTGGTTGATTCCGAACCAGACTCCCGGAGACGTGCCGAACCTCTTCTCGCCGTACAACACCTTCTTGCCGGGCACAGCGCGATTCAAGTCGGACCAGCCAATCGCGGATCTGGACTGGAACGCCAGCTCGAAGGACGTTGTATCGCTGAAGTATTACTATCAGCACGACCCAAGCTCGTCGCCGTATGCCTACTCGAACGTCCCCGGGTTTACCGCTCACGTCGATTCAGGCAGCCAGGTCGCATCGATCAACAACGCCCAGACTCTGACCAACAATCTCAACCTCACCGAGACCATGGGCTTTCTGAGGGAGAAGGCTTATGCCACCAACGATCAGCCATTCACCCCGGCAGATGTCGGGATGACTGGCTTTGGCAACTACTTTCCCGGGATCACGATCAACGATGCGATTGGCGATCAGGCCGACGCCCCGACCGGACCGTTATATGGATTGACCGCGAATTCTCTGAGCATCGGCCCCGACGCTGCCTCGCAGGGGTCGAATACCGGGGTCTTCCAGAATCGGATTATGCCTTCGGCCAATGCAATCTGGACCAAGGGCAGGCACACGCTCACCTTCGGCGGAAGTTTTTGGTATACCCAACTGAATGTTCGAGACCGGCGTACTGGCAAGGGCACTGTGGCCACGCCGGATTTCGATACCTTCGCCGAGAACTGGGTGACGCCGTACTCGACCCAGAACTTTACCGCCACGGACTTTCTACAGGGCAACGCCAACCGCTACTACCGAGCGAACCAGACCGGGGCCTACGCGCAGGACAAGTTCCAGGTAACGCCGACGCTGAGCCTGACGGCTGGCGTCCGCTACGACTGGGACGGTGGCCTGACGGAGAAGAACGGCAACCTATTCAACTTCAATCCGGCGACGTACAGCTACAGCGCCGCATCGGACACGATCGCTTCCTCCGGCTTTGAGATAGCAGGCAACAATGTGAACGGAACTCCAGGGGTCAGCAAGACCACGCTGACCGGACGCCAGTGGGGCTTTGGCCCGCGTTTGGGCGCGGCGTGGCAACCGGGGATGCTCCATAGCAAAGTGGTGGTGCGCGCCGGCACCGGAATCTACTACGATCGCGGCGAGCTGTTCACCTATCTCTCCCCGGGCTATGCCGCGGGCGAGATCACCGGCGGTCCGCTCGGCGTCAACCAGACGGAGCCATTTGTCAGCGCGCAGCACTGCCCCTACAGCTCATCGCTCAGCAGCACCGCATCTACCTCGTATCTCTACCAGTACTACATCCCCATCTGCGGAGAGGTAGGAGGTGATGGGCTTCCCGAGACCAACGTCTACAGCCTGGCCACGCCTTGGGGCACCAGCCTGAGCGCGCCGCCCAACAATCCCACCGCGGCCCAGGTTGTTAACTATCTTCCCAATGCGGCCAGCATCATCGCCGGCGCATCGCCCTTTACTCTTGGCGTCTATAATCCGGCAAACAAGCTGCCCTACAGCATCAACTTCACCCTGAATGTGCAGTGGCAGCCGCGCAACGACCTTATGGTGGAGATCGGCTATATCGGCAACCTTGGCCGCCACCAGGTGATTCCCGTACCGTTCAACCAGGCGCAGATCGCCACACCGGGCAACCCGATTCACGGCACCGGCAATGTGGCCAGCCAGCAATACAGCTACGGCTACACCATACTCAATTCGGACCCTGCCAGTCCCAATTTCGCTTATCCGATCTGTCTGAACGTCACTGACCAGGACGCGACATGCGCCGCCAACCAGACCATGCTGAACAACTACGAGGGCGGTAACGTCGATCTGCGCGTGCCCTATCTTGGCTACTCCTCCGAGTCGGAGTCCTACACCGCGGCCGGTGTCTCCGCATACCACGCGCTACAGGTGCATATCATCAAGCAGTTGAGCCATGGCCTGCAGGCCGGCGGATCGTGGACGTACTCGCACACCACCGACGAGCAGAGCGGCATGGGTCTCTTCTACAACGGTAGCAATCCCGAGGTCGCTCCGTACCTGCGATCGGGATATGGCACGGCTGACTTCGATCGTACCCACGTCATCACCTTCACCTACTCCTATACGTTGCCGAAGGTTTATTCCGAGAGCAGTCTGGAGGGAAGGATCGCGGATGGCTGGACACTGCAAGGCATCACCACGCTGCAGAGCGGACAGCCGTACAGCGTCATCGACTACTCAGGCGCTGTGGGCAGTATCTACTACAGCACCTTCGACGGCATCACCAACCCGATCCTTCCTCTGGCCACCGGCTGCACCAAGAGGAACGCGCTGACCGGCGCGTCGGGCGCGTTCTATAACATCAACACCGGGCAAGGCGCGGCGCTGAAGCAAAGCTGCTTCTCAATTCCGTTGATTGCTCCCGGGACGAAAGGCGTTCCCCAGGGCGATTACTACGAGACCGACTTCACGAGTGGGCAGCGCAACATCTTCCGCCAGGCCTTCCAGAAGCGCGCCGATGCCTCCCTGGTGAAGATGATGAATGTGACCGAACAGACGAAACTGCGTTACACCTTCGATGTCTTCAACCTGACCAACACCACCAGCCTGGATCTCCCGGTGGACAACGTGCAGCAAAACCAGACCTTTGACAACGAGCTACTCTACGTCAGTTCCGGAGCCCAGACGCTGCCCAGTGGATGCGGAGGCACCCCGAGCGCGGAGGCCACCGGCTACCAGGGATACTATAACTGCCCCAACGGCCTGGGCATTGTGAAGCACCAGATCGGCAGCGCCCGCCAGATCCAGATGTCGCTCAGCCTGCTGTTCTAGGCGAATCGATCCAGGCAGCCCAAGCGCGAGGACACGTACAATCGCCTGAATGATTGCTTTTCTGCGTGGCCGTTTGCTCTCGAAGTCGCCCAACCAAGCCATCGTCGAGTGCGCCGGCGTCGGCTACGAGGCCACCATCAGCGTCGCCACGTTCACCTCGCTCCCGCCCGAGGGCGCCGAGGCGCGCCTGCACATCTACACCCATGTGCGCGAAGACCAGATCGCCCTCTTCGGCTTCGCGGAGCCGCAGGAGAAGCGGATGTTCGAGAAGCTGTTGACCATCTCCGGAATCGGCCCCAAGCTGGCGATCACCGTGCTCAGCGGTATCGACGCCGCCCGTCTGGTCACGGCCATCCGCGCCGCGGACCACGCCTCCCTTACCCGCATCCCCGGAATCGGCAAGAAGACGGCCGAGCGTGTGGTCCTTGAACTTAAGGACAAGCTCGACGACATGGCCGTCGCTCCAGCAACAGCCCCCACCCACTACGGTCAAGCAGGCGACGACGCTCTCTCCGCCCTGGTCAATCTCGGCTATGCCCGCCCCATAGCCCAGCGCGCCATCGAGGGCGCCATCGCGAAAGAGCCCGCCACAGCCCACGACTTCGAAGCGCTCTTCCGCGCAGCCATGGCCACCATCCGCTAACCGTAGCCCTCAGGGGCGCCTGTCGATACGAGATTGTTCGGATCGCGCAAGAGCGCGGAACTGCTAATATCCTTACATCTGAGGGTGCGACGACTCATCTCCATCACGCTGCTACTGCTGTTCAGCTTTCCGGTGGCCGCGCCGCTGTTTGCGCTCGGCGGCGACGCGGAGTCGCAGCTCCCGGCCTGCTGCCGGCGGCACGGCAAGCACCATTGCATGATGTCGGTCGAGGAGATGCAGGCCCTTCTCAACGGCCACCACTTCACTGCGGTGCGAAGCAGGTGCCCGCTCTACCCGAAGGCCGCGGTACCCGTACCTCATCAGAAGCTCTTCTTCGATCAATCCGGCCTGGTCTTTGCCGAGGCAGTCTCCCATCCAGCGCAGCGCAGGCAGACCGAGGCCTGGGCTCCTGTGGCGCTCGAAGGCGCGCGGCACAAGCGCGGACCGCCAGTGATTCTCCTCTAACAGCGAACTTCAATCTGTCTTTGGCGCTGGTTGCGGACCGATTATCGGTTCAGCGACTGGCCTTTGCTGTCGCCGCGGTTTGCGGCGAGGAGCTTTCTGTGCGCAGAATCCCTTGCTCGATCTTCTTACTATTAGTGGTGTCGCTTGCAACCGTGCAGGCCCACGCCAACGTCTTTGGGCAGGTCCATGGCGTGGTGCACGATCCGCAGCATCGGCCTATCGGCGGCGCGAAGATATCGCTGCGCGCTGGCCACTCCGATCTCACCTACAACGCTGTATCGGAACGGGACGGCACGTTTGAGATTCCCAACGTTCCTCTGGGTGACTATATCGCCACCGCAACCGACCCCGGCTTTGCCGACTACCAGGAGACGGTTACAGTCAACGGCGATTCCACCGTGACGCTCCACTTTCAGCTGACCATCGCCCCCGTGAAGCAGTCCGTCACCGTCAAAGGCACTCCGGACTCAGCCAATGTCGATTCAGCGACGCCCGAAGCCCTGATCGATCGGATCGACATCGCGAGGACGCCCGGCGCCGACCGCACCAACAGCCTGGCGATGATCACCGACTACGTTCCCGGCGCCTACATGACGCACGACATGCTGCACATGCGAGGCGGCCATGAGCTGAGCTGGCTCATTGATGGCGTGTTTATCCCCAACACAAACATTGCCAGCAATATCGGGCCGCAGATCGATCCCAAGGACATCGACACGATGGAGGTGGAGCGGGGCAGCTACAGCGCCGATCTCGGCGACCGGACATACGGCATGTTCAATGTGGTGCCGCGCACCGGGTTTGAGCGCAACCGCGACGGCGAGCTGGCAGTCACCGTCGGAAACTTTTTCCAGACCAACGATCAGGTCAGCATCGGCGATCACTCAGAGAAGCTTGCCTGGTTCACCAGTCTCAACGGAAACCGCAGCGACTACGGTCTGCAACCCGCAGTCTCCCAGCCGGTCCACGATGCGGAGAACGGATACGGCGGCTTTGCCACCTTGATCTACAACCGCGATCCGGCGAACCAGCTTCGCCTGGTGGGCCAATTGCGCACCGATTACTACCAGATTCCGTACGACCCCAATGCGAACGACTGGGAGAACCAGCTCTATGACTCCAGCGGCCTTCGCGACGGCGAGCACGAGACAGACAGCTACGCGGCCTTTACCTGGTTGCACACCTTCAGTCCGGAGACAGTCGCGCAGGTCTCGCCGTTCTATCACTTCAACCGCGCGAACTATCAATCGAACCCAAACGACCAGCCGGCGGCAACCACCGCTAATGAGACAGGTTTCTACACCGGCCTACAGGCCTCCATCTCGACCGTGATCGCCAAGAACACGCTCTCGGCCGGCGTCTATGGCTACGCGCAGCATGAGAACGACCTCTTCGCGGCGGTGTTCAACGATGGCAGCGGCAATCCTCCCTTCACTGACAATCCGGTCATTCTCGCCGGGGTTGAGGAACTATTCGTTGAAGACAATTACCGGCCTGCCCCGTGGCTGACATTGATCGCAGGCGAGCGGCAGACCCACTTCGCGGGTGCCATTACCCATTCCGAAGACGCGATCTACCCACGGCTCGGCATTGCGGTGCAGATTCCCAAGCTGAACTGGGTCTTCCGGGGCTTTTATGGGCACTTCTACCAGCCGCCACCGCTGACCAGCATCACAGGTCCGCTGCTCGACTACGCCCAGTCCCTCGCCAACCCCAACACACCCGGCGACAGCTATGTCCCACTCAAGGGCGAGCGGAACGAGGAACATCAGTTCGGCGTGCAGATTCCCTTCCACGGCTGGCTGCTGGATGCGGACACCTTCCAGACCCAGGCGCAGAACTTCCTCGACCATAACAACATTGGCGAATCCAGCATCTTTATCCCCATCACGGTGCAGGGTGCCCTCGTCCAGGCCTGGGAGCTTACCTTGCGTTCGCCGCACCTTTGGCGCTACGGACAAGCTCATCTCTCCTACTCGAACCAGATCGCCCAGCAGATCGGCCCCATCACCGGGGGCCTGGTCTGCTATGACCCCGCCGATCCATCCGCATGCGTGCCGCCGCCGGGTTACTCAGCGCTCGACCACGATCAACGCGACACGCTGAACGTTGGCTTCAATGGCAACCTGCCTTATCGGATATTCGCCTCCTTCAATGTTTATTACGGCTCTGGCTTCTCCAACGGATACCGGTCGCCTCCGTCGCCGTATGCCGGTCCATATCTGCCATCGCATACGACGGCAGACCTTGCGCTGGGCAAGAGCTTCGGCGAGCGATACACAGTCTCCGTAAGCGCGCTGAACGTCGGCAACACACGCGTGCTGCTCGATAACAGCCTCACCTTCGGCGGCTTCCACTACAACGACCCACGGCAGCTCTACGCGGAGGTGCGTTACCGATTCAAGTTTTAGGGAGGCTTGTAGGAAAATTCGGGGGGGCCCGAACTGGCAAATGGCGGAGGGAGAGGGATTCGAACCCCCGTTACCCGCTAGGGTAAAGCGGTTTTCAAGACCGCCTGTTTCAACCGCTCACACATCCCTCCGCGGGGCGAAACCAGCGGTACCTCCATTGTAGACGGACGCAAAACCTGCCGCGAGAGCCATCGTTTCGCGAAGTCCTGGCATTCACTGTGCCTCTGCCTTTATCATGGGCCACTATGCAAAGAAAACTGCGCTGGGGAGTCCTCAGCACCGCCGCCATCGGCCTGAAGAAGGTGATCCCTGCCATGCAGCAGGGACAGTTCTCCGCTGTAACCGCCATCGCCTCGCGCGACCTCAAGAAGTCCAAAGCCGCCGCGGCCTCCCTCGAAATCCCGACCGCCTACGGCAGCTATGAAGAGCTGCTTGCCGACCCCAATATCGACGCCATCTACAACCCTCTTCCCAACCACCTCCATGTGCCCTGGACCATCAAGGCCGCCGAGGCAGGCAAACACGTGCTGTGCGAGAAGCCCATCAGCCTGACAGTCGCGGAGGCAAAGACCTTGTTGCCCGTGCGCGACCGCACCGGAGTCAAAATCGGCGAGGCCTTTATGGTGGTGACCCATCCGCAATGGCTGCGCGTCCGCCAGCTACTGGAGGAGGGCCGCATCGGCCCGCTCCGCTCTGTCGCCGGCTTCTTCAGCTACTTCAACGACGACCCCGCCAACATCCGCAACCAGGCCGACATCGGCGGCGGCGCATTGATGGATATCGGCTGTTACATGATCCTTGCCGCGCGCTTCGGCTTCGCTCAGGAGCCCACCCGCGTCGTCGCGAAGCTCGATCGCGATCCCAAGATGCGCACCGACCGCCTCACCTCGGCGCTGCTCGACTTTCCAGCTGGCCAGGCCATCTTTACCTGCAGCACGCAGCTGGCGCCTTACCAGCGCGTCCAATTCCTCGGCACCAAGGGGCGCATCGAGGTCGAGGTCCCTGTCAACGCGCCCAATGACCGCCCCACCCGTATCTTCCTCGATTCGGGAAGCGACCTCTTCGGCGGTGGCATCGTCACGGAGACTTTTCCGGTGCGCGATCAGTACACCATTCAGGGCGATGTCTTCTCGAAAGCTGTGCTCGAGGGCGGCGAAGTCCCGGTGACGATCGAAGAGGCAATCAAAAATATGTCCGTCATCGAGGCCATCTTCCGATCTGGGAAGACCGGCCAATGGGAGCCTGTGTAGCCGGGCGAGGTACTGGCAGCCTGCCTGCATCGCTGCGATACTGGGTGGCGTCTAATGGCTGCATCGGGGGTTGGGCAGGAAGGCCCGCCCGGCGTGGATCCCCGAACCGGAAGTGAATCCGACGGACCTACCAATGGCGACCACCAGCATGCCCAAGCCGGCCACCGAGCCCAAGTCGTTCGATTCGACCCTGGCCAGCGCGCGCACCACCATGATGTTCAGCGAAGTCATGTCGCTCGCGATCGACAGCTTCCGCGCGAGCAAGGTGCGCTTCCTGCTCACCATGCTGGGCATGGTCATCGGCTCCGCATCCATCATCCTCGTGGTCACGGTGGGGATGACGGGCAAGAAGTATGCAATCGATACGATTTCCAGTCTCGGCCCCAACAAAATCGAGATGCAATACAGCGGCGGCAACATTGTGGGCCCGGACAACGCCAGCACGCAGGACTACATGACGCTCGAGGATATGCAGGCGGTGGTCGACCAGGTCCCCGGCATCGTCGCCTACTCGCCCATGCTGGAGGTGCATGACCGCATCAGCATGGGCGGCGGCGTCACCAAGGACACCATGCTGCTCGGCGTCTCGCCGCAGTACAAGGGCGTGCGCGGACTGCTCGTCCTCGCCGGCCGCTTCTTCGACGACCAGGACGCCGCAGCCCACGCCAAGGTCGCCGTGCTCAATCTGCCTCTGGCCACGGAACTCTTTGGAAGTCCGCAGGCCGCAATCGATAAAAGCATCTCCGTCAAGGGCGTTCCGCTCGTCATCATCGGCGTCTTCAAGGAGAGCATCGACACCTTTGGCCAGTCGGAGATCAGCGACCAAACCATTCTCATCCCCTATGAGGTGGCCCGCTACTTCACCGGCACCGACACGCTCAAGGAGATATTTTTCACCGTGGCCAACTCAAAGGATGTCGAGGCGGACGCAGTCAGGATCAAAGCGATCATCCAGAGCCGCCATCGCCCCACCAGCGTCTACCGTTACCAGACCTTCACCGAGATTCTGGCCGATATGCGCAAGATCGCCGACGACCTGACGATTGTGCTGACCCTGGCTGCGGCGATCACCCTCATCGTCAGCGGTGTGGGCATCATGAACAGCATGCTGGCCAATGTGCAGGCGCGTACGCGCGAGATCGGCATCCGCAAGGCGCTGGGCGCGACCCGCCGCGAGATCCGTCTGCAGTTCCTCACCGAGGCGGTCTTCCTCTCGCTCGCCGGGGGGATTCTCGGCACAATTCTTGGGCTGGGCATCCCGCTCTCGGTACGCTGGCTCTTTCCGCAGTACGGTATACCAGTGGGCTGGGTGTCGGCCCCCATTGCGCTGGCGACGTCGGTGATTGTGGGCGTCATCTTCGGCACCGTTCCCGCCAACCGAGCCGCGCGCCTCGATCCGGTCGAGACGCTCAAGTACGAATAAAAGCCACCGGGGCTAACCGTCTTGCATAAGGGCACGCCTTCAGAGCCTGTCCTGAGCGTAGTCGAAGGATGCCGCGCCAGCTTGGAATTAAATGAGAAGGCGCGAGCATCCGTGACGCCGCGCGCCTCTTTTGCCCTCGCCTAGGCCGTCGGTTCGCCCGTCGCTTCCGGCAGGTCGCCCTTGACCATCACCTTAAGGTGCGTCGTGACCTCGCGGTGCAGCTTGATCGGCACGTAGAATTCGCCTAGTGTCTTCAGCGGCTCTTCCAGCGAGATCTTGCGCCGGTCGACCGTGTAGCCCTTCTCTTCCAGTTGGTGCGCGATGTCGCCCGAGGTCACCGAGCCGAACAGATGGTCGCTCTCGCCCACCTTGCGCTCGAAGACGAGCTCGACCGCCTCGAGCTTCTTCGAAAGCTCTTCCGACTCAATCTTCTCTTTCGCCAGCTTGCGCACGGCTGAGCCCTTCATCTGCTCGATCACCGCCTTGTTCGCCAGCGTCGCCTCGATGGCGAGCTTGCCCGGCAGCAGGTAGTTCCGCCCATAGCCATCCGCGACCTTCACGACATCGCCGCGGTGGCCCAGTTTGTTCACGTCTTCTTTCAGAATCACTTCCATGGTATTTCTCCGAAAATCTCAGTCGAAGGTCCGGGCGTCGCCGGACACACCTTGATTAGAACCGCGCGGCAAAGGCCAGCAACGCAATATTCCGCGACTGCTTGATCGCCAGCGAGACCTTCCGTTGGTGGCGAGTGCAGACGCCGGTCAGCCGGCGCGGAACGATCTTGCCGCGCTCGGCCACAAAGCCCTGCAACAGCCGTACATCGCGGTAGCTGATTGCTTCAATCTTCTCGGTGCAGAACTTGCAGACCTTCTTGCGCCGGAAAAACTTGCGTCCGCCCGGACCGCCGCCCGGACCGCCCGGGCCTCCGGGACCACCCGCCCCGGGTCCTCCGGCAGGGCGCGGGGGCCGCGCGCCGCCAGGTCCCGCATACGCGGGGCGCGGTGTGTAGGGCCTGCTGGGTTGCGATTCAGTCGCTGCAGCTTGTGGAGCGGTTTGCGGGGTGCTAATTTCGTCAGCCATTGGTAAATCTTCCTTTCGTTGCTCTCGCGAAGCCCGCTCCAGAGCTCGCGCTGGAGTCTTTGAACATCCCACGACACAAGCGGGAAGGGAAGCGGGTTCGAGGTTGAAATTTCGCTCGCGGGGCGCCAATCGCGCTGCTCCGCCGGAATATCTTCAGTGCGACCTCAGGCCGATGCAGCCACCGGCTCGTCAGCCGCCTCAACCGCCTCAGGCTCCGCCGCTGCCGAAACCGCGACCGGTACGTCCGGCCGTGCGACCGGCTGCGCGCTGCGCTTCACCTTCGAGTCGCGCAGGACCTTTACCTTCGCCAGACGCTTCTCCTCCTCGTCCATGCGCACGGTGATGAACTTGATCACCGGCTCGGAGACACGCAGGCGCCGCTCGATCTCGCCGATGAGGTTGCCCGGTGAGGCAACGGTGAGCAGCACATAGAAGCCGTCGTTGAACTTGCGGACCGTGTAGGCCAGCCGCCGCCGGCCCATCTTCTCGACGCCTTTCACCTCACCCCCGCCAGAGGTAATGTTGGCCGAGAAACCTTCGATTAGCTTGTCTAAATCGGCCTCTTCCACATCCGGACGGACGATAAACATAATTTCGTAAGTGCGATTCATGCGGTTACTTCTTTCTGCGAAGTTCTGCTTCGCACCGTGCCGGCGTATCTTCCGCCAACCCGGTCTGGAATATTCCTTCGTTTGTCATCGCGCAGGGATCTGCTTCTCTAACTGCCCCTGCTCTCTCTAACCACTTACCACTAATCGCTAACCACTGCCTTATTGAACTCATTCATCGCAGCGCCCACACCCTTCGTGAGCACCACCTCAACCGCGCTCCTCACTCGGTTGAGCACCGCATCCAGCACCGCAAGCTCCTGCTTGCGCATCGGCGAGAGCAGATAGTCCGTGCCGCCCGCCTTCACTTCTCTGCCATCGGCTAGGGCAGGCTTGCCCACCCCAATGCGAATCCTCAACCACTCCTCCGTGCCCAGCGCCCCGGAGATCGACTTCACTCCGTTGTGCCCGTTCGCCGAACCGCGCTCGCGGATACGAATCGTGCCCAGCGGCAGGTCCAGCTCGTCGTAGATCACAATCACGTCCTGCGACGGAATCGCAATCTCCAGCTCCCGAACCAGCGCGGCCACCGATAGCCCGCTCAGGTTCATAAACGTCTCCGGCTTGGCCAGCAGCACCTCTTGTCCTGCCAGCGTCGCCTTCCCGGTAAGCGCCCTGCCTCGCCTGCTCGCAAGGGTCGCGCCGCAATACTCCGCAATGCGATCCACCGCAAGAAAACCGGCGTTGTGCGGTGTGAACTGATACTCGATGCCGGGATTCCCTAAACCGACAATCAGTTTCACGCCGCCCGTTCCTTTGCTTCACTCACAACTACCAACTCACAACTGCCGTACTACTTCTTCTTCGCCTCAGGCTTGGCCTCGGCAGCGGGTGCAGCTGCCTCCTCGCCCTTGCCCTTCTTCGCAACTTCCGGTTCAGCCGGCGCCGCAGCCACTGCCTCTGCCACCGGCTCCTCGGCGCGCATCGCAGTCACATGCGCGACCGTCGCATGCTCATCGCCCAAAAACTTGATCGAGCCGGAGTGCGGCAGGTCCGAAACATGCACCGCCTGATGCAGCTCAAGGTTCGACACATCGGCATCCAGGTGGCTGGGAATGTCGCCCGGAAGGCACTCAATCTCCACCTCGCGCAGCACATGCTCCAGGATGCCCCCCTGGTTCTTCACCCCGGCCGGCACTCCGATCAGCTGCACCGGCACCGAGACCCGTATCGCCTTGTCCATCGCAATCCGCTTCAGATCAATGTGTAGCAGCGCGCCCTTGATCGGCTCATGCTGCCAGTCGACGATCATCGCCTTCACCGCCGTCTTGCCCGTCACATCCAGATCGAAGATCGTGTTGTGTCCCGAGTCCGAGTGCAGGATCTTCGTGATCACCTTCGGGTCGACCGCCACCGCGACCGACTCCTGCCCTGCGCCATACACCACCGCCGGAATCCGGCCCGCCGCGCGCACACGCCGCGCCGCATTCTTGTTGAACTTGCCCTCGCGCGGCGTCGCAACCACCGCCGGTATCGTAGAAGTCGCCATGATGAATCATCCTTTCGGGCACGGAAGGCAGTTGTGAGTTGCGAGTGGTTAGTTGTGAGAAATGCCAACAAACCCCAAACTCAAACCGTCTTGCCCCGCTCCCTTTGCGGCTCTGCCGCGCAATCTCAACTGCACTTGCCTTCAACGAACAACGTAGAACATACAACGAACAACCGCTCAATTGAACAGCGTACTCACGCTCGTCTCCATATGAATGCTCTCAATCGCCCGGCCCAGCAGCCCGCCGATCGAAAGCACCTTGATCTTCGGCACCCGCAGCGCATCTTCGCGTAGCGGAATGGTATTCGTCACAATCAACTCCTCCATCGGCGACGCCGCAATCCGTTCCACCGCCGGCCCCGAAAGCACCGGATGCGAAGCGCACGCATAGACCTTCGTCGCTCCCTGTTCCAACAACGCCTCCACCGTCTTCACCAGCGTTCCCGCCGTGTCCACGATGTCGTCGAGGATCAGGCACGTCCGGCCGCGCACATCGCCGATCACGTTCATCACCTCAGTCACATTCATGTCCGTCCGCCGCTTGTCCACAATGGCCAACGGCACTTCCAACTTCTTGGCGAAGAATCTCGCCCGTTCCACGCCGCCCGCATCCGGTGAGATCACCGTCAGGTCGGGCAAGTCCAGCTCCCGGAAGTAGCTCACCAGCACCGGGCTGGCGAACAAATGGTCCACCGGAATATTGAAGAATCCCTGGATCTGCGCCGCATGCAGGTCCACCAGCAACGCCCGGTTGGCGCCCGCCGTCGTCAGAAGGTCGGCCACCAGCTTGGACGTGATCGCCACTCGCGGCCGGTCCTTGCGGTCCTGCCTCGCGTAGCCGTAGTACGGCATCACCACCGTAATCCGCCCGGCCGATGCGCGCTTCAGCGCGTCCATCATGATCAGCAGTTCGACCAAATGCTGGTCTACCGGGTAACACGTGGGCTGCACCAGAAAAACGTCCGCGCCGCGAACGTTCTCCAGCAGTTGAAACATTACCTCGCCGTCGGCGAATCGCTGCAAACGGGCCTCGCCCATCGGCACGCCGACGAACTTGCAGATCTCCTCGCCCAGTGGGCGATTGGCCGACCCGCAAAAAACCTTGAAGCGCTTGTCTTCACTCAGCTTCGGAGAGCGCTTCCGCTCCGGGGCCTTCAGCGCATCGATCCCCTTTAACGGATCGATGATTCTGGGCGGGTCGGTTGCCGCTGCCCGCTTTGGCAGAGGCTGGGAGTCTGTTGCTGTCTCCTCAGCCTCACCTGAAATAGGGGAAAGGACCGCAGTCGTGTCTTGGTTGTTCACGTCGAAACCCTCCAGGCTGGTTGACCTTGGTAGCTCCTGCTGCTTTACGTCTTACGGCGCCTTTTTGCGGCGTCGCTACTTCGCCCTGCGAAATAATCAGACTCGGCCCTTCAA
>Ga0182018_10003651_pt1 | contig 13663 bp, 10 predicted proteins | sample 812P2MmetaG_FD_120490 | JGI IMG/M metagenome (GOLD analysis project Ga0182018, IMG submission 120490) | Permafrost microbial communities from Stordalen Mire, Sweden - 812P2M metaG | ecosystem: Environmental > Terrestrial > Soil > Wetlands > Permafrost | place: Sweden: Stordalen | collected...
CAGAATACTCCGGCGATTCCAGCACAACCACGCGCGGCTACGCCTCCTCCTTCGGTGGTGGCAGCGCCGGCTGCATCTTCCATACCAGCATCGCCTGCGTCTCATCCTCCCGCGCCCGCGCCGCGCCCGCCTGCGGCACCGGCGGTTACGGGACTTCAGCCTCCGGCGCCGCGCATGATCGTTCCACAAACTGGACCGCGTCCGGTCTACAAGGCTCCGCCGCCCAGAGTGGTTGCGCCCGTGGTACAGACCAGCGCACCCGCTGGGACCATGCGTCCCGCGCCGGGACGTCCGGTGCCGGGACAGCCGATTTTTCAGCGCCCGCGTCCGCAGGTTCCCGGTGGAGGTCCGCCGCGACCCTTGCGTCCCGGGGAACGCCGTCCCATGCATCCCACGCGCCAGGCCCCAGCGGGTGCGCGTCCTCTGGGTGTTGGTCCGGGGCTTCCGCCTCCGGGGCCGGCTCGTCCTGGCAGCCGACCGGGAGCTCCCGCGCGCCGGCCCGGCCAACGCTATGTTCCGCGTGGCGTAAAAGAAGGCCCCATGAAGGGCTACACGCCGCCGCCGCGCATGGTGGTGTCGAATGAGCCCATGCCGATCACGCGCAACATCACGATCACGGAAGGCATCAGCGTCAAAGATCTGGCGGAGAAATTGGATGTTCGGGCGAAGGATTTGATTTCGCGTCTGCTCGGCCGCGGAGTTTTCGCCACCATCAACCAGACCCTCGACGCCGAACTGGCCAGCGAAATGGCCCGCTTCTTCGGAGCCGAAACCAATGTAATCACTTTCGAAGAGCAGGCTTCGAAAGACATTGATGCGGCCGCTGGCAGCGGGGAAGATTCCGCGATCGAAATTACACCACGCCCGCCGGTGGTTACGATCATGGGTCACGTCGACCATGGCAAGACCACGCTGCTCGACTCGATTCGCGAAACCAGCGTTGCGGAAGGCGAGGCGGGAGGCATCACACAGCACATCGGCGCCTACAAAGTTCGAATTACTGACAAGGAATCTCCGGCGTACGGACGAGAGATTGTGTTCCTGGATACGCCGGGTCACGAAGCGTTTACCCGCATGCGATCGCGCGGCGCGAAGGCTACTGACATCGTGGTGCTGGTGGTAGCCGCCGATGACGGCGTAATGCCGCAAACCATCGAAGCCATCGACCACGCCCACGCCGCCGAAGTTCCGATCATCGTCGCCGTAAACAAGATCGATAAGCCGGACGCATTGCCCGATCGCGTGAAGAAGCAACTCGGTGATCGCGGCTTGGTGCCGGAAGAGTGGGGCGGCAAGACGGTATTCGTCGACGTTTCGGCGAAGAAGAAAACGAACCTGAACCTGCTGATGGAGATGATTTGCCTGGTTGCGGACCTGGCGGAGCTGAAGGCGACTCCGGAACGAGCTGCGACGGGCGTGGTGCTCGAAGCCAAACTTGACCGCGGCCGCGGACCTGTGGCCACGGTGCTGGTGCAAAACGGCACGCTCATTGCCGGAGATAATTTTGTCGTGGGCAACGTGTACGGCAAGATTCGCGCCATGTTCGACGATCGCGGTGCGGTGCTGGCGTCTGCGCCTCCATCCACGCCCGTAGAGATTCTGGGCATGGAAGGTCTCCCGCAAGCTGGGGATCAGTTCGTTGTGGTCGCGGATCGCGACAAGGCGCGCGGCATCTCCGAATACCGCGAGCAAAAAGCCCGCGAAGCCGCACTGGCCAAGAGTTCGCGCGTTTCGCTGGAAGGCCTGGCGGAGCAGATCAAGACAGCCGGCACCAAGGAGCTGAACATCATCCTGAAGGGCGATGTGCAGGGCTCGGTAGAAGTGCTCAGCGACCTGCTTTCGCGGCTGTCGAACGAAAGAGTTCGCCTCCGCTTGCTGCGTTCGGGCGTCGGCGCCATCACCGAAACCGATGTGCTCCTGGCCTCGGCCTCGAATGCCATCATCATCGGCTTCAACGTGCGGCCGGAGCGTAAGGCGCAGGAACTGGCTGAGCAGGAAGAAGTCGATATCCGCCTGCACTCGATCATTTACGAACTGCAGGACGAGATCAAGCGCGCCATGACCGGCCTGCTCGAACCGACCATCAAGGAAACCTACCAGGGCCGCGCCGAGGTGCTCGAAACCTTCCGCATTCCGAAGGTCGGAACCGTCGCGGGATGTCGAGTGCTCGATGGCTTGATCAAACGCGACTCCGAAGTCCGCCTGCTGCGGGACAGCGTCGTCGTGTTCAAAGGCAAGATTGGATCGCTACGCCGCTTCAAGGACGATGCCAAAGAAGTCACCAACGGCATGGAATGCGGCATCTCGATCGCAAATTATGGCGACATCAAAGCCCGCGATGTGATCGAGGCCTTTGCTACCGAGCGGATCGCAGCGGAAGTTATGGCGTAAGAACGAGTTCTCAGTTCTCGGTTTCTCAGTTCTTGCCGCTTCTGATAACTGAGAACGGGGAGCTGAGAACGGAATGCCCATCGCCTTCCTCACCCTCGAACTGCACATCGAAGCCGCGCAGTCGATCAAGGATCGGCGGCAGACAGTTCGCAGTATGAAAGACCGGCTGCGCACCAGTTTCAACGTTTCGGTCGCGGAACTCGATGCGGCGGAACTCTGGAACCGCGCCACCATTGGCGTGGTCGGTATTTCCAATTCCCGCGATTACCTCGATGGCCTGATGAAGAATGTGGAACGCGCGGCCACCCGCATCGCCAACAACCACGGCGCCGATGTCGCTGATTCCTTTGTGGAATATTTCTAAATAAACCATCCGGTGGGCGCAGCCGGCCTCGGCTGTCGCGCCATAACCGGGCCCGGGGCGCAATCCGGCAGATTCGTCGGCGACAAACGAACCCCCCGCATCGCATTGTTACTTCTGTACTTAGCACATCGCATCAAATCGCGCGACAATAGCGCTTCCGGATCACACACTGGAGCCCATTTTTCTGATATTCTCATGCGTTTTACCTGAGGTGCGGTTGCGTGGAGAAGCGCGGGCTGAAATACCATCGCGGGCGGGTTGGCGAGGCTCTGCGCGAGGAGATTGAAACCCTCGTCGAAGGCGAACTCGCCGATCCCCGCATTGGACTGGTAAGCGTGACGGCGGTGCATATCGCGGACGATGGCCGGTCGGCGCAGGTTTGGGTCAACGTGGAAGGCGATGACGCGGATGCGGAGGAAAGCCTGGAGGGTCTGGAAGCGGCGCGCGAATATATCCGTCATGAACTGGTGGAGCGCTTGCGCTTGAGACGCGCCCCCGAGTTGTATTTCCGGCTGGACCGTGCGGAACAAGAAAAAGCCCGAGTCGAGGAATTGTTGGCGCGCGCCAAGAAGAGAAACAAGGCGCGCAAGGAATATGGTGGAAAAAAGGCATAGTGACTTGCTCGAGGACGTACTCCGCCAGATTGGAGAACACGAACGATTCGTGCTGACCTCGCACGCCCGGCCCGACGGCGACGCAGTGGGATCGGCGCTGGCCTGTTGCCAGATTTTGCGCGCCATGGGCAAGCAGGCCGACGTTGTTCTGCACGACGGCGTTCCCCGCGTCTATCGTTCTCTGCCGTTCGCCGACCAAGTGGTGCAGTCCAGCCACGTCATGGGCGACTATGAGGCGGCGATTATTTTGGAATGCGATAGCATTCACCGGACGCGGTTGGAAGGTTTAGAAAACCGATTTCTGATCAGCATCGACCATCATGTCAGCGGACGTCCTTTCGCCCACGTCAACTGGATCGATCCTCACGCGGTAGCCACGGCGGAAATGGTGTTTCGGCTGGCGCGCGAAGCTGGTGTGAAATTTTCTGCCGATGTTGCGACGTGTCTTTACACCGCGCTGATGACCGACACCGGTTCGTTCATGTTTCAGGGGACGAATGAGAATACGTTTGCGCTGGCGCGCGAACTGGTGTTGGCGGGAGCGGAGCCGGCTTATTGCGCGCGCGGCATTTATTTCGCCCATTCCGTCGCTAAGATTCGGCTGCTCGGCGAGGCGTTGCGCAGTCTGACAGCGGACGGGCATCTGGCATATGCCTGGGTCACACAGAAGCAGATGGAGCATTGCGGCGCCATCGAAGAAGATTGCGAAGGATTGGTGAACTATGTTCTGTCCATCGGCGGAGTCGAGGTCGCGGCGTTCTTCCGGGAACTGCCGGATGGACGCTATCGGGTGAGCTTGCGCAGCAAGGGCAAAATGGACGTAGCGCATGTGGCCGAGACTTTCGGCGGCGGAGGCCACGAATGCGCCAGCGGGTGCTCGGTGGATGGACCACTGGCCGAAGCCGTGCGTCAGGTTCTCTCCCATCTTCGCGGCGGACCTTCCGTACAATGAAAAACAATTGTTGATTGCTGATGGAAGAGTCCGAACTGCCGGTCTTTCCATCAACCATCATCAATTCAGCAATTTCTTTCATGACCACTCGAACCCGCACGGATGTGTTGCTGATGGCAGGCTTCTGTGCGTTTTTGTTTTTCTATGGCATCGGGCAATTCGGGCTGATCGGCGCCGACGAGCCGCGGTATGCGCAGGTAGCACGCGAAATGCTCGAACGCCGCGACTGGATCACGCCCGTGCTTGGCGGCCATGCTTGGCTGGAGAAGCCTCCACTTTATTACTGGCAGGCGATGCTGGCCTTTTCTGTATTCGGCGTGAGCGACGTGGCAGCGCGAGTCCCGGCGGCGATCGACGCAACGCTGCTGGTGATCGTAGTTTATCTTTTCTTTCGCAAGTTTCGCTGCGGTGTGGAAGCGGATGCGGCGCTCATCACCGCTTCTTGCGCCGGAGTGATCGGTTACGCGCGCGCGGCTTCGATGGACATGGCGCTGGCGGCGTCGTTCTCCATTGGAATGCTCGCGTGGTGGGCCTGGCGCGCGGGCGGGAAGCGAATCTACCTCGCGGTGTTCTACCTCTCGATGGCGCTGGGAATGCTGGCCAAGGGGCCGGTCGCTCCCTTTCTGGCGGCGGGGGTGATCACGTTGTTCGCCCTGGCCTCCCGCCAATCCCGCGTGGTCTTGAAAACGCTCTGGCTGCCGGGGATTCTGCTGTTTTGTGTGATTGCTCTGCCGTGGTACATCGCGGTGCAGATGCGGAATCCGCAATTCTTTCGCGAATTTATCCTGCAGCACAATTTGGCTCGCTTCTCCAGCGATCTGTATCATCATCGCCAGCCGTTTTGGTATTACCTTCCGGTTACGGCGCTCGCGCTTGTCCCCTGGATCGTGTTTGTGATTGCGGGGCTCGTAGAACCGCTGCGAGTCGGGTGGGCCGCGCGAAAATTAGTTTCTGCCGAGCCTGATCTCGAATGGCAGTTCAGCTTGTTCGCTGGTTGCTGGCTGATCGTGCCGATTGGATTCTTTTCTTTCTCACAGTCGAAGCTTCCCGGTTATATTCTTCCGGCAATCCCCGCCGGGGCGATGCTGCTGGCGGATTATTTGCGACGGCAACTCGCGGCGGATGAAAATGTCTCGAAGGGATTGGCGGTGCTGCACGCGCTCGTGGCGGCCGCGCCGATTGTTCCTTCTTTGCTGATTGCTTATATCGTTACCGAGCGTCGCCTGCCTGCGGGTCGACCCATTATTTTCGCACTGGCGATGGCTTTCGCCCTGTGTGCTGCCATTGCGCTGACGCTGGTCAGCCGCTTGCGCCTGCGCACGCTGCGCTTTGTGACTTTGATCCCGGTGGTGTTGTCGGTAGCGGCGGTGCTGAAACTCGGAGCGACCTCGATCGATCAAAAGCTTTCGGCGCGCCCGCTCGCGGTCGATATGGCTGGCGTGGAAACGCGTCAGCTTCCGCTCGCGGTCTGCGGGGTTTCCCGCGAAATGGAGTACGGGCTTAGGTTTTATCGCAACCAGGCGGCGCTGCGCTACGAGTCGGGAAGCGTGCCTGCGGGGGAACATCTGCTGGTGGCTCCGTCGACCTGGAAGGTGAATGTGGCAAGGCAAACAGCCGGGCGGCGGGTGCTGCTGCTCGGCCACTATGCGCCGCAGAATCTGGATTACTACTGGGTTGCAGCGGCGGGCACCGGTCGTTGATAAGCCGGAGCATGCACGGGGAAGCGTGAGTCCAAATAGCCGACTCCGCCTGTTGCCGCCGCTTGTTCGCCCGTTTGCCTCCGGTCGGCGAACCCACTACACTCGGAATTTTGCCGCGATATTCGCCGCCGTCTCTTTGCGGCTGCCGCTGCAGGAGGCTTTTGGAGATCCTCGACCTCAGACATTTTTCTTCCTTGGACCTGCGTCCTCTGCTGGAGGACGAGACGCAGCTTTGGTCGCGCCTGCTCTCTTGGGACTATTCGGGTTCGGCAGAGATGATTCTGCGCTACGTCGATGCGAAGATCCTGCCCGGCTACGCGGCGGTCGATCGCGGCCGCGTCTTTGGCTACTCGTTTTTTGTGTACGAGGGCAGCAAGGGAGTGATTGGTGATCTCTACGTGACCAACGGCAACCGGCTTCCCGACTCGCGCGAGGTCGAGTTGAAGCTACTGACCCACGTGATCGAAACCCTGCAGCAGTCTCCCGGGATTCATCGCGTGGAGGCGCAACTGCTGGCCCACGATGCGAACGCGGTGTCGCGCCCTTTTCTCGATACCGGATTCCAGCGGCACCCGCGGCTGTTCATGACATTGGATTTAGGGAAGGCGGCGGCAGAGAAAGTTCTCGCTCACCCAGAAGTGGAAATTCGGCCCTGGACCGACGGCGACTACCAACCCTCGGCTGCGGTGATTACCGCCGCGTATCGCAACCACGTCGATGCCCAGATCAACGACCAGTATCACACTCTCAGTGGATCGCTGCGCTTTCTCAACAATGTCGTGCGCTTCCCCGGATGCGGCGTGTTCGATGCCGACTCCTCGTTCGTGGCCTGGGATCGCAGGGCGAAAAGTCTGATTGGATTGATCCTGTGCTCGCGCGTCCGCACCGACGTCGGCCACGTCACTCAGGTTTGCATTCTGCCGGAGTATCGCTCGCGGGGAATTGGCGAATCTTTGATGGCGGCCACCGAGAGCAATCTGCGCAAGCGAAACTTCGCCCTGCTTTCGTTGACGGTGACCGAAGCGAATGCGCGGGCCGTTGGCCTTTACCGCCGCCTGCATTTCGATTTGAAAAAGGTCTTCGATGCCTTCGTGTGGGAGGGGTAGAGAAATCTTCTTCATGTTCAAGCTGAAATAAGGCCGCCTGCGATTCGCAGACGGCCGTGTCGTCGAGCCCAACTGAGAACTGTTGCTACTTCTTCTGTTCTCCGATCGAAAGCAATTCCACTTCAAAAATTAGCGTTTCCCCCGGACCAATGTCGCTTCCTGCTCCCCGGTCTCCATAAGCCATATCCGGTGGAATAAATAACTGCCACTTCGATCCCACCGGCATCAACTGCAGCGCTTCCGTCCAGCCCTTGATGACTCCGCCGACCGGAAACGACACCGGCTCGCCGTGTTTGTACGAACTATCGAACTCCGTGCCATTGAGCAGCGTCCCGCGATAATTGCAGGTCACCGTATTGCCCGCCGTGGGCTTCGGGCCGTTTCCCTCCGTTAGGATCTTGTACTCAAGACCGCTCGGCAAGGTCACCACTCCCTCTTTGCTTTTGTTGGCCGCCAGGAACTCCTCGCCTTGTTTCCGAGCTGCAGCGCCTTCCCCATGCGCGTGGGCCTGCTGCTTTTCGCGGACTTCATTCTGCAGTTGTGTGAGGGCAGAGCGCTCATCGTCCTCGGTCAGCAGCGGTTTGCTTCCAGCCAGAGCGTCTTTGAATCCCCGCGCCGCGAGCGCCGGATCCACAGCCGCACTTACGCCTTGCTTCCGAAGATCTCCGCCGATCTTCATCCCCAAGGCGTAGCTGGCCTTTTCCTTCTGGGTCTTGAGTGTGAGAGCAGTTGTAGTTTTCCCAGGAGCCTTCTTGGCTGGGGTAGCCGGTTTCTTGGCGGGAGCGGCGGCTTGACCGGACGCCGGTTGACTGGGTTGAGCGGGGGTAGCCGGATTTTGCTGCGCCGAGGCAATCCCCAGCACCATCATCCCGGCAGCGACGAGTCGAAAAGGTAAGGTCAGCAATGTTTGCATATATTTCTATTGTCCCATTGCGCCCGAGAGATGAGCAAACCTATCCAAGAAGCAAGCAGAGCCGTTTTTCAGGCGTGGGGAGAGATCTTGCGCGCAGCCCCAAGCCGCTTCAGGCGAAGCTCGCAGGCAAGACTCCTCATCCGGCTGAAACGCCACCGGGGTTCGGAATGACGCCCTCCAAGAGATAGCCCAAGGGATTCAAACTGCACACTACGCGGAGCAGAAATGGTTCCCTAGAGAAGCAATCAGGCGCTGGTGGTTTGCTCGTTCACTTCAAGCCATCGACCACGAACAGATCCGACAGGATGCGGCCGGTGCTGTAGGCGTACGACTTTCCGTCCGCGCTGAACTTGAGGCTTGGGATGCTTTGCACGCCAGCCGGATCGGCGGGAACAATTTCCTTCCAGGGCACGCGATGGCCGGTAGCGATAGCAACGCGAGAAACCTCGACCGGAATGGATCGGGTCCGCAGCAGCACGCTCTTGCCGCCATCGGAGAAACCGATAATCTGTTCGTCCGGAGATAGCACAACGTTAGATTCTTGCGGCTCGCCGCCAGCAATCGGGTAGAACCAGAGGTGATGCTGGGCATCACTCGCGAGCAGAATTTTGCCGTCGGGAGTGATCTGGCTTCCGGCCCTGCCTTGGGGAGTGATCGCGCGCGCCGGCCCCCCTTGCATATCGAGCCAGTAGGTGCGGGGACCAAGCCCGGGCTCGAAGCTGGTGAAGACGATCGATTTCCCGTCTGGCAGCCAGGCCACGGCCAAGTGATTGGTCTTGTCATCGGTAAGCTGTCTCGGCTCCCCGACTCCGGTGGGAAGCAGCATCAGTTTGGAGGGCGAACCCACGAGCGAGACAACCCATTGGCCGTCGGGAGAAAGATAGCCAAAACCACCATCCCCCAGCCGGACGGCAGGCGAGCCATCGGTCTTGCGCAGAAAAATGCTGTAATCGTTTGCCTCGGCTTCCCCAGTTTCCGAAAACACAATCGTTTTGCCATCGGCAGACATATCCGTAAGCAGCGACCAGTCAAACCAGGAGAGGCTGCGCTCGCGCGTCTCGCCTGGAGGAAGCGCGGAAATCGTGAGACGAGTCTTGTCTGCGGTCAAAAGAACCAGGCCGGTGCGGCTGATATCGTGGATGGTCAGGGTGCCGGGCGCACGATAAACAAGACGCTCCTGGCCAGAGAAATTGAGCGCGTAAATGGCGCGCGCCGATCCGGTCGGCGCCGCTGCAAACCAGACTTCTTTTCCGTCCGCGCTCCAGGCGAGTCCTTCTATGCTGGTGTAATAAGAGGAACTGGCCTTGCGATTTCCGTGAACGTCAATGATCACCACTCGGCCATCGTCGCCCGCGGGCACGTGATCGGCCATGGCCAGAAAATTTCCGTTCGGCGAAAAACGCAGGTGGCCGACCCAGCCTTTGGGCTCGTAGATTACGTTGCCCGCAGGAAATTCCACCTGAGAGAGCGCAATGTTGCTGGCTCGAACCACCGCCAGAGACTGGCCATCCGGCGCCCAGTCTGCCCACAGAACATTGTCCACCGACTCGCGCGGAGCGCCCCCGGCGAGCGGCACCCGCGCCAAAGTGCCCGACAGGGCAAAAGCCGCGTAATTCACCGGGTGTAAAGAGATTGCCAGCTCGCCCTTCGAAGAGATGGAAAAAATCTGGGCGGGTGGCAGGCCAATGGATCGCGAGTCGGAGCTGTCGAAACGGGTGGTGAAAATTTCGTGCGGTCTTCCGTCCCACGCGGCGCCATAAACGATCGTCTGTCCGTCCGGCGCAAAGCGGGCCGCCAGGATGCCGCCGTTGCGAAAGGTTACTTCGTGGAAGGTCGGATTCGACGCGCCAGTTCCACGCCGCGCGACGCGGTAGACAATTCCCCACGATGCCAGCAACAGCAATCCGCCAAGTGCCGGCAACAACCATCTGCGGGGCGACTTCTCGTCCGTCAGAGCCCGCACCCCGCCTCGGCTGGACGACGATATATCCGTGAGAGCCTCAAGATTAAAAGCGACATCCCGAGCCGATTGGAAGCGCTCGGCAGGATTCTTCTCCAGGCAGTGACGGACGATGCGTTCGAGCGCCGGCGAAACGTTGCGGTTGGTCTCGGCGAGGTCCGGCGGCTCTTCTTTCAGAATCGCGCTCATCGTGTCGACAGCAGAGTCGCCGTGGAAGGCGCGCTTGCCCGAGAGCATCTCGTAGAGCACAGCGCCGAGAGAGAAAATGTCCGAGCGCGAGTCGGCGGTCTTGCCGCGAACCTGCTCCGGCGACATGTAGCCAACCGTCCCCATCACCACTCCTGCCTCGGTACCCACCTGCTGGGTAGGCGCGTCGCCGGCGATATCCGCGTCCGGTCGAGTCAGCTTGGCTAAACCGAAATCCAGGATCTTCACCCGCCCATCGTCGCTCACGAAAATGTTTTCCGGTTTCAAATCGCGGTGGACAATCCCCTTCTCGTGAGCCGCCGCAAGTCCACTCGCGATCTGCCGTCCCAAATCAATGGCTTTGCGCGAAGAGAGCGGTCCGTTCCGCAACCGGTCCCGGAGAGTCTCGCCCTCCAGCAGTTCCGAGACCACGTAGGGCGCGCCCCGGTCTTCGCCAATATCGAAGATGGAAAGTATGTTGGGGTGGTTCAGCGCAGCTGCCGCGCGAGATTCCTGGGCGAACCGCACCAGGCGCTCGGGATCGCTGGACAACGATGCGGGGAGAATTTTTATAGCGACATCGCGATTCAGTCGCGCGTCGCGGGCGCGGTACACCTCGCCCATCCCGCCCGCGCCCAGCGGCGATTGAATCTCATAGGGCCCAAGTTTTGCGCCAAAGGTCAGAGCCATGTGGGCCGAATTATAGCCCACCCCCGCGGGCTGTTCTCAAAATCCCCTCCGGGTGAAAGCCGTCGCGTGGGCCGTGCCTTCCGCGATCAACTTGCGTGCAGCCTAAATTTTCCGCTCACCTTTCTCAATCGCGCGCCAGGCTGCGACGTTGAAACACGAAGACGGCCAGACATCGCGAGCCGGTTGAAAGCGCTGGGAGGATTCCTCGTTTTCCGCCTTCCGATCGCGATGCAGAATGCCGTCTCGTACGCGGTCGCCCGTCCGTTCTCCGCAGCGGCTATCTTCTACCACATCCACGGTACCAGCCGGAAACGCGTGCGCTCGCAGTACTCCCCATAGCCCGGCAGATCCCGGCGCAGGGTTCTTTCCTCATGAATTAGCCGATAGATCAGGAGCGGAACCATCAGCGCTACCACCGGCAGCGCGACGTAGGAGCCCAACGCCAGAGCTGCGGCCAGCGTCGTCACCGCCATGCCCGTGTACATGGGATGCCGAACCAGCGCGTACGGTCCACCGTCAACCACCTTCTGCTCGGCTTCTACTTGAATTGTGCTGGCAGCAAAGCTGTTTGTCTTCATGGTCCAAAAGACCAGCCAGTACCCTGTGGCAACGCCAACCTCGGCTGCCACCACGAGTGCAGGCGGAACTGGCCGGCCGCAAATCCGAGACCAGCCGAAGCGAAAGTCCAGTCCCGCCAGAATGAAAGAGAAAAACACAATCGCGACGAACAGCCTCTGAAACAGCCTTTGCTCAGGCTCCGCCTCTTTATTCTGTAAGCGCCGTTCCAGCAGCTGCGGATCATGTTGCAACAGATCGACAAAAAAGAAAGTCCAGAATCCCGCCGTCAGCGCCAGAAAGATCCACCCCTGCCAGAAACGCAGCGAGCCCGCCGGCACAAACAACATGGCAGCAAGGAAAATCAGAGTCATGACCAAGCGTCGTGCTGCTCGTGTTCTCAGACTCAATCCCTGGTCCATGTTGCGATTCACATTCTGCTTAGAATCCCGGCGGCCTTTCTTCCATCACGCCAAACGCGCGCTCCAGCGCGAGCCCCGCGTTGACCATCGTTCCCTCCTCGAACAGGCGTCCGATCAGCGTCACGCCATGGGGCACCCGTCGCGGCGGCGAAAAAGTCGGCCGCGGATGATTCGGGTCGGGCGCCCAATCGCTGCGCGCCTTCGCGACTTCGACGAAGCCCGCCCGCACCACCAGCGCCGGATGCCCGGTGAAATTCGTGATGGTCAACATTTCATCGCGCAGCGAAGGAACCAGCAGCAGGTCCACTTCGGAAAACAGCCGCGCCATTTCCTCCGCCACTTTGCGCCGCAAGCGGTCCGCCTGCACAAAATCTACCGCCGAAAGGAAACGCGCCTGCCGGAAAATATTCGGCCACGCGTCCGGCACTTGAGCCTTCAGTTCGCGCAACCCGCCGCTGAGCGTCAATTCCTCGAACGCCGCCGCTCCTTCGGCGAATAGAATCAGATTAAGGGAGTCGTACGGCCAGTCGGGAATCGACACCTCCACCGGCATCATCCCGACTCTGCTAGCCACATCTACCGCAGAGCGGTCCACCGCGGTTGCGGGATTCTGATTCAGCCACTCGGGAAAATATCCCACCCGCAAGCCCGCGACGCTCGCATTCGCATCGAAGTCCAGGCGACTGGGCACGCTCGCCAAGTCGTCCCTATCCGGCCCCGTAATCGCGTGCAGTACAAGCATGGCATCCTCCACGCCGCGGGTCATCGGTCCAAGTTTGTCGAGCGACCAGCACAGAGTCATCGCGCCGGTGCGCGCCACGCGTCCGTAGGTGGGCCGCAAACCGGTGATTCCGCACCGCATCGACGGACTCACGATGCTTCCACCGGTCTCGCTTCCGATCGCGAATCCAACCAGTCCCGCGGCCGTCGCCGCACCCGGTCCGGCGCTCGACCCGGACGAGGCTTCCTCCAGCAGCCAGGGATTCATCGTCTGCCCGCCGAACCATACATCGTTCAGCGCCAGTGCTCCCAGACTGAGCTTGGCCACCAGTACTGCCCCGGCCGCATGCAGTCGCCTTACCACCACGGCGTCTTCGCTGGGCACACGATTGCGGAACGGTTCCGCGCCGTAGGTCGTTCGGATTCCCGCCGTGTCGAGCAGATCCTTGCCGCCCCACGGGATGCCGTGCAGCGGACCCCGATACTTGCCCGCGGCAATTTCCTCGTCAGCTTGTTTCGCTTGCCGCAGCGCCAACTCACGCGTGAGCGTGATGACGCAATGCAGCTTTGGATCAAACTTCTCCAGACGCGCCAGATAAATGCCTGTCAGCCGCTCTGAAGTAAGTTGGCGAGTCTCGATCCACTGAGAAAGCTGTGTCACCGGGGCGAAGGCAATATCCTGCTCGCGCGCGGGTAGCGGACCGGCGTCGGGTCCGCTGCGTACAAATCGCTCGCGCTCGGGCCCTGCCTTCTGTCCCGGCAGTATCGGATTCCACCCGGTCGCGGGGGCAAGCGTCGATTCCAGAGCTACCTTGCGCGGCCCTGTCCGCCGCTCGTACAGCGCGGCCATCGTTCTGCGCCAACTGCCCGCGGCCACAGTGCGCTCGCTAGCAGTCATCTGAAACTGCGCCAGCTTCTCGGCCTCTGCAAAAGTCGTGGTCGACACTTCCGGTCCTACCGCCGGCCCGGCTCCAAAGGCCGGCGGAGCCCCAGGCGGCAGATCCGCGGACTGTCCTGGCGGACTTTGTTGCTGACCGCGCCACGCGACGGTTGAACCCAGTACCCCACCCATCCCCAGTACTCCCAAAGA
>Ga0182018_10003652_pt1 | contig 13661 bp, 15 predicted proteins | sample 812P2MmetaG_FD_120490 | JGI IMG/M metagenome (GOLD analysis project Ga0182018, IMG submission 120490) | Permafrost microbial communities from Stordalen Mire, Sweden - 812P2M metaG | ecosystem: Environmental > Terrestrial > Soil > Wetlands > Permafrost | place: Sweden: Stordalen | collected...
AGACGTTCAGGCCGGGACGAGAAAACGGCGCTCCAGCCGAACCAGAAAACGAGGATCGAACGGGGCCGTGGCCGGACAACTCATGCGCTTCAAACGGCGGACATCTTTACGCGTCACCGACATCGGGGACCGATGTCGCGGTGGCCTCCGCCTCTACTCCGCCGCCACCTTCACCTCATTCCGGCACCGCATCAGCGGCTGGATCCGTGTCCCGAACTGCTCCATCCCAATGACGAAATCGTCGAAATTCAGCATCGCCCCCCGCACCCCCGGTACCATCGACAACTCGTCCAGCATCCGGGCGACGCTGGCGTAGGACCCGACCAGCACGCCCCCCTGCGTCGGCAGTTTCTCCGTCCCCAGCGTCCGGCGCTTGTTCGGTCCCGCCAGAGGGTCCAGGCTGGGGTCGTCGGAGAACTGCGAATCCCGCCACGCGATCGCCTCGACATCCGTTCCGGCTTTGTAGTGTTCCCATTTCGCCATCGCCGCCTCATCCGTTTCGTCGGCGATCACCATGGTGGAGACCAGCGCGCCGCAATTGCCGCCGGTCTCCTCGTTCACCGCCACCAGCCGGGCGACGCTGTCGGCGACTCTGGTCGGCGAGTTCAGCCCGCCGCTGGAACAGAAGTTATAATCCGCGAACCGGGCGGCATACCGCGTCCCCGCATCGCTTTGCGCCGCGCAGATGATCGGGATTTTCGCCGCCGGCAGCGGCAGGCAGCGGCAATCGTCCATCTGGAAGAAGTCGCCCTTGAAATCCGACCGCCCGGTCGCCCACAACTCCTTCATGACAGTCACGTATTCGCTACAATAGTCGTAGCGCCGCTTGTAGTGCTCGGAGCCCGGCCAGATGCCCATCTGCTCATACTCCCGCCGTTGCCAGCCGGAGATGATGTTGATGCCGAACCGTCCATGGCTGATGCTGTCGATCGTCACCGCCATCCGCGCCGCGAACGGCGGAGGCATCGTCAGCACGGCGCAGGTCGCGAACAACTGGATCCGCTCGGTCACCGAGGCCAGGCCCGCCATCAGGGTGAACGATTCCAGGTTGTAGTCCCAGAACTGCGACGGCCCGCCAAACCCGTGCAGCTTGATCATCGACAGAGCGAACTCGAAACCGTACGCCTCGGCTTTCTGCACCACCGTCTTGTTCAGATCGAAACTAGGCTTGTATTGCGGCGAAGTGGTAGAGATCAGCCAGCCGTTGTTACCGATCGGGATGAAGACACCAAGCTGCATCGGGGAAGACTCCATGACCAGGGCCGGCGTATCCGTTCCATGCGAACGGTTATCCCGGCGATTGCGACGGCGTCTCCTCGTCTCCGGCCTGTGCCCGGCCGGGTCTTCAGCACGCTATCCACGATCACGGCACCGCGCAATGCCCGTCAGTATCGCACGCTCACGCTGGCGATGATGCTGCGCTCAACCGGGGGTCCGATGGTTTGCAGCAGGCGTGACGTGTTGAACTGCTGCCCGGACAGCGCCACCGTCACATGATCCGTCACCTTGTATCCGATGCGTCCCATGAACGTGACGTAATTGCTGATCTGCACGGGCGTGAATCCCGTCGCACTCAACTGATAGTCCGTGTAGCGCGATTGCCAGCGCCCCGACAGATCCATCTCCAGCCCGCCAAGCGTGTAGCCGCCGCCCAGTACCACGACGTTCGTGGGAGTACCATCCTGATAGTTCTGCGGGGAGGTGATCAACACTTTGTCGATCGAAGTATGATCGGCGATGCCCATAACGGAATAGCTCGCGTTCCAGCGAAACCCGGATGGCGAGTGACCCGTGATGCTGATCTCTCCGCCAACCGCGTCGCTGTGCCCAATGTTCTGTGCGATCGAGGCCAGCAACCCGGTCGGGAGCAAGGTGGGAAGCTCGCCCGCGCCCGGATCCAACAGATTATCGTTACGTTGCACAAATATCGTGCCGCGAACCTCGGAAGCGATCGCCGGAACATCGCGGTCGTAGTCCAGTTCCAGATTCCAGACCGCCGTCGGCCGCAAAAACGGCGAGCCGAACGACGCCGGTTGCAGCGGGCTGGCGGGAAACTGCACGGCGAAATCGATCAAACTCGGCGCCTGCAGGCCGCGCCCGGCCGTCAGCCGCAACGTGTCCTCGCCTGTCAACCTGTAGACCAGCCCCAAATTGAAGCTTGGCTGCAGAATCGTCGCATTGTTGTATTCGGCGTTCGTGTAAATGTCGCCCGCCGGCAGCACCCCGGAATACCTGAGTGCCAGGTAGTCAACGCGCACCGAATTGGTCAGCGACAACGCCGGCGTGATCCGCCAGTCCCACATGCCGGAGACGGAATAATCCGAATACCCAATCGTGCCGCCAAATATCTGCGCTGAGGTCGCGCTATTGTCCCGGTATTCCAGGCCGACGCGAATGATGTGATCGGTATTGAGTTGCAGCGTGTCGCTGGCCTGCAGCACGTAGATCGGATTGGAAACCGCCGCCGCCGACGATCCGATGAAGACGCTGTCGGTGGAGGTTCCGAACCAGTTGCGCCAGGCGTTGACGGAGATCAGGCCCAGTCTGGTGTCGGCCGTGACGCCGGCCCGGAATGAATCGGCGTGAAAGGTGTCGAACGCGGGAAGATTATCGATCGAAATGTCGGTGTTCTGCGATGTCGCCGTGCTGGCCTCGAACATGACTTCCACACCTGGCGCGATCCGGGCCTTGCCGTCGAAGTTGAACGAGCCCAGAGCGGGATCGCGGGTCACCGCCGCCAGCGCCGGCGACTCTCCAGGTGAGCGGTATTCCGTCTGGCGCAATCCACCGAGAGAGATTCGCATCCCAGCGTCGTGATCCGCGTCATGCACGGTCGCGACAGCGGATCCCTCCAGCAAATTCTGCGATCCCAGCCGGAACGTGCCGGATTCGACATGGTCGTACAGCGGATCATAGGTGATGATATTGATCACGCCGCTCGCGGCGTTGAAGCCAAACAGCGCCGAGCTTGGACCCTTCACCACCTCGATCTGGCGGATTTCTTCGAGTTGCACGGGAATGAGCTGCCAGGCGACGAAGCCCTGGCTATCGAGATACACCTGCCTGCCGTTCACCATCACCAGCAGCCGTGGGTTAAATGCCTGGTTATAGCCGCGGACCGCGACATCGGCATCGACCGAGCCATATCGCCGTACGTCCAGCCCGGTGACGAAACGCAACACATCCGGAATATTCGCGGCGCCGGAGCGGCGGATGTCGTCCTGAGTGATGATCACCATATTGGCCGGTGCCTCGCTCACTTTCTGCGGCCGGCCAGTGGCGGAGGTGGTGACCGGCTCGCCAAAAAGTTGCTCGAGCGCACCGTAATCGACCGATTGCGCCGCCGCGTTGCCTACCAGGGTCAACGGCGACAGACCGAGCGCCGCGGCCAGCCAGATCCGCGGATTCGTGAAGAGTAAGCGCATGAGCTGTTTCCGGGGGGGCATCAAAATTGGTTGACCATCATCAGGAACGCGGAGGCGAAGGTGACGTCGCCATCGGTGGCGGCCATTCGGCTGACCGAGATTTCGACCTTCGGTTCGGATCGCACCGCGACGACGCAGCGCCCGGATCGGACCAGTGACGCGTCACCGGTCAGGCACGGCACGTGCAGCGCGCGTTGGGCGGCGGCGACGAGATCGATGTTCGCACCGCTCGCCGTGATGATCGCGACGAAGCCTCCGCCCGCCAGTTGGCCGTCATCGACGAGCCTCGGGAAAAGGACCGCGTTGCCGGCTTTGAGTCCGCCGCCGAAATAACCCGCGATCGCTTCCGCGTCCTGTCTTGAGGCGGAGCTGGACGCCTCATAAGCGATCGCGACGATGGCACCGTCGCCGGGCTGTGGGCGGAGAAAGGCGATGGCACGGATCATCAGTTGGACGTCCTTGTCCAACAGCGAAGCGCCCATGGCCGCGGCATGGAAGATGATGGCGGCCGACAGCGCCAGGAACGCGAGTGACCGCCGGCGCCTCATCTGCCCGCGAGTCGCGATGGAAGCAGGTTCATGCGGTCAAGGCTAAGGCGCGAAGGTGGCCAGGAGGTTAACGCGGTGGTTCAAACGGGCGGCGTGCCCGCGGTTCCGTGATTTCGGGCAACCTTCGCCGCGTTCTCAGGGGTGGGCCGGTCCACCGGTGAACCGGCCCGTTCCCTACAGCTTCTCCCGGGGAATTTTCCTCCAGATGATCTTGACTTGCATTGTTGATCAAAGGCAGGAAGATGAGATTTCTCACGTCTCATACCTCCTTCTGGTGAAGTCGGCGGGGCCACTCCCCGCCGGCTTTTCCGTTTTGAGGTCCGGGAGTGAAGGAACGGTTGACGGGGTCGGCCCCGCCTGGGCTTCACACCAGCCCCGCGGTTCCGCGGTTGCCCACTCGCCGCCGTTTCACTAGTGTCCCGCGCCTCGAAACCCTGGGAATCCGCCATGTCTCTGACCGCCGAACGTCTCGACCGCATTCAACCGAGTCTGACCATCGCCATCTCGACGGTCGCGCGGAAAATGATCGCGGACGGGAAAAACGTGATCAGCCTGTCGCAGGGCGAGCCCGATTTCGATACGCCGCGCAACATCAAGGACGCGGCGATCCGCGCGATCGAAGCCGGTGAAACGAAATACACCGACGTCTCCGGCACACCCGCCTTGCGCAAAGCCGCGGCGGCGAAGTTCAAACGCGACTCGGGCATCGACTACAAGCCGGAAGAGATCATCGTCAGCACTGGCGCCAAGCAGGTGCTGTTCAACGCCATGTTGAGCACGCTGAACGCCGGCGATGAAGTGGTGATCCCAAGCCCCTGCTGGGTGACCTATCCCGACATCGTTACCTTGTCCGATGGCAAGCCCGTTCTGGTGCCGTGCCCGCAAAACAACGGCTTCAAACTGCGCGCCGAGGACCTGGAAGCGGCGATCACGCCGAAGACCCGCTGGTTCATGCTGAACAATCCCTGCAATCCGACCGGTGCCGCTTATACCGCCGAGGAATTGCGGCCGATCTGCGACGTGCTGTTGCGCCATCCGCATGTCTGGGTGCTGACCGACGATATTTACGACGGCCTCGTTTATAACGGTTTCAAACCCGGTACGATCGTCGCGGTCGAACCGAAACTGAAAGACCGCACGCTGACCGTGCATGGTGTTTCGAAATCCTATGCGATGACCGGCTGGCGCATCGGCATCGCCGGCGGACCGGTGGCGCTGATCAAGGCGATGGACAAATTGCAGAGCCAGTCGACCTCCAACCCCAGCACGATCGCGATGGCCGCGGCGGTGGAAGCCTTCAACGGCCCGCAGGAAACCGTGGAGGCGATGCGCAAGGTGTTCGAGGAGCGCCGCGACCTCGTCGTCGAAATGCTGAACAAGGCCCCCGGCATGAACTGCGCCAAACCGGACGGCGCGTTCTACGTCTATCCGTCGGTGCACGGCTGCATCGGCAAGACCAGCGCCGGGGGGAAATTCATCAAGGACGACGAGGCGTTCGCTTTGGCGCTGCTGGATGAGGCGGGCGTGGCGACCGTGCACGGCGCCGCGTTCTGCTTCCCCGGCTATATCCGCATCAGCTACGCCAACGCGACCGAGGAACTGGTCGAAGCCTGCAAGCGCATCCAACGTTTCTGTGAAGGTCTGAGCTGATGGCCGAAACGGCCTGGTGTCGCACACGGGGCGCGAAGGTTGTTTTCTGAGTTCGCGCGATCAAACGAAAACGCCGGGGCGTGATGGGTCATACCAACCCGCGTTGAGAGGCCGCCCCGCATGGGTCAAGGTCAAGGCTCTCGCGCCCTTCGCGCGAAACCCGGTCGCCAGCCTCATCGGACCATGTGGTGAACCCGCGACCTTGATGCCCCCGCCGGCTCGGACTCCAGCGTGTTGAACGCCCGCGCCAACGCATCGACCTGATCGTCGTGGGTGCCGCTCGGGAAATCGCGCAGTTCCTCCAGGAATGCGCGGTTCCAGGGCGCGCGGACGATCGCGACGTGCCCGGCCTCCACCTGAGTCGCGACGTATCGCGCGCGCTCGGTCTTCGGACCGGTTTCCCGCGACGACACCACATGGAACCCGCGCAACCGCCCGGTGTACCAGGACGCCTGGAACTTTCCCGCCTGGCCTGGGTCTTGCGGCAACGCGATGGTGACGGTCCTGCCGTCCCCGGCCGCCGTCCGCAGCAGCAATTCCTCGACCTGGAGCGCTGAGCCGCGGATGCGGACGACGTCGAGCACGACCCACTGACGATCCCCCGCGCGCCAGAGTTTGACGCCCACCGTCCAGTCCGGTTCGTTGCCGTCGTCCTTCGCCGTCGCGGCGAAGTCCCAGCCGCGCACCACATGACCATCGGGCTCACGGACGCCGGTTTCGGTGATCCGGTCGATCCGGAACACCGAACCGCCCGGCGCGTGTGGCCTTTGCTGATACAGCGCGGACCAGGAGCGATCGCCGATCAGGGCGCGGCGGCGGGCGAGGGCGGCTTTGTCCTCCCATTCCGGCCACAGTGGTTCGCCGGCGGGCCGGCCCAGAGGATCGCCGGCCTCGGCCAGAGCCGGCAGCCGCAGGACGCGCCAGCCGTCCTCGGCCGTTGCCTCCAACTGGCCGCCGAGGTCGTCCTTGTGCCAGCGTGTCATGACCAGCGCGACACGTCCGCCCGGCTTCAACCGGGTCGACACGCCCGACTTGTACCAGTCCCAGATGAAGTCGCGCTGACGCTTGCTGTCCGCGATGGCGTGCGACTTCACCGGGTCGTCGATGATGATCAGATCGGCGCGGCGGCCGACGATCGACCCGCGCACGCCGACGGCGAGATATTCGCCGCCCTCGGTCGTCGACCAGTTGTCCGCGGCGCGGTGGTCGGGTTTGATCGCGAAGCCAAGCCGTTCGGCGTGCTGTCGCACCAGGTCGCGCGCCCGCCGGCCGAAGGACCGCGCCAGGCCCAGAGAGTGCGAGGCGCAGATCACCGTGGAGCGCGGGTGCCGCAGGAACCACCAGACCGGGAACAGCAGCGACGTATAGGTCGACTTCGCCGAGCCCGGCGGCATCAGGATCATGAGACGATCGAAATCGCCGGCCGCCAGTTTTTCCAGTTCGGCGATAAGATACAGGTGATGGGCGGCAGGCTGATAACCCGAGTCCTGAAGCGCTGCCTGGGCCCAGGCGCGGAGCGCGGTGCGCGGGTGGGTGGGATTGTGTTGGGGTTCGATGGGGGCCGGGGAGGGTTGGGGTTGGGTCAGGGGCGCTGCGTGGGGGCAGGTTGAGGGCGAGTATTAGGAATTATGAGATAGAATGGAGCATTGTGGCAAACTATTTTTCCTATCGGCCTGTGGCGGTGCCGCGACGCTGCCCCATTCCCAGCGCAGGCGCGTCAGTCCCGATCGCCGGTAAAGGCGAGCGGGTGACCAAGCAGCCTTGCATCGCGGGTCAACAGACGCATGCCGTCTTCCTGCGCCTGGACCAGCAGCAATTCGTCGAACGGGTCCTTATGGCCCAGTGGCTGTGCCAGTTCGGCGGCGGCATGGACCGCCGTCAGTGGCAACAACTCCCACCCAATCGCTTTGGCGAATGCCACGACGGTGGCAGGGGCGACTGGCCCCTTGCGGCTGCCGGAGATGTGGAAGCTGTGCCACTTCAGCCTGAGTTCCCAGACTGAGACGGCCGAGAATACAAGCGGCGCGTCGGCTGCCTCCAGCCGCCCGCGCTCGGCCTCTGTCAGTGCGTCGGGGTCCAGTGCCGCCCAAATGGCGATATGCGTGTCGAGCAGCAGCCTCAAGGTTGAAGGCCGAGCACCTGTCGGCTGAATTCCGGATCGTCGAAATCGGCCGGCAATGCGACGTGAAGGCCATCGATCCCGAGCGCGCGGCGAACCAGCGCCGCTTTCGCGAAATCCATGCCGTTCGTTCGTTGTGCCGGCACCATTTCAACGAACGGACGGCCATGCTTTGTCACGACAACACGCTCACCGCGTGCGGCGGCGTCGGCTGCTTCGGCGAAGCGCGTCTTGGCCTCTGGTATGGAAAGCTCCATGCTGCGTCTCCCGCGGCGCCTCTGGTCGGCGCACGGCAGTGTAACACAGCAGTAGCGGGTAGCGACACCGCCGGTTCAATCGAGACGTGCTCCGCCGCGAACGTTGACACTGCTGCTCGCATTCATATCGCGATATAGGCGGCACCCTGATGGAGGTGATCTGCGATGACCAAACAGTATCGTAGCCCGGTGATGGCGTCGATCCACGAAACGGCGGAAGGGCTGCGCGCGGCCGGCGTCATGGACAAACAGACCATGCGCGAGTTCGACGAAGCGTGCCTGACGCCTGTGCGCGCCCTGACGCCCGACGAAATCCGCGGCCTGCGGGAACGCGAAGGCGCGAGCCAGGCTGTTTTCGCCCGCTACCGGAACGTCACTACTGTGAATCGGCGTCGAAAAGTGACCTTGCCCGCCGAAGGCTTACAGGCTTGATTTTCTAGTAGATTATCGAGTTCGGTTCGATATCCGATCGGCTTCCAAAGTTGCCCCCCTACAACGAGCCGCGGCTTGTTGATCAAACTGGAGAATCTCGCATTCTTCTGGGGTCATTTCTCGGCGCCGATAGGGGGTCACTGCGCCGCGCCGAATCACACCCCGATTTATCACTGTCATGGGAACCGAGATGAAGATACCAGCAACCACCACAGACCTGAAGAAGCACGAGTTCGGGGAATATCTGGACAGGATCGCGGCAGAAAGCGGCGTGGCTCTACCCAGTCCAGAGGATGCCGGGTATGTCAGTAACTACTAGGGGTGGCAGAGGAGACGGGCCGCAAGCCCGCGCGCAACATGTTCAAGATGCTGATTGACACGTGCGTGTGGCTTGACCTCGCGAAGGATCACACACAACTACCACTGCTGGAAACAATCGAGGAACTGGTGAGGCAAGAGGAGCTGATCCTGTTGCTGCCTCGGACGATCCTAACTGAGTTCGCGCGCAATAAGGCCCGTGTGATAGAGGAAAGCAATCGAAGCCTCGGGAGCAATCTTCGGCGCGTTCGGGATGCGATTAACCAACTTGGCGACCCTAGTGGAAAAGCCGCAGTGGTCCAGCAAATCAACGAACTGGATCACAGGCTACCAACATTGACCGACACCGCAGCGCGCACGGTCGAACGAATAGAGGCTTTGTTCGCGGCGACTACCGTCATGGACATAACCCCAGAGGTACAACTCCGGGCATCGCAGCGGGCGATAGACGGGCAGGCACCATTCCACCGACAAAAGAACAGCATGAATGATGCTGTTTTGATCGAGTCCTATGCCGAGGCAGTGAGTAGCATTCGTGCGCGGGGTGTTCGATATGCCTTCGTCACACATAATGTGAAGGATTTCAGCCTGATTACGGGCAATCACAAGATTCCACACCCCGACATAGCTCCTCTCTTCTCCAAATTGCGTTCCTTATATTTTATCCAACTACGGGATGCCCTCCAGCGTGTCTCGCCCGAGATGCTCATTGAGATAACTGACGAAAGCCAGTGGGTAGAAGAGCCAAGGCGGCTATCGGAAATCCTTGAGGCTATCGACGAGTTAACTAACAAGGTCTGGTACGACCGCCATCAAGTTTGGAGGCAAAAAGTGGCATCTGGCGAAAACATAATCTACCCGGTGGGGAAGAAGCCAGCCGACTATCAACACGGAACCCACACCCCAAAGGACATCTGGGATGGCGCACGAAAATCCGCGCGCAAGGTCGAGCAGAAATATGGTCGGAAGAACCTTGGACCCTGGAGCAAGTTTGATTGGGGAATGATTAACGGCAAACTGTCGGCTCTCAGGTGGGTTCTAGGTGAGGAGTGGGATAGTTTGTATACGTGATAGATATCGTTACCGGCACGGGGTCGTAGCGAACGACACTTCAGAATGGTGCTCCAAAGAACGACAGCCAATGCTCCACCGACTGCACCACATTGTTCAAGCCGATGAGGGCGTGCGTGATCAGAGTAACCAATGCGCCAGCTGCTGCCGCCCCAAGCGTCTTGTTGAAGCTTTTGCCAAATTCAGTTGCCGCGAACCAATCAACCATAGTCTTAGCTTTTGATTGAAGGCTCCTGTGAGCGGCCTCGACCTGTTTCTGATCAGGTGTCGGGTTCGCGATCTCCATGCGAATTACGGCAAACTCGACTTTGATCTGGTAGAAGTCTGCCGTCGTCAATGGAAGCGATACCGCCACTGTTTCTGGGGGCTTGTTGTGCCCCATACCGCCGTGCGTAGCAGGTTTTGGTTCGAGTTTTGCCAACGCAGCCTCAGCCACGTTGATCGCCTGCAATACTTGTGCGCGTCGGCTCGGTTCGTCGTCCTTGCCGTCAATATCCTCCCAGTCACTCGGATCTCTATCGAGGTGCTGTTTGAATGACGAGGGCGCCCATTCATGGCCCTCACGTTCGATTTGTTGGATTACCTCTAAGAGGAGGGGTTCGGGAACAATGTCGCCAAACGCCTCAGTCAACTCATCTGCGGCGTCGTATGGACCGCCCCAGACATAGATATATCCGTCCTCGGCGTCATGTGGGGTTTCGTCTGCCGGGTCTACGAAATGAGACTGGAACCACTCATGCATAAACTCACGTTGGTCATCAGGGTCCATCGCGGCAACCGTCTCGGCCGGTATTCCTTCCGGGTTCGCCTCCGTCAGAAGAAGCCCCGCCATCCCCTTATCCCCTTAGCTGGCGGAACAATAACGACAAGGTGGGTACCTTGTCACCGATATGGTGTCGGCGCGCTGGGAGCCGCACCACCCTCCTTCCGCATCAGGACGAACCCGCCAGCCTCCAAGTGGTGCACGATCCGTTCGGCGGTGATCTGAGCCATCCGGGCGTCGGCGTCGTAGACGCGGCGTTTCCCTTCATACCGAAGGGCATCGGACAGGGCGACGATCAGTTCTTCGGGGGTTGCTTCTCTCATTGGACGAATGCTATGCCACTGAAGAGAACGGAGCAAGAACACAGATCGACTGCCATGGGCGAAGCCAAACGCAAACAAGACCGCCGTCAGAAATTCCTACTGGATCATTCCTGGTGCGCCTATTGCGGCGCTCCGGCGACGACGACGGACCATTGCCCGCCGCGCTGCTTCTTCGTGGGGCGGCAGTGGCCGGAAACCTATGAGTTCCCGGCGTGCTCCGACTGTAACAGCGAAGCCCGCCTAGATGAGCAAGCTCTCGCCGTCCTCGTCCGCTTGGACCTCAACCTCACCCCCAAGGAGCCAGACCAGTCCGAACTGCATGCTCTGATGGAAGGAGTCCGCAACAATCAACCGGCCCTGATCGAGGAATGGCTGTCGAGTAGCGAGAACGAACGGAAGCGAAGCTTCCGAAAGAGCTTCGGTTCTCGCGGAGATGAGCTGAGACACCAGGGATGGGGAAACATCCGCCTCGGGCCGCTAACACAGGCGATGACCGAAAGGTTCATGGTCAAACTCGCGCAGGCTCTGTACTACAAGCATAACCACGCACCCTTAGAAGGTTTCGTGTTCGCCTTGCATATCAGCTTGCTGGCCAGGGACATTCCTCCGGATTTTCTATCGAACATGATGCGGATCGCACCTATTCGCGCTGAACCGAAGCGGTCCAATCAACCACTAGACGATCAGTTTATCTATGCCTTCAACCATAATGAAGAGCACGGCATCATCTACGCTGTCGTGCAATTTAGTGAACAGTACATTTTCCAATTGATCGCGATGCGGTCGGACTTCGAATTGAAGATGGAGGAGTTCGCAAAGGAGCATGGTGCGGTGCTACCCGATGGCCATCGACACGTCATCCGCCTCAAGAACAAGCCGCCGCCGCTTTAACCCACTTTTGCCTTTAACTGAGTACGAACCGGTGTGAATCGGCGGCGAAAAGTGACCCCACCCGCCGAAGACTTACAGGCTTGATTTTAGTAGATTATCGAGTTCGCTTCGATACCCGATCGGCTTCCAAAGTTGACCCCCTACAACGAGCCGCGGCTTGTTGATCAAACTGGAGAATCTCGCATTCTTCTGGGGTCATTTCTCGGCGCCGATAGGGGTTCACTGCGCCGCGCCGAATCACACCATTCATCGGGTCTCTATCAAAACCAATCCCATTCCTCCACGGGCCAGCGATGAATCCTACGGCGACGGTTGGGCCGGCAGCTGGTAGCGATTGGCGATCAAGACGGTAGCCGCCGCGACCAAGCTGTCCGCCTCCCGCACGGCTTCCGCGGCGTCGTCATGCGGTACCGGCAACACCGCATAATCGGCGGTTTGCCGGATGAATTGCACGCGCTGAAAGGCTTTACTCGCCGCGACGGGAAACAGCCCCGGCTTCACCAGATGCAAACCGAAGGCGGCGGTGATGCCGTGGTGCGTTTTGAACTCGCCGCGTTCCGGGGCGATGCCAGCCCAGCCCAGGCAGGCGCGCACCGCGTCATACATCGCATAGTATGCACGGCTGGCTGCCCCATCGGTATCGCCGGCGCTGAGCAGCATTTTGGCGCTCTTGAGACTGGTCTCGGCCCTTTGCAGAAAGGGCGATATCACAGCCGAATCCCCTCCCGCTGAATATTGCGTATCAGCGCTGGATTGCTCGCATGGTCCGGGTGCTCGAAATCGTCGTGCCAAAACGCCATCGGCGACAGGCCAATGCCGGTTTCCATCAGAATGTCGAATGTCATGTCGGCGAAAGCGCGGGCCATGCCCCAGATGTCCCCGCGCGGGCCGTGCAGCACGACAGCCAGATCGACATCGCTGTCCGGCCGGAAGTCCCCCCTCGCGCGGGATCCATAAAGGCGCACCTCATCGACCGCATAACCCTTGCGGAGCGCATCCAGGAACAGGGCAACGGCCCGCTCCACGTCCGGCTGTTGCGCGATCTGTGCCACGGTCATGCGTTCTGGGTCTTCGGTGGTTGCAGTGGACCATAACAAGGGCGCCGGCCAAAATCCACCAATGCCCACCGCGCCTTGCAGCCGGTTATACCAACCGCCCTTGGCGATGACCGCTCGCGGGGGCCTCCCTTTCGTCATGGCCGGCTACCGTGCCGGCCATCCACGGCTTTACTTTTCAACAGCTTGCAAAGACGTGGATGACCGGGACGAGCCCGGTCATGACGGGTCGGGGTTTCCGGCCGTTGGTATTGGACGGCTGAAACGTTGGAACACGTAACCTCTGCCGCCGCCCTCGATCTTCGTCCCCCGCTCGAGCCAGCATACCCACGCATCAGGAACCCAATCACAAAGTTCTTGCTTTGTTCCTAAAACCCTGCTACCACCAACCCATGGCCCGAACAGCCCCAACCACCCCGGCACCGGCCCACCCCATCCCGGGGCGCATCTGGGCTGTTCTCAACGTCCTCGCCGCCCTCATCGCCCATGCCCGCCACTTCGCCGCGACCGCCACCACCCGCGTCTCCACCCCGGAATTCGCCACCGCCGCCGCTGTCTTCGGCACCGGCCATCTCCCCACCCTCCTGCTCCGCATGCAACGCGGCCTCCTCCGCGCGCTCGCGCTTCGAAAATACCTCCTCGCCCGCGCCGCCAGGGGCAGCAACCTGCGCTTCGCCTGGCCACCCTGCGTCGACCTGCTCCCGCACCACCGTCCGCCGGCCAGACCGGCACCCGGCCCGCGCCCCACGCCCCTCCAGCCACGGCGTCCCGACCCCGCGCTTCTGGGCTCCGACGATCCGGGCGCGTCC
>Ga0182018_10003653_pt1 | contig 13656 bp, 14 predicted proteins | sample 812P2MmetaG_FD_120490 | JGI IMG/M metagenome (GOLD analysis project Ga0182018, IMG submission 120490) | Permafrost microbial communities from Stordalen Mire, Sweden - 812P2M metaG | ecosystem: Environmental > Terrestrial > Soil > Wetlands > Permafrost | place: Sweden: Stordalen | collected...
CCGAGACCTGACTGTCTGGTCGTTTCTGATGGCCTCGGCGCACGGTGCGGGTTTGATGGTAGTGCCCGTGTTGCTGGGCAGCACTACCGCCCAAGCGGGCGGCCGCATGGGAGGTCATAATCACATGCCCTCGGCCACTAGTCCGCTGGCTGGCATGCTCGCGACCGGGGTCCATACGGCTGCTTATCTTGCAGTGACAGGGTTAATAGCTTGGGTCGTTTATCGAAAGTTTGGCCTCGCGCTTCTCCGCAAGGCGTGGGTCAACTTTGAGTTGGCGTGGGCTGCGGCGCTCGTGGCAACGGGTCTTGCCACCCTCCTGATCTAACTTGTTGAACTTGTAATGGGCTGCCGAACGTCGGCTCAGTACGTGCCCGACATTCTGCGCGCGATTTTATCCGGCTTCTCAACGTCGAGGTGCACCCAGGACTCATCGTTCTGCGCAAGAGTGGCCTAACCCGCGACGAACAGTGGGACTGTATTCGACCCGTAATCGAGCGCGTCTTGGAATCCAGCGATGCCAATTTCTTGGGTCAACAAACTGGTAGAAATCTCTGATGTGGACGATTGGGAAATTCGCGAGATTCCCGAACGGTGACGGTCATGCGAAGGAGCCCGGAATGACTTCGGCCGATATAAAACCAGAATTATTGCCTTTCGATGAAATCGTTCGCCGGGTGGAGGATTGCCAAGCCTGCCCTCGCAAACCAGAGTGCTGTCCAGACAATAAAACTCACGGCCGTTCAGTGGCGCACCTCGAAGAAAGCCCACTAGTGATCGCGTTCCGCAAGAAGATGGCCAGCGAAGAAGCCCAGCAGAGATACCGCCACCGGGGAAGAATCGCGGAATTTTGCCACGCATGGATCAAGAGCAAGCTGGGGCTACGGCAATTCCACGTATGGGGCCTGGCAAAGGCGCAGACGGAAATGTTGTGGGCCTGCCTCACATACAACCTGCAGCATTGGATCCGCTTAAGCAAGTTCCGCGCAACACCGGCAGTCGCCTGAGCGAGGAACAGGGTAACGAGTAGAACCGGTAGACGCTATCGAACTAGCAGATCGGCATTCAAGGGAATGCGAAATCCTTTGTCCCGAGCTCGAGGGTTTCTTCACAGCTTCAAAAGGATATCTCCGGACTGTACATTTGTGCGTTCGGATCTGCCCTTTACAGGACGTTCCGGAGACCTGCCCAGGATGTGAAGCGATTAGGCCGAATCGATCCTGCTGGCCCGGTGGGGAAATCGGTGGTACAACTGGAACGATTGGAACAATGGGGTAACTGGGTGTCCTGGAACAACTAGGGGATTGGGGCAACTACTAGGATGTGCTTGGAGGTTTGACTTGTCCGTGCAGGCTACAGGCCAGCCCTACCGAGGGCTAACCAGCAAATCCGTCAAAATCCTGGTCATACAGCCCACACCCTTCTGCAACATCAACTGCGATTACTGCTATCTTTCCAACCGGCAGAGCACCAAGAAAATGGCAAAAGAAAAAGCGGTCGAGATTTTGGATCGCCTGGTTTCCGCCGATATGATAGGCAAGAATTTGAGCATCGTGTGGCACGCCGGTGAGCCCCTCGTTTTACCGCCCTCCTACTATCGCGAAGTCTTCGACGGCATGGCTTCCCGCAGATACATGCTGACGATTCGCCACTCGTTCCAGACCAACAGCATGCTCATCAACGATGAGTGGTGTGATCTGTTTCTCAACTACGGCATTAACGTGGGGGTCAGCGTCGATGGGCCAGCATTTATTCACGACGCTCACCGCAAAGACCGCATGGGCTGTGGAACCCACGCCAAGGTTATGGAAGGCATCAGAACGCTTCAACGCCGCTCCGTACCATTCCAGGCGATTGCCGTGGTTACGGCGGACTCACTTTCTCATCCCGAGGAAGTCTTCAACTTCTTTTTGGAGGCCGGGGTCGAACGTGTGGGTTTCAATATCGAAGAACTCGGAGGCGCCAATCTCACGACCAGTCTCGCAGGCTCCCCCAAGCTGCCCGAAATTCGCCACTTCTTCGAAACCATGGCTAGGTTGCAGGATGAGTGCGATAACAAGCTCTGGATTCGAGAGTTTCACAACGCCATGGCAGCCATTCGCGGTGAGCACTTCCCAAATTTACCCGTGAAAGAGATGCGCAACACGCAGACCCTACCGCTTGCGATCCTGACCATCACCTGGGACGGTGCCGTGACCACATTTTCCCCCGAGCTTATCGATGCGCCCAGCAAAGAGCATGGCGATTTCATTCTCGGCAACATTTTCACCGACAGCATTGCAGATCTTATCAGTTCGCCCAAATTTGTGGAGATGGCAAACGCCGTCGAAGAAGGCTGCCAGCGATGTGCTGCGGATTGCCGATACTTCTCGGTCTGCGCCGGCGGGTCCCCGTCCAATAAATATTTCGAAAACGGCAGTTTCAACTCCACTGAAACCACCTTCTGTCGCAGCCTCATCCAGATTCCGACCGATCTCATGCTCGCCAAAGCTAAAATGCAGGCGGGAATCACGGCTCCCCAGAAACGCGCGGAGCGTGTCGCATAACCGCGCCTTAGCGTACGTTTGGTATTCGACTACCTGCGAATGACTGAGAAAGCTTGCGCCTGTCACCTGCAATAGGCTATGGGAGAACGTCTCATTGCTGCTTGCCCTCAGCCATCGCAGAATAAACCTTCTACGGCGCCGGGTGAAACTTGCCCGCCCAACGAACCAATCGAGAACTGTCTATGAAACACCTTCAAAAAGGAAATGTGGGCTGACAATGCAGTTGTGTGAGCCGATGTCAACGTCGCGCGAAAATCCTGACGCCTGAGCAGGACAGACGTTAGTCCGGCCACATCTCACGGCAGCTTGAACACCAGTGATTGAAGCAGCTAATCAATGGCGGACTTGTGCCAGCCGATGCCGCCGGACAGTCCCTCCAGGTCTGTTTCCGAAAGCTCACCTGTTGTGGAGATATCAATGTTCAATTCTTTGATGCTTTTGCCGGTCGCATCCTTGATCTGCTTCTGTTGTTCCGGGGTAAGATTGATGGTCAATTTCTTGCCAGCCATGTAGTCTCTCCTGGTCTGAAATTTTGGACGGAAAAAATGTCTTGTCTACGTCTGCGTCTGCGCGACGCAGTGCCACGTAGCTGAGCGTCGATATAACCTAGCTACCGGAGCACCTTAATATTGACTAGCCGCGATTTGCAAGGGAAACATTAGGTCGATCACTCCCCGGGAGGTACGACCGGGGCCACTCACACCTTTGAATTCGACTACACGCTCGGGCGCCGACTGGATCTCACAGCCAGCCCTATGCCGAGACCAAACCGGTTGCGGAAATCACCGGCAGAACCACCTGCTGCGCTGGGGCTTCAAACCGGCGCCAGGTTTCCACGTCGGCCACCACCAGAGGGACGCACCACCCATCGCAGGCGAATGCCAGTTTCCGTTCAAAAGCCCACTCCGCAAGCGGCTGCCGGTCCAGCGGACCGCCAATTAACACGGTGCGCGCTTCCTCCTCGTTGAGGGACTGGAACGTTTCCGTGCCTTCCAGACCGCGCGTATCCATGAGCGTGTAGTAGCCGTCGCCGCCCGCAACAAGATTCAGAGTCGGCGCGGGCATGCCCACCTTCCAAGAATCGAGCCAGCTGCGATAGGCCCGCTCGAGCGAATCGCGCAGCCAGGGATGCTGAGAGTGAGCGCATACATACTCTCCCTTGAAGTGATAGGCCAGGCGGTTGAGGTCGGCGGACGAGGGAAAAACCCAATTGTAAGCCGGCAACGGCTGCAAGTGAGAGATGCCGTATGTGGCCGGGTTATCAAAATAAGGGCTGAAGCGATCGATGCTCACGGAATCTATGCCGGCGGGCGGAAACAGATGGTGGATCAGCGGGATGAGCGCCAGGGTTTGCTCGTAATCCTCCAATTCGTCGCCGGGAAATTCATAGAGCAGGTTCCATGTGAGGCGTAAACCCGTGGCCCGCGCGTAACGCAGCAGCGCCAGATTCTGGCGCGCGAGCACGCCCTTGTTCATCCGGCGCAACAGCGAAGAAGAAATCGCCTCGATGCCGGGCTGAATGCGCTCGACGCCGGCGCGGTGCAGCAGTTCAACTTGGTCAAGATTGAGGTTGGATTTGGTTTCGTAAAAAATCTTGGCAGGCGGCAGTTCCTTCGACAGGCGCGGCAGCACGGTGCGGAAATAAGTGTGAGGAATGATGTTGTCGTGCATGCCCAGATGAGGCGTAGGGTAGCGCTGAAGCAGCCGCCGGGCGCCGGCGATCATGCGGTCCGGAGACTTCTGGCGGAAAGCCATGGTCTGGCCATTCAAACCGCAAAACGTGCAGTGATGGCGCGCTCCCCACCAGCAGCCGCGGCTGCTCTCGTAGGGCAGCCATATGGCTTCGTTTTCGCGGAACGTGGGCAGCGCATTGTCGAGTTGCTCGAAGTATTCGTCGAAGCAGGGTTCAGGAAGAGAATCCATATCGAAGCAAGCTTCACCGCGCACGATGGGATCGGAAGGCAAGGGCTGTCCTGTCACGACGCGACGCAGGAAGTCGGAGAAGACGGTTTCGCATTCGCCCGAGAAGATGTAATCGATCGGCGCGCACAGGGAGCCAATTCCCCGCGCCATTTCGCCTTGGCAGTTGGCGCCACCGATGATTGTGATGGCCTCGGGCCTGGCGCGTTTGACTTGAGCCAGCAGAGCGACACACGCGTTGGTTTGCTGGAACGTCGTGGTAGCTCCCGCTACGCGAAAACGGAGTGCGGCCAAACGCTCCCCTAATTCCTGACAGAACGGCGCCGCCGCACTCTCCAGAGTGATAAAGTGCTGGAAAACCACGTCCGGTTTTTTTTTCTGTTGCAGAGAACCAATCTGTGAGCGCAGTTTTTCACTTTGATATCCAAGGGGCGGCAGGCCGAAGGCCGCCGCCGCGAAAATGCGCTCGCCCCACATCCAGCCATACCTTCCGGAGCTGATTTTCTTGTAGGCGTCCTCTCCGCCTAGGGCGGCGAAAAGAAGATTGGCGTAGAGGACTCGCACGCGCAAGCCGGCACGCTCGGCGGCGGCCTGAAGAAGATGCACGCCGAGCGAGGGCCGGTGGAGATCGGAGAAGGGCGGAACGATGACAACGGCGTCCGACTCCGCACCGAGAAGCTCAAAAGATCGCTTGCACTTGGCGTGAAATTCCGCAGTTGAAACCATTCGAATCTCCTTGCTCGCAAAAGTTAAAGGGGCACGGGCTCGCCGGAATTCGACAGATTGAGGCTACTCGCCACGAGCCTCACCAGGATCCAGCGAAACGAAGGGTGTTGCCGGCTATTCGTTAAAGCAGCCGAGCATCGCTCACTACCGTGACTCTGGCTCAATTCTCCGAGAGACTGCTCAGCGCCCCGATATCAGTGTTCAGGTCGCTGATGTTTGCGCCGACTGCGTCCTTATCCTGTTTCCGCTGATCTTTCGTAAATTTAACCGGAATGTCCCTTTTGACTTCAAAAATGGGACCAAGTGTACACCCATTTTCCCTGCTCGAGCTATGACAAGCATTTCATCCAAAGCGCCCCTCAACGATCTGCGCTTGGCACCGAGATAGCGCAGATTGCTCTCTGTTCCGACCCACTTTGACAACATCTCGCTTAACCCGACTCAACCCTACGCTTCTGCGATGGTCGATACGTCAGATCGAATGTGGTTCACATGTCTCGCGGAAAAGAACGGCGGAGTGATACCTGAAAAAGTTCCAAGCGATGCGGTAATAAAGCAATGCATAGAAAGCCCCACGGTCGCCCCTTTTGACTTCGGCGATATTCGATTTGGTCAGCTAGAAGAGGGTATGGATGAATTTTACAAAGACTTCCGAAACAAAAGCGTGTACGTCGCCCGGAAACATACGTGAATTACGGAATGTCATCGAACGATCCCTCATCGCGTGCGAAACCGAGAATTTTTCGGTGGATGAAAGCCGGTTGTCCCAACAGTCTGTCAAGAAGGGCGCCGGAAGCCAGCTTTATCTCCCGCAGAAGATGGCAAAATAAATCATCGAAGCAGCTCTGCGAGAATCCCATGGACGGGTATACGGCCCTTCTGGCGCTGCGACCAAGCTGGGGGGGCGCACACTCCACACTGGAATCGAAGATTCGGTCACTAAAGATCAACAAGAATCGCTTCACGGCGTAGTCGGGAATTTGAGATCAAAAACATCCGTCCTGATTAACTGTCGAGAGCTCAGGTACGTACTACGCCGCAGATAGAGACACTTGAATCTGCCTGGTTAGTCGTGCGGACAAGTCCAGTCCCAGTACTTCAAGTTTCCGATCACAAGCGTTTGCCAGGACTTGAGGATCACTCCGGTTTGCCCGTTACCGGGGCGACTGTCCAGCCTTGCTTGGCGAGTATGTGCGGTGATGGTCAACGGTGGGCGGCGACGGGGGTGACAGACCCGCACTTGGACCGGCCCTTTACCTCATGATGTTTCAGCGAACTTTTTCCCGTTAGGTTGCCCCTCGCTTAGCTCCCCCGCGCCCTACTGTGGAGGCGCGACACATTTCCTCTTCCAACGTTTAGGAAAACGAGCTGCCGGTTTAAAACAGGGGGCTTTGATCAGAGTTTTGGTCAGCGGCCTCGGCGGTCTTAGTTAGGGTCGGTGCGATCTTTGGGTTCAGGTTGTTTTCTAAGCGCGTTCCTGCTGGGATCATCATTCCGCCCTGCACGCCTTCGAGTTCGCTATTGGTAAGTTCGCCCGTGCTTTGTGGTTTCTTCTCTGGGTCAGACATCTTTCTTCTCCTTCCGAAGATTAAATTGGGTACCGAAAGACTTTGGAGCGATAGAGCGACTCCGCCGCCTCTACTCTTAGGATCGAAAACCGCGGCCCAAAAGCGACATGAGGGAGGGAAAATATGTGTTTTCGTAGACATTCCCAACAAGAGGAACAATCGCCCACGCCCGTCCAGTCGCACAGCCACACGTCCAGCGTTTGCTGAAGAATGTCGCGATCTTCGCGCGCTTACGTCGCCTTCTAGCGGCGAGTGTTCCTTATCGGATGACTCCGCCGCCCGCGTCCGGTAGGTTGTCGTTGTTGTCGATCGTATCGCCCTGAGCGATCGATCCAGGGGCGCTTGGCTTCAAAGCAGGGCCCGTCACCGGGATGGACATTCCGCCCTGCACAGCTTCGAGTTCCTTGTCGTCCAGTTCGCCAGCGATAGGTTGTTTTTTGGGTTCGGCCATTTTCTTCCTCCATAGAATCAGAATAAGTTGCTGCGGGAACCTGATATGCGCCACATCATAGCTCTCCCCGATCCCTTGTCAACTTGGACGATTTGGCAAACGCAGGACACCACGCCGCATCCTGTTTTGCACCAAGAAAAGCATACTCTAGCGGGGCGCTCCCTCTTATTATGTGCCTCACGGACGCGGCGCTTCACGCACACAATTGCTGGGAGTAGCCTCTCTCACGAGGAGACGCCATGAGCGATACAGACGAAATCCAGAAGAAAAGTGCGGAACTGTCCGCGGCCGATTTAAAACAGATGCCAGGTGGTGGTGAGGAACAATCCTCTGACGAGTTGGGAAAGGTCGCGGGCGGAGCCCACAAGGCGGCCGTGGCGTTCGGCTCGTACCCGCCGCCACCACCGCCGCCTCCTTCGACCGACGGAAAATGACTCGCCTTCTCGCTGCTCGCTCGGCGTGGTAAAGCCGAACGGACGTGACTTCCGCTGGCCTAGGGCGGAATACACCGCGGCAAGAGCAGCGCCGCTACTGCTTGACCTAGACCGCTTTGGCCTTTCGACAGAACCGCTCATCCTCCACGAACTTCCTGAATGCTGATTCTGCGGCCATAGGGTCGGCGATCTCAAGGTTCTGCGGGATTATCAGGCGGAGATCGGAGTACCGGTCTGAGAGCATCAGGCGGGCCATTCGGGCGTACGTATTACTCAGCGCGGCGAGCGACTTACGTTGGCGCGGAGCCAACGGGTGAACGAGGCCTCGTCAATCGTTCCGGCGGCAAGGCCTAGAACGGCTTGCGTGGCATCTTCTTCAGAAGCTGTAAAACGATGGCCATTTAGTTCGAGGAAAAGTACACCCACAACAAAACCAGTTCGTTTGTTCCCGTCGACAAAAGGATGGTTGCGGACTATTCCCACCGTATAAGCGGCCGCCATCTCTATGGTGTCAGGAGCGTCGCCGTACGCATGGAGTTGCTGAGGACGAGCAAGAGCGGACTGAAGGAGCCCAACATCCCGGACGCCGACAGCACCACCATCGAGCGCCAGAAGCCGATCATGGAGCGCGAGAGCATCACGCTCGTCAATCCAGACGGGTCCTCTCACTTGGCGAGCGAATGGAGGGTGTTGCGATAGCGGTCAATGATGTTCCCGGCCTTCTTCATTTTTCTCTCGAAGGCAGGATCGTAGGGCGTTAGTTGATAAACACCATTCGGCCCCTCGATCAGAAAAAGGCGATCGCCCTCATCCGCGTGCAGCCGGTTGACGGCTTCCTTTGGCAGGACCACGCCCAGTGAGTTCCCGATCTTACGAACCTTGAGTTCCAACATGGTTCTCGCCTCCTCATGTTATAACAATTGTAGCAACTAGAATCTACAATTGCAAGGGTGAGGATGGAGTCGATCAAGAAGCGGAATCGGGTCAAGCCATCTATCTCGAACCGGACCGCGCGACGGGAATCGAACAAGTACAGCCACCAAATCAAGGCGTCACCGCCCGCTTTTCAGTTCCATTGGAGTCAAATGGAATCAGAGGGAATCTGCGCACTATTTACGGTGCAATCGTTGAATACAGGATTGCAACGTCATCGCCATCAACGGTGCCCCGTTAACCAAATGGTTTGAGGCTCGAATTGTGGCTGAACAACTCAAACAGGAACGCGGGATGACCGCCAAAATGATTGTAGATAACGGTCCAGAGTTCCTGAGCCGCGTCGTGGACCAGTGGGCCTACGAAAACGGTGTGGAATTTCACTTCATCGAACCGGGGAAACCTACACAGAACGCGTACTTCGAAAGCTTCATTGCGGGTGGTTATTGTCCGGTAACGCAACTAACTAGGGCTGTGGAATCGGATCCTCGGAGAGATTACGAGTTTCCCGTGATCCGCCGGTTGTCCGATGCCGGAAACGATGGTCCAGGTGCAATTTCTCGCGACATTAGTTCATGTCGAATAAGCTGCCACAGCTTCTTTTGTTCTGGCGTGAAAATTATTGTTCGCGGAGCAGGTTTGCCGGGTCGACGTGCAGGACGCGTGTCACGGGGCCAACGATCGAAAGTGATCCGGTGAGCACCGTGGTAAATACAACAGAGGCAATCACAAGTGGATCCTGGGCGGAGGCTTGGTAGACGATGGCTGAGAGTAGTCGGCTCGCCGCCACGCCCAGCACAATGCCAACCACGGAGCCGCTCCCGAGCAGGATCAGCATACGTCCCAGTGCGGCCGCGAGAATCTGCTTGGCCTGGGCGCCGAGCGCGACACGAATACTGAGCTCGCGCAGGCGCTTGCTGACCGTGTAGGAGGCCAGGCCGAAGGTGCCGGCGATCGACAGTAGGAGTCCAAAGGCGCCGAAGAGGCCCAGGGCAACCGTGGCTACCTGGGAGGGAAAGATGCTCAAAGCTAGCTGGTCGCTCCAGGGGCCGGATTCGCTGATGGGGACGGCGACGTCGAGATCGCGGACTACCTCGCGGATGCTGGCTACGATGTCGGCGGTGTCGCGCTGGGTGCGGACGATGAGGGCGGTTCTGGTGTCCGTTTTCTGCGAGATCGGGAAGAACACCGCGGCTTTCGGATCTTCACTTAGCGTGAAGTGTTTTCCATCGGCCATGATGCCTACGATCTGGATCGAGACACCGTTGCGGTTTTTGAAGTAGCGTCCGACGGCTTGCTGGGAGTGGAAGAGGCGGCGGGCGAATTCTTGATTCACGATGGCTACCGCCGGCGTCTTCTGGGTGTCGGTGAAGCTTACGTCACGTCCGGCGAGCAGCGGGGTTCCAGCGGCGGCCAAATATCCAGGCGAGACGTGGTAGAAATAGGTATCAAATGCGCTGTTTGAGGGTCGGAAATCGGTAGTTTGTTCCGAGAAGACATCGGCCATGGATACGTCGAAGTCCAGGGGCGTGGTATTGGCGTAGCCTGCGGCTTCCACACCCGGGATTTGCGAGACCCTTTCCAGTAGCTGGCGCTGGAAATGATCGGCGGCGGCATCGCTGGTGTAGGCAGCCGCACTCAGATTGAATTCCGTACGTATCGCATTCTTGGGATTGAAACCCAGGTCCATGGTTAGGGCTTCGCCCAGACCTCGCAGCGAGACAAGAGCGGCGGTGACGGTGACGCAGCAGAGCGCGATCTGCGCGGCGAGCAAGACGTCGCGGAGGGCCCAGCGGCGTCCCGCGGAGGCCTGGATTCCACCGTTCTTAATCGCATCATTGGGATCGGTCTTGAAGATCTGCCGCAGAGGCATAAGGCCGAAGAGGACGCCGGCTAGCACCGAGATTAGGAACGCTATCAGGATCAACGACGGCTGCGGCATTACGAGAAACTTGAGCGGGAATCTTGTGGGTGGATGCCAGTTCGCGAGGCCGGTAAGGGCCATCCACGCCAGGACGGAGGCGCACGCTCCGCCGAAGATCGAAATCACAACGGCCTCGACGAGGAGCTGGCGGAGGATGCGCCAGCGGCTTGATCCGACGGCCATGCGGATGGCAATTTCGCGGGCGCGATCTGCCGTGCGGGCTGCGAACAGGCTGCCAAGGTTGGCGCAGGCGGCGAGCAGAACGATACCGGCGAGCGCCATTACCGCGGTCAGAAAACCGCGCGTTGGCCCGCCGATAAAGTCACCTACCAGACCCGGACGAGCCAGCTTGAGTGCCAAGCCTTCTTCATCTTTCGGATATTGTCGGGCGATGCGGGCAGTGATCGCGTTCAGTTCGGCCTGCACTTGGGGCAGGGTGACTCCCTCTTTGATGAGGACGATCGAAAAGACATTCGCATGGGTTCGCAAATCGAGCCAGTTGAGGCCGTCCAGCGATGCTTCATTGGCCATCGGAACGTAGATATCGATCTGGCCGATTTTTTCGGTGCCGTAGAAGCCTTCCGGCGTGACCCCGACGATGGTGTACGGGAGCTTGTCGATGCGGACCTTGGTTCCCACGATGTTGGGATCGGCAGCAAAATCACTTTTCCAGGCTGACCAGGAAAGGACCGCAGATTCTGAGGCTCCGGGATGATCGTCATCGGAACGCTCGAGGAGACGACCGAGGAATGCCTTGATGCCTACGACCTCGAAGTATTGCCCGCTCACTTCGGATCCCCAGACCGGGCGGGTGACGCCGTTGGCTTCCAGGCCAAAACCATTTACCTCATAACCGGCTACGGCAGAAAACACGGTGTTGCCGTCGCGCACATCGCGCATTTCCGGATACGACAGAAAGGGGCCGGCGTCTTTCGGCTGAAGGGTCATCACCCGGTCTCCGTGAGGCACATCCAGTTGACGCAGGACTAATGCCTGCAAGACGCCGAAAACGATGACATTGGCGGCGATTCCTAGCGCGAGGATCAGGACTGCGGTTAGAGCAAAGCCGGGATTCTTGCGGAGCGTGCGTAGAGCGAAGCGGAAATCCTGGAGTAACTGCTCGAGCCAAATCAAGGTCCACACCTCTCGCGTTTCTTCCTTGATCCGCGTCACATTGCCGAACTTGCGCATCGCGGCATAGCGTGAGTCTTCGGGGGACATGCCGCGCTCGATGTTGTCCTGCGTCTCTGTCGCGATGTGCTCGCGAATGTCCTGGTCGAGTCCCTCCATCATGCGTTTGCGGCGGCTCATGATTCGCCCTCCCGTTTCGCTGGCCGTAGAATCTGTGCGATCGCTCCCGCGAGCTTGTCCCATTTGCTGGTCTCGACGGCGAGTTGCCGCCGGCCTTTGGCCGTCAGGCGGTAGAACTTGGCGCGGCGATTGTTCTCGGAAGTGCCTTCTTCCGCGGAAATCCATCCGCGCTTGATGAGCCGGTGCAATGCCGGATAGAGCGAGCCCTGCTCGACCTGCAACACATCGTCGGAGTTGAACTCGATGGCTTTGGCGATAGCATGTCCGTGCGTCGGTCCCAGCAGGAGCGTACGCAGGATCAGCAGGTCCAGCGTGCCTTGCAGCAGCTCGATGCGTTGTTTCTGTTCTTTAGTAGACATGCTAGGTGAGAATAAAGAGCTTCCAGTAGAATGTCAAGGTGAGCCGTCACGCGATAACTCCTGGATGTCGGCTACTCGGAAGTAATGGCCTGAGTCCCGGTAAACGCGGTCCTAAAACTCGGTGTGTACTGTGCACTCTCGCGCCGGGCAACCGTTGATCTATCGATGTCCAACAGAGAATTAGTGCCTAGTAGGGACAGCTTATGGGAGGTGAATGAGGCTCTTCCTCGGCCAAACGGCAACAAGGTATGTCGTGGGTGCAGATAAAGAACGTTCTGCGAACGATGCAGCGCGTGTTGTCGGCATTCTCGAAGGACCGGAAACCGCCTTTTTCACAGCAAGGTCTTGCAATTCCCGACCGTGACAAGTTGCAGATGAAGATTCAAAGTCGTGAGGCTGTTTCTTTCTCTTGGGGACAAAGCAAGAAAATCGTCGCTCAGGTTCGAAAGTCGGACTTGGACGATACGAGGAAAGAACAGTACGCGACGTTGTTCTGGCTGGGATCTGCATCGGGTTGCGGTTCGGAGAATTGGCAGCATTGAAGACGAACGACATCGACTTCAAGGCAAAGACCATTCGCGTCCATGAGTCATCGGACCAGCGAAGCGGAGGAAAGATAGGGCCTTGCAAGAATGTCGCGGCTTATCGAACCGTTCTGCTCGCGGATTCCGAGGGACAAGAGGCATTGAAGGCCGTCAAGCGGTTTATCGGCCGCCAGAAGACCTCAGACCTCGTGTTCCATTCCAGGCGCGGCACTCCGTTACTCGAAACCAATGTTCTGCATGATGGGCTGCATCCCGCTTTGAGGGCACTCAACCTGCCCAAGGCTGGAATGCATGCCTTTCGTCATGGCTGCAACCGACGTTGGGATTTAGCCGGATTGAATCCTGCCGTTCTTCGTCAGCAGATGGGACATAGCAGCGCGACGATGACGGCGCGGTACACCGGAGAAATTCCAATGACGCTTGTTCGGAGCGCATTTTCCTCCAAGTTTGGCAATAAAATTGTAGTTTTGGAAAATATGGAAAACGAGGTCGCAGCGTAAGTGCTTTAGAATCTGGAGCGGGCGATGGGAATCGAATTGCATCCCCAAATCAAAAGTCTTGCGTTTTGATGGTGTTGCCGTCGGCAACCTGAATCAATTGGAGCCAAATGGAGCTAAAAAGCACTTGATTGAATAACAATGTCGGCTCCTTGACCCGTAGGCTGTGGTTGTCTGACGACCCAGGCTCGCGAGAAAGCAGCCAACATGATGTTGATGGGCGTAGATTTCCAGCCGAGCTTTAAAACGATTGCATTTCTTATCCAAAAGACCGGTGAATACGATGAACGGCGGTTGAACCACAGTGGTGGACAAGCAGAACGCTTTTATCGGGACCTGCAGCCGAGAGGAATCCGCGTGCGCGTAGGACTGGAGGCTACTGGATATTTAGCGACGGGCGTGGGAACATCAAGCGCGGCTTGCGCAAGAACAGCTGCTGCAGCTC
>Ga0182018_10003654_pt1 | contig 13654 bp, 6 predicted proteins | sample 812P2MmetaG_FD_120490 | JGI IMG/M metagenome (GOLD analysis project Ga0182018, IMG submission 120490) | Permafrost microbial communities from Stordalen Mire, Sweden - 812P2M metaG | ecosystem: Environmental > Terrestrial > Soil > Wetlands > Permafrost | place: Sweden: Stordalen | collected...
AGTACCCGGTGCTCTATTTCCTGCACGGGCTCGGGGAGAACGAGCAGGCTCTCGCCGGCAGCGGCGCGATGAATATTGTGGACGATTTGCGCGAGCAGCACCGCCTGGGAGACTTTCTGATCGTCACCCCGGACGGCGGGCGGAGCTTCTACGTAAATTCAAGGGACGGCAAAATTCGCTACGAAGATTTCCTGTTGCAGGAATTCATCCCATTCATCGAAAAGCGCTATCGTATCCAAGCGGGCCGATCCACGCGCGGCATCGCCGGCGTCTCGATGGGCGGCTATGGCGCGTTCCACACTGCGTTGCAGCATCCGGAGCTTTTCGGCTCAGTATCCGCCCACAGCGCGATGCTGTTTGCCGGTGCGCCAGGGTCGGAAGTGTCGGGTACTCAGGGGATAATACTGGGACGGATTCTGGGTGGAGCGTTTGGCAACCCGCTCGACATTGCATTCTGGGACCGCAACAGTCCAGTCACCATGGTGCGGGAGAGCAACAACGCGGCGAAGTTGAAGATTTATTTCGATTGCGGCGCGCAGGACGACTTCGGTTTCAACGTAGGCGCCCAGAAACTCAACGATTTGCTGGTCGCGCGAAAAATTCCCCACGAATTTCACATCTATCCCGGCGGTCACAACGCCGACTACGTCGCCGAGCACCTGGGCGCGTCATTGCAATTTGAGTCGCGCGCTTTTGGCTTAGGCCCGCCGAAATAATTCCAGGCGTTCGTCCCGAACTCGAATCCATTTCTCCGAGAAGGTTGGAGGTTTTGACTCACGGTTTTACGCTCTTATCTTTCCCGGGTGCCCCACTCTTCCCCGGTTTTTGGGAAGGGTGGGCGTGAAAAGGTGCGACAGCGTGAATCTAGGGATTCACAGGCGGCGGAGTAGTTCCGGTGCTCACCGACATCGTCGAGCGCATGGTGGGTAGCTGCGACGCATCCCACGATCCCCCCAAAGCCTCAATCAGCTGAACGCTCGCCGTCATCTGCGAACTGCGTAGGGTCACCGCGGTTTGCCGGTTGCTGAATAGCGCGGTTTGCGCGGTGATCACGTTGAGATACGGATCGATTCCCAATTTGTAGCGGTCGGTGGCGATTTGCAGGGTGCGTTCCGCCGACGCAACCGCCACGTCTTGTTGGTGGATTTCCACCGAAAGGATCCGCAGTGCCGCCAGGTTGTCTTCGATCTGTTGGAATGCGGTGAGTACCGTCTCCCGGTAGTTGGCCACCGTGGAGTTATACATGGCCTGATACTGCGCCACTGTCGCGCGCCGCAAGCCGGCGTCGAATATGGTCTCCGCCAGTGCCGGGCCCACCGACCACACAAAGCTCGACGGCGATAACCATTTGGCGAAGGATGCCGCGTCAAATCCAAGCGATCCGCTCAAGGTAAGCGTCGGAAAATAGGCCGCGCGCGCCACCCCGATTTGCGCGTTGGCCTGAGCCACCCCTCGCTCGGCGGCCGCGATATCCGGGCGCCGCTCCAAAAGCTGCGACGGAAGGCCGAAGGGAATCGCCGGCGGACCCACTTTCAGCGGACCTTGCGGGATCGAAAAGGTGGAAGCGGGTTGGCCCACCAGCATGGCGATGGCGTGTTCAAACTGGGCCCGCTGGATTCCGATATTCGTATCCTGCGCCTCGGTGCTCTCCAACTGTGTTTCGGCTTCCGCCACCGATTCATCGGAATCAATGCCGGTTTCATACAGTACCCGAGTTAAATCGAGCGATTCTTTGTACGCCGCGACGGTGGAATCGAGCAGTTGCTTGAGCGCGTCCTGCGAGCGCAACTGCAGATAGTCGGACGCCACCTCCGCCTGCACCGTCAGGCGCGTGTTCTCCAGGTCCGCCGCGTCCACTTGTGCGCCTGCTGCTGCGGCGCGCACCGTGTTCCGGACGCGGCCAAAAAGATCAGGCTGCCAGGTGGCATCGAACGGAAGCACGTACTCGGTGACCGTCGCCGAGGAGAGCGAGGTGCTCGAGGTGCCCGAGCTGGATGTCGCGGTGGTCAGTGCGCGCTGCTTCGAGGCGGTAATACTTGGGTTCGTGGTTACCGTAGGAAATAATTGCGACCGTGCTTGACGCACCAGCGCCCGCGCCGCCTCAAAATTCGCCGCAGCCATCGCGATATTCTGGTTCGAAACATTTACTTTATCTTCCAGAGCATTCAATTCCGGATCGCCAAAAATCTCCCACCACTTTCCGTGCAACGCGTCGTCCTTCGGTTGCGCCACCTTCCACCCATCGGTGACTTTCTGCTCTTCCGGGGTCAGTTCTTTGTACGCTGGAGGCGCGGTCACCGTAGGAGTGTGGTAGACGGGGCCCACCATGCACCCGTCCATCAACAAGAGCACTCCTAGAAGCCAAATCCAACGTGCTGAAGGTTTCGTCACCATTTGCCTTTTCACTTTCTCCCGAGCACTTGAGCCGCTCACTTTCTCAACGAGCGCACTACGCGTTCATGCAAATCCGGCTATCCGATCGACGGCTGCGGTTCCCCCGCTGACGCTCCGTGTTCTCCACGCGACCGCTTTCTCCACGTGCTAAACCGGTCCATGTACAGGTAAACCACCGGGGTCGTATACAGCGTCAGCATCTGGCTGAATATCAGCCCGCCGACGATGGTGATGCCCAGCGGCCGCCGCAGCTCCGAACCCGTCCCGGTGCCCAGCGCCAGCGGCAGCGCGCCCAGCAACGCGGCCATGGTGGTCATCAGGATCGGCCGGAAGCGCAACAGGCACGCCTGGTAGATCGCGTCGCGCGACGACAACCCCTCGTTGCGTTCCGCGGCAATCGCAAAATCGATCATCAGAATCGCGTTCTTCTTCACGATGCCGATCAGCAGGATGATTCCAATCAGCGCAATCACGCTGAGGTCGGTCTTGGATATCATCAGCGCCAGCACCGCGCCCACCCCCGCGGACGGAATCGTGGAGAGAATGGTAATCGGGTGGATGAAACTTTCGTAGAGGATTCCCAGCACGATGTACACCGCCATCAGCGCGGTAATGATCAACATCGGCTCGGTGGAAAGCGATGCCTGAAACGCCTGCAACGCGCCCGAATACATTCCATGGATGGAAGCCGGCGTTCCCAGTTTCTGTTCCATATCGTTAATCGCCGCCGCCGCGTCGCTGAGCGCCACTCCCGGAGCCAGATTGAACGATACCGTCACCGAAGGGAACACCCCTTGGTGATTCACTGACAGCGGAGCAATCGTGGGTTCGTAGTGGGTGATCGCACTCAGCGGAACCACTCCTCCGCTGCTGGTCGGCACATACACGTCGTTCAGGCCCAGCGGGTTTTGCCAGAACTGCGGCGCCACCTCCATCACCACGTGATACTGATTCAATGCGGTGTACATGGTGGAAACCTGGGCCTGTCCAAAAGCCTCGTATAACGTGTTGTCGATCGTCTGCGGGGTAATTCCCATGCGCGAGGCGGTTTGCCGGTCGTAGGTTAATTCCGCCTCCAGGCCATTATTCTGCTGATCGCTGTTCACGTCCGTGAACCCCGGCAGCTTCCTCATTTGCTTCAGTAGAATCGGGCCCCATTTGGTCAGGTCGTCAAGGTTGTCGCTTTGCAGCGTGTATTGGTATTGCGCGCTGCTGCCTCGGCCCCCAATGCGCAAATCCTGCGCCGCTTGCAGAAACACCGTTGCTCCCGGAATCGAATTTAGTTTCGGGCGAAGGCGGTTGACGATGTCGCTCGAGCTCACGTTGTCGCGCTGCTTCAGCGGTTTTAGCCCCATAAAGACTTGCCCGCTGTTCGTGGCTCCCTGGCCTCCGGTAAAGGCCAGCACGTTTTCCACCGCCGGATCGCTTTTAATCAGGTTGGCGAACCTTTGCGTTGCCTTTTGCATCGCCTGAAACGAAATATCTTGCGATCCCTGAATTCCGCCGAATATCAGTCCGTTGTCCTGCTGCGGGAAAAAGCCTTTGGGCACAATTTTGAGCAGGTAAATGTTCACCCCAATGGTCACCAGCAGGACCAGCAGGGTAAACAACGGGTGGCGCAGCACCACCGTCAAGGTGCGGTCGTACAGGCTCAGTATCCAGTTGAAGCCCTTTTCGCTCGCGCGGTACAGCTTTCCGTGTTCGTCGGGGCGCTCGTGTTTCAGCAGCAGCGAACACATCATCGGGGTGGTGGTGAGCGAAATTCCCAGCGAGACCATGATGGCCACCGAAAGGGTGACCGCGAATTCGCGGAACAGCCGTCCCACGATCCCGCCCATCAACAGAATGGGGATAAACACCGCGCACAGTGAAATGCTGATCGAAAGCACGGTGAACCCGATTTCGCGCGCGCCCTTGAGCGACGCTTGCATCGGGGACATTCCCTGCTCGATGTAACGGGTAATGTTCTCGATCACCACGATGGCGTCATCCACCACGAACCCGGTCGAGATGGTCAGCGCCATGAGTGAGAGGTTGTCGATGCTGTAGTGGCACAGGTACATCACCCCAAAAGTTCCGATCAGTGACACCGGCACGGCCACGCTGGGGATGATGGTGGCATACACGTTGCGCAGAAACACGAAGACCACCAGGATCACCAGCGCGATAGAAAGCACCAGGGTGCGCTCGACGTCGTGCACCGAGGCGCGAATCGTCAACGTCCGGTCCATCACGATCTCGGAGTCGATGGCCGAGGGCATCGACGCCTTCACCGAAGGAAGCGCCGCGCTGATGCGATTCACGGTGTCGATAATGTTGGCGCCCGGCTGCCGGAAAATGATCACCGGGATCGCCCCTTTGCCGTTGACGTATCCCACCGCCCGAATATTCTCCACCGAGTCGTCAACCTCGGCGATATCCGAAAGTTTGATCGCCGCTCCGTTGTGGTAGCCAACCGTCAAGTCCCGGTAATCCGCGGCCTTCAGCAGTTGGTCGTTGGTGGTGATATCCGCGGTGATGTTCCCGTCGGATATCTGCCCTTTCGGCTCGTTGGCGTTTTGCGATGCCAGCATGTTGCGAACGGTCGGCAGGCTCAGGCCGAAACTATTGAGCTGCGTCGGATTCACTTCTACCCGCACCCCTGGTAGTGCGCCGCCGCCCACGCTCACCTGCCCGACGCCCTGAATCTGCGACAGTCGTTGCTCCATGATGGTCGAAGCCGCGTCGTACAGTGCCCCTCGATCGTAGATATCCGAGGTCAGCGCGATAATCATGATCGGAGAATCCGCGGGGTTCACCTTCCGATAACTCGGATTCGCCGGAAGATTGGCAGGCAGATAACTGCGAGCCGCGTTGATCGCCGCCTGAACGTCGCGCGCCGCTCCGTCGATATTCCGGTTCAGGTCGAATTGCAGCGTCACGCTGGTGGTGCCCAGATTGCTCGAGGAGGTCATCTCGGTAACCCCCGCGATCCGCCCAAACTGCCGCTCCAGCGGCGTGGCCACCGACGACGCCATAATCGCCGGACTCCCGCCAGGCAAACTTGCCGCTACGGAAATCGTGGGGAAGTCGATTTGCGGCAGAGGCGACACCGGCAAAACGCTGAATGCCACTCCTCCCGCGAGCGCGATTGCCGCGGTGAGCAGCGTGGTGGCTACGGGCCGGTTTATGAATGGTGCGGATAGATTCATGCTAGTCCGCCGGCACCGTCTCGGCGTTGCCGTGTGTCTGTGGCGATCTCGAAAACTTCCTGGCCAAGTGATCGAAGAAAATATAGATAACCGGGGTGGTGTAAAGCGTCAACACTTGGCTCACCAGCAAGCCGCCCACCATCGCGATGCCCAGGGGCCGCCGCAGTTCCGCGCCGATTCCTGAGCCCAACGCCAGAGGCAGGCCGCCCAGCAGCGCGGCCATCGTGGTCATCATGATCGGCCGGAATCGCAGCAGGCACGCTTCGTAAATCGCGTCTTCGGAGCTCTTGCCGTCCTTGCGCTCCGCCTCCAGCGCGAAGTCAATCATCATAATTCCATTTTTCTTTACGATTCCGATCAGCAGGATGATTCCGATCAACGCCACCACGCTCAATTCCTCGCCGCACACCAGCAGCGCCAGAATCGCTCCCACCCCCGCCGAAGGCAGCGTCGAGAGAATGGTGATCGGATGGATGTAACTCTCGTACAGAACCCCAAGCACGATGTACACCGTGATCAGCGCCGCCAAAATCAGGATCGGCTCGTTGGCCAACGATGCCTGGAACGATGCTGCGGTGCCCTGGAATGCCGTCTGCACGCTTAACGGCATGTGCATGTCCTTCTGCACTTTTTCCACTTCCTCGGTGGCCGCGCCCAGCGAAGCTCCCGCCGCCAGATTGAACGAAACCGTCACCACCGGAAATTGTCCTTGATGATTCACCGATAGCGGTGAAGTCCGGTTTTCGAAGTGGGTGAAGGCGCTCAGCGGCACCGCCCCGCCGTTCACCGTCGACACCACCGGCGGCGTGGCCGATCCCGTCGACGTTGTCCCAGAGATCGCCGTCGACGCCACCGGGGTGGTGGTGATCAAGTTGCTCGAAGACGTGCTGGATGCCGATCCGGAAGCGTTGCCCGACCCGCCCGAGGTAGACGACGAAGACGACGTGCTGGACCCCGACGATGAAGGCGCCGATGACAACCCGACCGAGCTCGAGCCGGAACCCCCGGCGGAAGAAGCGCTCGATGACGCGCTGGTGCGCACGTAAATATCCTGCAGCTTGGCCGGATTCCGTTGAAAGTCCGGAATCGCCTCCAGGATGACGTGGTACTGATTCAATTGCGTGTACACCGTGGATACCTGGCGCTGGCCGAACGCGTCGTACAGCGTCTCGTCGATCATCTGCGGCGTGATCCCCATGCGCGACGCGGTTTGACGGTCGATCACCAGCGATGCGGCCAGCCCGGAAGTCTGCTGGTCGGTGGCCACGTCGCTCAGCTCCGGCAACTTTTTCAGCCGGTTCACGAAACGGTTGGTCCAGAGATTCAGCTCGTTGATGTCCGGATCTTCCAGCGTGTATTGGTACAGCGTCCGGCTCACCCGGTCTTCCACCGTCAGGTCCTGCACCGGCTGCATGTACAGGGTGATCCCGTCCACTTTGTCCAGGTTCTTCTGCAGGCGGCGAATCAGATCGAGCGCGCTGATTTTGCGCTCTTCCAGCGGTTTCAGCGTGATTTGAATGCGCCCGCTGTTCAGCGTGGTGTTGGTGCCGTCCGCGCCGATAAACGAAGAAATATTCTGAATCGCCGGGTCCTGCAGCAGTACCTTGGCCAGCGCCACCTGACGTTCCGCCATCGCCGGAAACGAAATACTTTGCGACGCTTCGGTAATGCCCTGAATTACTCCGGTATCCTGCTCCGGGAAAAATCCTTTGGGCACGACGATATACAGCACCACCGTGAGCACCAGGGTCGCGACAGCGACGATCAGCGTGGCGGTTTGATGTTTGAGCACCCAGCGCAGCGTCTTGCCATAGAACGCGATCACGCTATTGAACCCGCGCTCGGAGATTTCATAAAAGCGCCCGCGCTGCGCCTCCGGCGTGTGCCTCAGCAGCTTTGCGCACATCATCGGCGTGAGCGTGAGCGATACCACCGCGGAAACCAGGATGGTGACGCTCAGGGTGATCGCGAATTCCCGAAACAGCCGGCCCACGATATCACCCATGAATAGCAGCGGTATCAGCACCGCGATCAACGAAATGGTCAGCGAAACGATCGTAAATCCGATTTGCTCGGAGCCTTTGAGCGCCGCTTCCAGCGGGTCCTCGCCCTCTTCGATGTACCGGACGATGTTCTCGATCATCACGATGGCGTCGTCCACTACGAACCCGGTCGAGATGGTCAGCGCCATCAACGTCAGGTTATTCAAGCTGTAGCCCGCCAAATACATGATCCCGAAGGTGCCCACCAGCGAAAGTGGCACCGCCACGCTGGGAATAATCGTTGCCGAAACGTTGCGCAGAAACAAAAAGATGACCATTACCACCAGGCCGACCGTCAGCATCAATTCGAACTGCACGTCGTGCACCGACGCGCGAATCGTGATGGTGCGGTCCGTCAAAATGGTCATCTGCACCGCGGCAGGCAGCGTGGTCTGCAGCACCGGCAATAGCTTCGTGATGCGGTCCACCACCTGAATGATATTGGCGCCCGGCTGGCGCTGCACGTTCACGATCACCGCCGGCGTGGTATTCATCCACGCGGCCAGCTTGGTGTTCTCGGTATCGTCCAGAATATTCGCCACGTCGGAGAGCATGATCGGCCCGCCGTTGCGATAGGCCACCACCACTTGGCGAAAATCCTTACTGGTCAGCAACTGATCGTTCGCGTCGATCTGGTAGCCCTGCTGCGCTCCGTCAAAGCTGCCCTTGGCGATGTTCAGGCTGGTCTGTTGCAGCGCCGAGCGCACGTCCTCCATGTTGATGCCGTAAGCGGAGAGCGCCGCGGGGTTCACCTGAATGCGAGTCGCCGGCTTTTGTCCGCCGCTGATGCTCACCATTCCCACGCCTGGCAACTGCGCAATCTTTTGGGTCAGCTTGGTGTCCGCCAGGTCTTCCACCTGCGAAAGCGGAATGCTTTGGGAAGTAAGGGCCAGCGTTATGATCGGCGAATCCGCGGGATTGGTCTTGCTATAGATCGGAGGTACCGGCAAATCCGCCGGCAAATAGGTCTGCGCGGCATTGATCGAGGCTTGCACCTCCTGCTCGGCCACATCGATGTTCAAATCCAACGAGAATTGCAACACGATCACCGAGCTTCCCGCCGAGCTCGTTGAGGTCATCTGATTCAGGCCCGGAACCTGCCCGAACTGCCTTTCCAGCGGCGCGGTCACCGCCGACGCCATCACGTCCGGACTCGCGCCCGGATAAAACGTGATCACCTGGATGGTGGGGTAATCCACTTCGGGCAAAGCGGAAATCGGCAGCTGGGTGTAAGCGACGATGCCCACCAGCATGATCGCCGCCATCAGCAGCGAGGTGGCTACCGGGCGAAGAATAAATGGACGAGAAGGGCTCACCGATTCCCCTGATTTCCCTGGCCGTTTGCGCCGCCGGAGTGCTTAGAAGGAGCTTTGGTGCTGTGCGAACCATTGCTTGGAGTAGATCCCGTGGCCGCGCCGGGCCCGCTCGCCCCGCCCGCTCCGCCCGCGGAGCTGCCGCCGTTGGCCGCCGGGTTGCGCACCGTCACCTTCGCGCCGTCTTGCAGCTTGTCGAAACCGCTGGCGGCGACCACGTCGTTCGGTTGCAATCCCTGAACGGCGGTCACCCCGCCATCGGTCACTCCCGGAGTCACGGTTTGCATCGCCGCGGTCTCGTCCGGCTTGATGATGTATACGAACGAACCTTGCGAGCTGCGTTGTATCGCCGCGTTCGTCACCAACGTCACTCCGTGCTGGGTATCCACCAGCAAGCGCGCGTTCACAAACTGGTTCGGAAACAGCGATTCATCCGAATTGGGGAAAATCGCTTTCAGCTTCACCGTGCCGGTGGTGGTATCGATTTGGTTGTCGGTCGTCAGCAACGATCCGCTGGCGATTTTCTTCTGTTGGTCGCGATCGAACGCATCCACTTCCAGCTTATGTCCTTGATGGACTTGCGCCTGAATCTGCGGCAAATAATCTTCCGCGACGTTGAACACCAGGGTGATCGGCTGCAACTGCGTCACCACCACCAACCCGGACGTGCTCCCGGCCTGGACGATGTTGCCCAGGTCGATCATTCGCAGCCCCACCCGCCCGGTGATCGGCGAGGTGATGTGGCAGTAGACCAGCGACAATTTCGCGCTGTCGATTCCCGCCTGGTCGTTCATTACCGTGCCCTCGTCCTGCAATACCGTTTGTGCCTGGTCGTCCACCTGCTGTTTCGCGATCGCGTTCTTGCTGAACGCCGTCTGATACCGTGCCAGATCGATCTTCGCCTCGTTCAACACTGCCTGATCGTGCTGCAGTTGCCCTTGCGCCTGCGCGAGCTGTACCTGGTACGGACGCGGGTCGATGTCCACCAGCGGGTCACCAGCCTTCACCATCTGCCCCTCGGTGTAGTGGATGGCCATAATTTCGCCTTGGACCCGGCTGGTCACCGTCACCGTATATACCGGCGTCACCGTCCCCAGCGCGGTGATGTACACCCCGATATCGCCCTGCTTCGCGGTCGCGGTGGTGATCGGTATCCCGCGGACCGGCGCCTGGTTCGCCTTCTCGTGCTCGGCCTTCGCCGATTCATACTGCCGGTACATGAAAGCCACGATCAGGAGAAATACCACCACCACGATCGCCCACACCCACCAATTGCTCTTCTTTGGTGGGGCGGTCTGATCGGGCTCCGTGTGCACCGGTCGCGGTGAAACGGCAGTGCTGGTCGAATTCGGTATATTAGTTGGCGTTGGTTTTTCGGTCATGAAGTTGCTTCAGCACGTCGTGATCGAACCGCACATCGGCCGGGGGCGCGGTAGGGGAGGCTCTCCCCGCTAAGCGCTTTGCTCGGATGGGTTGTGGGTGACCTACGAGGTTGCGTTCTCCTTGGGCATGAACTTCGAGGCTACCAACCCGCTCGAAGACATAGAGTATGGACGAACGAGGGTCGCCTTAAGTTTCGATATAGTACCCGGACGGTGCCGCCCCGCCAACCTGCAACTCGACCCCAGGCGCCGACCCCGGCCCCGGCAGGCTCTACAGTTCGCAAGTGGTTCAAAAAATAGACCATATGGGCCACCGGCGTCAGCCGTTATTTATTCACCCCATTGAACTTGCCTGAATCGTGGATTCCCCACCGTCGTCTAACAAAATGAGCCCAGGAATCGGCCCCTAGATTCATATTTTTGCATGGCGGTTGTGGCGCAGCCGCTCATGGCGGCGCATAGCAAGAGGTAGGCTAATAGCCGGAATCGAAGCGGGTGTTTTTTGCCGCACACCGCCGGTATGGAGCGGTCAACGAACACCCCTCAGTAGTGTATAGTTTTTTATTCCTCACTCTTCGCCCGCGCGCGGCTTCAGTGCAGTTCCCAGCGCCACGAAAAGCGAGAACTCAAAGGAGTCTTAAAATGTCGGGCAAGCTTCGCGCCGGTATTCTTGGCGCCACCGGTGCCGTCGGCCAGCGCTTCATCCAGCTACTGGACCGCGATCCCCAGTTCGAAGTCACCGCGCTAGCCGCCTCGGACCGTTCAGAAGGCAAGACCTATGCCGAAGCCTGCACCTGGCGGCTCCCCGGAGGCATGCCCCCGGCCGTAAAAAATATCCGCGTCCAGGCGCCGCACCCTCCCCTGGATTGCGACGTAATTTTCTCGAGCCTGCCTTCCAATATGGCCCACGCGGTGGAGGAAGAATTCGCGCGCGCCGGCTATCCGGTAATCAGCAATTCCGCCGCGTGGCGCATGGAGCCGGACGTCCCGCTGCTGATTCCGGAAGTGAATCACGCGCACCTCGAATTGCTCGAAGCCCAGGGTTCCGCGCGAAAGTTTGCCTCGGGCGGCTATATCGTCACCAACCCCAACTGTTCCACGATCATGCTGGCCCTGGCGCTGGCCCCCCTCGAGCAGCGCTTTGGCCTCGAGTCCGTGATCGTCACCACCCTGCAAGCCCTCTCCGGCGCCGGCTATCCCGGAGTAGCCTCGCTGGACGCCACCGATAATGTGGTGCCGTTCATTGAAAACGAAGAAGAAAAAATCGAGCGCGAAACCCTGAAGATCCTGGGGCGGATGAAGAACGGAAAAGTGGAACCGGGCCAATTCAAGGTGAGTGCGCAGTGCCATCGAGTGAACGTCACCGACGGCCACTTGGGCGCGGTGCGCGTGAAGCTCTCCCGCCCGGCCACGCTGGAAGACGTGCAGGACGCGCTCGCCTCGTATACGTCTCTGCCGCAGCAAATGAAGCTGCACATGGCCCCCGAGCAGCCGATCATCGTGCGCAGCGAACAGGATCGTCCTCAGCCGCGTCTGGACCGCGATGCAGGCGGCGGCATGAGCGTGACCATCGGACGCCTTCGTCCCGATAAGGTGCTCGACTTCCGCTTCGTCGCCCTCAGCCACAACACCATTCGTGGTGCCGCGGGCGGCACCATCCTGAATGCCGAGCTGCTGGCCGCTACCGGCCGGCTGCACCCGATGCTGGCCCGGAGCGTTTGAGATGGCGAAACTGCTTCGGGTGATGAAATTCGGCGGCACTTCGATGGGCGATGCCGAATGCATTGCGCGTTCGGCGAAAATTGTGGTGGATGGCGCGCGCGACGCTTCCATCGTGGTGGTCGTTTCCGCGATGAGCGGCGTCACCAACCGCTTGATCGCTTCCGCCGCGCGAGCGCAGTCCGGCGATCCCGAGGCAGGTCCGGAGCTGGTCGACGCGCTGCGCAAGCAGCATGAATCCGCGCTGGAAGTGCTCATCGGCAAAAACGGAACGCGCCGCCAGGTGCAAGAGCAGATGGAAGCGATCCTGGCAGAAGCGCGCCGCCTCTACGACGGCACCGCGCTATTGTGCGAACTCTCCCCGCGCACCCTCGATTCGATTTCGAGCTTGGGCGAGCGGCTTTCCGCGCCGGTATTCGCCGCCACGCTCGCGGCCATGGGTGTGCCGAGCGAGTCAGTGGAAGCTACCCGCCTGATCGTCACCGATTCTTACCATGGCGGCGCTGAACCGCTTGCCAATTTGACGCGCGAACATTGCGAAGAATGTCTGCGCCCGATGTTGAAAGACGGCGCGGTGCCGGTGGTCACCGGGTTTATCGGCAGCAGCGAGTCTGGCGAACTCACCACCCTGGGACGCGGCGGCTCCGATTATTCCGCGACGATTCTGGGGGCCGCGTTGGCCGCCGACGAAGTAATCATTTGGACCGACGTCGACGGCGTATTGACCGCCGATCCGCGCCAGGTGAGCGACGCACGCACCATTCCGGAGATTTCCTACCGCGAAGCGGCCGAGCTAGCGTTCTTTGGCGCCAAGGTCCTCCACCCCAAGACCCTGAACGCGGTGGTCGCCGCGAAAATTCCGGTATGGATTCGCAACAGTTTCTCGCCCACCCACCCGGGAACCAAAATCACCCCGCAAGGCCGCAGCAACGGCGGTGGAGTAAAAGCGCTAACCGCCATTGCCGATGTTTCGCTGATCTCGGTGGGAGGCCCCGGCATCGTAGGCGTCCCCGACGTAGTCGGCCGCACCTTCTCCACCACTGCCGAGGTCCGCGCCAACGTTTTGCTGATTTCCCAATCCTCCTCGCAAAACGACATTTGCTTTGCGGTAGCCACGCCCGACGCCGACCGCACCGTCACCGCGCTACGCAAGGAATTCGCCAAGGACTTGACCAATCAAAAAGTGGAGCACATCACCCTGGATCACGACATAGCAATCGTAGCCGTAGTAGGCGAAAACATGCGCGGCACAAGAGGCATGGCTGGCCGCACCTTCAGCGCGCTAGGCCGCCGCGACGTCAACATCATCGCCATCGCCCAAGGTTCCTCGGAGTGCAACATTTCCTTCGTAGTAGAAGGCAAAGACATGAAAGCCGCCCTGGAAGCCACGCACAGCGAATTCGGCCTGGGCGCAGCAGCAGCAACTCGACCTTAACGCTGTCAGCGATTTTGCCTCTAGAAGTTGTGGGCCGTTGATGTTGGTGTTGAAGTTGAAGGTGGGTGGCGCACCCTTCGCACGAAGCTGTGAAGAAACCACCGCAATTTCGGTCTTGAAAAATAATGAGGGTGCCGTAAGCTCGCGGCATGAGCCAAGAAAATGAGGTACGCAAGGG
>Ga0182018_10003655_pt1 | contig 13647 bp, 14 predicted proteins | sample 812P2MmetaG_FD_120490 | JGI IMG/M metagenome (GOLD analysis project Ga0182018, IMG submission 120490) | Permafrost microbial communities from Stordalen Mire, Sweden - 812P2M metaG | ecosystem: Environmental > Terrestrial > Soil > Wetlands > Permafrost | place: Sweden: Stordalen | collected...
GCGCACAGTATTAGCCATTCTTTTTCGTATCGCTCGACGGAGTTTGCTGCATTGCTGCGCTGCCCCCGTTTCGGATTACTGCCTTTGCCCGCGTACTCGGGCTACCGGTCCCATGCCCGGCGGCCCAGTCTGGGCTTACCTATCGCACTTCATCTTGTAACTCGACGGCGTCTGCGGCAATAGCCGGGAAGTACTGATTTTTATTACTGTTGCAAGAACCGCGACTCAACACCTTGTGGTTTCAATGAGTTACGGCAAACGATTGGCGAAGGGTCGCGATCCTGGTGGAACGTGGCGACTATGAGTTTTCTCGCCGCGTCCGCCTCGCCCGATTAAGTCGGGGAGAGCGACATCTCTCGTGCGAGCACCCATCCGGACAATCCGTATGACGAAGATAAAATGAGTGCTTGCGTCCGCTCTTTCCGCAAATACCCCGAGGCCGTAGCAAGATTTTCAGCCCAAGGCCCGGGGGATCCGGCCATCCGATAGGACTCTGAAATTTCAGCACCATACTGCTCTAGGAAGGCTTCTACAGTTACGGTTTCCAGGCCGAGGATGATGTTGCCGAATGCATCATTCTGGAAGCGATATGCCTGAACGCCCGTGAAAATTACGTTTGTGAACTCCGTGGGCTTGTTCTTCACGCGATATTCAGTATGCAGGGTGATGGTCCGCGCCTCGCACTGAACTTCGTAAGAAATCAACAAATTGTCGTGAACAGACCGCGTCATTTGTTTTCCGCCTTCTCGCGGTATCGGTTAGTGCGGCTGCGAGACCATATCGTTGAACTGGGTTACGAAGGCGGTTTCGTTCGGGCCGGGATTGTTGCGGAGCATTTTTACGCGCTCGACTAGCACTTCTTGCGCATCGGTTCCGAGGACCGTCATCGCTTCGTCGATGAACTGTGGGAGGGGCATGGCGCGAGGCTCGTCCTTGCTGTTCAAGAGATCGGTCTGTACCCATGGAGGAGCCAATTCCAACACCGAAACCGAGCTGCCTTTCAACTTGTAGCGCATCGATTGCGTATAGGAATGCAAGGCGGCCTTCGTGGCGGAGTACACTGCGGAACTGGCCAGCGGCACGAATGCCAGTCCCGACGATACGTTGATTACAGTGGATGCAGGTTGCTTCTTTAAATGCTCGATCAACGCGGAAGTCATGCGGATGGGGCCGAGAAGATTTGTGGTGACGGTGGACAGCAGCGTGATTTCGTCGATTGCGGCTGAGGCGTCGTCTGCGCGCATGATGCCGGCGTTGTTGATCAGCACATTCAGCTTCGGATATTCCGCGATCAGTTTCTTGGCGGCTGCTGCGATGCTCTTGGGGTCCTCGATGTTCAGTTCGATGGACTGGATTCCTGGGTTGGATTTGATCACCTCGGCGAGATGAGTTTTGCGGCGGCCGGATACAATCACTTGGTTGCCGCGCTTGTGTAGAGCCTCGGCTAGGTTGCGTCCAATTCCAGAAGTGCTGCCGGTGATGAAGATCGTGTTGCCCGTGAGTTTCATTTTTTCTCCCTTTGGTTCGGGCGGCTATCGCTGCGTTGGCATCGGTGGGTACATTCTAATGGATGCTGTGCCGCAATGGGAGGGTGCTAGGGCGGCATGAAGAGATTGCCTCAGGGGTCGCCTCGGCGACCAGGGTTAAAACCCCTTCGGCTCCGACGGTGGTATGGCACTGCTGAAGCCGTGCCCGACGATTCGAGCGGCTGTTGGCCGATTCTGGAAGGTGTCGCCAAGAATTTTTGAGGGCGCAGCGAGCAGCGCCCCTACGGGATATTGCTACGGCAGTACGTTTGGGCGCAGAAAGCGGGAGCAAGCTCCCGCACTCGACATAATCGCGGCGACGCTTGATTTGGAGTGCGGCGGCTTGCCGCCGCTTTCGCGAGCGCTTCAGGGGCTGACCCTTCTCATTGGCTTGCGTTATGTCGCCCCTAAAGGGGCGACCCAGAAAGATTAACATCACCTCAGTTGCAACATTGGCGGTGTAGAACTGGGCGGCGTGCCAGTTGCGCTCCAGGCGACCCACAAAGATATTCGAGACTAAACTTCGGAGGCCGCGGAGAATCAACTTAGTTGCAATGATCCCAATCAGTACCAGTGTAAAACTGAGTGGCGTACCAGTTGCGCTCCAGACGAAGTACAAGAACGACTTTGCAGGGCAATCCATTAAATTTGCCCGGTTGATGGCTTTTGGCCGCCGCCGAGAGTGAGTCTGTCGGATCGAAAACGAGATACACTTCGGTGTTCTCTCCACCCCAGCCCCAGCCATCCCAATCGAGATGTTTTACATTTCCATTCGCCGGGATCGGTTGCGCCGTGACCTTGGCTTTGAAATCGGTCGACCATATCAACCATCTGGCGGAGCTGCGGACTGCTGAGTAATTTTGAAATAGCGGCACAGAAAGAAGCCAAAAGATGGCCAGCATCGATAGTATCGCGAGGCAACGGCGCTTTTTCTTGGCAATTGCGCTAACCACCGCCAGTACGACCAGGAAAATACTGATGATTGGGACCACGAAGAACAGGTAGATGAGTGATTCCGGCTGGAAGATCGCGAATATAAGGAAGATGACAGGCGTACTTAGCAACGCGACTAACGGCAGCCGCCAGTTATATGTATCTGCTTCAGACGCTTTCTCGATCATCGATTCGATCTCCCAAGTTAATTCATGCGGTCCCGTCAAGAATTTGCCGAGGACCAGAGAGCGTGTCGTTTTTACTTACGTTTTGCTCTGCTGTAACATCGCACGCGTGAAGACTATGGAGTTGCTCGGGCAGGCGGTTTCTCGAGACGGAACCGTGCTGAAGCTGATGCGCCGCGGCGACGAGTACATCATACTCGCAAACGGGAAAAGCCTTATGTCGAGCCGGATGCACGGGTCGGAGGAGGCGCTGGCGACGTTTGCATGCCGACGCGCGGTTACGTTGGAGCGGCCTAGCGTGCTGATTGGGGGCCTCGGAATGGGTTTCACGTTGCGCGCGACGCTCGATCTGCTCCCACCGGGCGCGACGGTGGTGGTGGCCGAGATTGTGCCCGCGGTAGTTGAGTGGAATCGTGGCGCGCTTGGGCCGCTGGCTGCGCATCCGCTCGCGGATAAGCGCGTGCGAGTGGAGATCGATGATGTTGCCGTGACGCTCGCTTCACAGCGCGGGCAGTTCGATGCCGTGCTGCTTGACGTGGACAACGGGCCATCCGCTTTCAGCGGCTCGAACAATGACGGGCTTTATGATGACCGAGGAATCGCCGCCGTCTTCGCGGCTCTCAGGATGGACGGGGTGCTGGCCGTCTGGTCTGCCAGCGAGAACCGGAAATTCGAGCAACGCTTGCGCCACGGCAGGTTCGACGTCGAAGTGGAGCACGTGCGCGGCCGCCTGAAAAAGGGCGGTCCGCGGCACACGATCTTTCTGGGTTACAAATCCAGCAAAAGGTGAGCGTGCGGTTGAATCGTTTTCTCCTTGGTTGTCCCGGACGATTGCATAGTTAGGTGGTTAGAGGTATGGTCTGGCAACTTGGGAATCAAAACGGGAATTGTTTTGAGAGAGGAGGACGAGGTGACGCCAAGATATTTTAGCCGGGCGGGTATGGTCGTCGTTCTGAGTGTGGCGCTGAGTGTGGTTCCTATCGCGACTGCCGGAGCGCAATCAGGAATGAAACCGACCAGACCGGTGCCCGAAGGTTCCCTTCCCAGTAACGGCCAGCTTCATGCCGCGCTCTATGGGGCCATTGCGGCCGCGGTGGTGGCGGTCATCGTTGTGATTTTGCTGATTCGCAGATCGCACCGGTCGGACAAATCGCGGACGATTACGGGCTGCGTGAGCGCGACAGACAACGGGATGAGCTTGACGGATGAAGGCGACAAACGAATTTACGCGCTCTCCGGCAACACTGCCGGCATCAAGACTGGCGAACGAATAACCTTGTACGGCAAAAAGATAAACTCGGACGACGGCAGCAAGCCACTCGGTTGGAAAACGGACACGATCTTCAAAGACTTCGGCGCGTGCCAGCCATAGGATCTTTAGTTCAGGAGCGCGGGAGCGCAAGACCGGTGCTTGTTAATCATTCGCCTGTGCTTTCCCTGCCCGGGCTTCTCTCGTGGAGCTTTTTGACCCGGCGCATCGAAGGACGCGGCTCGCAGGTGATCTATTGCTGGCTGATGAGCGCGTGCGTGCGTTCGCGTGTCATACGGATGTGGCACCTTAGCGGATCCGGACCGACTCTGCAGGTATCGTCTCGAACGCGTATCCACGCGACTTGGTCGTCACCGGCGATCATCCACGCCGTCCCATTTGTTGCGTGGTGAGTTTGCTCCAGATAGTAGGCAGCGTTCAGGTCGATGTCGGCGGCGTCCGCATTCATCTGCTCGCAATCGCCTTCAGCAGGCGCCCTGGTGGGATCCGCTGGCGCGCAATAATCTTCGTTGTGCTCCAACAGGATTTTTTTGTTGTTGCCGGTGATGGTATACCGCGAGGTAACAGGCGCGACGTTGGATTCAGCGGACCACTGGCTCAGATCCTCGGCAAAAGCCGGGGGAAGCTGGCTCATCTTCAGCGATGCTTCCTTCAACTGCCTGGAGAAAATCGTGACGGTCGGCGTGGGTTCGCCATTCGTGGGACGGAAATAGAATCCGCCCAGAGCGACGCCATCCTGCATGTCAATCCACACGAATCCGCGGCCCGCAAGATACGGTCCGCTCCGGCCGGAGACCATCACGTAGCGCCCTTCGCGGATTTGGACCGGCAGCGGCGAACCTGCGAGCACTTTATCGAGCGCGTCGGGAAGCATCATGTCTCGCCCGTAATGAAACATGCAATCGGGAATCACGTTGTGCATTAATTTGCGGAATTGCTTGTCTCGAATGACGTCGTTGGTTGGCGAGCCCGCGAACTGGTTCAGAAACGCGAGCTGACCGCTTGGAATCGGTTTCTGAAAGATGGTCTTATCGTAGCTCGACGCCGAGGTTTGGGGCTCTTGGGATTGCGGTTCAGCGGACTGCGGCGGTGGCCCGCTTTCTTGCGCGTTTTCCGATTTATTCCCGGCAGCATTAAGCCGGAGAATGCTGGCGGAGATCAAGAATAGCGCCGCGAACGCCACAAGGTATGCAACGTTGATTTTAACGAAGGACGCGCGAGAGGGACGCATGTTACACCTCTTGGCCCTTATCCAAGTCGGAACTGCCGATCTGAACCTACGGCTTCGGCCATAATACAATTCTTCCGTTCCCATCTCAATGTGTTTTGATTCAGCCTGCAATGGAGAGGAAGCGTTCTCCATTATAAATCCACTTCGGCGCCAGGGGCGTGTGGCGTAACTTTCTGACGCCGGCCGCCGTATCTCAAACTGGACTCTCTCGAGGGAGGACAAATGAGCTTCATCAAGAACCCGGGCAGATTCGCGGGCTTGCTGTACGTGCTCGTTTCAATACCGGGCGTCTTTGCGCTCATCTATGTTCCCAACAAGCCGATCGCGCACGGAAACGCAACGGCGACGGCCAACAACATCGCTGCGTCCGAGACTCTCTTTCGCCTTGGCATCGCGGCCCAACTCATCTCGCAAATTCTTTTTATGTGGGTGGCGCTGGCTCTGTACGATCTGCTGAAGGGCGTCAACCGGCGGCACGCCGCGGTGATGTTGACTTTGATTGTGGTCTCTATTCCGATAGCTTTGCTGAACGAGCTGAACGCGATCGCTGCCCTGATCCTGGTGCGCGGGGCTGATTTCCTATCCATTTTTGATAAGGCGCAGCGGGATGCACTGGCTATGCTGTTCCTGAATCTGCATAGCCACGGGTTTGGTATCACTGGAATATTTTGGGGACTTTGGCTAGTTCCCCTCGGGCTGCTGGTGTACCGGTCGGGCTTTCTTCCTCGTGTCCTCGGGGTCTTGTTGATGGCTAATTGCTTTTCTTATGTGGTGAACAGTTTTACGTACTTAATTTTGCCGCAGTACGCAGCCATTGTCGGACGATGGATGATGCCGCTCGGTTTTGGGGAGCTGTTGTTTATGTTTTGGCTTCTAATCATGGGTGCAAAGCCAAAGCAATTAGCGGGGGCAGAGGCGGCAACGGCGGTTCGTTAGGCGCGCCAGAGCAGCTCCCGCTGTGCGCGCGTCAGATTGAACGGCGGTTTCGCCTGTCATACGCTACGCCAAGAGCGGCTCCAATGGCGATTCCGAAGAGGATGCTATGCATCATCAATCCGATCACACCGCCCATGCACATGCCAATGCCGATTGCTAGCAGGTGGTTTTTCATCGTGCCTCCAATGCCGGTTTTGCGACGGGCGTTTCGGGATGCACATCGTATTCTGGATGCGCAACGCCCATCATCCATTTATCGAACCAAGCGATGATGTGGTCGAGGCGTTCGATGCGATGCCAGGGCTCGCCCGAACGCGAGAGTTCGTGAGTTTCGCGCGGGAAGACGACCATGGCGGTCGGGCGCTTCATATATTTGAGGGCGCGGAACAATTGTTCGCCGCCTGAATCCTGCGGAGTGCGGTAGTCGGATTCGCCCAGCACAAACAGGACGGGCGTGTGAATGTCTTTCACAAAAGTAATCGCGGAGCGGTTTGCGTAATCCTGTGGGTCTTCGAAAGGCGGCGCTTTGAACCATTGCGGCGTGAAAAGAGTGAAATCGGCGGTGTACCACCAGGAGGCCCAGTTGGAAATATCGCGTTGGGAGACGGCTGCGGCGAAACGATTCGTATGGGTGATGACCCAGTCGGTGAGCACGCCACCGCCGCTGCCGCCGGTGACCCCGAGTTTTTTCGGATCAACGTAGCCGGCTTTCAGGACTTCGTCCACGCCAATCATCAGGTCGCGGTAATCGTCGCCGGGATAATGGTACTGAATGATGTTGCCGAAATCCTGGCCATAGCTGGTGGAACCGCGCGGGTTGATGTAGAGGACAACGTATCCCTTGGCCGCCATGAATTGGAATTCGTGATCGAACACCCAGCCGTAGGCTGCGTGCGGGCCGCCGTGGATATTCAGAATTAGCGGATACTTTTTCTTCGCGTCAAAGTCGGGCGGCTTCTGAATCCAGCCTTGAATACGCTTGCCGTCGAAGCTCGTGTAATTAATTTCTTCCGGAGCGGTGAGGTCGAGCTGCGACCAGAGTTTTTGATTGAAATTGGTGATGCGCGTTTGCGCGCCATTGGCCGAAAGCGTGAAGAGATCGCCGATCATCACGGGCGATGAAATCAGAGCGACCATGTTGCGTGCGTCGGGGGTGACGGAGAAGTCGAACACCGCCTGATCGCCTTGCGAGATTTCGGTGACGGCGCCGGATTGCGCATCCACTCGAACTACAGGTGTGCGTCCTTGTTTGGCGACGGTGTCGAACAGCCAGCGGCCGTCGGGCGACCAGTAGAGCCCGCGTCCACTTCCGCCGCGCGGAGCGGCGTTGTCACCAAAAACCGAGCTGCCCATATCGAAGTCGTAGTCGGCGGTGAGGTTTTTCGGCTGCGCGTTGGGCGTCACGTCCATTACCCAAAGATCGGGCTGCGAATAGGAGCGAACCGGCTGAGTGACCGAGCCGTGAAACGCAAACTTGCTGCCATCCGGGCTGAGGGTCAGGTCGCCGATTCCCATTGGAATGGTGGCAAGCTTCTCGGCGGCGCCGCCCGCTGCGGGAACGGAATAAATATCCGTGGTCGGTGGCTCGTAATACGGTTCGTCGATATGCCGGGTGAGGAAATAGATGCGCGAATTATCGCGGGACCAGACGAGCTGGCCTTCGTCGTAATCGCCGGTGGTGAGCTGCACGGGCTTGGGGATTTCGTCGGAAGTTGTCGGCAGGTCGAGAATCCAAATGTGCTCGTGGCGCTTGGGATCGAGATAGCCCTCGTCATTGTCGCGATAGACGGCGCGGCTGATGATGTGGACGTCGGACTCGTGCTCGCTGGGCTTCGCGGCATCGTCGCTCTTGGCGGAATCTTTTTTGTGCTTGGACTTGTCGATTTCTTCCGGAGTGGTGGTGCTTACGAATGCGATGCGCTTTCCGTCCGGGGACCACAGGGGACTTGAAGCGCCTTTCGGCAGGTCGGTGATGATCCACGCTTCCCCGCCTGCGAGCGAAAGCATCGCGATTTGCGGCGGCTTGGTTTTGCCGGTTTCGTCCTTCTCGCCGCCGCGAACGAACGCTATATGCTTGCCATCCGGGGACCAGCGCGGCTGCGCGTCGTGCTTGCCATTCGTCATGCGAACGGGAGCTTCGCCGCCGGAGGTGGCCACCGTCCAGATGGAAGTTTCGTAGCCGGTGCGCTTCTCGTCCACGTTGACGCGGGTGAAAGCGACTCGCGTGCCATCCGGCGAAAGTTGCGGGTTGGCAACCCATACGAAGTCGAAGAGATCTTTGTCGGTGATGGAGCGCGTCTGCGAAGCGGCGGGAGGCGCGGAGTTTTGCGCTCCGAGCGAAGTAACCATTGCGAGGCTGATGAATGCGACCGCTAAACGGAGTTTCATGCGCTACCTCTTTCTTTATGCGTCTTTACTTTATGCATCGGGCGAAGGTGTGATTGTGCTCCTGCGGGCGGCGTTGGTCAATTCACCGTGTGATGGATTCTTCTATTCTGGATTCGCAATGGAAGAATGCCGCTCTGCGGTTATTGGGTCGATTTTGTATCCAGAGGGAATTTCAAAACGGGATTGATCCGGTTCTTCGCGTTTTATGTCGGTGATCGAGATGGTAGTTTGGGCCTTGGCTTTAACATTCGTTATGTTTTGCAGAATGATCTCTTCGAGGTCGTCCGAGATCCAGGATTCAGTTATGTTCCTGACCCTTCCATTCCACTCGCCGTCATCTTGTGTTCCGAGGATTGTGATTCTATAACCATGTGTCAGCACGCCCTCTATGTCCTTCAAGCCGAGATCCTCGAAGATCGCGTTGGGCGGTCGTGGCCCACTGGAAAGGAACTCAAAAAGTGAAGCGCCATTCTTTCGCTTCCGGGATGGTCCGATGTTGTCCTTGGAGGTCCGCGCAATTTTGAGGTCAGGATAAAGCGTGACGACTTTTCCACTCTGACAATCAGAAATCCAGATCGTGGAATCATTCCTGGGCTCGGGTGGGTGTCCGTAATGAATGGCGCTCTCGCCTGCATCCTGCGCTTGCCTTTGGGACCGTTCAGCTCGAATTGCGTCCAGCTCGCTAAAAATTCGGCCACCACTGTCGCGAGCTATTTGGCCCCCGAAGTCTCGGTCGAATTCGGTTCCGTCGGGCGCGTGTCCCACTGTGTGTTCGGCTCTTCGAGCGGTGAACGGCCTGCCTTCATCACAGGCAGAGGACGACTGTCCGCGAGCAATCGGCGAGGCAGCGAACGCTGTGGCTGCCACTATGCCAAGTAGACAAGCGCGCGTGATTGAATCCACAGGTTTCAGGACTTCACCATCTCGCCAAGATTATAAGCCCAATAGTTGTCGAAAATGTGGTTACCGCGCATGTGGAACTCGGGTAAGCCGTGTCTCCCGTTACCGCGATAGGCGGACATCTCGTTTCAATAGACCGGCCAAGTGCCGGGGGTGGCGAGTTCGAGCAAATGGCGGTCGGGGTCGCGAAAGTAGAGGCTCCAGCCTCCCAATTCCCACTTCTTCTTTTCTTCCACGGGGATTTCCCGGGCTTGAAGCCATGACTCCCAGTTGGCCAATTCGGCGGACGGGATCGCGAAGGCAAGATGCAATTCGCCGTCGCCGTGGTGAGGGGTTTGGATCGCGTGCGAAGCTCCCTTCTTGAACAGCAGCAACACTTGGCGCGCGCCGGCGCGCATCGCGCAACCGCGCTCGCCGAAGTCGACTATGACGCGGAACCCAAATGTTTCCTCGTAGAAGCGGACGGAGCGCGGCACGTCGCTCACGTATAACGAGGATTCAAGAATGCCATCTGTTTTCGGGGGCATCGGTCCCTCCCAGGTGAGTATCTGACCGTACCACAAACGCGGGAGGTCGTGATGACGCGGTGACCGGATGACTTAGTTCAAGAGGCCTTTGATGCGGCCGCCGATTACCTCTTGGATGGTTTTTTCCGGCAGGAGACGATTTAGCAGACCGAGATCCGCGTCCACGATGAGGTCGCGGTCGGTGACTTCGACCGTACCTTTTATCGGCGTGCTGAAGAGACCCATCTTTGCGGTGAGTTGGAAGCTAAGTGTGGATCCTTGCCAGCTTTTCTGTTTTACCGCTAGGCGCACTGGGAGGCCGGCGGCTTCCTGAAACATTTCGTTGAACGAGCGCTCGACGGACTCGATGGCTGCTGCTTTGGTACGGTTATGCGCAACTGTGATCCGCATGTTTCGCCTCGCTCATGAAGAAATAAATCGTTTGCTTATTCTATGGGTCTCGGACGCGTGCATCAATGCTAGCCGGCGCCTCGCCCAACCTATTTTCGTTCCCGGCTTGAGGATTGCTAAATCATCAATTGCCTAGAGGAATCGGAAACTTCTCCTCCGAAACTTTTATGCTAGGATTTTACGCCACTGAATGCAAACCCTGGCTCAAATCGTGGGATACGCCGGCTTATTGCTGGAGCTTGTAATCGTGGTTCGGTCGATTCAGTGCAAATCGTTCGGGAAATATCCGGTGTTTTACGCCTACATTGCCTCTGTGTTATGTGCCGATCTGTTTCTTCTCATCGCATACGCTATCGCAACGCCATCAGCGTGGCTTTATTGGGGGGTGGAGATTGCGACGGTGGCTCTAGGCTGCGGAGTGATACCTGAAATATCCAGATACGTTTTTGCCCGGCAAATCAGTCTCGACCATTTCGTGCGCTGGACCGCGGTTGTAACGTTTGGGACCGTCTTTTTCGTGTTTGCGATCCATGCGTATTTCTTGCCGGATTGGAAGCCGGCTGCGAATCCCGCAGAACTGGAAAGGCAGTTGCGAGTAGCTCAGGCTCTTGCGCTTATGTCGATCGTTTTCCTGACGGGTTATTACGGTGTCGAAATAGGCAAAAACATGAAGGGGATGATATTGGGATTCGGAGTTTACGTCGGCGCGACTTTGATCTCCCTGGCGCTGCGAGGGTTGATTGGCATTCGTTTCAGCTCGACCTGGAGAATCATGCAGCCTTCTTCTTACATTGCGGCTCTATTGATCTGGACGTTCGCGCTGTGGACTTACGAGCCGGACAAGCTGGCTACTCCCGGGCTATAGCGGTCCATGCAAGCAAGCCTACGCGACGGACTCGACGGCTTCTGATTTACTACGGTAACGTGCGACTGTGATCTGCATGTTTCGCCTCGACCCTACTGCTTAAATCGCTGTTCCCATTCTAGGAGCGGACGTTTGCGTCAATGAATGTTACTCAGCCGAGTGGGACTGTCCGGAGGTTCAGGTGTCGGTGTGTTCGGCGGGGCAGGTTCGATCGGTTGCAGCGATTTCTGCGGCTTTTGTAAGCCTCTACTTCTGAACAGCGTAGAACGGTGTTAACCGACACTGGGAGTACTTTTCCAAATTGGGGTTTCCTCTTTTTGCTCATCCTTAATAATTGTCGAATGCGGGTCGAGCCTGAAAGTGCCCAATTGGCGCGAAACCTTCTGCTGATTCCGGTGTTAGATGTAGTAAGGATCGAGCGCGATTAAATTTCCAGGGCACTCTTACAAATAGCAGTAGCGCTCAACTGGGTTGGTCAAAAGTTATTCACCTTATTCACAAGGGAGGAATTGCAATGCGTAAGTTAACGTTCGTTCGAGTACTTCTTCTTGCTGGTTGTTTGGCGTCAGGGCTTGCGTTCATGGCGACTACTGCTTCGGCGCAAATCGCGGTGGGGATTTCGGTGCGCGTGGCGCCTCCGGAAATTCCGGTTTACGTTCAACCGCCGTGCCCGACCGACGGCTATTTGTGGACGCCGGGTTATTGGTCTTATGCCAACGACGACTATTACTGGGTTCCGGGCGTATGGGTGGCGCCGCCTAGCGCGGGCTTGCTGTGGACTCCCGGTTACTGGGGCTTCGCCGGCGGCGTGTACGGATTTCATGCCGGCTACTGGGGACCGCACATTGGGTTTTACGGCGGCGTGAATTACGGATTCGGTTATGGCGGAGTGGGATTCGTCGGCGGCGAATGGCGCGGGGGACACTTCGCGTATAACACGGCAGTGCTGAACGTAAACACCGGAGTGATTCACAACACATACGTCAACAGGACGGTGGTGAGCGCCAGCGTAGGCAGCCGCGCGAGCTTCAACGGCGCCGGTGGAGTTACGGCGACAGCGTCAGCGTCTGAGCGCGCGGCAGCGAATGAGACGCACGTGCAAGCGACGTCCGAACAGATGTCGCACGAACACTCGGCTAGCATGGACAAGTCCAACTTCGCTTCGGCGAATCATCATCGGCCCGCAAATCCTGCGATGAGCAAAGTGGGAGAACGCGCGGAGAACCAGCAGCGGAGGATCGGCAATGGCGTCGAAAGCGGCAAAATGAATGCGGCCCAAACGGCCCACGTCGAGAATCAGGAACATCACATCAATCAGCAGGTCAAGTCTGACCGCGAAGCCAACGGCGGCAAGCTGACTCCCGCGGAAAAGAAACAGGTGAACAAGGAACAGAACAAGACCAGCAAGGAGATTCACAAGGACAAGAGCGGCAAGAACTAGCACATTCGTTAATTCGCAGCAGAATTAGCGAGTGGGGAAAAACGAAGCCGGGTGGCGAAGTTGCCGCCCGGTTTTTTTTTGTTGCCTGATATTCTCTCGATGCTCTTTGCGGTGACCGGAGTACCTTCTTACTCTAGCCTGCGAATCAACAAGATCGACTGGTCGTCAAATTGAACTCCGTGGCGGGCGACGCTTTCCTGCAACGAACGGCAGATGGCCTCCAGGGGATCCTTACCATGCCGCTGAAATTCCTCTTGGAAGCGCGTGAGGCCGAATTCTTCACCTGCAGCGTTGGCTTGTTCGAGGAATCCGTCGGTATATAGCGCGAGGACGTCTCCCTGTTCCGGACGAATCTCGGAGCTTTCGAAATCGCCGGAGGGAAGAATGCCCAAGGGCATGTTTGGGCATTCCAATTGCGATATCTCATTCGAGCGCGCGGAAAAAAGGAGAATCGCCGGGTGGCCTGCAAGTCCGATGCGCACCCCGGCTTCATTTTTGGCGACAAAGCAAAATGTGACGAACATGTCCGGTTTCTTTAACGGAAACAAAACTTCGTTCAAACGGCCGAGAAGATGCCCGGTGTCATGGTCCGAACTCAGAAGCATGCGCGCAGCGCTCTTGACCATGCCCATCACTACTCCCGGCGCCACGCCGTGGCCCGACACGTCGGCCAGATACGCGACCCAATGGTCTTCTGAGCCCGCGAGATCGATCAAATCACCGCCGACATCGCCGCTGGGAATCGAGCGCCCGTAAAATTCGTAACCACCCATCTTCGTTTCGATCGCAGGGACCAGCACTCTGTGGATCTCCATGGCTAAATCGATTTCCGCGCGGACGCGCAAATACCGCCGGGACTCGGTTACGGAGACGGTAACAAAACAGATGTAGCCGAAGACCACGGCAAGAAACGTGGCCACGCCGTCGAAGCCTAATCTGCTATGTAGTTTGGCGATTTGGGCTGCGTCCATAAGCTGGGGCTGGGGCAGATTCGGAAGCCGAGCGGCGACAACGTTCACCAGTACGACGTGGACCACAAAAATGGGAAAGAAAGC
>Ga0182018_10003657_pt1 | contig 13638 bp, 11 predicted proteins | sample 812P2MmetaG_FD_120490 | JGI IMG/M metagenome (GOLD analysis project Ga0182018, IMG submission 120490) | Permafrost microbial communities from Stordalen Mire, Sweden - 812P2M metaG | ecosystem: Environmental > Terrestrial > Soil > Wetlands > Permafrost | place: Sweden: Stordalen | collected...
AACTACAGCACGGCTGGGCAGGCATCCAGCATTTATCTGATGGGCGACAAGATAGATTACGCATATAAATTTACCCAAAACGGCCTGCAATAGAACAATCTTCAGAGCGCTGGAACCTCCGCTTGCAGGCTGTGGAACTTCCGCAGCCTGCGCGCGCCTGACCGGAAGCATCCCACGCCAGCAGGCCTGGGAGATGTAAGCAATGCATCAGACCTTGGTCCCCACTGCCTCTCTCTATCTTCATTGTCTTAGCATTCAAACTGTTCTGCGGCTGCGGTTCTGCTTGGTCTCCTTTGCAACGGATTGCACCCGAGGTAAAGTGCTGGACAGAAAATTTCTACTAAAGTACTGAGCGTAATGGCGTTAACTCCTCGCTAGGCTGGAAGTCGAATTGCCCACTCCACGCTTACGATGGAGTGTCTCTGGCCGAGCACGAAAGCGACGATCAGGAAGCTGTTCGCAGCGGCCGTGGCGCTGGTCGCCCTCAGCAGCGTTTCCGGCCGGGGGGCAATCACGTCTCCGTCGACCGCAGTCCCGTATTCGATCCCGCTCGCGCAGCAGGAAAAAGCATTGCGCCGGGTACCTTCGCACATCTCCGAATTCTCTCAGCTGTCGGAACCGATGGCCCTGCCGAAATGTGGAGACCTTCGTCCGCCCGAAGCCTTGCTCACCCCCGACCCGCTACTGCTCGTTCAAGAGGACGATCTGAAGGTACGCGTCAGCTTCATTGTTGGATCCGACGGACACGTGCATAGTGCCTTTGTGCTTGATAGCGGTGGCCCCAATGAGGACCGGATTGTTCTCCGAGCGATCCGCTCCTGGCGTTATCGCCCTGCCCTCTGCAACGGGGTTCCCATGGATTTTGAAGCACTGGTAAGATTCAGCATCCGTTAGCCTATGAATTCTCCTACAATGTCAGCGATGAGGTTGCCGTGACCACAGCCAAACCGAATCCTCCTAACCCAGAACCGGAAAGAGACCAGCCCGTCGAAAATAAGGATATCGAGGAGTTTTTTCAACGGCTCCCGGGCAACTTTCGTTGGCCGAAACCGAATGCCGAGGCAGTAGCGGCGGCGGTGGAAGCGATCCAGCGCATGTCCGGTGGCAATGCGGCCGCGCAGGACCTGGCGGCGGACGGCGAACCAGAAAGCCCTTGCTCAGCCTGCGGAGGTCTGCTGCCGGCGCGCGCACGCTTTTGCGTCTGGTGCGGGGTCCCGGCCAGCCACGTCGCTGGTGATGTCGCCTCCGGTATTGGCCAACATCACGTTCATCATCACTATCACCATCATCTTGTCCCCGGGGAGGGAACTGCCTCTGCTGCGCCCGCTGCCGAGTCCGAGCCCTCTGCGCCTCGCGGTCGTGCTCCCGGTTCTCCGGGTATCTCGACCGGCGGCCGCGCCGAAGCCGGCGCCCGTCAAGTTGTCCAGGACTGGGCCCAGGCCTGCAACACCAAACACATCGACGACCTGCTCGAACTTTACGCCGCCGATGCCACGCTCATCCGGTCCAGCGTTCCGCCGGTTCGCAGCCTGCCTGCAATCCGGGAATTTCTGATCTCACTGCTCGAAGCCGGACTAGGCGACGTGGAGATGGAGTCGCTGCGCCTCGAGGTGCTGGGTGAGATTGCTCTCGATCTCGGCCGTTGCAAAATGCTCGTGCCGGTCGCCATGGGGAAGCGCCGCGAAGAGCGCGGAAAATACCTGGTCGTCCTGGTGCGACAGCCGGCCGGCACATGGAAGATTCTTGCCGACTGCTGGTCCGCGGATCTGGCTGTCAGCGCGCCGCCGTCCGAAACCGTTCCCCGGAAGGGAAACGAACCCACTCCACCTCTTCGCAAACCGCGCTGAACCGTCGCATAGCTTGTTCTTCAAGCGGCGGAGCTTAAGCGGTTGCGTGAAGTTGCGACCAAACAAAACCCCGCTCCTCGCGGATACGGGGTTAGCGGATTGGTTGAGCGGTGCGGTTAGTACGTACGTGTCACAAACAGCTGCCGGTATCCCAGGGCTTCCACGTCGCGGAACATCGGGGTTCCCGGCGGCAGGCCTGCCGGAGTGGTGAAGTCTGCGTCGAAAATATAGTTACGTGTCGGCGGTATATATACGGAGTAGGTACAGCATTTGAATACTCCGGTATTGTAGGTTGCGTAGTACAAGCTGACCAGCGAGCCTCCATAATTCAGCGTGGATCCGCTCCAGTCTTCCAGGAAGCGCAGGAAGTTGTGGACCCCGCCATCGGTGCCGAAGCCGTAATCGGTCGAGTTCTCCCATGACGGGAACGGGAAGGCCAGGTTTTTTCCGCCGGCGATGGCTACCCGGTAATACGTAGTGGTGGCCGTCCGGTTGCCCGATGGCTGCGTGGGATCGGTGCTCGTGCTGGCCAGGTCGGACCAACTGTTGGATAGAATCGTTACCGCGTCGGCAATGACCGCTGCCGAGGCATGTCCCGTCATGTTCGGTCCCGGTCCCGTCGCCGTCGCCCCCGAAAAGAACGTGTCGCCCGAATTGCTGTTGTAATTGCCCTGGATGTACACCGGATTCTCCGCTGCCACCGTCAACCCGCCTGGGTCCGATGCCGTTCCAACCGGGCTTAGCGGCACGTTGCCGAGCGAACCATCCACCAGTCTCAAGACGTGGCGCGCACCGCTGACCCAGTTCTTGCGCGCGGTGGTGACGCAACTTGCGATTCGCGGAGTGTAGGGATTGTCCGGTGAAGCCGCGATGATCTGGACATCCTGGTTTACCGTGCTGGTGACCTGGCCGGTTGTCGTATTCAGCGTGCCGCTCCATTGGCCCAATCCCAGATTCGCGGTACCGTATTCGTCCAGCACTCCGTTTTGATTGACGTCCTCGGGGGACAGATTGTGGCCGACCGGAACCGGTTCCAGCACTCCGTCGGGTACGCCCGTGGGGCTGGTGGAGTTCACCACATCCTCCAGACCCGAGTCCCCGGTCAAGTAACCCTTGGTGGGATTGGTCAGCATTCCGCGGCGATCTGAGAAATACAGCACGTATCCATTCTGCGCGACATAATTAACGCTGCTGCCGCTGGTGCCGATCGATCCCGCCAACCATCGCTTCAGGTTGCCCACATCGATTTCAACAGCATTCATCACGCCGTTGGTCGTGCAACTGTCATTGCCCCAGTCCGTGTCCCGAGGCTCGCCTTCGCGGGCATCGTAGAAATTTATCGGATACCAATTGTAGATGCTGACGCTCTGCCCCGACGGAGTCAGCGTACTCGACGTCAAGGGTGTCGGACTGGAGGTCGTAGTGACTCCGTAGTATGGGTTCGTGCTTGCCGCATCGACGAGAACTTCCGGCGGCAGCGGATTGCTCCAGCCTCCGGTGCAGACAGTCCTTGCCGTGTTCCAACCTGCGCAGGTCGGCGCAATACCCCTGGTATCGGGCGTGCCGCCGCTACCGTTGCGGTCAGCCGGTTCCTGCAGCAGCAAAATCGCGTTCGGATTCACCGGGTTCGTTCCGGCGGCCGGGGCGCTGCTGCCGGGGAGCGTTGGGATCGTCGTGCCCCGCGCAAATCCCAGTCCCAGCCATTCATTCGTTATCGCGTGCCAGTTGCCCGAAGAATCTTCATATTCGACGCGCAAATAGCCATCGATCAGATTCCAGGTCGCGGCATTTGTTGCGTTCGAGACGGCAACGTATGGAACCGCGGGCGTGGTCGGGCAACCAGCGGGTAAGCTGGTGCCCGGAATGCCCGAGCAAAGCGCAAAGGTCGGATACAGCGAGGCACCCGCGGTGAGTACCGGAGCAGCTGGTGGCCCAGCGGGCACCAGCGTCTGAGCCCCCGCCTGTGGTGTTTGCGGAGCGAAAATCCAGTCCGCAGCGAGGTATTGTGGAACGCAAGCCGTGTGGCTGGTAGACGGGCAGGTTACTACCGGACAGGCAGCGCCAGAGCAGGGCGTCGTGTCCGGAAGATACGCGTTCGACGCAGCTGCAAAGTACTGGCTATAAGTGTCGCCCGCCCCCAGCGCCGGCAAACCGGTCGGGAGCGACGTCGTCGGAATTGCGATTCCATAGGGATTGCTGGCCGCCCCACCCGTTGCCGTCGCCTCGGTAGTCGTTATGTTCGCCAACCGGACGTTATTTGTGTCCGTGGCTCCGCCCGGCAATTGCGCCGGATTGTCGCTCAGCAGCACGTGAATCTGCGCCAGGTTATATTCGCGCGATTGGGTCAGCGCGGGCGAGTCGGTCGACTCTGGCCGGCGAATAAGCTCGTTCGGCAAAACCCCCGCCGCGACGAATGGCATCGACAGTTTCTTCGCCCCCGTCCCCGGCGTCGAGGTACTCCCATAGTTCCCATTGATCAGCATGTAGTTCGTAGTGGTCCTGGAAAATGTATTCCAATAAGCAGTGTCATAGGTCCCTGCGGGATAGGGATTTCCCCCAGCGCCTTGCACGCTGCCATCTCCGTATTGACCGCTGCCATTCACGGACTTGAGCACGCAATTCGTCGTCGGAGTGCTGCAACCTCCGGTGGTGGTCGGAATATGCACGTTGCCGGTGTCACTGTAGTAAGAGGACGACAACCCGTTCGGAAGCACCTCCGTGACCACGTTCCCGTAGGCTTCCAGCTTGTCGTTAAAGGTCAGCGTGTAGCCGCTGGCCACGCCCAGGTACAGATCGGCGTTGGTGTGCACGCGTCCGGCAAAAGTGAGGGTGGGGCTGTCGAAGAACCCGCAATCGCCTTCGCAAAACACTCCGAACTGGAACACCGGAATCAGCGCCACCTGCGCGCTTCTCGTCATGCTCACTTCCTGGCCGCCGGGTAAGGCCGCCGTCGCCAGCATGTTCACCGGGATGATCTGCGCCCACAAACCCTGGTTCGGCCCCGAACTGATCTGTCCCCAGACCGAAGTCAGAGAGGTCGGGCAAGTCGTCCCGATGGCCGTCCCCGGCATCACCGAATAGTCTTTCCAGGTGACTCCCAACATCGTTGGCTGATAAGTGGAACTGCCCACCGCGCAGATTTGCGCGGCCGTCGGGGACTGCGCGTTCTGAAACGTCGTGCTTAAATCAGAGGCCATTTTCTCGATGCCACCTTCGGCAGCGTGAAAGGCCAAATTGTTCTGCAGATCGGTTCCGCCCACCTTTCCTTCGGTGTTGACCATCATCAGAAGCCCGATCGCGATCCCCGACAGTAGGAGCATCATCAGCAAGGACGCAATTAACGTGAATCCTTTGCCGCGCGAACTGGCGCCCTTCGTGCTGTAACTCTTCATGATCTCGATTCCCATCCCCATCATTTCGCTCCCCAGCGAGTTACTCCTCTTCGCGAACCCCGCCGCTAATTGGGATACTCGTTGGTGTATGTCAGATTTCGTGCGCTCACCGATGTCTGCAAATCCAATCTCTGATAACCATTTCCCTGGCCGAACTGGGAGCCCATCAACGTGCTATCGATCGCCATATTCAGAATGTTGATTTTGGTGATCTGGTTGGGAAGGAGTCCAGCCGAAGCCGTATCGTTTGAATCGCCCGAGCCCGGGTTGGGCTGGTTCACCGCCACCGTATTGGTGGAATCATTGAAAAGGTCATAGCTGAACTTCAGATAAACAATGTTTTCCGCCACCGGTATTGGGGAGTGTCCACTGATCTGCCGCATCAGTCGCGACGGGCTCACCGTGTTGTCGAGATAGTAGGTAATCACCAGAATGCGCGTCGGCGACGTTCCGGTCGCGCTCAGTGGCGCGCTGTTCAGGCCGCTGGTGGCGCCGGTCGGTGTCTGGTTCATCTTCAGCACATCGCTGTTGGCGAAGGGGACGGAGTAGGTGTTTGTCCCCGTCAGAGTCACGGGGCCTGTCACTTCTGCCACCACTTGGACTCCGCCGAGCGTCATCAGGACCAGATCGCCGGCCGTCAGCCCCGCCACCGCGTCGTTCACGGCTTGCGGGCTGGTCACGCCCGTCGGCAAACAACCCGGTGTCGGCCAGGTTGTGGGCGACGCGGCTGGCGCGAAGGTCACTACGCCCTTGGCAGTGACGGTCGCGGTGTAGCAGTTTAAATAGAAACTGGAGTCCGTATATACAACCGTCACTGCATCAGTAGCTCCCTGCACGGGGTTCAGTATCGGCCCTATGTCGTATCCCGGCAGCAGGCCGTAGAGATAAGGCGTAGCGCCTTGCATAGGATATGTACCCGCGACGCCGTTGAGGTAGCATTTCGCGGTCTGATCGCAACCATAAAGCGGAGTACTGCCGGACGGCAGCGCGATCGCCACACCATTGCCCAGCCCGGCCCCGGCCAGGCTCAGATCCTTCGTCAGTATGTTGGAGGCGGCCCGAAAATCCTGCTGCATCTCCGCCCGTTGCGTCACCGTCCAGGTAGCGCCCACTCCCTGAATGTAGATCTGCACGGCGGCGCCCAGCACAATCAACCCAATGGCCATGGAGACCACCATCTCCATCAGGCTGAATCCACTCTCACGCTTTGTCGAGCGACCGCTCATACTCCCCCCCGTCGTGGAACCGATTACTGGAACTCTGAAATGTACGAATTCAGAATGTATGACTTCGGCAATTGCGTCTGCGAGGTCGAATACTGAATCGTAATGGTCACAGCGCGCAGCGAACCTACCAGGTTGCCGCTCGAGTCGTATACCGGCGAGATCAGAATTGTGCGCTGGTAGCCGGTCAAGGGGATCATTATGTCGTCCGCTGTTTGATAGACGCCATCCGGCCCCGGGTCCTGTAGAGTTTGCTCGGGCTGGCCTACGTCGTAAGTGGTCCCCAGGATGCCGGCGTAGGTTCCGGTCGTGATCGCCTGGTACATCGGTAGCGGAGCAGTCGGACTCGCGAAGATGCCGCAACTGGACGCGCCCGTGACGGTGCAGGTAGTCGAGCCCTGATTCTGGATGTCGTCCCAGGTGATCTGCGTCGTGTTGCGCGCGGTCACGATACTCTCGTACGCCTCGTTCGCCAGTTGCTTGGCGATCATGTCCTGCTGCGAGGTCTGCGTCGAAGCCATGGCCAATCCGAATACACCCAGCAGACTCACCATTCCGACCGTCAGCACCGCCATCGAGATCACAACTTCAAGCAGCGAAAATCCGTTCTCTGCTTGCTTCCGCACTCGAGACTTTCCACGCCGAATCATTGTCGTAGCCATTGATAGACTCCTGTCCCGGTGGCGGGGTAGAGTCGCCATCCGTGAATGCGGCCCGTTCCGCCCCACAGCGACACGGCCCGCGAACTCAGCACATCTCCTGAACGCGCGAGATACACCACGCCCCCATCCCAACTACCCAGGCAATTTCCGGCTCCGCCTTCCGCATCCTGCGCCGAGCCGTCTGGACAGAAGTAAATCGTCGATTGTCCTCCGGTCCCTGTGCCATTCGCGGTGTAGCCAAAGTCAATTGCGTTCGCCCCCGTCCCGTAGCCGTCCGGAGTTGGCGCGGAACTGATCGCCGATGAGGTGACAAACGATACATCCGGCGGCAATTGATAGATGGCCGTATTCTGATCGCCCTGAAACCCCGCGAGAGTCGGCGACACTGTGATCGTGTTCGGCGTGCCCGAGTTTGAAAAGGTCACCGAATACGATGTCCGCTGCGCCACGGCGTTGTCTCGCGCCTGCCGCATCGCCGCCAATGTTGTGTTGTATGCATTGGCCACGTGCTGGGTATTCATCATTGGCACCAGACTGATGACCGAGACCACTGTCACGACGATGGAGATCGCTACGACCACCACCAGTTCCACTAAGCTGAAGCCGCTCGCCCCATGCCTGCGTCGCTTCACATTTGTTCTCCGGCTTTTCATAAACATTTGCCACACCTGCGGTGTGCCGCTATGTGAAACAAAATTGTCAAACCAATCCGTGTAGCTGAAATGAGTCAGCCCGGTATCCCCCACGACCCTATGCGGATCACGGTTTCGACACCGATTCCGACTTAGCTCAATGGTAAGAACTGTCCCTTGGTACGTCAAAGTACCGGGGTACACCGGACTTTCGTACATTGTCTTTTCGTAAGGTAACTAGAGGGGAGTTACGAACGTGCCATACGGCCTTCATTCTTATCAAAGCGGAGTCTCTATTTTACCGGGCCCCGCCACCTACTTGTGGCTTGAGCCAGGTCACTGAAGCTCGCGCGCAAGAAACATCCTGGCGAACGTCCTACCAGCTTATCTCCCCCTCACAGACATCGAAAGATAACCAAAGTTGCACCTGTCGTAAGCCCTCAAAGTCGCTTGAGACCGTGCCAGGAAAATTAAGATAGAAAAACACCAAAATCGAACGACCACTGTGACACAGGTAACTTGTCGTTGACGCCAACCGTCTCTTACCATTCTGTAACTATGGATCTAAGTGCCCTCGTGGTCTGTCCCGATCAGGACTCCGCCGGTCTGCTCATGCTTATCCTCTCCGAACTGGGGATGGTGGCCGAGCAAACGCCCTCGATCACGCGCGGATTAGAGCTGCTCGAAAGTCGGCATTTCGACGCCATCGTCCTCGACTATCGCGCTGACCAGAGTTCAGATAAATTCCTGGTGCAATTGCGTCAGTCCACCAAGAACCGCGCGAGCATGCTGATTGCCATCGTCGATAGCGAATTCAATGCTCGCCCCATATTCGGGCTCGGCGCCAATTTTGTTCTCTATCGCCCGCTCGCTTCCGAACGTACTCGCATCAGCCTGCGCGCCGCCCGCGGTCTCATGCGCCGCGAACGCCGACGCGCTCCCCGCACTCCCATCAGTTCGGCAGCCAACGTCGCTTATCCCGGAGCGCCTGAACTGTGCGCCGTTTTGTCCGACATCAGCGATGGCGGAACAGCGATCCACATCGCTAACCGCCTGCCGGCCGCATGCAAGGTTTATTTCGAATTCGCTCTTCCCGGGCAGCAGCAACCGGTCCGCTTATCGGGAGAGGTTGCCTGGCAAGACGCCAGCGGCCGCACCGGAATTCGTTTCCTTGACGTGCCCCAGTCTTCTCGCCAACTCATTGAGACCTGGCTGGAGCAGAATAGTAACCACTCTGCAACCGAACTTTCCGGCCTGCCGTCGGAAAGCGCCTCCTCCGCGTCGCACTCGTCCGAGTCCAGTTTTCCCCTGATCTCCAAACCGACGACCTCCGTACCGAACCTGGCCAAGCCCGCGCCGACGCCCGCACCCAAGCCCGCGCCAAAAAGAGCCACCCTCGTCTCGAATGCCGGCAACCGCCGCGGAGATCGACGCTTTGCCTGCAAAGTTGGAGCGGAAGTCTACCGGGTCGGTAACAGTGTCCCCAATCGCTGCACGCTGTCCGATATCAGCGAAGGTGGGTGCTACGTTGAAATGCCGTCGCCGCTGGCCGGGCAGATGGGCGTGGAGATTTTAGTCCGCACCGCCGAGATGAAATTTAAAGTCAGAGGTCAGGTGTTGAGCACCCATCCCGGTTTTGGCATGGGCGTGCGCTTCACGTTCCGAAATTCCACCGAGCGCGAAGAAATTCTTCGGCTGCTGGCAGTTCTCTCCGCCGGTCCAGCGCTGGACGAACAACCCCGCTAAGAAACTCAACGTCGTACGTGATTTCGGGGGCGCAGCCGTTTAGCGGTGCGACAACTAACTAACTCTTCCAATGCCGGCCTCACGGTTTGCTGAAAAACCAGGATGTTGTATCAAGGCATCTCCGCCACCGCGCGGCGAAAATATTCCAGCGAGAGCTTCAGCCCGCTCTCCAACTCCACCTTCGGTTCCCACCCCAACAGGCGTTTCGCTTTCGAAATGTCGGGACGCCGCTGCTTCGGATCGTCCTGCGGCAGCGCTTCGAACTTGATCTGGCTCGCCGAGGCGGTCGTGGCAATTACTCTCCGCGCGCACTCCAGAATCGTGAACTCCGTCGGATTTCCAATATTTACCGGCTCATGCTCCGAAGACCGGGCCAGCCGCAAAATCCCATCTACCTCATCGCTCACGTAGCAAAAACTGCGCGTCTGGCTGCCGTCGCCATACACCGTAAGATTTTCGCCCCGCAGCGCCTGCCACATAAAATTCGGAATCACCCGTCCGTCTTTGATCTGCATCCGCGGCCCGTAGGTATTGAAGATGCGCAGAATTCGCGTGTCCACCTGGTGATAGCGGCGATACGCCACGGTCGCCGCTTCCGAAAACCGTTTCGCCTCGTCATATACCGACCGCGGCCCGACCGGATTTACGTTTCCCCAATATGTCTCTGGCTGAGGATGCACCGCCGGATCGCCGTAGCATTCCGACGTCGATGCCATCATGAACTTCGCACCGCACCGCCGCGCCGTTTCGAGCGCCTCAAACGTCCCGTACGATCCCACCCGCAGGGTTGCGATCCCATGTTCGGCATAGTCCACCGGACTCGCCGGACTGGCGAAGTGAAACACGTAATCCAAGGGACCCCACTCGGCGGGCTGGCAGACATCTTTCTCCACGAATTCAAATCGGGAGTCATTCTGCAGGTGCTTGATATTCCCGAGCCGCCCAGTTAGCAGATTGTCCGCCGCGACCACGGAATAGCCTTCGCCCAGCAGCCCATCGCACAAATGCGATCCCAGAAAGCCGGCCCCGCCGGTTACCAGCGCGCGTCGCGTATTCATGAGTAGCCCGTTAACGCCCTCTCAGCTTTCGGAAAAACTCGATGTTGCACCTGATTTAGGGTGGCGCAGCGGTTTACCGCTGCAATAGGCGGCTTGTTTGCCATGTCGGCTTTAAGCCGCCGAGAGCAGCCATACCTGCAACGCGACTTTCCTCGCAGTCTGATCAGGCGCGCTCCTTTTTTTGCGAACGCGTTGCCGCCGTTAACTCGTCCGTCAGCGCCGCCGGACGTCCCACGCTGTAATAAGAGAATCCATGCTCTACCATCACCGCCGGATCATACAGGTTCCGCCCGTCCAGCACGATCGGATATTTCACCAACCCTCGCAGACGCTCCAGATCAAGCGTTCCGAACTCCTCCCACTCCGTCAGGATCAGCAGCGCATCCGCGCCTTTCGCCGCCCCGTACGCATCGGAGGCGAACTCAACTTGCGATTTCAGCACATCTTTCGCGCGTTCCATCGCCGCCGGATCGTAGACGCAAACATGGCAGCCCTCGCGAAGAAGTTCCTGCACCAGCAGCAGCGCGGGAGACTCCCGAATATCGTCGGTGCCGCCTTTAAACGCCAACCCCAGCACGCCCAGCCGCTTGCCGCGGAAAGTCCAGAGCACGCTTCGCACCTTCCGCAAAAAACGATGCCGCTGGTCTTCATTAATGCGGCATACTTCTTCCAGCAGCCGGAAGTCATATCCGTTTTCCTTCGCCACCGCCCGGAACGCCATCAGATCTTTCGGAAAGCACGATCCTCCATACCCGATCCCCGGACTCATGAATCGCGGTCCGATCCGCGAATCCGTTCCGATTCCGTCGCACACCTGCTGCACATTCGCGCCCACCGATTCGCAGATCGATGCCACCGCATTGATGAAAGAAATCTTCATTGCCAGAAATGCGTTGGAAGCGTGCTTGATCAGTTCCGCGCTCTTCGAGCTGGTGATGATCAATCGCGGCGGCGCTTTGCCTTTGGCCGCTTCCGGGCGCGGAATCGCATCTCCCCGCCCGTAGTACCATCCGCTCGTCAGCGGCCCATAGATCTGGCGCATGACCTCCGCAGCCCGCTCGTTCTCGACACCCACCACAATGCGGTCGGGATAGAGAAAATCAGTAACTGCCGTTCCTTCCCGCAGAAATTCCGGATTCGAAGCTACATCGAACAGCGACGGATCGGCTCCGTTCCTCATGATGATGGTCCGGATCCACTGACTGGTATAGACCGGAACCGTGCTTTTCTCGACTACCACCTTGTAATCGTCCACGCCCCCGGAGATTTCCCGCGCCACCGATTCCACGTACGAAAGATCCGCGTCCCCGCTTTCGGTTGGCGGCGTCCCGACCGCGATGAACACGGCCTCGCTTTCCCGTGTCGCCGCCTGCAAGTCCCCTGAAAACTTGATGCGCCCTCCCCGATGCCGAGCCAGCAATTCGGGCAGAAATCGTTCGTGAATCGGCACCTCACCGTCCTTCAGCAGGGCGAGTTTTTTCCCGTCGTTGTCGACCAGGACAACCTCGTGCCCAAGGTCGGCAAAACATGCCCCCGTCACCAAACCCACATACCCGGACCCAACCACCGCGATGCGCATAGCGAGCTTTCTCCTGGAATTCTTATATGCACCTCCGGCTCGTCGGCGTGCAGATTCCTACTGTAACAGCCTTTCCCGCCCCATAACCTGTCTCCTGTTATCGCCGCGCCCGCACGGCCCAGGAATGGGAATTCGAATCTCACAAAAAATCGTGACCGCCATCACCGCCCCAAGATTTGCTGATAACTGTGTTAATAAGGTCTGGCAATAAGGGTTGGGGATCGGGCTGCCCGGTCAGTATTCTAGCAGTTAGTGCACGGAATACCGCTTATTCCGCCCGCCATCGCCAGCTAGAGAATCCCGGAGAGGATTTTAGAAGGCTTCATTTTTCCTCGGCATGCATTTCTTCGCCATGCAATGCCTTCTCAGCCGGACCATCGCAGGGCAAGGTGAACTTGAAAAGGGAGCCTTGGCCGGCCTGCGATTCGACCCAGATCTTTCCTCCGTAATGCTCGATGATCTTCTTGCAGATGGCGAGACCAATTCCGTTTCCCGGGTAGTCAGTTCGGGCGTGCAGGCGCTGAAAGACCACAAAAACCCTTTCGGCGTACTCGGGAGCAATGCCGATGCCGTTATCGCTCACACTGAATAACCAGCAGTCGCCCGACTTCCCGGCCTCGACGGAAACTGCCGGCGCTTCCTTGCCGCGAAACTTGATCGCGTTCGCGACCAGATTCTGGAATACCTGCGCTATCTGCGAATGGTTCGCCCACACCACCGGAAGCGGTCCATGTGTAACCGCCGCGCCGCTCTCTTGTATCGCCGGAACGAGATTCAGCAGAATCTCTTTCATCACCGTGTCACAATCGACGCGACTGCAGCCATTTCGCCCTATTCTTGAAAAGGCCAGCAGATCTTGAATCAGGGACTGCATGCGCAGTGCTCCCTCGCAGGCATAGCCGATGAATTTGTCGGCGTTTTCGTCAAGTCTGCCGCGATAGCGCTCCCCCAGCAGTTGCGTGTAAGACGCAACCATGCGCAGCGGTTCCTGCAAGTCATGCGATGCCACATAAGCGAATTGCTCGAGGTCCGCATTCGAGCGGGCCAGCTCTTCCACCTTCCGCGCCAAGCCCTCTTCCGCCAGCCGGCGTTAGCCCAGCGTGCGTTTTTCCTCCAGAGAGCGTCGGATGGCTTGGGGCAGCCGGGCCAGTCCGTCCTTTAGAACGTAATCCGTCGCGCCCTGTTTGATACACTCCACCGCGGTTACATCTCCCAGAGTGCCCGAGACCAGAATCAGCGGAATGTCCAGCCCCTCGCGCCGCAGCACCTCCAGCGCTTCTATGCCTTTCCACTGCGGCAGGTTGTAGTCCGCGATGACCAGGTCGGGACGGTGCGAGCGCAGCTGCTGTTCAAATTCGGCTTTCGCTTGCACCACCACTACCGAAGCCGAGAAGCCGCCTTTTCGCAGAGCCGCGATTACCAGTTCCGCGTCGAGGGCATTGTCTTCCACATGCAACACTCGCAGTTGCGCTTGTGGCTCCAGAGCGTGGGGCGCGAGA
>Ga0182018_10003659_pt1 | contig 13629 bp, 9 predicted proteins | sample 812P2MmetaG_FD_120490 | JGI IMG/M metagenome (GOLD analysis project Ga0182018, IMG submission 120490) | Permafrost microbial communities from Stordalen Mire, Sweden - 812P2M metaG | ecosystem: Environmental > Terrestrial > Soil > Wetlands > Permafrost | place: Sweden: Stordalen | collected...
CACGGAGGCTGCTGGGAAGACGAAGAACGTCACTTCGGACGGCGTATCTGACACCAGGAACGACATCATCCTGTACTCGATCGTCGAGGCCGAGTCGCATGACATCGCGACAGAGGCCTTCGAACGTCACCCGCACTTGCAGATTCCGCGATCATCAATCCAAGTCACGGAGATTAGGCAGATGGGTGCAATGTAGCTAGCGGAGCGCGCGGCGATATTGCGCGTTAAGGCGCCGATTCGCCGCGGTTTGGCGGGTCATCGCGTCGCTCTGTCTTGTCCCGATTCTTGATGATCCACAACGTGAGGTCCCAAGCGCCGTAGACGCCAGCGAACAGTAATACGGAAGCTAATCGTGCAACGCTAGACCGAAGTGGTGCCGCTTGACTACTACAGGCACTGAAAGCCCTTTTTAGCCACCGGCGATACATCTACCGCGATAAGGGAGCTGTTTCGGTAGCCATACTTGCGGTTGACCAGCAAGCCCATCGATGCCGACGAGTTACTGGCGCTGCTCAGATCTTTGCTTGTCGCATGAATTTGTGAAGTCCATCAGAATGGACCAATCGCATGTAGTTGGAATTAAACGCAGATAAACCTATGGCCACTTCAGCTGGCGTCCCGGCCTGGCATCTCTACGTTCCGAAGCTTTTCACTGTCCTACGCCACGGATATGGCCCGGGAGATCTTCGTCATGATCTGATTGCCGGTCTTACGGTTGCCATCGTCGCGCTGCCATTGGCGATGGCACTGGCGATTGCCTCCGGCGCGACTCCGATAAAGGGTCTGCACACAGCGATCGTCGCTGGACTGCTGATATCTGCGCTCGGAGGTTCGCGCGTGCAGATCGGTGGCCCGACCGCCGCATTCGTGCCAATCGTATTCAATGTGATCGGCAAGTTTGGCTACGGGGGTCTGGTGCTATGTACGCTACTTGCTGGCTTGATGCTGATCGCCGCCGGTGTGCTACGCGTCGGTACTTTGATGAAGTACATGCCTCAGCCGGTCATAACGGGGTTCACGGCCGGCATCGCTGTCAGCATTTTTCTGAGTCAGATAAAGGATCTGTTCGGCCTGCACATGGGCTCTGTTCCGGCGGAGTTCTTTGAGCGGCTAGCGGCGTACGCGCAGCACTTCAACGCATTCAATGCGCAAGCGGTCGTACTTGCTTTGGGCAGTCTCGCCCTGATCGTTGTCCTGCGCCGCTGGCGTCCGACCTGGCCGGGATTTCTGATTGCCGTAATTGCGGCTTCGTTTGCGAGCGCTCTGCTGGGACCGTCTGTGGAAACTATCGGCTCGCGCTTCGGGAGCATCTCGGCGCAGCTGCCCCACTTTTCGATACCTTATATTCCGTTCGAGCGTACCCGGGAGCTCTTTCCGAGTTCTTTCACTATTGCTTTTCTGGCTGGTGTCGAGTCACTGCTATCGGCCGTAGTCGCCGACGGCATGATCGGTGATCGTCACCGCTCGAATTGCGAACTGGTTGCGCAGGGCACCGCCAATATCGCCTCCGCGCTATTCGGAGGATTACCAGCGACTGGCGCGCTCGCGCGCACCGCTACTAACGTGCGCGCCGGCGCACGCTCACCCGTGTCTGGAATGCTGCATGCGGCATTCCTGTTGGCGTTCGTGCTCGTGTTATCGCCCTGGATGAGTTACATCCCGCTCGCAGCACTCGCCGCTGTACTCATCATCGTGGCGTGGAACATGGCCGAGATCGATAGTTTCAAGCATTTGCTGCAGGGTCCGATCGGGGATCGATTGGTGCTCCTCCTGACCTTCGCCCTGACAGTTATGGTCGATCTCACGGTAGCGATCGAGGTAGGTCTGGTGTTGGCAGCGTTCTTGTTCATGCATCGAATGAGCGAGGTCGTAGCTCTCGAGTCGAATATCTCTATGCTCGAGGAAGACGCAGATGATTTTGTGCAAGCGGCGCCCTTGGCACAGCGAGCGCAACTTCCGGACGGCGTCGAGGCCTATCAGGTCTCTGGACCGCTGTTTTTCGCGGTCGCCAATCGACTCGATGAGGTCCTGAGCCAGTTTCCGCGGCCTCCGCGCGTCTTCATTCTGCGCATGCGCTTGGTTCCATTGATCGACACGAGCGGCGTCATCGCATTGCGGCAGCTGCTCGACCGATGCGCTCGTTCCGGCACGCTCCTCATCCTCTCTGGCCTACGCGAGCAGCCGCGGGCGATTCTCTCGCAAATGGGCCTCAACGCCGATGGCACGCACCTGCAGGTCGCCTCGAACTTCGGCGAGGCAGTGTCGCTGGCACGCGCCCGATCTTAATAGCGCCGCCTGCTACAAGCCGTACGTACTCACATACATCTCATGGACGCGCGTTGTGCGCGAGCCAGTCGTCCGTGCGACGGCGCCCAGCCGCCGCTGTTTGCGCCTCCGAGTCGGTCGGACGGTAGACACGACGGAAAAGTGGTGTGCCGGTTTTTGTGAGGAAACAGGCACCGTCGGTGGCCGCGACCGGCCAGCACAGTCCCATATCTTCAATGACTTATCGGTATTGCACGGCAGCCAGAAGCGGCCTATTAGCTTTCATAATGCGCGGGTCGTAGGTTCGATTCCTATCTCCGGCAATCTAATCTCGCTGCACGACCCGAAGTACATATTCGACGACCAGACGCGCGGTCTCGCGAGTAATCCGCACGTGCCCGAAGAGCGTTCGGAAGTAGAACGGGCCGGTGAGCATATCAAGCACCAGTTCCACGTCGCAGTCAGGGCGCATTTCGCCTCGAATCTGAGCTCGTTCAAGCGCTTCGCGCATGGATTTGCGACGCGGAGCCAGAACTTCCCGTCGAATGATCGATGCCAATGCGGGATCCTGTGCCATGTCCGAGGCAAGACCAGCTAGCGCCTGACCTAACGGTCCGACGAAGGCGCGAAGCAGCGTGCCGACAGCCGCCTCCAGATCGCCTCGAATATGGCCCGTGTTGGCTGCTGGGTTGTCACCCATTTCACTCACCACCGCGTAAGCCACGAGGTGCCGTTTGCTCGGCCATCGCCGATATAGGCTGCTGCGGGCGCGGCCCACCTGGCGCGCGATACCCTCGATCGTCACGGAGCGATATCCGCGTCTTTTTAGAGCGTTTAGCACTGCGGATACGACCTCTGAGTCGATTCGCTCGTCGCGCGGTCGACCAAATCGTGGCAATGGCGGCTCCTCGGGCCCCGGCGCACTCGTAGCTCGCGCTGACTGGGGATGCCTGCCAGACTTCATGGCGCCGTGCCTGCTACGCGAGCACCGCGATCCGTGGTGCGCAGCGGATTTAGCGACCGGGGTCGCAGTTCTCGGCCGGGCTGGAGGCTTGAGCCTAGCACGCGCTTGCTATCATTTCGAGACATAGTGTAGCGTATATATCATTAAGTCAATCAGGAGCATCAGTCCCATGAAATCCACGCTAAGCATCGCCCGCTACCTGGTGTTCGGTGTGGCAGCATTGCTGTTCGCTGCCTGTTCCAGTCAGATGCAGCCGGCTCGCCAGGCAATCGATGATATTAGCGGCGCCGTCGCGGCGACATCGGAAGATGCGGCGAAATACATACCCGAGCAGCTCAGCGATGTTCAGCACAAGCTGGCCGATATGAATGCCGCTTACGACAAGAAGGACTACGCAACGGTGCTGGCGGAGGCACCCGCCGTTCTGACTGAGGCTAAAGGCCTGCCCGCCGCCGCGGCAGCCAAGAAGGACGAAATCGCAAAGGCACTAGCTGCTGAATGGGCGCAGCTCTCGGCAAGCGTGCCGCAGTTGGTGACATCGGTGAAGACGCGTGTTGAGGCGCTATCGAAGAGTAGGCGGGTGCCGAAAGACGTCAACCTGAGTGCTGCTAAATCCGGGTTGCAAGATGCCACCGTGTTGTGGGAGCAGGCGCAGGCCGCATCCAAGGATGGGAATGTCGCAGCAGCGGTTGCGGCCGCCAAGGATGCGAAGACCAAAGCAGAGGCCGCCGCATCGGCGTTGAAGATGAGTTGACAGGAGGGCAGACACACGGCATGTCTGCCAGCGCGAGCTGGGACTCACAATGATGCGAGCCGTCGCCAATTTCTTGGCGGTGCTGCTGCTGATGCCGGCTGCCATGGCGGTGCGCGCGGATCCTGCACCTTTTGATCTGGCGGGCCCGAACCTCGACGTGAAGGTCACTCGTGGTGCTACCACGCTGCCGATATCTGAAGTCCCGAATCTAGCATTCGGAGATCGACTGTCGATCAAGGCGGAGTTTCCGGCAACGCAGTCCGCGCAGTACCTGATGGTGGCAGCGTTTCTGAGCGGGTCAACCAATCCGCCGCCGACGAACTGGTTCTTTCGTTGCGAGACCTGGACTCGCCAGTGCGCACAAACAGGACTGACGATCACGGTGCCGCAGGGTGCACAGCAGTTGCTGCTATTTTTGGCGCCCAGAACCGGAGGTGATTTCAGCACGTTGGTGGATGCGGTGCGTGGACGTCCTGGGGCCTTTGTGCGCGCGTCGCAGGATCTGAATCAGGCGACGCTCGACCGCTCACGCCTGCAAGCCTATCTGTCAGCGATTCGCGCGCTGAATGATGCTGATCCGGCGCAGCTTGAGGAAGCCACGCCCCTGTTGGCACGCAGTCTGGCCATCAAGGTCAACGACAAATGCCTGGATCGCATACCGGAACTGCAGGCACCGTGTCTGATGCGAGGCGGAGAATCCCTGATCCTGGACGACGGGCACAGCACATCGATCGTCGAGGCCCTTAGCTCCGGACCGGCGAGCGATCTGGCCATGGAGGCGAGTTACACGCCGCAGCTCAGCTACGGCTATTACAGTCCCTACATCGCCTCCGTGTTTGATATCGGGCGCATCCTGGCCTCGCTGCACTCTGCCCAGTATCAATACATACCGGCCCTCGCTTCGCTGATGGGCGAACAATTTGCGCTGACATTGAACATACCGCCTTCCTTTCACAACCCCAAGTCGGTCATCGTCGCAACGCTACCTGCCGTCGAGCAGGCACAGCTACCGCCGCTGCACGCGGTGAACCCGAGGGATTTTTATTGCCTTAGAAAGAGCACCTTGGTGCTGCCGGTGGAAGGCGCACCGCTGGTGTTTTCCACCGCCTACGTGCATGACGTAGTGCTCAGGCTTGCAGGGGGAAATAACCGCAGCGTCGACCTGCCGGTGCACGTCGATGCACAGCAGGGTGGGTTGGTGGTGGACACGGGCGCGCTGGGTAGCGCCAACTTGGGTGACAGCGTGCAGGGATCGCTGCACGGTTACTGGGGCTTTGACGCATACGAGGGACCGAGTTTTCAACTGGTGAATTCCCGTCCCCAGTCCTGGCAGCTGACCGATGGAGACCAGGAGGCGCTGATCGTCGGGCGGCAGGACACCATCCATCTTAAAGCCGAGAGTGTCAGCTGCCTGGACGACGTCATGCTCAAGGATCCAGCCGGTAAAGAGTTAAAGGCCGAATGGAAGGCAGTGAAACCCGATGAGGTGGAGCTCAAGTTGCCGCTGCAAGCGACGCAGCCCGGCTCACTGACGCTCTTGGTGAAGCAGTACGGCGGCGATCAACCTCAGCCGGTGCAGCTGCAGGCATTTGCCGAGCCCGGACACCTGGATGATTTCACCATCTATGCCGGAGACGTGCAGGGCACGCTGAAGGGTAGCCGTTTGGATGCCGTCGCCAGCTTGCTCTTGAAGGGAATCGAGTTCGTGCCCGGAGCGCTATTGAGTCATCAGGGCAATGACGAGTTGCCCATGATCGCCAAGGAGGCCCAGGCCGCGGCGGCCTTGAAGCCCGCTGAAGTGCTCAAAGCCAAAGTGACGCTCAACGATGGTCGCGTGTTGAGCATAACCGTGCACGTGGGGCCGCCGCGTCCGCGCGCGACACTGATCGCTAAGAGCGTGCAGACTTCATCTTCAGGCATCAGCAGTCATATTCAAATTATCGATCCGGACGAACTGCCGCAGGATGCGACGCTGACCTTCTCTTTGCGTGCACAGTCACCTTCGGTGTTTCAGCATGATGAGACGATCGAGGTCGCTACGGCCGATGGATCCGCGTCGACTGTACTTAGTTTTACCAATGGCGCGCTCACGCTAGCGAATTCCCACATAGCAGTAGCCACGCTCGATGCAGCCCATCCGCTTGCGATGTCGGCGTTTGGGCCGCTGCAGTTTCGAGTCAATCTCAACGGTGTCAGCGGCGATTGGCAACCTCTGGCGACGCTGGTGCGTCTACCGGTGCTCACGGATCTGACCTGTCCGGCGACGCCCGAGTTAGCGTGCAAACTGAGCGGATCGGGCTTGTATCTAGTAGATTCGATCTCCGGCGACCCGCAGTTCACTCATCCGGTGCAGGTTCCGGATGGATTTCCGGGCTACGCCTTACCGGTGCCGCAACCCACCAATGGACAGCTCTACGTTAAGCTGCGAGATAATCCCTCGGTGGTTAACCCCATCGCGATGACTGTGGTGTCACTGCCGCCTCCTCCTGAAGAGGCCGCGCGCGCAGCCGCCAGGCTCGCCGCGGCAGCGCCCGTCGATCAGCCCGTGGCGGTCGACGCGGGCATCGCATCACCCTCAGATAATTCAAACCCGAGTTCTCCCGCGGCGCAAATTCCGGCAGAGCAAGGGGCTGCAGCTCCGACGCAGCCGGCACAGCCGGCGGCGACTGCGCCGAACCCGCCGGAGGCGGCGACAAGTGCTTCGACTATTCAGCCTGTTGTGCGGCACTCGAAATAAACTCGACGCCATGACGGTATCCCGTCGTCCCCGCGTCCTACGCTGGCGACCTTGATGGAGGGCGAGGAGCGTCCCCCGTTGTCGCTCACGCAGCTCTCGCTGCTGGCGTTAGTCCTGGGCCTGGTGACTGGCCTGGGTGCCGTGCTCTTTCGAGACCTGATCGGCCTGATCCACAACCTGGCCTTCACCGGTCACGCACTGGTGCATTACGACGCCAATGTATTTACCGCCCCGGCACCATGGGGCGCGCTGGTGATACTGGTGCCTGTGCTCGGCGCCGTTGCCGTGACCTTCCTGGTAACAAGGTTTGCGCCGGAGGCCAAGGGCCACGGCGTCCCAGAGGTAATGGATGCGATCTACTACAAGGGCGGTGTGATCCGGCCGGTGGTCGCATTGGTAAAATCCCTGGCCTCGGCTATTGCAATTGGCACGGGCTCATCGGTGGGACGAGAGGGGCCGATCATCCAGATCGGCTCGGCGCTTGGCTCGACGTTGGGACAGACCATACGCATGCCGGCGGCCCAGCGCATCGCGCTCGTGGCGGCGGGGGCGGGCGCGGGAATTGCCTCTACCTTCAATACGCCGATCGGCGGGGTGATGTTCGCCATCGAGTTGATGTTGCCCGAGGTAAGCGTTGACACATTCCTGCCGGTGGCCATCGCGACCGGCACGGCCACGTTCGTGGGTCGGTGGTTCTTTGGCGATACGCCCGCTTTCCACGTGCCAGCCCTACGAATCATGCCAGTCGATTCTGGCGCCCTGGCAGTGCTGGCCTTGTTCGCCGTGATGGGTGCCCTCACGGGTGTCGCAGCGGCAGGCTTTATTCGAGGGCTGCACTGGTCTGAGGATCTGTTCAATCGCATCAAGTCTACCTATCTGCGACACATCTTGGGCATGCTGATGGTTGGCCTGCTCATGTACCTGCTGTGGCGCACGCTGGGTCAGTACTACGTCGATGGTGTCGGCTACGCGACCGTGCAGGCGGTGCTGGTCGGACAACTCTCAGGCTTCTGGCTGCTCGGGTTGTTGAGCGTCTGCAAGGCGCTGGCCACTTCGCTCAGTCTGGGATCGGGCTCATCCGGCGGGATCTTCTCGCCCTCATTGTTCATGGGTGCCACACTGGGAGGGGCTTTTGCGGCGCTGTTGAATGCCATAGGTCTGCCCATTCCACTGAGCGTGCCCGCCTTTGCCATGGTCGGCATGGGCGCGATGGTGGGCGGTGGCACCGGGGCAGTGATGACCGCCGTCACGATGATTTTCGAGATGACTCTCAACTACGGCATCGTGATGCCGATGATTGTGGCGGTCGCCATGAGCATCGGCGCACGCCGGATCTTCTCTCGCGAGACAATCTATACGCTGAAGCTCGTGCGCCGAGGACGCGCGGTCCCCAAGGCGCGCCACGCAAATATGTTCTTAGTCCGCACCGCACGCGAAGTGATGGACAGCGATATCCAGGTGCTGCCGGCGCAAGCGAGCTTTGACGAGTATGTGCGCCAGCCCGAACACGCCGGGAGATTGCGTCACGTCGTGGTAACCGACAAGAGCCACCTCTATGGCGTGATCCGCGTCAACACCGGGCTTCGTCGGGGACTGGAGGGTGCCCATACGGGCCTCAGCTTGGCGGATGTTGCTAGCGATAACTTCACCGTGGTGGGCGAGGAGGAGAGCGCCTTCGAGGTCATCCGCCGGATGTGGCGCCGCAAAGCGATGATGGCAGTGGTCGTGCGCGGGCGCGGGATACCGCGCGGGAGCGACGTAATCGGCGTGATCACCAAGGAGCACGTGGCCGACTCGGTCGCAGATAGCATCAAAACCTACCCGCAATAGGTTTGGCATGGAGCGAGCACACGTCCGAGGAGGCAGGCACCCCGGCCACGAAGAGTCCAAGGATGATTACAGCGACTTCACTGGGAGCACGTGCCTCCCTGACAGTTTGCCTCGGCTCGCATGGACCAACGGTGTAGAAGTCGGCACCGCACCTGCGCAGCCACTACGACCCGTTTCCTCAGAGTCTATTGGCGCCCGCGAGTTTGCGGTTGGTATTGGCGAGGTATGGTGGCATATCATCTGGCCATCCGTGGTGCGGCCACGAGAGGTAGACCCCCTTATGCGCGCTAGACTTTTTGTGGTGTTGTTGGCCGTAACGCAGTGCGCCTACGCGAAGACCCAACTCCTCGAACATGTTCCGCTGCGATGGAAGCCAACATCGGAGCTCCGGTTAGGTGCGATGCAGATGTCGCAGACGCCCATCCAGTTCGAAATCTTCCAGGACGTTCGCGACAACAAGGATGCGATCGGCGAGAATCTCGAGGACGATAAGCCAAAGCCTGTCACCACCACCGACGATGTCGGTGCGTTCGTGAGCAGCCGCATGCGCGAATTATTCGATCACGCTGGCCTCAAGACGGTCGACAGCAATGGCACCGTAACAATTAAAGGTGAGGTCAGAGAATTTTTTGTCAGAGAGACGACGACCTACAAATCGGCGGTCGCTGTGCATCTCACGGTAGTGAGTCCCGACGGTAGGACGCTCTGGAGTGGACTTGCCTCCGGCCAGGCCACGAGATTCGGTCGCTCCTACAACCTCGAGAACTATTACGGGGTCCTCTCCGACGGCATCGTCAATGCGGTAAGCTCGATGCTTCAAAGCGCCGACTTCCAAAAGGCTCTATCGGGGCGCTGAATCAGTCGGACATACGACTACCACGCCGAGCACGTACCGAAATAATAAGCATCGCCAGCTTTCCCAGTGCATTTCGCGATAGGCCCGCCGATGATAGGGGATTCATCACGGAGACCGCTCGAATGCGCAAAGTGGCTGTGGTCGGCGCCGGCCAGATCGGCGCCATGATTGCTGACTTGCTCGGCTATTGTGGCGATTATGAGATCACGATGATCGACAAGTCGGCCGAGCAGCTCGGCCGGCTCGACACCGGCGCGCGCGCGAAGCGTCGGCAGCTTGATATTGGGGACAGCCAGGCGCTCAGCGACGCACTCCGCGGGCAGTTCGCCGCCCTCAGTGCGGTGCCCTTTCACGCCACCGGCAAGATCGCCGAGGTTGCTGCCAACTCGGGTGTGCATTACCTCGACCTGACCGAGGATGTGGCTACGACCCGCCGCGCCAAGGAGTTGGCGAAGACCGCAACGACCGCATTCATCCCGCAATGCGGCTTTGCGCCCGGGTTCGTCACGATCGTCGGCTACGATCTGGCCCGCCATTTCGAACAACTGCATGATGTGCGGCTGCGCGTCGGCGCGCTGCCCCAGTTCCCCTCGAACGCGCTCAACTACAATCTGACGTGGAGCACGGATGGGGTCATCAACGAGTACTGCGAGCCGTGCGAGGTGATCGCCGATGGCGAACAGCGCGCTGCCCTACCGCTCGAGCAGTGCGAGGAGTTCTCTCTCGATGGCGTCACCTATGAAGCGTTCAACACCTCGGGCGGCATCGGGACACTGTGCGAGACGCTTGCGGGCCGTGTCCACAACCTCAACTACCGCACGATTCGTTATCCGGGACACGCCGCGATCATGAAGGCTCTGCTGCACGATCTGCGACTCAAGGAACGCCGCCACGTCCTCAAGGACATATTCGAAAACGCGCTGCCCACGACACTGCAGGATGTCGTGATTGTGTTCGTTACTGTCACCGGCATGCAGGACGGCCGCCTGGTGCAGGAGACCTACGCCAACAAGATCTACGGCCAAACCGTCAACGGCACGCCGCGCAGTGCGATTCAGATCACGACCGCCGCCGGGATCTGCGCAATCTTGGACCTGCTCGCCGCGGGCCGGCTGCCGCAGCGCGGCTTCATTCGCCAGGAGGACGTGCTGCTCAAGGACTTTCTGGAAAACCGCTTTGGCAAGGTGTATGCGACGCACGTGCCTGAGCGGCTCGAGATCCACGCATGAGCTACCAGAGTCTGTTGGCCGCGGCGGGCCTCGGCGCCGATCAGCTGCAGCACGGTGTACTGATTGCGCGTACGCCTATCGACGGTACCGAGCTCGGCCGCCTTGAGGCGGATACGCCCGAGCGGATCGAAGCCAAGATCGCGGCTGCCGTCGCGGCGTTTCGTCGGTGGCGCCTCGTCCCGGCGCCAGCGCGGGGCGAGTTGGTGCGGAGCTTTGCCGAACGGGTACGCCGCAACAAAGATGCGCTGGGCGCCCTGATCAGTCTCGAGTCCGGCAAGATCCTCTCCGAAGGCCTGGGCGAGGTGCAGGAGGTCATCGACATCTGTGATTTCGCCGTCGGTCTGTCGCGACAGCTCTACGGATTGACGATCGCCTCAGAGCGGCCGCATCACCATATGCTCGAGCGCTGGCACCCGCTCGGTCCGGTAGCGATCATTAGCGCCTTCAATTTTCCGATGGCCGTGTGGGCGTGGAACGCCGCGCTCGCGCTGGTCTGCGGCGATTCAATCCTGTGGAAGCCCTCGGACAAGACTTCGCTGTGCGCGCTCGCCCTGCACCGGCTGCTCGATGCGGCGATTGCGGCCGACCCTCAGGCTCCGACCGGGCTCTCGGCGCTGGTCCTGGGTGGCCCTTCCGCCGGAGAACAACTGGCCGCACATCGGGCGATCCCGCTCGTGAGCGCGACTGGCAGCACCGCGATGGGCCGCGCAGTGAGCCTGGCGACGGCCGCACGCTTCGGTCGTGCACTGCTGGAACTGGGTGGCAACAATGCTGCAATTGTCACGCCAGCAGCCGACCTGGCGCTTAGTGCCCGCGCGATCGTATTTGCAGCGGCGGGTACCGCGGGACAGCGCTGTACGAGCCTGCGCCGCCTACTGGTGCACCGAACGGTATATGAGGCGCTGCTCGCGCCGCTGCGGCGGGCCTATGCCAGCCTGCCGATCGGCAATCCGCTCAGCGCCGAGACCCTGGTCGGACCCTTGGTTGACGGGGCCGCAGTCGAGCGCATGCAAGGCGCATTGGCCGTGGCACGGCAGGCCGGCGCGCGTATCAGTGGCGGTGAGTCGGTGCGCCTGCCAGGACTCGAAGGCGGACACTACGTGCGCCCGGCGCTGGTGGAACTCCTCGCGCCGATCGATATCTCGCGACAGGAAACCTTTGCTCCGATCCTGTATGTGTTTCCCTACGAGCAGTTCGAGCAGGCGATCGCGAGCCAGAATGACGTCAGTCACGGTCTCTCCTCGGCGTTGTTCACCACCAATCTGTTGGAGGCCGAGACCTTCCTATCGGCCGAGGGCAGCGACTGCGGTATCGCTAATATCAATGCCGGACCGAGCGGTGCCGAGATAGGTGGCGCCTTCGGCGGTGAGAAGGAGACCGGTGGCGGGCGCGAGTCCGGGAGTGATGCATGGAAGGCTTATATGCGACGTCAGACCCAGACGATCAACTACTCGCCGCACCTGCAGCTGGCGCAAGGCGTGAAGTTCGACATCGTTTAAGCGGGGACCAACGTGAGCAGTTCCGATCTGCGACCGACCCATCTTGAGGTCGATCTCGCACGACTCCATGACAACTATCAAGTGATCGCGAGGCATGTCGCACCGGCGCATATGATGCCGGTGCTGAAGGCGAACGCTTACGGCCATGGACTCGTGTCGGTAGCGAAGATGCTCGAAGGCATACAACCGTTTGCGGTTGCGGTCGCCTATCTGGAGGAGGCGCTGAAACTGCGCGAGGCGGGAGTACGCACACCTGTGCTTGTCCTCGGAGCCGCCGTGGAGTCCCAGATACCGCGCTTTCTCGAAAACGATCTGACGCTCACGGCACCATCGGTCGACAAATTGCTGGCGATCAACGAGTGTGCAGCCGCGAAACGGATCAAAGCGCGAGTGCACCTTAAGATCGACACGGGGATGGGGCGCATCGGCACGCATTGGTACAGCGCCGAACGGTTGTTGGAGGCCTCTCTCGATACCCGTAGCGTCGAAGTGGAAGGCATCTTCACCCACTTAGCGAACGCCGATGCACCCGATATGACGCACGCGCGCCTGCAGCTTGCGCGCTTCCATGAAGTATTGAGTTTCTACGAGCGGCGCTCGTTGCCGACTCCGCTGCGCCATGTGGCGAACTCGGGCGCGATCCTGCAGTTGCCGGAAAGCCACTTAGACATGGTTCGGCCGGGAATCTTATTTTTCGGATCGAGTCCGAGTGCGCAGTTACCCTTGACATTGCCGGTGACGCAGGCGCTTCGTTGGGTGACTCAGGTCGTCTTCTTCAAGGTGATTCAGGGGGGCGATCCCGTGAGCTACGGGTCACGATGGGCACCCGCGTCCGCCACGCGGATAATCACTCTTCCGGTTGGCTATGGCGATGGCTACATGCGTGCCATGAGCGGGCAAGCCGAAGTCATCGTGCATGGACGACGCATGCCGGTGGTGGGCTCCATTTGCATGGATCAGATTATGGTGGACATCGATCAAACCAGCGCCTACAACGGGGACGAGGTCGTGCTGCTCGGCGAGAGCGGCGAAGCCCGGATTCGTATCGAAGAGCTCGCAACCTGGGCCAACACCGTTCCGCACGAAGTGCTCACCAGCATCAACACTCGCGTGCCGCGCGTGTATCGTGATGTGGCACGCTAATCGGCGGCCGACTTCGGATCGACTGACTCACGTTGGTAAGATCTTTAAGACGATCCATTGATATATTTACGGTAACGAATGGCAAGCTGGCGTCGGCTTATCATGTAGAAAACTGGGTGGGCGCATTGCAGATTGCCAAATAGAGAATCCGCATTCAGACCAGTCGAACATACGAGGGTTACCACGCCGAGCACGTACGGCGAAAGCCGAACGCTACATAAACGCCTTCTCCGCAAGCGCTTGCAGCGTCCAGGAATAAGAGGGCGGCGTGAATGGCGCTAATCGCCGCGCCGATCTGCTTGTCTGCCAAGCCGTAGAACCATCCGACGCCGTTGCCGTCAGAGAACAGCAC
>Ga0182018_10003660_pt1 | contig 13623 bp, 12 predicted proteins | sample 812P2MmetaG_FD_120490 | JGI IMG/M metagenome (GOLD analysis project Ga0182018, IMG submission 120490) | Permafrost microbial communities from Stordalen Mire, Sweden - 812P2M metaG | ecosystem: Environmental > Terrestrial > Soil > Wetlands > Permafrost | place: Sweden: Stordalen | collected...
AAGCGTGGCGCGCATACCGTTTGTCGTCGGCATCGATCGCTACATGCCCGCGGCGTTCAGCAAGATACATCCCAAGTGGAAGACGCCTTGGGTTTCGATTCTCGTGCAAGCCGGGATTTCCGGTGTGATTCTGCTGGTAATCCAGTTGAATGAAACGGTCAACAGCGCGTACCAAATTTTGATCGACGCCGCCGTGATCCTTTATTTCATCCCGTTCCTTTACATGTTCGCCGCCATCGTCAAACTCGCCTATCGCCCCGACCGCTACCGTGAAGATGTCGTATTGGTTCCCGGTGGAAAGATCGGTGTGTGGATCGCCGCCGGCAGCGGTTTTCTGGTGGTGCTCGCCGCCATCGTTCTTTCCGTGATCCCGCCCGGCGAAGCCCGAAGCGTTTGGATTTTTGAAGGGAAGCTCATCGGCGGCACAGCCGGCTGCGTGCTGATCGGCTTGATTCTTTACGCTCGCGGCGCCTGGCAGAAAGCGCACGATCCGCGCGCCTAGCATTCCGTACGGCAGTTTCTGGACGACAATCAGAAACCTTCTTCAATAAGCCGGTCGACCGTGAGCCGCCCTCCGGAATTTTCTTTCCGCGCTTCCATCAGCCGCTCAACATACTTCGCCAAGATGTCGCATTCAAGATTCACGGCATCGCCCACAGCCGCACTCGATAGATCCGTCTGGGAATAGGTGTACGGGATAATCGCGGCTTCCACGACGCCGTCGTGCAGCCCGCCCGCGACGGTCAAGCTAATGCCATCAATCGCGATCGAGCCTTTGCTCGCAACGTAGCGCGCGAGTTCATCCGGCACGCGCACTCCAAGCCACCAATTTGCGCCTTCCGCGTCCAAGCGCGTAATGCGCCCCACGCCATCCACATGCCCCTGCATGAAATGTCCGCCCAATTCTTGCCCAGCGCGCAAAGGTCGCTCAAGATTTACGCGCGCGCCGATCTTCATTGTGCCGAAAGAGGTTCGCCGCAGCGTTTCGCCGGAAAGATCAGCCGAAAAAGTTTCTGCGTGGCGCTCGACGACGGTGAGGCAGCAGCCATTTACGGCGATGCTGCCGGAAACGGCCAGTGTTTCCGCCAGCGCGCGGGCGTGCACGCGCACACGCCCGCCTGTCGCGGAGCGTTCAAGCGCTTCGAGCCGGCCGACGGCTTCAACTATTCCGGTAAACATCGCGCAAATATCCTTCGATCGAAGCGTCCGGTCCGAACCGCGTGACCGATACGTCCATGAGCGGCGTTGCCGCGCTCCATTTGCCAAATGCCGGCAATCGCGGCGCAGGGCCAGCGAAGCGTGGCGCAACAAACAGCCGCATTGTATCCACAATTCCAGCTTCAAGCGCGGCATGATTGAGCGTCGGCCCGGCTTCGAGCAGCACGCTCAAGATTTTGCGGCGCCCCAACTCGTCGAGCACGGCGCCAAGATCGATACGTCCGCGGCGCGCAGCCACGCGCACGATCTCCGCGCCCGCGGCGCGCATCCGCCGAGCTTGCGGCGATTCCGCCGGCATCGCCGTGAAGATCAGCAAGTCTCCGCGAGCCGATCGCACCAGTTTTGATCGCGCAGGCAGCCGCAAGCGCGCATCGAGCACCACGCGCAAAAGTTTTCTGCGCCGAGGAAGACCCGTGCGGTCCGTAAGCGCCGGATCGTCGTCCAGCACCGTACCGATGCCCGTGAGCAAAGCGTCCGACGCGTGCCGCATGCGCTGCACCTCAGCGCGCGATTCCGCGGAACTGATCCATCTCTCGGCGCCATCTGCGGGTTTTCCGCCAGCTTTACCGCGAGCGGCGAGGCCAGCCTGCCCATCCAGCGTGATCGCACTTTTCAGAGTGACCAGTGGCCGCGCTGTACGAATCCAAGTCGCAAACGCTTCGTTCAATCGCCGCGCTTCGTCGTGCCCTTCGCCGACCGCGACTTCAACTCCGTTAGCTCGCAACTCATCGAAGCCGCGCCCCGCGACCGCCGGATTCGGATCGGCCATCGCGGCGACAACGCGCCGGATCCCCGCCGCAACAATCGCCTTCGTGCACGGACCCGTTCGGCCCGTCGTGCAGCAAGGCTCGAGATTCACGTATAACGTAGCGCCGCGCGCCCCGTCGCCGGTTGCTTCGAGCGCCACAATTTCCGCGTGTCGAGGATCGGAGTAATTATGAAATCCCTCGCCGGCAGCCAGCCCTGCGCGCACCACAACGCAGCCCACCATCGGATTCGGACTGGCGTATGCCTCGCCCTGGCGCGCAAGCCCCAGCGCCCGCGCCATCCACAGCGCATCGTCGGTGGCCGACGAGCCGGTCGAAGTCATTGGCGGCTTTGCGGGACTCATTCGAAGAGGGAAGTAACAAATGCTTCCGCGTCAAACGGCACAAGGTCGTCAGCCGATTCGCCGGTGCCGACGAAGCGTACCGGCAAGCCGAGTTCGCGCACGATGGCCACGACGATGCCGCCCTTGGCCGTGCCGTCGAGCTTCGTGAGCACGATGCCCGTGACGCCGGCGGCGGCGGTAAATTCGCGCGCTTGTGCCAAACCGTTTTGGCCCGTGGTCGCGTCCATCACCAGCAGAACGTCGTGCGGCGCGCCGGGAATAAGTTTGGCCGCCGTGCGCCGCATTTTTTCAAGTTCCGCCATCAAATTCGATTTCGTGTGCAGCCGTCCGGCCGTGTCTACGATCAGCACGTCGACCGAGCGGGATAGCGCGGCCGTCAGCGCATCGTGCAACACCGCCGATGGATCGGCGCCGGATTTTTGGCTGATGAGTTCCGCGCCCGTGCGCTCGGCCCACACTGCCAATTGTTCGATGGCCGCCGCGCGAAACGTATCGCCCGCGCAGAGCATCACGCTTTGGCCATTTTGCCGCAGCCGATGCGCCAGTTTGCCGATCGTGGTCGTCTTGCCCGTGCCATTCACACCCACGATGAAAAGCACTTCAGGGCGCTGCGCGCTCTTGGCACCCAACGCCGCGTCCGCTCCCGCACCTGCGCTGCCGTTCGACGTTGCGGGAGCCGCTTGCAGGATCGCCAGCAACTGCGCCTTAAGCACCTGCATGATCGCCGCAGCGCTGCGCAGCGGCGCATTGTCAGACTCTCGCCGAACCGCGTCCACCAAATCGCGCGTCGTGCGCACACCCAGATCGGCCGCGAGCAGCGAATTCTCAAGCTGCGTCATCGCCGCCGCGTCCAGCCGTTTCTCGCCGCTGACCAACTCCTCGACGCGCGCCGCAATCTGCGAGCGCGTGCGTTCGACCGAGCGCTTAAGCCGGTCGAGCAACGATCCTTCGCCCTTGGCTTTATCTTTGCCTTTTCCAAACAGAGAGAACATGAGATGGAGTGGGCCGCGGCCCTCAAGATCAATTCTAGCAGAGGCGGGTCGTTGAGCGGGACCAGCGCGCGGCGCGGCAGTGGTAAGTTTCCGGTTGAGCTCGCGGCGCTAACTGAGCGGCTAGCGCCACTCTGCGGCGGATGTCGCTCCCTTCAGCTTCTGAACCTGTATAATCCGCGGATACGATGGCACTCTCGGCTGGCACGAAACTCGGTCCTTACGAGATCGTCGCGCCGCTTGGCGCGGGCGGAATGGGTGAGGTCTATCGCGCGCGCGACACGCGTTTGGGCCGCGACGTCGCCATCAAAGTCCTGCCAACGCATCTTGCCGATCGCCCTGATTTGCGCGAGCGCTTCGAGCGCGAAGCCCGCGCCATCGCCAGCCTGAATCATTCGCACATCTGCACGCTCCACGACATCGGCCGGCAGGACGCCACCGATTATCTGGTGATGGAGCTTGTCGAAGGCCAGACGCTCGCGCAGCGTCTGCTCAAAGGCCCGCTCCCCATCGAGCAAGTGTTGCAGTACGCCATTGAAATCGCCGGAGCGCTCGATAAAGCCCACCACAACGGCATCACCCACCGCGATTTGAAACCCGGCAACATCATGCTCACCAAATCCGGCGTGAAGTTGCTGGATTTTGGCCTCGCAAAGTTAACGCGCGACGCGACCGTGACCACAAACACAGTCACGACGTTGCCGGCGGCGGAGCGTTCGATCACCGCCGAAGGCAGCATTATCGGCACGCTGCAATACATGGCGCCGGAACAGCTCGAGGGAAGCGAGGCCGACGCGCGCACGGATATTTTTGCATTCGGCGTTGTGGTGTACGAGATGGCGACGGGCAAACGTGCGTTTGACGGAAAAAGTCAGGCCAGCCTGATCGCGAAGATTCTGGAAACCGATCCGCCGCCGATTTCTTCGCTCCAGCCCATGACCCCGCTCGCGCTGGATCGCGTCGTCAAGAAATGTCTGGCCAAGGAGCCCGAGAAAAGATGGCAGGACGCCGGCGATCTATGCGACGAACTGAAGTGGATCGCCGAAACCGGCGCGCCGCCGGAACAAGTTTCAGCGACGCCCGGTAAGCGGCGAGCGCTCGTTCCCGTTCTCGCGTGCGTGATTGTCGCTGCGGCAGCCGGAGCCGCAGGATGGCTGCTGAAGCCAGCGCCGCCTTCTGAGCAGAGGATGCAATTGGCGGTGCCGCTTCCCGACGAGATGTCCACTCTCGGTTTCGCCAGACTGTCGCCGGACGGCCGTCGCGTGGTCCTGGGTATCGTCCTGGGGAATCAACAGCGGCTTATTCTCCGATCTCTCGATTCATCCGAAATTCAACCGCTGCCCGGGATCACCAACGCCCGATCTCCTTTTTGGTCTCCCGATAGCCGGCGCGTTGGGTTTTATTCGGCCGGAAAACTGGAGACGGTCTCCGTTAACGGCGGACCGGCGCAGGTCTTGTGTGACGCGAGCCTGAGTGGATTCGGCGGAGCCTGGAACAGCGACGGCGTGATTCTTTTTGTGGGCAACAGCGGCCCTCTGCAACGCGTGAACGCTTCCGGAGGCGCTTGTACACCGGTGATGAAGGGAGGGGCCGATGAAAATGACGACTCCCCTGCTTTCCTGCCCGACGGAAAGCATTTCCTTTACCGTGCGAAAGGGGGCGACGAATCCACGCGCGGCATCTACGTGGCGTCGCTCGATAATCCCGCCGGTCAGCGCCTGCTCACTGACCAATCCAGCGTTGTGTTTGCCCCGTCGACCCATGGAAGCAGGCAAGGTTATCTCCTCTTTCTCCGCGGAACCACGCTGACGGCGCAGCCGTTTGACACCGGGACACTGCAACTCGCGGGAGACGCCTTTCCGGTGGCTGAGCAGGCCGCGATGGACTTCAACAATCAAGTTGCCGCCTCGGCTTCCGCGAACGGCGTCCTATTTTATATGTCCAATCTCGTCCGCGATAATCAACTCACGTGGTTTGATCGCTCCGGCAAAATATTGGGAACGGCTGGGCCGCACGGACTCCAGAACGGTGTTTCCCTCTCGCGGGATGACAAGGTCGTAGCCATTGGCCGCAACTTTAGTGGTTCAGACGCTGAGCTGTGGCTGGAAGATTTGGTTCGCGGCGGTGCGACCCCGTTCACATTTGACCCAACGCATGGCCGGGGAGCGGTTTGGTCCCCGGATGGCGACCAAATTATTTTTGCTTCTACCGACGGGAAAATTTATCGGAAAGACGCGAATGGGGGCGGACCCGAAGAACCGCTGCTCGCGGGCGGCGATCCGAAGTATCCGTCCGACTGGTCGCGCGACGGCCGGTTCTTGCTCTACACCGATCAAGATCCCAAGACCGGTGCCGATATTTGGGTGCTGCCCGATCCGTCCGGCAAGTCCGGCGAAAGCAAGCCGTTTCCCTTTCTTCAGACCCAGTTTATGGAAAGCCAGTCACAGTTCTCTCCCGACGGCCGCTGGATCGCTTACGCCTCGAACAAATCCGGTCAAGAGGAAATCTATGTTCGGCCATTTTCGGGACAGCCTTCCGGCAGCGCGGGCGAGTGGAAGATTTCAACCGACGGTGGCGCCGATCCACGCTGGAGCGCGAATGGCAAGGAACTATTCTATTTGGCGAGGGAACCGAGCGGACACTTCAAAGTGGAATTGATGACTGTGCCCATCCATACGATCGGCTCCGCAACTTTCGAGGCCGGGGCGCCTAAGCCGCTGTTTGACTTCGTCTATACGGGGGTCGTGCCGCAGGCTAACGTCTTTGGATACGCGGTAGCGGCGGACGGCCAGCGATTTCTTGTAAACCCTTCTGTGAATCCAATTACGACAACTCTGAACGTGATCGTGAATTGGGAAGCTAGCGTTTCCGGAAACAAATGACACTCCGTACCGGATGATCGAACACATCCGGCTGGGCATTAATCAGACGCTGGACCAAACCCATTTCACGAAACGAATAGCTGCAATCGTGCAGCATGCGGCCGAAGCAGCACAGGCGAGGAGCGACGCGATCAAGCCTACAAAGGAGAAGATACCAAATCTACTGGCGAACGGACCCGTGAGAATGGCGAGCGCAAAGCATCCAGCTCCAAACAGCAGCCACTGCCACCACGTTAGAGGGCGCCGCTTGGAGGTCGGATAGTGAGTCATACTTGCTACAGCCCTAGCATTCAGGCGATCGGAACTTCAACCGGAGCGCCCGGGATTTCAACAACTTTGGCGGCGAGTTTAAATTTGCCGGATCGCATGGCGGATTCGAGCGCGTCGACAACCTCAACGGCATATCGTTTGTCGGCGAGATTGCGGATTTGGCCCAGCGCGTATTCAAGATCGTGGCCGGAATGATAGGGCCTGTCGGTGGTGATCGCATCGACAGCGTCGCCCACGGCGATGATCCGCGCCATCATTGGAATTTCATCGCCCTTCAGGCCGTGCGGATATCCCTGCCCGTCGATGCGCTCGTGGTGCAGCTCGATACCCGGAATCATATCCTTCAACTGTGAAACTGGACGCATGATGCTGGCGCCCTTCGCGGGATGTTCTTTCATCTGATCGAACTCTTCGTCGGTCAGCTTGCCCGGCTTTTTGAGGATGCGATCATCCACGCCGATTTTGCCGACGTCGTGCAGCAGCGCGGAAATGCGCAACGTATCGATTTCCGCCTCGCTCAATCCCAACTCGTTCGCGAGGATTAGCGAATATTTCGCCACGCGCCCTGAATGGCCGCGCGTATACGGATCTTTTTCGTCGATGGCCGCGGCGACCATGCGGATGCTGTTCAGGAAAAGTTCGCGATTTTCCTGCGCCGCCAATTTCAACCGCTCGACGTATTGCTCCATGTCGCCCGCCATGCTGTTGAACGTTTCGGCCAATTCGCTGATTTCGGCCGCTCCACGCACGGGTGCGCGCTCGTGAAATTCGCCGCGGCTGATGGCTTGTGTGGAAGCAGCCAGCGCGCGAATCGGCGTGCTGATACCCACGGCGAATATGTAGCCAAGAATCAGCGCGCCGAACGCGACGACGATCACGAATTTCAAGGCCTGCGCGTTCAGCTCATTCACGCCGGCATCTTCGCGCGCCACTTCCAGGCTGCGCTCGGCCACAACGGCCCAGTTGAGATCGGGAATGGTGCTGTACGTCCCGATCATCGGCACCGATCGGCCATTTTCTTGCCGGAAGAATTGCTGCACGGTTTCCGTGGCGCTCAGTTCGCCTGGCAACGCGGTCACTTGCGCCACAACTTCGGAGTTTGCGCGAGCGTCGGTGCCCGGCACGAATTGCCGCGTGTCCGGATGAGCCACGATGTGCCCGGCGCGATCCACCACATAAACGACGCGGCCGCGCACGCTGGTCTCTTTCAAGCGTTGCAGGATCGGATCGAGCGAAACCACCGCGGCAAGCATCCCGCCGAATTGATCTCCCACGCGCAACGGAATCGCCATTACCACAGCCGGCCGATTGTCCGCGCCGATCGCCAGCGGATCGCTGCGGAACACCACCACGTCGGTCTGCACGCACGACGTGAACGCGCGCTGCAACGCATTGCTCACAAACGGATCGTCGGCTGGCGAAAGCACTCCGGCGTCGGCGCCCTTGGCGTCCGTGCCCACAGCCGTCATGTACAAAATATTGGGATCGCTGGAGACGAAATTTTCAAGCAGCCGCGTGAGTTGCGGCGCCTTCACCGGATCGTTCACCGTGCCGATCAGATCTGTCAGCGCGAGAATTTGGCGTTCGCTGATGAGCTGCTGGTAGAGATTGGTGTCGAAAAGTTGGATTTCTTCGGCCACCGAGCGCGTGACTTCGGTCTGCTGCAAGCTCTCGGTGTCGGTCAGTTTTTCCTGGCTCAGTTGGAGCACCTGGCGATGGTACAAGCCAAGTGGCAAGACGCTGACGAGTAGCATCGCCCCCAGCACCATCCAGAGGATGCGCGGGCGTGCAAGTGCGGATTTGATGGCTTCTATGCCCACGAGGCGCTGGCTCACCTGCACTATATTTTAGGGGTTTCGGGCGCGCGCGAAGGCCGGCCGTGCTGGCTCGATAGCCGACTTGCTAATAGCCGGACGGCTCGGACTTACAATTTACGATTTGGACCGGCGGAGGGAGAAGCGCGGCTCGGCGCCGGCGAGCAGGCGGGCGATGTTCGGGCGATGCTTGAGCACGATTAGCGCGGTTACCAGCAGCGCGCTGGCCGAGAGCATACTTGGCGGCGCATGTCCTGGTGCATAAAGGAGATAGAGCAACATTGGCAGCGCCGCGGCGGCCGCAAGTGAGCCGATCGCAGCGTATCCCCAGAACCAAACCACAACGATCCACAGGCCCAAATCCAGCGCCACGGCCTGCCAGCAAATCACGCAAAACGCGCCCGCCGCCGTGGCCACCCCGTGCCCGCCACGGAAGCTGAGCCAAACGGGGAACATGTGGCCGAGAATCACGGCTAGCGCCGCGTAGGTCATCCAGTGGATGTTGCCGGGCGCGAGCTTCGCGGCCAGCAACACCGCCGCGCAGCCTTTTGCGGCATCGAGCAAAAGTGTGGCCGCTCGCGCGGCGACGCTGGCATCCAGCGCTCGCCCCGCCAGACGCCCGAATGGAATCGAGCCCAGCAAGTACGCCGCGCACAAAATCTCGAACTCCGTGCGCGCGAAAATGGGCAAGCTCGCTGCCGGCGTCACTCGGAATCGCTCCGCGTAAAGTCGAACGAATCAAGGCGAGTGTACTCCGCGCCGGAAGGATTGAGCACGCTGCGATACAAATGGAAATCCGCAACGCGCGCCGCGCCGAAATCCGGCGCGCTCGCAGCGGCCAGCGTTCCGCGGATTCTTCCCACGCCGCCGGCTTCCGATTTTTCCGGGAATCGCGCGACGGTTAAGTGTGGGCGAAAATTCCGCGTCTCGCGCGCGATGCCTGCTGGTTCGAGCGCCTGATCGATCGTTTGCGCGAGCGATTCGAGCTCGGGTCCGGCTTCCACGCCTGCCCACAGCACGCGCGGCCGGCGTTCGTTCGGAAAAAATCCGGCGCCGCGGAATCGGATTTCGATCGCCTGCGGTTGGCGCACCGCGCGAAGCGCCGCACGCGTCTCCTCGAGAGAATCCGCATGCGCGTCACCGATGAATTTCAGCGTGACGTGAAGATTCGCTACAGGCACCCACCGCGCGCCAGGGTACGCGGCTTCGAGCGGATGGATCCACGCGCGCAACACTTGCCGCACCGCTTCGGGGATTTCGACCGCGACGAAAAGGCGCATACGCTCAGGCCTTCGGACTGGTCTTGCCGCCCGGCGTTCGAGCCGCGCCGCCGCGCGTCCCGCTCGTGCCAAGCGCGCTTGCGCCGATAAAGTGGCGCCGTACCATATCGAGTGCCGCTTGCGCAGCTTGCCAGCGGATGCGCTCGCGATCGCCGGGAAATACCACGCCGCGTTCGATAGTGCCGCCCGCGGCAGCCAGCGCGATGTGCACTGTGCCGATCGGTTTTGCGGGAGTTCCGCCGCTCGGTCCGGCCACGCCAGTGACGCCGATGCCGAGCGCCGCTCCAGTGCGCCGCCTGATTCCTTCGGCCAAGCTGCGCGCGACTTCCGCGCTGACGGCGCCGTGCGCTTCAATCAGCGCGGCCGGCACGCCGGCAAACGCAGTCTTCATTTCGTTGCTGTAGCAAACCACGCCGCCCAGAAAATACGCTGAGCTGCCGGCCACGCGCGTCAATCGCTCGGCCACCAAGCCCGCCGTACAACTCTCCGCCGTGGCGATCGTTGCGTGGTTCGCCGTTAGCAGCTGCCCAACCACTTGTTCCATCGTTTCGCCGTCGGTTGAAATAATGAATTCGCCGATGGCGAGCGCAACGTGCCGCTCAAGCTCGTCAAGCCGCCGCTCTGCCTCAGCGCCGTCGGCCGACCAGATGCGAAAGTGAACTTCAATTTCGCCGGGTGATGCGAGAAGCGTAGTCTCCACGTCCGCGTAGGTTTTGTAAATCGGCGCGATGCGCTGATCGAGATCCGATTCCGGTAATCCCGCCACGCGCAGCTCGTGATGATGCAATCGCGATGCGGGCGCGCGCGGCGCAAGGCGTGGCTCTACCTCGCTCTGGAACATGGCTTTCAATTCGCGCGGCGGCCCGGGCAGCAGAACGATGATGCTTTGTTTCGATTCGATCCAAAGCCCGGGCGCGGTGCCGCGCTTATTTTCAAGAATCGTCGCGCCTTCGGGCACCATCGCCTGGCGCGCGTTATTTTCCGCCATGCTGCGGCCGAAACTTTGAAAGCGCTCTTGGATGGCGCGGATCACGCCTTCATTGCGCACCAGGCGCAGGCGGAGCAATTCCGCCACGGCATCGCGCGTCAAATCGTCTTCGGTTGGGCCGAGTCCGCCGGAGGCGACGACGAGCTCCACTCGTTCCAGAGCCGCACGAAACGTGTCCTGAATCGAGCCGAGATTGTCCCCAACGATGGATTTGCGCGTGACTTCGATGCCGAGGCGATTGAGGCGCTCGGTCAAGAAAAGGGAATTCGTGTCCGCGCGATCCGGCGTGAGCAGTTCCGAGCCAACCGCGATGATTTCCGCTTTCATTGTTGACGCGCGCTAAATCGGCAGCGATGCTCCCTCGACGTCCCAATCGAGGCTGAAAAGCGCGCCGGCCGCGTCCGGCATGCCAGCCTTCACGCTGGACGCCGCAAGCACTGCGCGGCGGCCCGGCGGAAGCGCGATTCCGACCAGGCCAATTCCGCTGATCACGCGCTCGGCCTTGCCGTTCGCGTCGATGCGCACCACGCCGCGATTTCCGCCGAGCGATGCGACAACATACAAATTCCCCAGCGCGTCGAACGCCAATCCTTGCGGTCGCCCCAGTCCGCGAAAGAACGTGCTCACTTCGCCGTGCTGATCGATGCGATAGACGCGATCGAAGCTCGACGTTGTTGGCCCGGTGACGAACAACTCGCCCGAAGGACTGAAAGCCAGGTGATAGGCGGCGATCGAAGGTTCGAGCGTGGCGAATACAAAAATTTCCTTGTCGGGACTGATCTTGAAAATCGTGCCGCTACGATCGCCAACAAAAAGATTGCCGCGTCGATCGAACGCGATTCCGGTCGCGACGCCCATGCCCTCGATCCATTGTTCGGCGCGGCCGTCGGGTGACACGCGATGGATTGTGCCGTCATTCCTGCAGGAAACGAAGAGCGCGCCATTGCGATCGATCGCAAGGCCCGTGGGATTCATCATTTCGGTGACGAACGGTTTCACCGTGTAGTTCGTCGTGATTTTGTAAAGCGACACCGGAACTTTTTGGCCGCGCTGGCCGCTGAACGTCACGTAAATATTGCCCGCGGCATCTACCACGGGATTCGCCACGGGATGTAAATTGTCCGCGATTTGCACGCCGACGTGCATTGCGAACGGTTGGCTTGCGGCGCGCGTGGTTTCGACGCGCACCAGGCCGCCGATCGATCCTTCGGGAACGCGCGCAATTAGATAATCGTCGCCGGCGATCAGCAAGCTGGCCTCGGCGTCGCCGAAGCGCACGCGCGGCCGCGCGCTCGTCGGCGAATGAAAATGGCCGTGAATAATCACGTCGCCGCCCGGCACCGCTGCTGCCGGAGAGATGCGGTCGATCCGAGGTATGCCGTTCGTTTCCAAGCGAGACAACCTGTAGTCGTCAGCTAGTTCTCAGAGACCCGCTGCGCGCAAAATCCACAAACCGAGCGCGGCGTAAAGCCCGGCGATCCAGTCATCCGCCATGATGCCCCAGCCGCGCGGCAAAGATTCGGCCTGCCGCGCCGGGAATGGTTTCCAAATATCGAAAACCCGGAAAAGTATAAAGCCCGCCAGCACACATTTCCAGTTGAGCGGAAGCGCCCCGAAGTTTCCGAATGAATGAGGGCCGCCGAAAATGCGCGTCGCCTCAAATCGCCCCGGCCATAGCCCGCCAACTAAGAGCGTCAAGTATTGTCCGGAGACTTCGTCGATCACGATAATCTGAGGATCCTCCGAGCCGAGGTACGCGGCCACGCGCGACGCGGTCCAAACGCCCACGACAGAGACGATCAGAAACAGCGCGAGCGCGAAGTAGTTGAGGTCGAACCCAAATCCTCCGGCGCGCGCTTGACCATGCGCGAAGAGAACGGCGATCCCAGTGAATGCGCCCGAAAGCGGCAGCGCCGCAACCATCATCAGATACGGGAGCCACGTCGCTAGCGCGATGCCGGCGAGGGAGCCGAATGTTCCCGGAGCCTTCGGAATGTAGCCGAGGCCGAGGGCTGTCGCGATTGCGAGCGAGATGCGCGGCTTGCGTTTTGACGACGGCGACGCGATCGCTGAGGACGAAGTGATCGGCGGTGCGCTATTGGACGTGGTCATCGCTGTCTTTTTCGGGATCGTCGGTGGGGAGGTCTTCGGCTTCGGATTCGTCGAACAGGGGAGCGGCGATTCGGTATTTTTCGGTGGCCCAATTCCCGAGGTCGGTCAGGCGGCAACGTTCGCTGCAGAAAGGGAACTCCGCGTTCTTTTCGGAGTCCGTCGCGGTGTGGCAGATGGGGCAGCGATGCCGCATGGGATCAGCTCACGCCAAAACGCGAAGCGCGGCGCCCGTGCCGATTCGCATCGCGGGAACGGACGCTGGCAACATCTCGTGCGGCGCGTCGGGCCGCGCATCGATGATCTCCAACGCTCGGCCAGCGAGATCGTAATCGTGCGACGCTTCGATCTCGGCTGTGATGATATCGCCGGGGCGCGCGGTGCCGTTCGGTGTCTCGATGTCGGTGAGCAGAAGCTTGCCGTCAATCTCGGGCGCCATGGTTTCCAGGCGCGCTTCCCACACCAAATCGTTTACCTTCGACGGGCCTTCGACTAGCGCCGTGACACGCTGGCCGACGAAGCGGCGCAAATTGCGCGCCGAAATCTTTTTTTGAATCGCCATCAATTGATCGCGGCGCTCGGTGATCACTGCCGGGTCCACTTTATCGCGCGCGTCGAGCGCGTGGCTGGCCGCGGTCTCGACGTCCGAATAGCCGAACACGCCCATCCAATCGAATTTCGCGGCGCGGACGAAATCGCACAGCTCCTTGAAATCGGCGTCGGTTTCGCCAGGGAAGCCGACGATGAACGAAGTTCGCAGAGCCACGCCGGGAATGGTGCGGCGCATGCGTTCGAGCAGTTTCAAAAACGCGTCGCCTGAACCGCCGCGCTTCATGCGCGCCAAAACATTGCGGCTGGCGTGCTGCAGCGGCATATCGAGATATTTCGCAAGGCGCGGACGCGCGGCGATGGTTTCAAGCAACTGCTGCGTGACGCGATTCGGATAGACGTAAAGCACGCGC
>Ga0182018_10003661_pt1 | contig 13621 bp, 10 predicted proteins | sample 812P2MmetaG_FD_120490 | JGI IMG/M metagenome (GOLD analysis project Ga0182018, IMG submission 120490) | Permafrost microbial communities from Stordalen Mire, Sweden - 812P2M metaG | ecosystem: Environmental > Terrestrial > Soil > Wetlands > Permafrost | place: Sweden: Stordalen | collected...
ACCGGCTGGAACGACATGGGGGCCAGCATCGAGGTCAAGGGTGAAGTCGTACATCCTGGCACCTATGGCATTCAGGATGGCGAGCGCCTCAGCTCGATCATCGCCCGCGCCGGCGGGTTGCGCAGCAGCGCCTATCCCTACGGAGCGGTTTTTGAGCGAACGCAAGTGCGCGAGCTTGAGGAGAAAGACCGCGGCCAGCTGATTCAAGAGATACGCGATCAGGGGGCGGAGTTGCGCCTAGCCCCTGACACGGATCCGGATCAAAAGCTGGCCAAGGAGTCGGCCTTGGCGCAATGGCAGGAGACGCTCGAGAAACTGCAGAATCTTCCGCCGGAAGGCCGCTTGGTGATTCACATTTCTTCCAACCCCAAGCGCTGGGCCAATACCTCGAACGATATTCAGGTGCGCGCCGGCGACTCTATCTTGATCCCCAAGAAACCGAACACGGTCACGGTTGACGGCAGCGTCTACAACCCCACGGCCATCACCTTCAAGCCCGGCCGGAACGCGGGATGGTACCTCCGCCAAGCCGGTGGCCCGAATAATATGGCAAATCGGAGGGCAATGTTTGTGATTCGCGCGGATGGTTCCGTAGTGGGCCACGGCGGAGGCTTGTTTACGGGCGGTGTGGATAAGACTGACCTGGTGGCGGGAGACATGGTGGTGGTGCCACAGAAGGCCTTCAGCGCCAACACTCGATGGAAGAGCATTCTCGAGGGATCGCAGGTGGCATACGCCGTGGGTATCGCCATCCAGGTGGCGAGAAGCTTCTGAGAGCATTCCCAGGCGCATGATGGGCTGCGTTACCAGTCTCCGGGTGGTCTTGGTTTTGACAGCAGTCATGAATGCAGCAGCGTGGGGCCAGGACGGAAAACCAGCCAGCGCATCTTCGCCGGCTTCCCCGGCGTCCGAACCCGCTGCTCCTGCGCCGGGCGCGGGCAATGATAACAACCATGACAAGACCAACCAGAAGAACAGCCGTGACTGGCTGCCGCCGGGTGAGGACCCGGAGAACCGCTTGATTACTCCCTTCCTGAAGCACTTGGTGAAAGACCAGGAGTTCTTCTGGACTACTCCAGGACATTTGCAGAAATCAGATTGGCAATGGCTGGCGCCCTCCGCCGTCATCGTCGGCAGTCTGGTCGCGAGCGATAGCTGGATCTCAAAACAGGTGCCCGATTCTACGCAACAGCTCAAGCGGAGTAAGGATCTTTCTGATTACGCTACGTTCTCGCTGATCGGACTGAGTGCCGGCTCCTATCTTCTAGGCCACTGGACAAGCAACGACCATCTGGCAGAAGCCGGACTGCTGAGCGGCGAAGCTGCCATCAACAGCACTGCGGTGGCTTACTTTCTCAAGGAGATTACGCAGCGGCCACGCCCCTATCAGGGCAACGAGCACGGGTCGTTTTTCGAGGGTGGCGGTTCGTTCCCCTCCGAACACTCGGCCGTTGCCTGGTCGGTGGCCAGTGTCTGGGCGCACGAGTACCCCGGCAAGCTCAGCCAGATACTTGCCTATGGCTTGGCTTCGGCGGTATCGGTTACCCGAGTCACCAGCAAGCAGCACTTCGCCTCCGACGTCGCCATCGGCAGCGCGCTCGGCTGGTACTTCGGGCGCGAGGTCTACCGCGCCCATCACGACCGGGAGCTCGGAGGCACTTCCTGGGATAGCCCTTTGCCGGAGAGTACGGGAGAGAAGACCCGCAACCCGGAGAATATGGGTTCACCGTACGTTCCGCTGGACAGCTGGGTGTATCCCGCCATCGAGAGACTGTCGGCTTTAGGCTACATTCAGACTGCCTATTTAGGGATTCGTCCTTGGACGAGGATGGAGTGCGCGCGGCTGCTGGGAGAAGCCAGCGATCAGGCTTCCGGCGATAGCGACGAAAACGGACAAGCGGCGGAAATTCTGACTGAGCTAGCTGCCGAGTTTCAATCTGAAACATCGCGCTTGAATGGGTCGGAAAACTTAGGTGTCAGCGTCGACTCGGTCTATACCCGAGTCACCAGCATCTCGGGTCCGCCATTGGTCGACGGTTACCATTTCGGCCAAACCATCATCAACGATTTCGGACGACCCTACGGAGAGGGTTTCAACAACGTCAGCGGCGTGACCGCTCATGCTGTGGCCGGTCCCTTGGCATTCTACATTCGGGGCGAGTATCAGCACGCGCCTGCTGTGCCATCAGTTTCCGTGCCGGTCCAGCAGGACATCGCCAATGCCGACCTTACGACTCCTGTACCGAACGGCAAGGCCGAGGTGAACCAGTTTGACCTGCTCGAGGCTTCCGTTGCCGTGAATGCGCGCAATGTCCGGATCTCATTCGGGAAGCAGAGCCAATGGCTGGGCGTGGGGGAATCAGGATCGCTCCTGATGAGCGATAACGCCGAGCCCATCCTAATGCTGAAGCTAGATAACGTTGTGCCTTTCCGCGTGCCTCTGGTCTCCCAAGTCTTGGGGCCGATCCGAGTGGAATACTTCATCGGGCGGCTGGCGGGCCAGCAGTTCGAATTCAATGGCAGTCAACTATTGGGGCCGGGAAATATCAGTCCCCAGCCTTTCCTGGATGGCGGGAAGGTTAGCTTCCGTCCGACCTCAAACTTCGAGTTTGGAATGGGTTTTACCGCTCAATTTGCCGGACCCGGGTTGCCCTTTACGTGGCAGGAATTTCTGCGAACCTTTTACGTGCACAATCAAACTGGCACGACCACGGCAGGGAACAATCCGGCGAAACGCATTTCCGCGGCCGACTTCAGTTACCGCGTGCCGGGTCTGCGGAACTGGCTCACCTTCTATGGGGACGCGCTAGCGGTCGACGAAATTTCTCCTATCGGTTCGAGTCGCGCCACGGTGAATCCCGGCGTCTATATGCCGCAGCTGCCGAAGATTCCGAAACTCGAACTGCGGGCCGAAGGAATCAACGAACCCCTTACCACCGAGTTTGCCCCGGGATTCGTTTACTATGGATTGAGGCGTTATCGTTCGGGCTACACCAACGATGGGAATTTGCTCGGGAACTGGATCGGGCGCGCGGGTCGCGGCGGCCAGGGCTGGCTGACCTACCGATTCTCCGCCCACTCGGATTTTGGGTTGGGATACCGGTTGCAGGACGTCTCTCCGGCTTTCATCGGAGGCGGTCGTCTGGAGGACTATTCCGCGCGCGGAAATTTCGCGCTGCGCTCGGACCTCTCTTTTTCCGCGTCCGTGCAATATGAGCAATGGCGTTTTCCGGTTCTGGCCGCGACGCGCCAATCGAATGTCACAGCTTCATTTCAATTGACGTTTTATCCGAAAGAATTGGCCTCACACCGCTGAGATTCGCGAGGACGAAATGCATTCTTCGGTTGGAGTAAGCCGCGCTAGAGAAAACCTTTCCGTTAGGCCGGTGGTTACTGACTTCAATGAAAGGCGAGCGGCTGCAGTCCGTTTTCGCCGAGCCATCGCTCTGTTCGAAGTGATCGCGGATCTGTTGACCGTTAGCACGGCAATCACTCTCGGTTACAAAATGTACGACATGCTCGCGCTCGGCAAACATGCCCACTACCCAGCAAAAAATATTCTGGTTTCAGGCTTTGCGTTCGCGATCGTGATGGTTCTGATGTTGGATCGGGTGGGGGCGTACCGGGGAGGCAATAGCTTGCTTCGAGTACGGGAGACCGAGCAAGTGCTTCGAGTTTCCGTGCAGGCGTTTCTGCTGGTGCTGGCGGTCAGCTTCTTTACTCATCTGCTGTTCTCCCGGTGGTTGCTAGTTCTGTGTCTCAGCCTGGTTCCGCTGTTGCTTTTCGTGCAAAAAAGTTTGATGTACTTGCTCATTCGTTTTTTCCACTCCCGCGGCTATGGCAACGAAAATGTGTTGATTTACGGCTCGGGATGCACTGGGCGTCGAGTGTTTTCCGCGCTGCAGCGATCTCCTAAATTGGGACTTAAGCCGGTCGTTTTTGTCGATGACGACCCTTCGAAAGCGGGTGATTCGGTTTTCGAAATGGGGTATGAACGGAGGCGCTCCGCGCCCATCGTGCCCGGATCCTTGGATGCGGACCTAATCTCGAGGTATGACGTGGATTTGGTCATCGTGGCAATCCCGTCCATCCGACGAGAGAACCTGATCCGCACCATTAATGAGGCGCTGCTTGCCAACGCAAGAGTTTCCCTCGTGCCCACTCATGTCCTGCCTTCGGATCCGTGGGTCGATTATCAAGACATCGATGGCGTACTTTTGACATCTTTCAAGAGCCCCAGCCGCCGGCTTGGATATGAAAGCCTCAAACGACTTTGCGACGTCTCAGGATCTCTTGCGATCTTGTTGCTCGGCGCGCCGGCATATCTGTTGCTGGCGCTGATCATCAAAATGGATTCACCGGGGCCCATACTGTTTCGTCAAGAGCGTGTGGGGCATAATCGGAAGATTTTCAAGATGTTCAAGTTTCGCACCATGCACACGAACGCTGCGCCTTACGACTATTCGCCCCGCAGCCCCGACGATATGAGAATCACTCGGGTAGGGCGTTTCCTGCGGAGAACCAGTCTCGACGAGCTTCCACAACTCCTGAATGTCTTGCTGGGCCACATGTCACTGGTCGGGCCACGCCCCGAGATGACATTCATCGTGGAGCAATACAGTGACCGGCATACCCAGAGACTACAAGTGAAGCCCGGTCTCACTGGCCTGTGGCAACTGAGCGGAGACAGAGCTTTTCTCATTCACGAAAATGTGGAATATGATCTTTATTACATCCAGCACCGTAGTTTCTTTATGGATTTAGCGATTTTGTTACATACCTCGTTTTTCGCCATGCGAGGAATTTGAGAACGGTTTACCATCGTGGATATAACTCAATCCCGCGAGGTTAAGTTGGAGAATTCCGGATCAGACAATCCACGCCGTGAGGGAGACGGAATTGCGGCCGTCACTCTGTCTTATGGGCGGGAGGAACACGCACCGGAACCGCCATGGTTGGGCGGTGGTTGGACCTCGTATTGCTGGCTGCTTTGGGACAAACGAAGCCTGCTTTACAGGGTCACAGTTCGTTCGCTCCTTGTGAGCACTCTGATTGTCATCCTACTTCCATCGAAGTACGAATCCACGGCGCACATCATGCCACCGCAGCAGAATGGTGGAGCGCTCTTGTCGCTTCTTGCGGGAAGAGGTGGCGGTTCGGATGACGTGGCTTCCGCTCTTCCCTCCTTGGCTGGCAGTTTTCTAGGCATGACCGGCTCGAGCGCGATGTTTATCGGCCTGATTCACAGTCGAACGGTGGAAGATCACATTGTCGACAGATTTGACCTGCAGAAAGTTTACTGGACGCGGAATCGCTACTCGATGGGGTATAAGCAGGATGCTCGCTCTGCTCTTGAACAAAACACCGTCGTCGACGAGGACCGCAAGAGTGGAGTGATCTCGATCACGGTCACGGACCGAAGCCCGCAGCGAGCCCGCGATATCGCGCAGGCCTATGTGGAGGAATTGGATGGGTTGCTCGCCCAGGTAAGCACATCCTCCGCCCGCCGGGAGCGCATTTTCATCGAACAGCGCTTGGTAACAGTTAGGCGCGACTTGGAGGACGCGGAGCAGCAGTTCAGCGCGTTTGCCAGCAAGAATGGTGCGCCCGATATTAAGGAACAGGCCAAGGCCATGGTTGAGTCCGCATCGGTGTTACAAGGGCAAGTCATCGCAGCCCAGTCCGAACTGCAAGGCCTCGAGCAAATCTATACCAGTAACAACGTTCGCGTGCGATCACTGCAGGCGCGTGTCGCCGAGCTTCAGAGTCAGCTTCAAAAACTGGGTGGCACAGATGCTTCACTGGCGCAGGATGCTTCCGCTCCTGAACCGATGTATCCTTCGATACGCAAGTTGCCCTTGCTGGGCGTGGAATGGACCGATCTGTACCGCAGCATGAAGATCCAGGAAACTGTCTACGATTTATTGAACCAGCAATACGAGCTTGCCAGAATTCAAGAAGCGAGAGAGATTCCGACACTTCGGGTAATTGATGCTGCTAACGTTCCCGAGAAGAAATCGGGGCCGCACCGACTGTTGATCATTGTCATGCTCACCACGCTGTCATTTGCCCTTGCGGTAGCGTGGATAACGGGATCGGCATACTGGCGGAAAGGGGATCCGGGGAGTCCGGGCAAATTGCTGCTGAACGAGATGTGGAGTGCGGCATCTCGCGAGAGCCATAAAATCATGGGACGTCTACCACTCCATGGCGTAGTATCGCGCTGGTTCGCCAAGCGAAAGGAGGGGGGCTCTTGATCCCAGATCCCGCGTCCCCGCCGAGTCTCTGCGTGATCCCATTGCTCCCAGTTCCTGCCGCGGCCGCACCTCCGAAGAAAATGCCTTCTCGGCCCTCAGCCGACTAATCAATCTGTCCTGTCATGAATTCAATGGCACGCTTCTTGAGATATGCGGTGCTTGCAGGTGAAGCGCTGCTGCTGGTCTGGCTGGCTGCGACGGAAAGTCTTGCGCCGGTTGGACTCTGGGTGTTCGGCCTGCTGGGGGTTGGTACGCTCACCGTGCTGGCTTTGACCGTTTGGCCATTCGGGGCTCTGCTGCTCCTGACGGCAACCAGCGCCATGCCTCGAATCGCCGTGGTCGTGATGGGGCTCCATCTACGCCCCGAACATCTGTCGATAGGGGTTGTAGCCTTAGTCATCGCTGGCCAAGCCCTGAAAGAGCGACGAGCTCCCCGGCTCGATTTGCGGACCTTCGACTTTTTTCTGCTCGCCTATGTAGGAATGAATTTTCTTAGTTCCGCCCTGACTTCTCCACAGCCGCAGCTGACTCTCAGGTGGGCCGCGATGAATGCCCTGGTAATCAGCCCGTACTTCTTGCTTCGCCTCGTGGTCACAGATGAACACAGGCTGCAGCGAGCCTTCGACATCCTCCTCTGTGTCGGCGCAGCCGAATCTGCCTACGGTATCCTGTGCTTGCTATCCAACCACTTTTGGCAGACACCATTCGGAGTAGAGGCGGATCAATATGGCGCCTTTCCCGGCATCTACGGCACGCAATATGAAGCCAACTTATTCGGCAGTTATTCAGCGTGCTGCGCCATCATGTTTCTGGCGTGTTTCATGCTGAGCGGAATAAAATCCCGCCGTTCCCTATATGGATTCGGGTTTGCAGTTACCATGTTGGGCACAATCATAAGTCTGGCGCGCTCGGTATTCCTGGCTTTTCCGGTGGCAGTCCTCTTCGTGGTTTGGATCGCACTCAGAAAGGGCCAGTTGCAGCTGCGAAAACTGCTCCCCATTGCTTTGGGAATCGTATTGGTTGTGTTGATCGCCACTCCGTTCATCCTAGGCTTCGTGCGAGAGCGGTTTAGCACGATTGATCCCTCCGAATTAGGGTCTGACTATACGACGCTTACTCGAATTGTGCAGATTGCAGCTGCGGTCCAGGACGTTCAAGCACACCCCATCCTGGGAACCGGGACTGCCAGCTTTCAATTATTCTTTGATTGGGACGACTATATCCCCGGACTGCGAGCGGAGAATGATGATCCTGGCGGCTGGGTGAGCAATACGCCGGTGCGCATTCTCCATGACACAGGTTTCGTCGGATTCATCATTTTCATCGGATTCCTTGGTTCGCTGGCTGCGACGGTTTACAAGGCCAGACATGTCGCTGGACCGGAGACCAAGGTGATTCTTATCGCACTTTCGGCTGGCTTGCTGCTCTATGCGATAACCTTCCAAGCCACCGAAGCAACCATCTTGGCTTTTACCTGGGTGCACTTCGGACTCCTGGCGGCGGCGGTCGCTCTAGTTCAATCTTCGCACCCTATGCCCGAAGCCATCACCAGAACATGACTTCAACGCGCGAGCGTTCCTATGATTTGGCCGTTGCCTACCGTATTTGTCCCAAGGTGGCCAAATGTGCATTGTCTTTCCCATTTGGGGATGACAAATATCAGCTTTCCCAGGTCTGTCTGAAGTCCTTCAAGGAATCGCTCGGGCCTTTACGGGTTAAGTTGTGGGCACTACTAGACAGTTGTCCGCCGGAATATGAGGAACTGTTTCGTAAGTATATAGAGCCTGCAGATCTGGTCATCCTCAGATTGGATAAAGAAGGAAACCACGCTACCTTCGGCCGACAAATAGATATTCTGCTTCAGCAACAAGATGCGGATATTATTTATTTCGCCGAAGACGATTACCTGTATCTGCCCAACCAGTTTCCTGCCATGGTGGAGTTTCTACGCGCACACGCTGATGTGCACTTCGTTTCGCCGTACGATCATTTGGACTGTTACAAGCTTGACCTGCATCGAGGACCTAAATGGCTTCGAACCTATGCATCCCATCACTGGAGGACCGCCGCATCGACATGCCTTACATTCCTGGCACGCAAGGAAACTCTAGCTCGTAAGGAGAGCGTCTTTCGCAGCTATGGAAAGGGTAATTTTGACTGCTCCTTGTGGTTGAGTCTGACCAAGCATCGTGTTCTAAATCCGTTCGCGATGGCGCGATACTCTGTTCGTGAAAGTATTTACGCGAAGATTCTGGCTAAAGCTTGGTTCTACTGCTGGAAGCAGATTCTGTTTGGCGAGAAACTAACGTTGTGGGTGCCGGTTCCAGGCATCGCGACCCATCTTGATAACAATGCTCTCTCGCCCAATGTGGATTGGCGCGGCCGGATGGGGCAAGAAGCCGAGGCTCGAGTTTAACTCGATGGGTAACGTTCACTCGCTCGTCGCAGCTGTCAAAGACGTTTCCTAAGCGTGCCGGGAGCTCAATGCAGCCGTCCTGGGTGATGCCGCCGTTCTTTATCCACATCTCTCTCCTGCGTTAGGACGATGAGACGGCCGTGAATCGGTACTGAGTCCAATGGGTCGCCTCGGAACCCTTGACTGAACTTCGATAGGTTTGCCGGATTCTGCCCATTGAAAATATTGATTGTTGTACTTAACTGGAACAGCCGCGAAATGACCCGGGATTGCCTGGCAAGTCTTTTGGCGATGGAGGGCGATGCATTCAAGATCCTGGTCATCGACAACGGCTCCCGCGATGGATCCGTGGCATTCCTGCGAGAGACCTTCCCCGAAATTGAGGTTATCGCGAACGGGCGAAACCTGGGATTTGCTGGGGGGTGCAATGTCGGCATGAAGCGGGCTGTGGCGGAGAATTTCGAGTATGTCCTGCTGATAAACAATGACACTGTTGTGCAGCCGAATCTTCTGGCTGAACTTCTAGCCGAAGCAGAACGCAGCCCCAAGGCCGGGATGGTGTCGCCGAAAATCTACTGCGCCGACAATCCTGATCGTATTTGGTGGGCCGGTGGCGCGTTCAGTCTGTGGCAGGGAATTCCGCGCCACTTCGGCCTGAAGGAGAAAGAACGAGGCCGGTATGAAGCGGCCTGTAGCATGGACTGGGCAACAGGATGTGCTGTGCTGCTCAGGTGCGATGCTTTGCGGGAGGCCGGCTTATTTGACGAGGTATTCTTCGCCAATTCCGAGGATCTTGACCTTTCCCTCCGAATGCGAAGTTTGGGCTGGGAGATCCGCTACGCGCCGGCAGCTGAGCTGATGCATAAGGAGGGGTTCGCCACCCGTAGAAACGTGGGAGAAGATGTGCGCTACTTCACCTCGACCAGAAATATTCTTTGGCTCATGCATAAGCATGCGAAGGCTTACCACTGGATTACATTTTGGCCGGTCTTTGCTGGCTATTACTTGCCTAAGCTGATCCGTTCGCCTGCAAGCCGCGGAGATTTTCGCTCTTGTTGGGCTGTATTCCAGGGTATCGCCGCCTTTTGGAAGATGTTGCTACATCCGGGTATTTCCGTGTTGCCGCCCGCCCTGAAGGCCACCACCATGCCGGCTACAGCCGGTGAGAACATGGTCGAACCATCGGTCCCGTGCAACGAGAACCTTGAAATAAGCAGGGAATAATTTTTGTCAAGAAAAATGGTGGTGCGGCTAATCAGCCGAATCAAGGGACGGAACTATGTTCTCGATCCGGACATCTCCATCCGCACACTCGCTTCCGTATCGGCCCGGCGTCTGATTTGGCTCTTGCGAGGAAATCTGAAGAGTCTGCTCTTGAGAGGAAAGTTGTGCACCGTTTTCCTGGCTTCCGGGGTTACCTGGCGCAATGCGCATATGATTCGGCTCGGACGCGGGATCACGATGGAGCGCGGAGTAATCGTGGACGGTTTGTCGCGGCGGGGTATCGAACTGGGCGATAACGTCATGCTAGGAGCCTATTGCGTGATCCGCGCGAGCAGTCTGACGAATCTCGGGGAGGGCGTCAAAATCGGCCGGGAATCGGCTATGGATGCCTATTCCTATATTGGTGCTGGAGGCGGGGTATCCATCGGGGAATCGGTGATTATGGGGCAGCATGTCAGCTTCCATGCGGAGAACCATAAATACGACCGGCTTGACACACCCATTAAACAGCAGGGACTCACGCGTAAAGGAATTGTTATCGACGATGACTGTTGGATCGGTTCCAACACTACTTTCCTGGACGGCGCGCACGTCGGTCGGGGCTGTGTAATTGCCGCTGGAGCAGTGGTCATAGGCGAGGTTCCGCCATACTCGGTCGTAGTGGGCATTCCGGGACGCGTCGTTAAGTCGAGAAAACAGCCGACGCCAGCACACCTATCCGCAACGCAGGTGTCAGGGCAATGATTCTGTTTCTCACCCGTGTTGGTGAAACGATGATCCCAATTCTGATCGACTATTTCAGGAAGGAACACATTCATGGATTCCAGTCTGCGTATTGGGATCGATATCCACAGTATCGGAAGCAAAAAAGGAGGAAACGAAACCTACTATCGTGAACTCGTCGGTGGCCTAGCTACAGTTGGTTGCAAGCATCAGTTTGTCCTGTACTATGCGCAGCCCAACAGGCCCGTCCTCAAGGATCTCGACGGCCGATTCAGCCTAAAGCAGGTCCGCCCATCGCGTCGCGTGTTACGGATTCCGTTCGGACTTCCCTGGCGGATGCGGCAAGAAAAACTGGACGTCTTTCACGCGCAATATATCGTTCCGCCATTTCCCAGCTGCAAAACGGTTGTGTCGATTTTTGATTTGGCGCACGAGCGGTTTCCCGAGTTCTTTCACCCCTGGGAAGGCCGAGCCTTACGGACCTTGGTGCGGTGGAGCGCAAAACGAGCCGACCACATTGTGACCGTCTCGCATTTTTCGGCCCGCGACCTGATCGAAATATACGGCGTAAAGCCCGAGAAAATCACTGTGGTCCATCTCGCGGCATCCGACGATTTTCGTCCGATGGCTCGAGAGGTTTGCCGCGAATATGTTCGCAACAAGTGGGGGGTGGCTTCCCCGTACATCCTATACGCCGGGCGATTACAGGCAAGGAAAAATCTGGTCAGGCTAGTGGAAGCGTATTCCGGACTGCACCGAAAGGGTATCGCGGAAAACCTGGTGCTGGTAGGCAAGCAAGACTGGCAGGCCGACGAGATTCTGGACTGCGTTCGCAAACACGGATTGGAGTCGCGGGTGTCGTTCTTAGGATACGTGCCAGGAGAGGACTTGCCTTATCTCTACAATGCCGCCAAGCTGTTTGTGTACCCGTCCATTTTTGAAGGCTTTGGTCTGCCTGTTGTCGAGAGCATGGCGTGCGGGACCCCCACGATCACCTCTCAAGGGTCTTCCTTGGAGGAAATCGCAGGCGACGGTGCATTGCTCGTCGACCCGCTTAGTGCCGCTTCCATCGGCGACGCGATGGCACGTGCCCTGCAGGATCCAACCCTGCTCCAAAGTCTGAGCGAACGAGGTCTCGCCCGGAGCAAACAGTTCAGCTACCGTACTGCCGCGGCGAAAACCCTGGCCATCTATGAGAGCGTTTAAGCTCCTAGGTGCTGCCGCTACCCTGCGAGGACGGACCCATTGTTAGCTGCCTTGGTTACTCTGACTGTTCCACGGGTACGTGGCCTCATCTTGCCGTGCTAGCATCAAAATTCTTCTGGAAGAGCCCTTTTTGTTGAGGTTATGAGCAATGCGAGGCAGTTTGGCATGCGAATAGCAATGATCGGCCTTAAGGCACTTCCTCCTCAGTATGGAGGTTTTGAAACTGCAGCGGATGAGATTTCTCGTCGTCTCGTAGCCTTGGGGCACGAGGTGATCGTCTACAACCGCTCTGGATTGAGTGCTTACGAAGGGGATGACTACGAGGGCGTGAAGCTGGTCACTCTTCCCACCATTAACCGCAAGAATCTCAGCTCAATCACGCATGCACTGCTCTGTACCATTCACGTCCTGTTCCACCGGGTGGACGTTGTCCAGTACTTTATTACCGGGAATACCCTATTCGCGGCACTTCCCCGGCTGTTCGGTATGAAAACTGTCTGCTCGGTGGATGGGACCGACTGGCAGCGCCGAAAATGGAGTCGCGCGGCCCGTCTCTATCTTCGCCTTTCGGAACAGCTGGCGGTATGGTTCTGCAATGCCTTGATCGGCGACTCGCCCGAGGTAGTGCGTTACTACCGCCAACAGTACGGTGCCGAGCCGATGCTCTGTACCTACGGTATTCGAGAAACGCGGACATCTGGAAAACAGTGGCTGGAACGATTCCAGCTGAAAGAACGCGAATATGTCTTCTTCGTCGGCCGGCTGGTTCCGGAAAATAATGTGCACCATTTGATCGCTGCATTTGAGAAGACACCCACCGACAAGAAATTGGTAATCGTCGGCGATGATCCTTGGGGGAAACGTTATTTACGTTCTCTGCGGTCCACAAAGGATAAGAGGATAATCTTCACCGGCGGAGTCTACGGCGAAGGGTATGAGCAGTTGCAACAAAATGCCTACCTGTTCGTCCTGCCTGACGAAATTGGTGGTACACATCCGTCGCTGGTGGAGGCTATGGGCTTCGGCAATTGCGTTCTTGTTAACGATACCCAATCGAATCTTGAGGCGATTGCGGATGCCGGCCTATCGTATCGTGGCTCCGAGGGCGCTCAGGACCTCGCGCGCCAATTGCGGATGCTGTTAGACAACCCGGACTTGGTCGCGAAATTCCGCGAGAAAGCCAAACGGCATGCTTTGGCGAACTACCGATGGAGCGACGTGGTCAAGGAGCATGAAGGACTATACCGTCGATTGCTCGGTTACCCGGCGGAGGTTGTGGCTGTTCCAGCCGCGCGTTCGGCATCCAGCACCGGTGATTGACTGGTTTCCGTACTGGAGTTCCTGTCGAGAAGCTTGGTTTTGCGGATTTTCCCCTGTATGGAAAACACTCCTGCCGCGATAAGGGCGGGAGAACCATCTGGACCCGACGTTTCGGTTTGCCCCGCGAACGATGGGACCATCTTGCGAACCTGCTACTGAATCCCTAACAATTAGGATTGGTTTTGATGTGCTCGGGGAGAAAAATAACCGTGAACGTCGGTCGCCAGCAGGACAGAGTTGTGTTCGTGAGATTCGCTAGGCGGGGCAGACTATGAGAGGCCCGAATGGGCAATTGATTCTATGGCTGTTGTTGTTTTCCAGCTTGGCGGGCGCCCAATGCAGCAACGTTGCAGGCACATGTGCCGTAGGCGTACCGCACCTGATAAGGTTCAAAGGAGTCTTGCAGAATTCAGGCGGTCAGCCGGGCATGGTGGGCATCACGTTTTCCATTTACTCCGACGCCGTCGGCGGAACA
>Ga0182018_10003663_pt1 | contig 13613 bp, 9 predicted proteins | sample 812P2MmetaG_FD_120490 | JGI IMG/M metagenome (GOLD analysis project Ga0182018, IMG submission 120490) | Permafrost microbial communities from Stordalen Mire, Sweden - 812P2M metaG | ecosystem: Environmental > Terrestrial > Soil > Wetlands > Permafrost | place: Sweden: Stordalen | collected...
CGGTGCCACGCCCCTACAAAACCTCCAAACATCATTCGCCGCTTTGTTCCAGGAGCTTGGCTACGAGCGAGGTCCAGCCGGTCTGGTGGCTTGCGCCCAGGCCCGCGCCGGTTTCGCCGTGAAAATATTCGTAGAAGAGAATCAGGTCGCGCCAGTATGGGTCCTTCTGCAGGAGCGCGAAATCGCCGTGCACGGGACGCCGGCCATCGCGCCGGAGGAAAATGTGCGAGAGCCGGCGCGATAGCTCTGCTGCGGCGTTCCACAGCGTCTTCTTCTGGCCCGAGCCCGTCGGAACCTCCACTTTGAATTCGTCGCCGTAATAATAGTGGACGCGCTGCATGGATTCGATCAGCAGAAAATTCGTCGGAAACCAGATGGGGCCGCGCCAGTTCGAATTGCCGCCGAAAAGATCCGTTGTAGATTCGGCGGGTTCGTAATTCACCGAATGCGATTGGCCGTCCACGGTGAGCACATACGGATGGTCCAGATGGAATTTCGAAAGCGCGCGAACGCCGAACGGCGAAAAGAACTCGTTTTCATCGAAAACGTAGCGATAGATCCGCTCGAGCTTCTGCCGGTTTGCGATGGTCAGCAGCAAGCGCGGGCCTTGCGGGGTGACGCGGCTCATGTCCACGTGCTCGGCCACGTCCGGGTGATGCCGCAGAAACCACTCCATGCGGCGCTTGAAATTCGGGAGGCGCGCCAAGTCTTCTGGATCAAATGTCTCGACGGCAAAAAGCGGAATGAGCCCGACCATCGAGCGGACCTTCATGGGAATGTCCTCGTGGCTCGTGCCGAGGTGCAGGACGTCGTAGTAAAAGCCATCCTTCTCGTCCCAGAGGCCGATTCCCTCCGCTCCCATGTGGTTCATCGCCTGCGAAATGTAAACGAAATGCTCGAAAAACTTGCTGGCGACATCCTCGTACGCAGGGTCGTCGTGAGCGAGCTCCATGGCCATGGAAAGCATATCGAGACAAAACACCGCCATCCAACTTGTGCCGTCCGATTGCTCGACGAAGCTGCCAGGGCCCAGCGGCTGGGACCGGTCAAAAACGCCAATATTGTCCAGCCCGAGGAATCCGCCCTCGAAGACGTTCTTCCCCTCCGGGTCCTTGCGATTCACCCACCAGGTGAAATTCAGGAGCAGCTTATGAAACACCCGCTCGAGAAACTCCCGGTCCGGCCTCCCCTGAATGCGGCCGGCAATCTTATAGACGCGCCAGGCAGCCCATGCGTGCACGGGCGGATTCACATCCGAAAAATTCCATTCGTAGGCCGGCAATTGCCCATTGGGATGCATGTACCACTCGCGCAGGAAGAGAACGAGTTGATCCTTGGCGAATTTCGGGTCAATCAGTGCCATGGACACGCAATGGAACGCCAAGTCCCACGCCGCGTACCACGGGTATTCCCACTTGTCCGGCATGGAAACGACGTCTGAGTTGTGCAGATAAGTCCACTCATGATTCCGGCCCTCGAGGCGCTGCGGGTCGGGCTTCGGCTGCGTGGGATCTCCCCTTAGCCAACGGCTGACATCATAGTGGTAGCTCTGCTTTCCCCAGAGCAGACCCGCGAACGCCTGGCGCTGGACCATTCGGGGGTCAGCGCCCATCCCCACATGAATGCGCTGGCCGTAGAACTCATTTGCTTCACTCAGCCGTTGGTCGAACATCCCGTCAAACGGGGCGCCGAAATATTTCTGGCTGGACTGCGGACCCTCCGCGGGATTCTGATCCAGCAAGCGCAGGCGAATCGTGCGGCCTTTGCCGGGAGCGATCTCCGCGGCGTAATGCGCTGCGGATTTCGTCCCTTTCATCGCGGGATTCACTGCCCCGCGCTCACCGTCAATCACGTAACGATGGAACGCGTCTTTCACGTAGGGCGTGCGGCTCTTTTGCTGAAAAAGCCGCTCCATGTTCGTTTCGTTCTCGGTAAAGAGGAGCTCGGGCGCGCCTTCCATGAGCAGCCAGCGCTTGCCGTAGTGATACTCGTCCAATTCCATCAACGCGCAGCCCGAGGGAGCATCCATGCGATAGACCTGCGGCGGATCGTAGTCTTCGCCCCAGGACCAGCGATTGCGAAACCACAGCGTCGGAAGAATGTGCAGCCGCGCGGGTTCGGGACCGCGGTTCCATGCCGTGATGCGGATGAGGACATCTTCCGCCGTGGCCTTGGCGTATTCCACGAAGACGTCGAAATAACGATTCTCGCCGAACACTCCGGTATCAATCAGCTCATACTCGGGAACATTGCGCGTGCGCTTTGCGTTTTCACTGACCAGCTGCGCGTATGGAAAGGCCGCCTGGGGATACTTGTACAGAAATTTCAGATACGAACTTGTCGGCGTGGCATCAAGATAGTAGTACTGCTCCTTGACGTCCTCGCCGTGATTCCCTTCCCTGTTGGTGAGGCCGAAAAGCCGCTCCTTCAGGATCGCGTCCTTCTCGTTCCAAAGCGCCAGCGCAAAACAAATGTGCTGGTGGCGGTCGCAGATGCCGCCGATGCCGTCCTCACCCCAGCGATAGGCGCGCGAACGTGCGTGATCGTGGGGGAGATAATTCCAGGCATCGCCGTTCGGGCTGTAATCTTCGCGGACCGTACCCCACTGGCGTTCGGAAAGGTAGGGTCCCCAGCGATTCCAGTGTGCCTTCCTCTCGTCGCTGTCTTGGAGCCGCTGTTCCTCGGTGGTCATTCTCTGATCCTTGCGCTGATATTTGCGGGGAAGGCGCGATCTCGGCTCGGGCAGTTATTTTGGGATTTCTCGCCGAGCGCAGTTTACTCTAGCCGTTCGAGCGGAGCGTGGCAAGGGACCGGATTTAATCCATTCCTATCCGGCACGAAGGACAACCCCGGTGGCGGCAAGCCGCTCGATTCTGTATTCTCGGTAAATCAAATCCTCGAGCGCGGAGTTCAATCCTGGCTGGGCCGACAACTCAAGCTTTCCCGCAGAGAACGTATTCCGGAGCGGCATCTTCGTGGCGCTCCGCCATTCTGTGCGTTTGTATCGCGGCGACGGCCACGATCGCGCCGATGCTTTTTCACGGCAACGCCTCGGGCCACGATTTTCAATTCCATATGGCGTCGTGGATGGACGCGGCCAACCAGTGGCGCGAGGGAATCGTATATCCGCGATGGGCTGAATCGGCGAATTGGGGATTCGGCGAGCCGCGCTTCATTTTCTATCCGCCGGCGTCCTGGATGATCGGTGCGGCGCTTGGGTGCCTGCTTCCCTGGAAGATGGCGCCGGGGGGCTTCATCTGGCTCACTCTCGTTGCCGCGGGAATGTCCATGTGGAAACTCGCGCGCGAGTGGCTGTCCGGTCCGCTAAGCATCATAGCGGCAGTTCTATTTGAAGTGAATCCATATCATCTCGTGATCGTGTATTACCGCAGCGATTTTGCGGAGTTGCTGGCCGGCGCATTTTTGCCACTGTTGGTATGGGGCGCGTTGCACGCCGGACGAGGGGAGTGGCGGCGCGTCCCGCTCCTCGCAGCGGCTTTCGCCGGAATCTGGCTCTCGAATGCGCCCGCGGCCGTGATTGCGACGTACTCTCTTGGGCTGATCTTCGTCGTGGAATGCGCGGTGCGGCGCAGCTTTCGGCCGCTAGTCCCGGGCGCGACGGCGATGGCAGCTGGATTCGGTTTAGGCGCTTTCTATATTTTGCCCGCGGCATGGGAGCGGCGGTGGGTCCAAATTGCACAAGCCGTGGCGGACAACCTTCGCCCAGCCCAAAATTTCCTCTTTACGCATGCGAGCGATCCCGATTTCGTGCGTTTCAACTGGAAGGTGTCGAGCGTCGCGGTCGGAGTCACGTTCGTGACTGCCGTCGCCGCGGTATTCGTCGCGAAAAGGCGGCGCGAATTCCCGGACATCTTCTGGGTGCTGGCAACTCTGGGAGTGGTTTCCATCTCGCTGATGCTCCCGCTCAGCAATTTTCTCTGGCACAGGCTGCCGGAATTGCAGTTCGTGCAGTTTCCCTGGAGATGGCTGGATGTACTGGACCTCGTTTTCGCATTCTTTGTCGCAGCAGCCATCGGTCAGGCGCGGCGCAGGTGGGTGTCCGGGATCGCGGGTGTCGTTGTTTTCGTCGCGATCGGCACGGCCGCCACGGCAATGATCCGCACTGGCTGGTGGGACACCTCGGACGTCCCCGCCACGGTGCAGGCGATTCGCTCGGGTTCCGGGTATGAAGGCACCGACGAATATGCGCCCGTGGGAAGCGACCGCTATGAACTCCCGGGAAATCCCAACGATACGGAGCGGGTGGAAGGCGTGTCCGCCGTTCCAGCGCAGCGGATAGGGGAATTCGATTCCGACTCCGGTGAGGTCGTTCCGGCTGCGGATGCGAAACTGCATATCGAGCGGTGGTCCGCCGAACGCAGGGAATTTGATGCAGAGACTGCGATGCCAATTACGCTCGCCGTGGAACTCGTGAATTATCCCGCATGGGAAGTACGCTTGGACGGACAGGAAATTCTGGCAGATCGAGCGCCGGATACCGGGCAGATGTTAGTGGAGCTGCCGGAGGGCGCACATCGTGTCTCGATCATATTCCGGCGGACATGGGATCGAAAAGCGGGAGGCGTGATTTCGGCGTCATCCGCACTTGCACTGCTGGTATGGGTGTTGTGGTTTCGATGGCGAAGAGACGACGAGATGACAGGTTAGTCCAAGCGTTGGTGCTTGAATTTCTTTTCGCCCTTTGCATACGGGCCGACCGTGTGGCCGTCGCCATGGAGCTTGTACTTGTAGGTGGTGAGGCCCTCGAGACCCATGGGCCCGCGCGCGTGAAGCTTGCTGGTGCTGATGCCGACCTCGGCGCCCAGCCCGTAACGGTAGCCATCCGCGAAGCGCGTCGAAGCGTTCTGGAAAACGCCCGCGGCGTCCACTTCGTTAAGGAACCTGCGCGCCGCCTCGGCATCCTCGGTCACGATCGCGTCAGTGTGGCGCGAGCCATAGCGGTTGACGTGTTCGATGGCTTCATCCAGATCGATAACAATCTTGACGGAGAGAATCAGGTCGGAATACTCCGTCGCCCAATCTTCTTCGGTGGCAGGTACGATGGCATCTTTCGGCAGGAGCGCAATCGTCTTCGAATCGCCGCGAATCTCGACCTTCCCTTCTCTTAGTTTTGCAACCATGCGCGGCAGAAATTTTCCGGCGACCGCCTCGTGCACCAGAAGCGTCTCCGCCGCGTTGCAGACGGCGGGATACTGAACTTTCGAGTCATAGGCGATATCGAGCGCCTTGTCCAAATCGGCCGCGCGGTCCACGTACACGTGGCAAATTCCCTCGCTGTGTCCGAGCACGGGGATTCGGCTGTGCTGCATGATGAACTGGACCAGTGCGTAAGATCCGCGCGGGATGATCAAGTCCACATCGCGGTCGAGGGCCAACATCTCCTTCACATCTGCGCGCGTCTGCAGCAGGTTGATCGAATCGGCAGGCACGGCGGGAAATTTTTCCAGGCATGCGCGCCAGATGGAGACCGTGGCTTCGTTCGTATGCGCGGCTTCGGCGCCGCCCTTCAGCAGGACGGCGTTGCCGGACTTCAGCGCGAGCGATGCAAGCTGCGGAACGGTATCGGGCCGCGATTCGAAAATGACGCCGATCACGCCAAAGGGGCAGGATTCCTTGTAAAGCACGAGGCCATCGTCCAACTCCGTGGCCGACAATTTGCGCCCCAGTGGATCTTCGAGGCGCGCCACCTCGCGCACTTGCGCCGCCATCTGCGCGATGCCGCGATCGGTGACGCGCAGCCGGGCGAGCATAGCTGCCGACATCCTGCCTGCAACGGCCCCGGATTCGGCCGCGCGGCAATCGCGTTCATTGGCTTCGAGAATTTTGCGAGCGCCCTGCTCGATCGCCTGCGCGACCGCGATCAGCACCTGGTTGCGCACATCGGCTGAAAGCTTTGCGATGGCGCGCGAGGCTACGCGCGCTCTCCGAGCGATGGACGCTACGGAGGACTCGGATGCCTGCAAAGACGCGGTGGTCGGCTGGCTCATCATTTCTGCAATAGCACGATATTGTCGCGGGTGACAAGAACCGGCGCGGGGGTTGCGTCTCGCGAACCGCGGCTGCTTTTCTTTCCGGAGAATTTTTCGGCGTCTCCGCTCGCGCAATTCGCAATGCCGCGCGCGAATTCGCGCCCGTCGGCGTCCACAATGCTCACCACATCCATCGAGGCGAAATGATTTTCCACGCGCACGATGCCCGACGCGAGCAAGCTCGCCTTCCCTTGCGTGATCGCGCGATGCGCGCCTGCATCCACCACCACGCGCCCACGAACGCCCGCGGCATACGCAATCCAGCGCCGCTTTCCTCGCATGCGTTTGGCGGGCAGAAACGCGGTGCCGATTTTGTCTCCAGCGAAAATGCGATCGAGCGCGTCGGCTACGTTTCCGTTGGCGATCACCGCCGTACCGCCGCAGTTCATCGCGATAGCGGCCGCTTCGAGCTTGGTCCGCATGCCCCCGCGTCCGCTGCCGGACGGTCCAGCGCCGAGAGCGATCAATTCCGGCGTGACTTTCTCAACCAGCGGTATCACGTCGTTTGCTCCGCCGCTTTCGGATTCCCGGCGCATCAAGCCGTCCACGTTGGTCAGCAGCACCAGTGCGTCCGCCTCGAGGCCGCTCATGACCAGCGCTGCTAGGCGATCGTTGTCGCTGAAAGCAACGGCGCGCGATCCCGCCGCCACCGATTCCAATTCCGCGGTGGAGACTGTGTCGTTTTCGTTGACGATTGGCAGCACTCCGAATCCGATCAGTTTTTCCATCGTGTGCTGCAGGTTTGAGTACCGGCCCCAGTTGGTAAAGTCCTCTTCGGTCAGCAGCACTTGTGCGATCTTGATGTCCCACTTCGCGAATAGATTTTTGTACGCGTCCATCAGAAGGCTCTGGCCCACGGCCGCGCACGCCTGTTTCGTGACCAGGTCGTTCAAGCGCGAGCGGTGAAGTCCCAGCCAGCCTCTGCCAAGCCCTACGGCGCCAGAGGAAACCAGAACCACTTGGCGGCCGGCCTTCATCAAAGCCGCAATCGAGCCCACGATCGGCTCAACGCGCTCGAGGCACAGCTCGCCCTCCGCCCCGGTGACGGTCGCCGTGCCAAGCTTAATGACCACCCGGCGCGCGGCCCGGAGCAGTCTTTCCCGCTCGGCTTCCATTTTCTGATCTTCTCGCACTCGAAAACCCTCGTGCAATGCGGGCAGCATCCGCGCGCAACGCAACTCTGATCAGTGAACTGCTTTCGATTGTACCGAAATCACGGAAAAAGCGTCTGTCGTTTGTGTTCAGCGACTTTCCTGCGGAGACCCAGGCGTCTTCGCGTTGAACAATTCCGTGGCTGCGGAAATCATGCGGGGTGACTCCGAGGTCCCGTTCGCCAACCAGCCTCGAAAGCCGAAGGGCAGATGCGCAGCGATAAGATTGCGCGCCCGATATGTCCGGAACAAATTTATTCCAAATAGTTAAGCTGGAGGCGTGGGAGTCGAAATATCCCCTGCGAGCGAAAAATCAATTTACTGAATATTCTCACCAGCTAGAAAGGCTTTAGTCCCGATAGTCCCGGCTCGGAAATAATTTGGAGGTACAAGCTCGCCCTGTTCAGTTCGTTCTGAGCCGTAGTAGTGGTGGGACCGCCGCAAGTATTGACCGTGTTCGAAAGGTTTTTGGCCGCGTACTGGAAGTCACTCGAGTCGATCTGCACGTAGTTGAGGGGCGCCGGTTGCATATTCATCGTGCTTGTGGGCTCGCAGTATATATATCCGGCTTGCGTGTCGGTGAAGATTACCTCGAGTATGTTGTAGAGAGCTTGCACGACGTCGTTACCCACGGTGCCGCCCTCGCCCATAGGATTGTTTGAAAAGGACCCGTTAAGTTGGGCCCCGCCGAGGATTTGTTGCGAAGGGGCGCTGAAGGTCTGCGTGCTGGACGAAACAATTTTCACGCCGTTAAGACCCAAGTCCACAGTCGTAATCGGAGATTTCACCCCGCTTGTCTGGGTTGCCTTGGCATTGCTGGATCCGCCGACGGTGCCCCCGATGAAGTAGGAAAGAATCGTCGTCTCGGCGACGCAATCCATAGTTATGGGCAGGCTGGTGCAGTCGCTCGTGAAGACGATCGGGCTGGTCGGCGCCGACTGCACTACAGAGGTTGTGAAGTCCGGAAGCCCGCTGCCGGTGGTGACGACCAGGGTCAATCCCGAGAAGATCTCCCCGTACATGTCAATCGCGTTGTTCCACTCCTCGATGAAAGCCTGATCCGAATTTTGGTACTCCGGCTCCGGCACCCCCATGACGCTGTAGTGGAACTCGAACAGTTCAAGCCACATCTCATTTGGGGAAATGTAAGTTGGCCCAGCAGCGCCACCGGAAAATGTTTCAGGGTTCTTGGTGTTGTTGTCATTGGGCATAATCATCTCCTCTGATGCGGCAGTGGGCCCCGCGACGGCGATGGAGGCGAGCAAGGGGTTGGACCCAAACTTGTTGACGCTGAGCTCTTGAAGGAACGCTCGCCAGGCGTCCTTGTAAGTCGTGCTCCACGGCAGTGGCAGTTGATCGCTGTCATTCTCTTCCGCTGAGAAACCTGTGAATGTCACTTTTCCGCAATCGCTCGGAGGAGTCGAACCTTCAAATAGCGGGTCGCAGCTGGTCAGTTCGTCCAACAGCCATTGGGGAGACTGCATGCCCGGCGATATGATCAACTGGATGTTCTTCGGGTTAGCCGGATGTTGCTTGTTCCAGGTCGCAACATCATCGAAGGCCCAGTCCAAATACTTGAAGTCGTATGGGGAAGGGTCGCTCGGCCCGGTGCGGATCGGCTTATGGGGGTTGAGCTGATCCCAATGGTCCGCAAGCGCAAGCCCCGAGACGGCTTGGTTTGAGAGCATGTCGTTATAAATATTGTTAAGATACGTCTTAAAATCCGCGGCTGACATGGCGCTATGCGTATTGATTTCGGCGGTGATGTCAATCTTGGCATAGAAGCCACTCGGTCTCTTCTGCGCTGAGAGTGGACCGGCTGACAGAGTAGTCAGCGCAACGATCAAAGTACCAATTATCGAGTTGCGTCGCATAGAATGGCGTCTCCTATCAAGAGTGACCCGGGGCCTACCGGTTTGAGTCAGGGATCCGCGCATCGTACGCTTCTACGTAATTCGACGCAACGAATTCCCCGCCAGCGCGTGCCACGATGAGGGCCAGCGGCTTCGCCATTCCTTCGTCCCCGCGGAATCGCCGTGCAACTTTTCATTTCATCTCCGCCGTCCACAAGCTCTGCGTGGGAACAATTCACTAGGCCCGCCCGTTAAAGCATGTTATCTTTGATTTGCGTTTGTTGCTCTTGTAACACCTTTAGATTCGATTGAAGGGGCTGCAAGTTCACACTTGCGGCCTTTTTTGTTGTACGGCTGGAGGCGGTCGAGAAGCACAAATAGCTTAAAAGAAAAGTGAGTACATCAGTGAGAGAACAAGGAACAGTGAAGTGGTTCAATGCCAGCAAGGGATTCGGATTCATTCAGCGCCAGTCCGGCGAGGATGTTTTCGTCCATTTCTCCGCCATTCAAGCGGAGGGATACAAGTCGCTGAACGAAGGCCAGGCGGTTGAATTCGAAGTTACCCGCGGCCCCAAGGGCCTGCAGGCAGCGAACGTCACCAGCCTCTAGTCGAAGTAAAAGGCGGACCGGCAACACCGGTCCGCCTTTTCTTTTCGGTGTTAAGGAAGTTGGTCCCAAGGCACCCGTGAGCGAAAACATCATCGTCCAATTCGTAGGGTTCCAGGCAAAACCCCTCGCCCGTGAATACACTTTCACCGTCCGAGAGCGCGAAACAGAACCGCGCGAATATGTGATCGCGATCACCAACGCAGCATTTAACTCCCGTCGCGTGCGATACCAGGACGCTCCGGACGTTTGCTCCCACAAGTTGCACCGGGAGCTCGCGGCCGCCGAGAATCATCCTCCCAAGAGCCATTTTAATTTGAGCGACGCGGAATTGGATGAATATAGCGCGACGCACACGCACAAGCCTCTGAAGTATCCCTACGCGCCCAAGCCAGACCCAGAAGCTTAGATTCACGATTCATTTTCCGAACTAAACCTTTCCTCGTGTTGACCGATTGTGCCGCTATGCAGTGACGGCAGGCGCGAACCGTTCGGCGGCGGTGTAGAATATGTCCTGGAATCCGCGCGCGTGGGAATGCGCCGCGGGAGACCGATCCGGAAGGCGCCGTTCCTTTCCGGCGTGCCGGGCGAGCGAGCGATCCGGCCAGCTCCAACAGATGCTGCTGATCCAGGGGAGAAATTCATGCCCGAGATGAAAGCCCCGACGTCCGGCGATAGCGCCTCCGATCGGCGCCGTTCCCACCGCGTCAATATCGCGATGCCGGTGCTTATTCGCGGAACGAAGGGCACCCAGCCTTTCGAGGAACAGGCGCACACAATTTCCGTCAGCGCGCACGGTTGCATGATGCGGGTCGCAACCCCGGTGGCGCGAGGGCAGGAAGTTGCCATCGTCAATACCAAGACCGCGGAAGAGCTCCCCAGCACCGTGACGTTTATCGGACAAAAAGACAGCGGGAAGATCGAAATAGGGGTCGAATTCGCCGAGCCGTCCCCGCTCTTCTGGCGCATCGCGTTCCCTCCGGAAGATTGGGATCCCTCAGAGCGCAAACGATCCGGCACTCCGCGCCCGCCCTCGAAACCACTCCCCAAGCCCCAACGCTAGTGCCGTTCCCGACGTCTGAGCCTGCTGCGCTGCCGCAATCCTTTCGCTTCGCGCGGGAGCACTGGCCGAAACTGCTGGCGACGTCCGTGGCTATTCTTGTGCCCTGTTTCTGGCACCGCGAGATCGTTGCGTCCGATCTCGGAAGCCATCTTTACAACGCATGGCTGGTTCAGCTGATCCGCCACGGCCAAGTACCTGGCTTGTGGATCGCTTCGCAACGCACCAACGTGCTCTTCGATTATCTCTTGAGCGGGTTTGGCGCGGTTTTTGGACTTCACGCGGCCGAAAAGATATCCGTTGCGCTCGCTGTCCTGATTTTCTTCTGGGGGATTTTCGCCTTTGTTTCAGCGGCGACTCGGCGAGCGCCGTGGACTCTGGTGCCGTGTATCGCCCTATTCACCTACGGCTGGACGTTTCATCTGGGCTTCTTCAATTACTACCTTTCTCTTGGGCTGGCGTTCTTCAGCCTGGCAATCTTCTGGCGAGGCAGGCGCTGGGAGTGGCTGCTCGCGGCGGCGATTTCGTTGGTTGCTCTGGTGGCGCATCCATTGGGCTTCGCATGGCTGCTGGCAGCAGCCGCTTACATTGCGATCGCGGAGATGGCGCCGCATCCGCGTTATCAAGCGCTTCTTTTCGTCGTGGGAGCCGCTTCGCTCGTCGCTCTCCACTACTATTTGTGGGTGCACTACAACGTCTATGCCGGCACGGGACCTTGGTATGTGTTCAACGGCGCCGATCAATTGGTTCTTTTCGGGCCTCGCTATCACATCCCCGAGATCGCGCTCGCGGCGTTTGCGCTCATCGCTCTCGCAGTGGATATCATTCGCCGGCGGCGCGAGCCGAATCTCTGGAAGTATTATGCGATCCCGCTTCAACTTTACATTCTCATCGAATTGTCGGTCCATCTGCTGCCCGGTGGAATTCACTTCCCACCGCCCACTGCGGCGCTTGCACTGCTGACGGAGCGCCTCACATCTGTCTCCGCTGGCCTGGCCTGCTGCCTGCTCGGCGCGATGCAGCCGCGCCGGTGGCATCTGGCTGGCATGGCGATCACTGCCGCCGTCTTTTTCTGTTTCATGTATCAGGACACTGCGAAGGTCAACACAATGGAGCAGCAGGTGGTGCAGATGGTGAGCAAGCTGCCGCCGAATCAGCGCGTGATGGCGACAATTCTGCCGCTGCCCTGTTCACGCGTCCCGATCCAGCACATCGTGGACAGCGCATGCGTCGGCCGCTGTTTCAGCTACGGTAACTACGAGCCGAGCACGGGACTGTTTCGTGTCCGGGCGTTGACGGACAACCCTTACGTACTGAGCGACTACGACCTCGCGGTGGATATGGAGAACGGCGAGTACACGGTGCAACCTGAGGACCTACCGGTCTACCAGGTCTATCAGTGCAGTATTAGCGGCACCGACCTGTGCATTCGTTCGCTCGAAGCAGGCGAAGACAACGACCGGCTCGGTGTCCATCCGGATGACTAGGGACTTAATTGCCCGGAGTGCTGCTGCCGGGATGCGGGACCTTGTGCATGGGCAACCGGCCGCGCTGCACATTCGTTGGATGTGATTTTCTGAGCAGCTTTGCTGAATCGCTCAGCAATCCGAACACAGCCACCGAGTTGGGCGTGCCCACATAGACTTTCCCATTGGCGATCATCGGCGTTATGAATTTGTTGTCCGTGAACTGATCCCGGTTGCCGGCTTGAGTGCTGTTGTACAGTTCCGTCGCCAGATTCGTCGCGTCGTAAGCGTGAAGAACTCCGCTATTTCCGTTTTGCACGGCCCAAACAATTCCATTCGAAGTTCCGTTCGCGGAAATACTCGGCGTGGTCCCGGGATAGCCGAAGGAAGCAGCGCTCGCCGATCCCGCAGGCGTTACGAGCAAAGCATTCACAATGGAAAATGCCCTCAAGTTGTCATCCACGGCTCCGTAGTAAACGGTGTTGTTGAAATATGCCGGCATCGCAAAGACACCGGTGTCGCTGTCCAGCCCGTTAGTGGTGACCTCCTGGTAGATCGCGCTGTCGTTGCTTGCGTTGAATTTGCCCATCGAATCCCGATTCACAACGTAAATTCGATTTAGCGGACTTGCCACCGCGATTTTTCCGGTCCCGACGCCCAGGTGGTGAATAGTCCCCGAGGCATCCTTCAAATCGGGCAGAACCAGCGCGCCACCGGACCCCAGGTCCCTATCCGCGTTTGAATTCGCAACGGTGTCGTGCGCTGCAAAAAAGTCCGAAACGCTCAAGGCGCCGCCGACGGCCGAAAGCTTGATAAACGCGTTGCCGTAATCTCCGTTCGCCTGGAGCGCCCCCGGGGTGCTGTCGAACGTGCCGTTACCGTCGAGGAAATAAATATTCCCGCTTGAATCCGCGGCGAGGCCCGCGCCCGCCATCCAGATCCCTCCCTGGCTGCCGTTGGGAGTCACGTTCACTACGCTCGTCTGTTGCAGTGTCGATTCACTGTAGCCCATCACCCAGCCGTTGTAAGACCCGACATCGCAATGCGACGTCCATCCCATATAGATCACGCCATTCAAAAGCAGCAGGCCGCTGCGCTCTTCATATTGCTCCGGATTGAATATTTGGGCTGAAAATGTGGCCTGAATCGTCGTGGGGCTGTTCAATTGGCTCTGCTCGCTACCCGTGGTCAGATCGAGAGCGTGCAAACGCTGGTGATAGTTGCCGCCGGAGTCCTTCGACATAGCCACCACGAAGATGGTTCCATGCGCACCGCCGGTAACATCAATAACTGGAGTCGAAGTAATTCCGATCGTGGGTGTCACCTGATCGCAGCCATCTACCTCATTGCTGGGCGTTTCATTTGAACCGAGGACGGATTGATGCCACAGAGACGCGAAAGTGTCCGCGTCGAACGCATACACCGAG
>Ga0182018_10003664_pt1 | contig 13612 bp, 13 predicted proteins | sample 812P2MmetaG_FD_120490 | JGI IMG/M metagenome (GOLD analysis project Ga0182018, IMG submission 120490) | Permafrost microbial communities from Stordalen Mire, Sweden - 812P2M metaG | ecosystem: Environmental > Terrestrial > Soil > Wetlands > Permafrost | place: Sweden: Stordalen | collected...
ACCGACCCGGCCTTCGGGTGCGCGCGGCCCGTCGAGCCAAAGGCGCATCTCGCCCAGGTTGAGGGCGTCGAGCGCCCCGGCCGCGTCCGCCGCCTCGAGGGTCTCCCAGATGGCGGCCTCCTCAGGCCCAATGGCTCCGGGCCCCGGCGCTCCCGAGACGGCAGGGGCCACCAGCACCAGTGCCGCGACGCGGTCCGGATGGGCCAACGTGAAGTCCAGGGCGATCTGGCCGCCCCTCGAGTTGCCGACCAGTGCCACCGGGCCGGCGCCGAGGGTATTGACCACGGCGAGCAGGTCGACCAGATGGTCGTGCCGCTCGGCCGTGTACGAGGTCGTGCCGAAACCCCGCTCGTCGTAGGCCACGACGTCCATGTCCGGCGGGAGGAACGCGCAGACGTCGTCCCAGCTGCGCCGGTCGGAAATGCCGGCGTGGAGGAACACCACCCGAGGTGCACCACCGGCACCCTGCCGCACCGCCGCCAGGCGGGCCCGCCCCACCGGAATCTCGAGCGTGTGGCGTCGCCCCGTCGCCGGCTCTGGCACCCCTGCAGCGTAGCGATAGGGCCGCGCGACCCCCGGCTGGACGGGGGCGGTCCCGCACCTGCGAAACTTGTGGGGTGCAGAGCCAACGCGACTACGTGCTCCGGACCGTGGAAGAACGCGGCATCCGCTTCGTCCAGCTGTGCTTCACCGACGTGCTGGGGACGCCGAAGGGTTTCAACATCACCTCGGCGGAGCTGGAGAACGCGCTCGACGAGGGCATGACCTTCGACGGGTCGGCCATCGACGGGTTCAGCCGGGTGCAGGAGGCGGACGTCCTGGCCCGGCCCGATCCCAAGACGTTCCAGCTCCTGCCCTGGCACGACGACGGCTCCTCGGTCGCCCGCGTCTTCTGCGACGTGGCCAACCTCGACGGCACGCCGTTCAGCGGGGATCCGCGCCACACGTTGCGCCGGACGCTGGAGCGGGCCCGCAGCGCGGGGTACACGTTCTTCGCCTCGCCCGAGGTCGAGTACTTCTACTTCGCCGATGCCGACCCCACGCACGGTCCGCAGACACTCGACTGGGGCTCATACTTCGACCTCAGTGTGGCCGATCAGACCAGCGACTTGCGACGGCGCTCGGTGCTCATGCTCGAGGAGATGGGGATACCGGTCGAGCACACCCAGCACGAGGACGCGCGCAGCCAGCACGAGATCGACCTGCGCTACACCGACGCGTTGACGATGGCGGACACGGTGATGACGGCGCGCATGGTGATCAAGGAGATGGCCCGGCGCGACGGCGTCTTCGCCAGCTTCATGCCCAAGCCGCTGGGCGGCGTGCAGGGGTCGGGCATGCACACCCACATCTCGCTGTGGGAGGGCGAGCGCAACGCCTTCGTCGACGAGGACGACGAGTACGGGCTGTCGGATGTGGCCCGCCAGTTCATCGCCGGTTTGCTGCATCACGCCCGGGAGATCACCGCTGTCACCAACCAGTGGGTGAACTCGTACAAGCGGCTGATCGGCGGGTACGAGGCGCCGGTCCATGTGAGCTGGGCCCGCAACAACCGCTCGGCGCTGGTGCGGGTCCCCGTGGTCAAGCACGGCAAGCCCGATTCGACCCGCGTGGAGTACCGGGCACCCGACAGCGCCTGCAACCCGTACCTCACCTTCTCGGTGATACTGGCCGCCGGGTTGCGCGGCATCACCGAGGGGTATCCGCTCCCGCCCGAAGCCGACGCCAATCTCTTCGCCCTCTCCAACCGCGAGCTGGCCCTGAAGGGGATCGCGTCGCTCCCGCCAAGCCTGCACGACGCCGTCAACGAGATGGAGCGCTCCGAGCTGCTGGCCGACACCCTGGGCGATCACGTCTTCGAGTGGTTCATCCGCAACAAGAGAGCCGAGTGGGAGGACTACCAGTCCCAGGTGACCCAGTTCGAGCTCGACCGCTATCTGCCCCTTTTGTGACCCTGCGCTGATGGACGCCCTTCTCTGCTTCCCCCTCGAGCTGCCGGCGGAGGTGACGCTGGCGCTGCAGAGCGCGGGACTCGGCTACCGGGCGGTGCCGGGGCCCGAGGCGGTGTTCGACGGGACGGGCAACGGGGACTCGTGGTCGGGCGCCCTCGTCGTGGCCGGAGAGGACATGTCGGCGGGGGTCGCCTTCTGCCGGCACGTCCGCCTGCGCGAGGTACCGCTCAGCCCGCTGCTCCTGGTCATCCGGGCCGAGCAGGTGGGCGATCTCTTGCTGCGCGACGAGCTGTTCGACGACTTCTGCGTCATGCCGGCCCGGCCCGACGAGCTGACGGCCCGGCTCCAGCACCTCTTCTGGCGCAGTGGCCAGAGCATGCGACCGGACCTGATCGAGTACGGGCCGCTCATGCTCAACCTCGAGACGTATCAAGCCGCTGTCGCCGGCCGCGTGCTCGACCTCACCTACATGGAATACGAGCTCCTCCGGTTCCTGGCCGGCCACCCGGCCAAGGTCTTCACCCGCGAGACGCTGCTCAGCCGGGTGTGGGGCTACGAGTACTACGGCGGGGCCCGCACCGTCGACGTCCACATCCGGCGGCTCCGGGCCAAGCTGGGCGAGGAGCACGCCTATCTGATCCAGACGGTGCGCTCCGTGGGGTACCGCTTCGGTCAGGTGGCCTGGCATCCGGGACTGGCCCAGCGCGCCGGTGCGGCGGGGGGCGGCGGCGCGGCCTGATCCGGTGCCACCAGCGCAACGACGCCGCCACATACGCGCCTCGGTGGCGGGAACACCCACCGGTTGCGGCAGCACCCTTTTACAGCAGCACTCTCTCCGTCGGGAGGTAGGCCCAGGCCTCGACTTCGACGCGGGCACCCAAGGGGAGCGCGGCCACGGCGACGGCAGACCGCGCCGGCGGGTGCTCGGGAAAGTGCTCCACCCAAACTCCGTTCACGGCGGCGTACTCGTACATGTCCACGAGATACAGGGTGGTCTGGACGACGTCGCGGAGCGTGGCGCCCTCGGTGCGGAGCACGGCGGCCAGGTTGGCCAATGCTTGATGGAGCTGGGGCACAGTCCCCCCCTCGACCAGTGCCGCCGACCCACTGTCGTCGGTGGCGAGGCCGATCTGCCCTGAGGTGATCACCCAGTCCCCGGCGCGGCGGGCGGGCGTGTAGGGGCCAACGGGCCGGCTCATGCGGCCTCCTTTCGATCAGCCGATGGTGCCACGGCCCTGCCCCCCTCTGCCAGCACCACGCCGGGTGGGCCACCGCGGTGCGAACCCCTCGGCCATCCACGCGGCCGCCACGGTGGCCGCGAAGACGGCATCGGACCCGTTCACCGGCCACCGGTCGCTCTCATGGAGGACGACCTCGACCTCGGGCATATCCCGAGCGGCCAGGATCCCGAACGAGCGGATGGTGAGGTCGACCGGAGCGCCGTCGTCGTCGACCGCGATCCCTTCCGTCCACACCAATCCAAGGGCCTGGTGCACGGCACCTAGAACGTAGGAGCGCAGGGTAACCCCATGGAGTGGCTCCCCGGCCCACAGCTCGGCGGTCACCGTGCCGCGACCGAGGGCGCCACCTTGTGTGTCCACCGTGACGATGGCGCGGCCCGCTCCGGGCCGGCTCACCTCGGCCCTCCCGTGACCCTCTTGCGAATGGCCCTCTTGCGACCCTTCCTCTTGCGAACCTTCGGGCATCGGTGGGCGACGCGTCGGCAGGGCGTTGAGGGCCGCCAGGACTTCGACCCACCCGGCCCCACGCAGCTCGTCGCTCACCAGCGGGCCGGCAATCGCGACCTCTTCGACGGCAACACCCGGCGCGATCTCGCGTATTCGGTCCCGCAGCCTGCCGAGGTCGGGCGAGCCCGCGGTTCGACCCATCCGCACCACGCCCGTGCCGTCGGCACGAAGGCCCAGTGCGAGCGGGGGCCGCTTCGCCCCGTACCGCACGACGTCTTCACGACTCCAGAGCACCCGCACCGGTCGGCCCAGCTCCCGGGCCAGCGCGGCGGCGCGGGACGGGACGGGGCTGCGCCGCTTCCCTCCGAAGGCGCCACCGTTGGCCAGCGGAGAGGCGGGCAGGTCGCCGGGCACGCACCAGCTGGCGTCGGGCTCCACATAGGCCGGCTCCACCCAGGTCGTCTGCAACGTGCGCGCCCACTCACCCGGGGGGAGATCGACGGGATAGGTGGGCGGCAGCGTGGTGTTGCGGCCCTGCACTTTGGTGACAGCCGCCCGCGCCGCGGCGAGGCTCGGGGCCGGCGGCGTCTCGGCCGCGCCCAGTTGCACGAGCGCTCCCTCGGGGGCGCGGTCGTCGGCAAAGCCGCCGCCGCCCAGGACGATGTCGGGACCCGAGCCCTGGGGGGACCGCCCCTCGAGTTGGGCCCGCCACGCGGCGAGGAGGCGCTCCGTGGGCGGGCTCTGGTCGGGTGCGGCTGGCGCGGGGGATGCGGCGGGCTCGGGGGATGCGAGGAGCGCGGCGGGCTCGGGGCCAGGTATGCCGAGGGCGATGCAGGCGGCCTCGACGATCGATTGCCAGCCGGTGCAACGGCACAGGTGCGCCAGCAGGGCCGATTCCACGGCGTGGCGGCTGGGAGGTCGATTGCCCTGCCCGAGCGCCGCCAAACGGAGCAGGATCCCGGGGGTGCAAAAGCCGCATTGGCTGGCCCCGGTGCCGACGAAGGCGGCGGCCCAACGGGCCCTCAGCGCGGGGTCGAGCCCCTCGACGGTGGTGACGGAACGCCCGGCTACCCGTCGGACAGCGGTGACGCAGGCCACCCGCGGTGCCCCGTCGACCCACACCGTGCAGCAACCACACTGGCCCTGCGGGCTGCACCCGTCTTTGACCGAGCGGCATCCCAACTGCTCACGCAGTACGTCGAGGAGAGAAGCACCGTGGTCATCGACGGCGACAGTGCTCCCGTTGAGAGAGAAGGTGACGGCCGAAGCCGTGGAGGCTTCGCTCAGCTGAAGGAGGAGCCACAACCGCAGGTGCGGGTGGCGTTCGGGTTCACGATGTGGAACCCGGCTCCCTGCAGCCCGTCGCTGAAGTCGAGCGTCGACCCGGTCAGCAGTTCCGCGCTGGCGGCATCCACCACGACCTTGACGGTCTCGAATTCGCGGACAACATCGTCGTTCATCACTTCGGAGTCGAAGAACATCTCGTAGGAGTAGCCCGAGCACCCGCCGGGCTTCACTGCGACACGCAGGGCCAGCGCGTCGCCCTCTTCCTGGGCCAACAACTCGGCGACCTTGGAGATGGCGATGTCGGTGAGGGTGACCGGAGCCGGCTTCTTGCCGATGTTGACCGATGTGGTCATGGTGGTCACAGGTGCCTCCTTGTGCGCCATGCCGACGCAGCCCAACCCGCGGCGCCCTGCCCCGGGTTCTCGCCATGTTACCGGTGTCTCGCCCGGATCTGTCCATCAGCGCGGTCGCACCCCGCGGGGCAGCGGCGCCGCCGCGGTGCGGCGGCACGGAATTCCCCTTCACGCAGGTAGAATCCACCCATGAGCCCCGGGTCAGTCCCCCTGCCTTCTTCTCCGGCACCCGGACGCGAAGACGAGGTGCGCCAGAGCCTGCGCGCCGTCATCGACCCCGAATTGGGCGACACCATCGTGGACCTGGGCATGGTGCGCGCCATCGGCGTGACCGGAGGCCGGGTCGTGGTCGACGTGGCGCTGACCATCGCCGCCTGCCCCCTGCGCACCCAGATCGAGAAGGACGTCCGGGGGCGGCTCGAGGCCTTGGACTGGGTGGAGTCCGTGGAGATCCGCATCGCCACCATGGACGCGGCGGAGCGGGCGGCCGTGATGGCGCGGGCCCGGTGGAAGGCCCGGGAGGACGCCCCCGAGACTGCTATCCCCGCCACGGCGCGGGTGCTGGCCGTGGCCTCGGGCAAGGGCGGGGTGGGCAAGTCGTCGGTCACCGTCAACCTGGCCGTCGCCCTGGCCCAGCGCGGGCTCACGGTGGGCGTCCTCGACGCCGACATCTGGGGTTTCTCCGTTCCCCGCCTCCTGGGCATGGAAGGAGAGGTCGAAGCCCGCAAGGGCAAGATGGTCCCGCTGGAGAAGCGGGTGGGCGCCGGGATGGTGCGTGTGCTCTCCATGGGGTTCCTGGCCGACGAGGAGCAGGCCATCATGTGGCGCGGCCTGGTCCTGAACCGCGCCGTGCAGCAGTTCCTCCAGGACGCCCACTGGGGCGACCTCGACTACCTCCTCATCGACCTGCCCCCGGGGACGGGTGACGTGCAGATGGGCCTGGCCCGGTTGCTCCCGCGTACCGAGATGCTGGTGGTGACCACCCCGCCGCTGGCGGCCCAGAAAGTGGCGGCCCGGGCCGCCGACATGGCGCGCAAGGGCTACCTGCGTGTGGCCGGCGTCATCGAGAACATGAGCGACTTCACCTGCGAACACGGGACCACCTACGCCCTGTTCGGCACGGGCGGTGGCGCCCGCCTGGCCCACGGGTTGGGCGTCCCGCTCATCGGCTCCATTCCCTTGCACCCCGATCTGGCCGCCGCCGGCGACGCCGGGACGCCCGTCGCCGGAGGCGACGGCGAACTCGCGTCCATCTTCGCTGAGCTCGCCCGGATGGTGGCCGAGGAAGTGGCCCCGCTCCTCGAGACCTCCTCATGCTCGGCCCGCCTGGTCGAACGGGTGGAGGCGGCCGTGGCCAGCGGCGATCTGGAGCCGGGCTGACGCGTTCCGAGCCGGGCTGAGCCGTTCAGTTAGGCGTCTTGCCAACCCCAGCGCGTGTCGATGGTGTCCGCGCCCGGTGCCGCGTCGAGCGGCTCCGCCCGCCCTTCGCTCCCCAGGTGGCGCAGGTGGGCCCACAAGGAGAAGCGCGCCACCGGGAGCTGGGCCTCGGAGACATCGGCATAGACGGTGGGCAACAGGTCTTCGACGGCGCCCTCTCGGGCGCGGCGCAGGGCATCGGCCACGCCGGCATGGCGGCCCAGCCGGTGGGCGATCAACGCGTCCGCCACCTCGGTGACACGGTCCATCAGCCGGCCGTGTCCAGGCGCCAGGGTGTGCAGGGGCGGATCGAACATGCGCAGCAGCGCCAGGCTCTCGAGGTAGGTGCCGAGGTCGCCGTCGGGCGGCCGGATCACCACGGTCGAGCCGTGCATGACATGGTCCCCCGTCAGCAACATCGAGTCCTCCCGCAGGAGCCAGCAGAGGTGATCGGAAGCATGACCCGGGGTGTGCACCGCCTCGAGGGTCATCGCGTTCTCACCCGGGAGCCGCAGCGTCCATCCGCCAGCGACGCACAGATCGGGGGCGAAGTCCTCGGCGGGACCGAAGCCCACGACGCGGGCGCCCGTGGCCGCGGCCAGGGCGGCGGCGCCCGGCGCATGGTCGAGATGGGTATGGGTGACCAAGATGTGGCGCAGGGTCCCCCGGGTGGCCACCGCCTCGAGCAGGGCAGCCCGGTGGCCTTCGAGGTCGGGACCGGGGTCGACCAGCGCGAGCTCGGTGGTGCCGATCAGGTAGCTGTTGGTGCCCGGACCCGTCATGAGCCCGGGGTTGGGCGCCGTGAGGCGGAGGAACCCGGGAGCCAGTTCTGCCGGTTCTCCGGGCACAGGGACCGGTCCCAACCCGAAGTCCGGTACCGGGGGGATCACGGCGCCTCGGGTGGGGGCGCCACCGCGCCCCCCTCTCCCGGACCCCCTTCCTGATTGGCGGCCAGCGAGACCGCCCGAATGGCGTCGTTGAAGTTGGGCGCCGGGCCCAGCGGCCGGTCGGCGGGCGCGTCGTCGTAGCCGGGGTCGCCGGGCAGGAGGATCCGCACGCCATTCCCGTCTGCCACCACGCGGGGCTCAATGGTGGGCACGGCGCGGGACGCGCCCTCCGCCGCATTGAGCAAGGCGGCGGAGGTGGCGAAGCGGCCGATGGCCTGAAGGTTGCGGATGGTGGGGAAGATCATTTCGAAGTGGCCCTCGCGGTGTCCGCGCAGGGCCCGTTGCGGCGAGATCCACACCTCGGCGATGGTCTCACCGGCATCGTGCGCCGCGATCTGCCCGGGCGGTGCCGCCGCCACGAAAAACCGGGTGTCGTAGCGGCGCGGCGCGCCGTGTGGTGTGATCCAGTGGGCGAAGTAGTGGACCTCGCCCACCGAGAGGCGCAGGCCCTCGTCCCGGCAGAGGTCGAGGAAGCGGAGCTCCCCGGCGTTCACCGCCGCACGCGCCGCCACAAAGCGGGTCTCCTCCTCGGGGTCGCCGGCCAGGAGAGCCGGCCCTCGGGGCCGGTCCGCCAGCAGAAGTCCCGCCTCCTCGAAGGTTTCGCGCAGTGCCGCGACCCAGTAGGCCAGGCCCCCGGTGCCGACCCCGAGCAAAATGCTGGCCTCGGCGTCGGAGCGGCCATGGCTGGCCGCCTCGGCCTCCGCCCCACCGTCGACAGGGTCGACCGCCCCGCCGGGGAACACATACGCCCCGCCGACGAAGTCCGACTGCAGGTTGCGCCGCACCATGAGCACTTCGAGCGCGCTGTCGTCGTCCTCAGGCTCGGGGGCATCGCGCACCAACATGACCGTCGCCGCCGGGCGCAGGACCACCGGTGCCACCTTGCGTTCGAGACCGTCGGAAGCCACTCAGGCGAGGCTACCGGCATCGGGTGGGCGCCCCCGGACGCTCCAAAACCCTCGTCTACGCTGATGCCTCCCATGGCCCTCGACGCCCCCGAGCCTGCGCATTTGCCCGTCGAGCACACCATTCCTCGGCGCTACGTCGCCCTCGGTCTCATCGTCCTCGCCGCCATTCTCGTGGGCACGCTCATCGTGATCCGCAACTTCAGCGAGACCAACGACGCCTCCGACGTCGAGACGATCACCCCCGCACCTTCATCGCTGGTGAGCTCCATCACGGGCGTCCCGACGGCGGTCGCCTCTGCCGTGGGGGTGACATCCCCCAACAGCCCGACCACACCACCGAGCCCGACCGGGAACACCTCGCTGTGGCAGTCCAGCGGTGACGGCGCTGGGGCGCGCCCGGTGGTGTTCTTCTACGGAGCCGAGTTCGCTCCCTATGCGGCGGCCGAGCGCTGGCCGGTCATTGTCGCCCTTTCGCGCTTCGGCTCCTTCGGACAATTGGGCCTGATGCAGTCCAGTCCCACGACGGCGTTCGCCAGCACGGCCAGCTTCACCTTCTGGCACAGCACGTACGACAGCGTGTGGGTGGACCTGCAGACGGTCGAGCGCTACAGCGAGCTGAACCCCTCGGGTATCGGGTTCACCTCGCTGCAGACCCCCACGCCCCGCCAGGCAGCCTCCGTGGCGATCTACGACACGTCGGATACGACCTTTCCGCTGCTCGACATCGCCAACCACTACGTCCTGGTGGGATCGAGCTTCTCCCCATCGGTACTGGCGGGGCTGTCCCAGTCCCAGATCGCGTCCGACCTGGCCTACCCCAACAGCTCGGTGGCCCAGGCGGTGCTGGCCTCGGCCAACGAGGTCACCGCGGCCATCTGCACGGTGACCGGCCAGCGGCCCGCGGCAGTGTGCAGCACGCGCGGCGTGCGGGCGGCGGACGCCAAAATGAAGATAAAGCCGACGGCCTGACGGCCCGGGTGTGATCGGCCCCGCAGGCGCGCGCCGACTTCGAGGGTCAGCGCAGAAGGATCAGCTGGCCCTCCGGTCGAGCACAAGCTTGCGCTCGACCTCGTTCAAGCCACCCCAGATCCCGTGTGGCTCCCGAATCCGGATGGCGTACTCAAGGCAGTCCCCCCGCACATGACACTGATGGCAGATCTCCTTGGCCCGGAGTTCTCGTGATGCTTTCTCTTCCTTCCGTTCAGGATGAGACGGCGGAAAGAATGCCGTCGCTTGCGGTCCCCGGCAGGCGGCTTTGACCTGCCATGAATCTGGTCCTTGGCGCATGTAACCCCCAGAATGGGCACCTCGTGCCCCTCTGCGCCTCAACTTATCCTTCACTTGCCGCGAGCATCAAGGGGCCTGAGCAGGATCTTTAGGGGCGACGTCCCGCCTCGGGCCGGTCCTCCAACTACGCTCGGCGACACATGGACGTAGGGACCTTCTGCGCGCAGAGCCACGTGCTGATCGTGGCGGGCAAGGGAGGCGTCGGCAAGACGACCATGACCGCGGCCCTCGCCCGCATGGCCTCGAGGGCGGGCTACTCGGTCCTGATCGTGGAGCTGGAGGGCAAGTCCGGGCTCACCGGGGCCTTCGGGCTGGAGCACGATCTGGGTTACGAGGAGGTCGAGTTCCATGCGTCGGCGCCGGGACAGGGGTGCGTGCGAGCACGCCGCATCACCCCCGACGACGCCCTGGTCGAGTACCTCGAGGATCATGGCCTGCGACGGATCTCCAAGCGACTCGTCAACTCCGGCGTGGTCGAAGTGGTCTCGTCCGCCATCCCCGGGATCCGTGACGTGCTGGTCCTGGGCAAGATAAAGCAGCTGGAGCGGGACGGGGTCGCCGATCTGATCGTGGTGGACGCCCCGGCCACGGGGCACGCCATCACTTTTCTCACCTCGGCCAGCGGCCTGGTCAGCGCGGCGCGCGGCGGGCCATTGCGCACCCAGGCCGCCGATGTGGTCGAGCTACTCGGCGACCCTGCGCGCTGCCGGGTGATCCTGGTCACGCTGCCCGAGGAGATGCCGGTGAGCGAGACCATCGAGTCGGCCTTCACCTTGGAGGACAAAGGGGGCGTGCAGCTCGGGCCGGTGATCGTCAACGCCACCGACAGCCTCCCCGAGGGCCTCGAACTGTCCGCCGAGGAGGCCGGCGCCGGGCTCGACGTCGACCCGGCCCACCTGCGGGCGCTCGAGGAGGCGCGCCGCTTCCGGCTTGAACGCCACAGCATCTCGGCCGCACAGATCGGGCGGCTCGCCCAGGACCTGCCCCTTCCCCAGCTGCTGGTGCCCAAAATCGACAGCGCGGGCATCGGCCCGGCCGAGACGGACACCCTGGCGTCCGCCCTGGCGGTGGCCGTGGGCGCGCTGGTGCCCGAGGCCCCGGCCCCATGAGCGCGCTCGGGACGCTGGTGACCGAGCGCTCGGTGATCGTCTGCTGTGGATCGGGCGGCGTGGGCAAGACCACGGTGTCCGCCACGTTCGCCCTCGCCGCGGCCCGCGCCGGCCGCCGTGCCTGTGTCGTCACTGTCGACCCGGCGCGGCGTCTGGCGGACTCGCTGGGTGTCGAATCGCTGCCCAATACGCCCACCGAGGTCGAGGGCGACTGGCCCGGCCACCTCCACGCCCTCATGCTGGACTCCAAGGGGACGTTCGACGACCTGATCCACACCTACGCCCGCACCCCCGAGCAGGCCGAGGGGATCATGGCCAACCGCCTCTACCAGAACCTGGTCGGTGCCCTCTCGGGCACCCAGGAGTACATGGCCATGGAGAAGCTGCACGAGCTGGTCGAATCGGGAGCGTTCGACCTGGTGGTGGTCGACACCCCGCCGACGCGTAACGCCCTCGACCTGCTCGACGCACCGCGCCGGCTGACGCGGTTCTTGGAGAACCGCCTGTTCCGTGCCCTCCTGCTGCCGACGCGGATGTCGCTGCGGGCCGTCGGCCTGGCCACCCAGGCGCTGTTGCGCACGCTCTCCAAGGTGGCCGGCGCCGAGATCGTGCAGGACGCCGTGGCGTTCTTCCAGGCTTTCGAGGGAATGGAGGAGGGATTCCGCGTGCGGGCCGGCGCCGTGCGGCGGCTCCTGGCCGACCCGTTGACGGCCTATGTGGTGGTGACCACCGCCCGCCCCGACGCCGTGGCTGAAGCCAGCTTCTTCGCCGAGAAGCTGACCGAGCGTCACGTCGCCCCGGCTGCCCTGGTGGTCAACCGGATCCATCCCCACTTCGGCGAGCCCGGCCCCGATCGGGACGGGGAGGGCGACAGGGCCGATCGCTTCAGCGGGCCGTTGGGCGCGCTCGAGGCCAACCTAGCGGACCTGAACGAGGTGGCCCGAAGCGAGGACGGTTCCTACGCCGCCCTGGCGGCCCAGGTGGCCCCGGCCGTGGTGGGGCGCATACCGCTCTTTGGCGCTGATGTGCACGACCTCGATGGCCTCAAGCGCACCGCCGACGTCCTGTTTGCCTGACCGGCCAGCTCGCCGCGTGGGAGTGGCCGCCCCACGGGCGACGGCGCCACCTTCTCGGTCTGTCGCCGCGGGCCTGCGGTCGGATAGTCTCCCGCCGTGCAGACCATTCTGGTCGCCAGCGATGCGCCCACCCTCCGACGAGAGGTAGAAGCAGTCATCAGTGGCCCCGACGTGACGGTGGAAGCCGTGCGGTCAGGGCCCGAAGTGGTGAGCTTCGTGACCAAGGAGGCGCCCGACCTGGTCATCGTCGACATGCAGATGGGCAATATGGGCGGCATGGCCGTCTGCCTCGAGCTCCGCCTCCAGGAGTCCTATGACGCTCTGGAGCACATACCGGTGCTGATGCTGCTGGACCGAAGGCCCGACGTGTTCCTGGCACGGCGCTCCGGCGCCGAGGGATGGTTGGTCAAGCCACTGGACCCGTTGCGCCTGCGGCGTGCCGTCCACGCCATCTTGGATGAGGAAACTTACGCAGACGATTCCTACCTCCCCGTGCCCGTGCTGGTGGGCGCCGGACCCCAGCTCCAGGCGGGCAGCGAACCGACGAGCTGATCCGGGCAATCGTGTCGACACAGAAGGACACGCAGCCGCCACCAGAGGAGCCCCGCCGACACCGCCGTCTCTGGCGCCGTTCCACTGACGGCGACGGGCGACCCGATCAGGCGCACTCGGCCAAGGACTCCGAGGTGTCGGAGCAGGAACGCATCATCATTGAGGCGTTGGCCGACTTGCGGGACATGGACGTCCGCGAGGTCATGACCCCGCGGGTGGACGTGACGTACCTGACCATCCCGGTGGATGCCGACGACATCGCCCGGGCCGTACGGACATCGGGGCACAGTTGCTTCCCGGTGGTCCACGACGATCTCGATGACCTCATCGGCATCCTGTTCGTGAACGACATCTTCCGTACCGGCAAGGACGGACCGCTGGACCGGGATGCCACCGATCCCAGCCCCCTCGAGATCTCCCGGAAGGTACGCCAGCCCTACCTCGTCCCTGAATCGCTGGGTGTACTCGAGGCGTTGGCCGACATGCGCAAGCACCATCGAGCCGTGGCGGTGGTGGTGGACGAGTACGGCGGCGTAGCCGGGATCCTCACCGTCAAGGATCTCCTGGAGCCGCTCGTCGGGGACCTCCACGACGAGTTCGACGAGGACGAGGAACCGATGATCGTCCGCGTGGACGGCACCCGCTGGCTCATCGACGGCCAGACCAACGTCGATGTGGTCCGTGAGCGGATCGGGATGGACCTGCCCGACGGCGAGTACGTCACGTTGGGCGGGCTGCTCTTCGAGCGCTTCGGGCACATTCCCGCCGAGGGCGAACAGGTACGGGTGGGTGACTGGGACCTGCGCGTCGTCGAGATGGACAAGCGCCGGGTGGCTCAGGTCGTGGCCACGTCACTCAGCCCGGCACCGACTGCAGCGCTCCCCGAGGGCGGGACGCCAGAAGAAGGCTCCTAAGCCAAGGGCTAAGGTGGCTGGCCTGCTTCCCTCTGGGGGGGCGGACGGGCTGTGGCGCAGCTTGGTTAGCGCGCTGCGTTCGGGACGCAGAGGTCCCCGGTTCAAATCCGGGCAGCCCGACCA
>Ga0182018_10003665_pt1 | contig 13610 bp, 12 predicted proteins | sample 812P2MmetaG_FD_120490 | JGI IMG/M metagenome (GOLD analysis project Ga0182018, IMG submission 120490) | Permafrost microbial communities from Stordalen Mire, Sweden - 812P2M metaG | ecosystem: Environmental > Terrestrial > Soil > Wetlands > Permafrost | place: Sweden: Stordalen | collected...
ATATGCCCATTGGAATGATAGCTGACTTTGCCGAGTTCGCCGCGGACGCGGACGAAACCATACGCGTCCTCGATGGTGCGCTTGAGCGCCGCCGAGAGCTCGGAAACCGTCAATTCCGGCAGATTGAGACGCGGTTCGTTCATGATCCTGATACTGCCATCGCGATCAGCGCTGTTAGTGCCGAGCATCGCCCCGGGTCAAGACCCCTGGACAAGTGCCTGCATGATCTTGCACCGGCGCTCGCCCATGCTACAGGGGCGATGACAACGCTCTTTAACCCATGAACATCCTGCTCCTTGGCTCCGGCGGACGCGAGCATGCGCTGGCGTGGAAGATTGCGGCAAGCCCGCTCACGGATCGGCTGATCTGTACGCCGGGCAATGCCGGGATCGCACGTGAAGCCGAATGCGTTGCGCTGGATATCGCCGATCATGCCGCTGTGATCGCTTTTTGCCGCCAGAACAACGTCGATTTTGTCGTAGTCGGCCCGGAGGGGCCGCTCTGCGCCGGTGTGGTGGACGATCTGGAAGCCGCCGGCATCAAAGCCTTTGGGCCAAGCCGCACCGCCGCGCGCCTCGAGGGCTCCAAAGGCTTCACCAAGGACTTGTGCCGATCGGCCGGCATACCGACCGCGGCCTATGAGCGTTTCCGCACCGCAGACCAAGCGAAGGCCTATGCCCGCGCCCGCGCCCGCGGCGCACCCATCGTCGTCAAGGCCGACGGCCTTGCCGCCGGTAAAGGCGTGGTCGTCGCCGAGAACCTCCCCGAGGCCGAAGCCGCGATCGACATGATTCTCGGCGGCGGACTAGGTGAGGCCGGCGCTGAACTTGTCATCGAGGAGTTTCTGGAAGGCGAAGAGGCGTCGTTTTTCGCGCTCTGCGACGGCGAGACCGCAATCGCGTTGGCGTCAGCCCAGGATCACAAACGCGCCTTCGACGGCGACAAGGGGCCCAACACCGGCGGCATGGGCGCTTACTCGCCGGCTCCGATTGTCGACGAGGCGATGAGCGCCCGGGTCATGGGCCAAATCGTGCTGCCGACCTTGCGCGCGATGAAGGCGATGGGCGCGCCCTACAAAGGCGTGCTGTTCGCCGGGCTGATGATCACCGCCGAGGGACCGAAGCTCATCGAGTACAACGTTCGCTTCGGCGATCCGGAATGCCAGGTGCTGATGCTGCGCCTGATGTCGGATCTGGTGCCGGCCTTGCTTGCCAGCCGCGACGGTGTACTCAAATCGCTCGATCTGCGCTGGCATCCCGATGCGGCGCTGACCGTGGTGATGGCCGCGCAAGGCTATCCGGGCCCCTACGCCAAAGGATCCGTCATCGAAGGTCTCGACGAGGCTGCCGCGGTCGAAGGGGTGGAAATTTTCCATGCCGGCACCAAACAAGAGGGCGACCACATCCTCGCCAATGGCGGACGCGTGCTCAACATCTCGGCGCTCGGCACGACCGTCCGCGAGGCGCGGACGCGAGCCTACGAAGCCATTTCCCGCATTCGCTGGCCGCAAGGTTTCTGCCGGCGCGACATCGGCTGGCGCGCGGTCGAGCGGGAAAAATAAGGAAGATCAGCGCACTGGCGCCGGGGCCTGATTAGCGATATCCGGGGGACAAGAAATATCGGGGGAAACATGAGCGGCGCAGACCGTCAGAGCACCTTCTCCGGCACCAAGGAAGTCTCCGAGCGCCTGCGCTTCGATGTCAGCCGGCTGGAGATGTATCTTCGCGAGCATGTAAAGGGATTTACCGGGCCGATCACGCTCGGCCAGTTCAAGGGTGGTCAGTCCAACCCGACCTACCTCCTCGAGACGCCCGGGCGGCGCTATGTGCTGCGCCGCAAGCCCCCGGGCAAGCTTCTGCCTTCGGCACACGCGGTCGATCGCGAATATCGGGTGATCGCCGCGCTTCACGCGCAAGGCTTTCCCGTCGCCGAGCCTATCGTCTACTGCTCCGACGAGACCATCACCGGCACCGCGTTCTTCCTCATGTCGCATGTCGAGGGCCGCGTGTTTTGGGAAGCGCAGATGCCCTCATCGAATCCGGCCGAGCGCGCGCAGGTCTACGATGCCATGAATGCGACGCTGGCGCGGCTGCATAGCTTCGATCCAGCCGAGATCGGGCTCTCCGATTACGGCCGTGGCGAAAACTACGTGGCGCGGCAGATCGAGCGCTGGTCGAAGCAATACCGCGCCTCGGAGACGGAAAAGATCGACGATATGGAGCGGCTGATGGCTTGGCTGCCGGCACATCTGCCGCCGCCGCAGCCGCCCCGGCTGGTGCACGGCGACTATCGCCTCGACAACATCATCCTCGCGGCCGACACCCCGACGATCTCGGCCGTGCTCGATTGGGAGCTTTCGACGCTCGGCGACCCGCTCGCCGATTTTTCCTACCACCTGATGCAGTGGCACATGCCGCCGTCGGAAGCCGGCACCGGTTCGCTTATTGGTTTCGATTTGGCCGCGCTCGGCATCCCCTCGCTGGAAAATTATGTCGAAGCTTACGTGAAACGCACCGGTCTCGATCCCCGCCCTTATTTGTCGGTGTATTCCGCCTACAATTTCTTTCGCATCGCGGCGATCCTGCAAGGCATCGTCGGCCGCGTGCGCGACGGCACCGCGAGCAGCGCCGTCGCGGCCGCCAAGGCGAGCCTCGTGCAACCGCTCGCCGCCAAAGCGTGGGAATTCGCGCGCCAGGCGGGGGCGGCTTGAGGCGGCGCGGCGCATGAAGACGTTCGCGCTCGCGCTCGGTGGCGGCGGAGCGCGCGGGCTGGCGCACATCGCGATCATCGAAGCGCTCGACGAGATGGGGGTGAAACCGGTCGCGATCGCCGGCACTTCGATTGGCGCCCTCGTCGGCGCCGCCTATGCGGCGGGGATGCGCGGCAAGGATATCCGCCGCTACGTTATCGGCTTTGCGCACGACCGCGGCGAAACCACGCGACGCCTGATGGCGGCACGCGTGGGGACGCTCGCGGATCTGTTCGCCGGCGCGTTCGGCCGCGCGACGCAGATCGATGCCGAGAAATTCTGTGCGCAGTTCCTGCCCGACGCCATCCCCGCGGATTTCTCCGAGCTCGCGATTCCCCTCACGGTGATGGCGGCGGATCTCCATCGCCGGCAGGAGGCGCCGCTCGTATCAGGACCGCTCCAAGCGGCGCTCGCCGCCTCGATCGCCATTCCCGGACTCTTGCAGCCGGTTATCATTGACGCGCGCGTTCTTATCGATGGCGGCGCCAGCAATCCGCTCCCTTTCGACCGGCTGCACGGACTCGCCGATTACATCGTTGCGGTCGACGTGTTGAGCGTTCCGCCCACGGACCGCGGCGATATCCCGGGCGCCTGGGAATGCGTCTACACGACGCTCAACATCATGGGCGGCGCCATCCTCGCAGCGAAACTTGCTGTCGGCGCGCCGGACATCGTGATCCGCCCCCACGTCGGCATCTTCCGCACGCTCGACTTCTATCAGGCAACCGCCATTCTGCGCTCCGCCGATGCGGTGAAACCCGAAGTGAAGGAACGGCTCGGCGCGTTGCTCGCGGCGTAGGCCTAGCGCCGTTCCTGGAAGAAGCCCTTGAGCAGCGCCGACGCCTCTGCCTCGGCCATACCGCCATAAACCTCCGGCCGATGATGGCACGAGGGCGACGCGAAGAATTTCACACCATTGTCCACCGCACCGCCTTTGGGGTCCGGAGCGCCGTAATAAAGGCGGCGGATGCGCGCGAACGCGATTGCCCCCGCGCACATCGCGCAGGGCTCCAGCGTCACATAGAGGTCGCAATCGGCAAGCCGCTCGGAACCGAGCGCGGCGGCGGCCGTCCGGATGGCGACGATCTCGGCGTGGCCCGTCGGATCGTGTTCGGCAAGCGTGCGGTTGCCGGCGCTGGCGATCACCGTGCCGTCGCGTACCACAACGCAGCCGATCGGGACTTCGCCCCGTTCACCGGCAGAGCGCGCTTCCTCCAGCGCCATATCCATGAACGACGTCATCGGCACTCGTCACGGCCGGGCTCGTCCCGACCACCCACGTTTTCGTTCATTGAGGTGTATAAGGACGCGGGTGTCCGGCAACAAGTTTACGGCTCGGCCGGCCGACAGGCCGGACCCGGTTGGCCGGGCACGACGAGGCGTAACGCTTATGGCGAACAACAACGAGCACAGCGCGCATGGCGGCGAGCGGATCGCCAAGGTGATCGCGCGCGCCGGCCTGACCTCACGCCGTGAGGCGGAGGCGTGGATCGCGGCCGGGCGAGTTGCCGTCAACGGCGCCGTGATCGGCTCGCCTGCGCTCAACGTCACCGCCCGCGACCGGGTGAGCGTTGATGGTGAACCGCTGCCGGCACGCGAGCGCACGCGGCTCTTCCTCTATCACAAGCCGCGCGGCCTCATGACCTCGCACGCCGACCCGCGGGGCCGGCCGACCATCTTCCAGCATTTGCCCAAAGGCCTTCCCCGTCTCATCAGCGTCGGCAGGCTCGATTTCAACACCGAAGGTCTCATCCTGCTCACCAATGACGGCGCGCTCGCTCGCATCCTCGAATTGCCCGCCACGGGCTGGCTGCGGCGTTATCGCGTGCGCGCGCACGGCTCGGTCACGCAAGAAAAGCTCGACGAACTGCGCGCCGGCGTCACGATCGATGGCGTCCACTACCGGGAGATCGAAGCGGCGATCGACCGCGTGCAGGGATCGAACCTCTGGCTCACCTTCGCCATCCGCGAGGGCAAGAACCGCGAAGTGCGTAACGTCCTCGGTCATCTCGGTCTCACGGTGACGCGACTCATCCGCGTGTCGTTTGGTCCGTTCCAGTTGAGCGAACTCGCCGAAGGTGCCGTCGAAGAGGTGCCCACGCGCGTCTTGCGCGAGCAACTCGGCGAGCGCCTGGCCACGGTGTCGGGGGCGGACTTTTCGGCACCTATCACCCCGCCTCCGCCGTCCGAGGAGAGAGACGCGACGCGCGGGAATATTCCACAAAGACCGACACGCCCCGCATCGGCCGACGACAAATTGGCACGTGATAAATCGCCGGATCAAAAATCGAGCGGGCATAAGCCGATCGATCGTAAGTCGACTAGTCATTCCTGGCGCGCGCATGAGGGCGAACGCCCGGCCAAAAAACTGCGGCGCAAATTCCGTGGCTCGCGCCGCGACGACGAAAAACCGGATGAACGGTCGTCGGCAAAGCCGCGCACCGGCCTGCTCAAGGACCGCAAGGGCCGCCGCGTATTGATCGAGCGCTTTGGTCAGAACAAGCCGCCGGAACAGCCGAAGAGAGACGCGCCTAAGCGCGGCCGGTATGGCCACCGTGGTGCGCCTGATCGCTCATCCGGCGCACGTCCGCGGCATCCGCGAGGGCGCTGATGCGTGTCGTCGGCGGACGCCTGCGCGGCCGCACGCTCGCCGCGCCGAAATCGAAAGCCATCCGGCCGACCGCGGATCGTCTGCGTGAATGCTTGTTCAACATTCTCGCGCATGCCTTCGGCGATCCGGTGACCGGAGCGCGCGTGGTCGATCTTTTTGCCGGCACCGGCGCGCTCGGCATCGAAGCGCTCTCGCGCGGCGCCGCGTTCGCTCTGTTCATCGACGAGGGCGCGGAGGCACGCGCGCTTTTGCGCGAGAACGTCGCCACACTCGGTCTTGGCGGCACCTCGCGCATCTTTCGCCGCGACGCGACCAAGCTTGGTCCGGCCCATCCGGTCGCCCCGTTCTCGCTCGGTTTCCTCGATCCGCCTTACGGTCAGGCCCTCGCGGCCGGCGCACTTACCTCGGCGCGCGCGGGTGAATGGTTCGCGCCCAACGCGCTGATCGTTGTCGAGGAGGCCGCGAAGACGCGATTCGCGGCGCCTGAGGGATTTAACGAAATCGACCGCCGCCGCTACGACGAAACCGAGTTTGTTTTCCTGCGGCCGACCTAGCGCCGTCCAAACAGCCGCTCGATGTCGGTGAGCTTTAGTTCCACATAGGTCGGACGACCGTGGTTGCACTGGCCGGAATTGGGCGTGACTTCCATCTCGCGAAGGAGCGCGTTCATCTCCTGGGGCTTGAGCCTCCGGCCTGCACGCACGGAGCCATGACAGGCCATGGTCGCGGCGACGTGCATAAGACGGCGTTCGAGCGGCAACGCCTCGTCCCATTCGCTGATGTGCTCGGCGAGGTCGCGCACCAGACCCGCACCATCGATCTCGCCAAGGAGCGCCGGCGTCTCGCGCAAAGCCACCGCGCCAGGGCCAAAGGATTCGAGCACCACGCCGTATCGCGCAAGCTCTTCCGCATGAGCGACTAGACGTTCCACATCTGCCTCGTCGAGCTCGACGATGTCCGGGATGAGCAGAATCTGACGGGCGACGCCGCTTTTGTCGATCGCAGCCTTGAGCTTCTCATAGACGATGCGTTCGTGGGCGGCGTGCTGATCGACAATGACGAGGCCGTCGCGCGTCTGCGCCACGATGTAGGTCTCGTGTACTTGCGCGCGCGCCGCTCCAAGCGGATGGTCGAATGCATCGGCTGTAGGCGCGGCGAAACCTTCGGCAGCGATGTCCGCATCGAAAGAAGTATCGAGACCGACCGCCGGGGCGCCGACGTCAAATGCAGCTTGTGCCGCCTCGGCAAATCCGCCGCCGCGCATGAATGCCGGCACCCGGCGCGGATCGCCTGACCGCGCCGGCGAACCGCGCCAGTCCCAACCCCGCGGCGTCGCTGGGCGAAATGCCGCGATCGTCGCATTCCCTCCGGTCGTCGCCGCGCGGGTACCTTCGCGGGCGAGCGCATGCTTGAGCGCGTGTACGATCAGCGCGCGCACAAGACCGGCATTGCGAAACCGCACTTCGGTCTTCGCCGGATGCACGTTGACATCCACCTCGCGCGCATCGAGCGTCACGAACAGGGCGACCAGCGGGTGGCGGTCGCGCGGCAGATAGTCGGCGTAAGCGGCGCGCACCGCCCCGATGAGGAGCTTGTCGCGCACCGGGCGGTCGTTGACGAAGAGATATTGCCCGAGCGCATTCGCGCGCGTGAGCGTCGGCAGCGCGGCAAAGCCCTCGACCGTGACGCCCTCGCGTTCGGCCGCGATCGCAACCGCGTTGGCGCGGAAATCGGCGCCGAGCACATCGCCGAGGCGCGTGAGGCGTCCGGTGGCGCCAGGGAGCGTCGCCGCAAAGGTAACCGGCGCCCGCTCCTCGCCGGCGAGCGTGAAGGCGACGTCGGGCCGGCTCATGGCAAGCCGTCGCACCACTTCGCGCACGGCCTCCGCCTCGGTGCGATCCAATTTGAGGAATTTCAATCGCGCCGGGGTCGCATAGAAAAGATCGCGCACCTCGACGCGCGTGCCCTCCCCGAGCGCGGCGGGCTTGAGCTCCGCCTTGACGCCGGCATCCACCTCGATCGACCAGGCATGCGGCTCGCGCTGGTGACGCGTCGCGATCGCAAGCCTCGCGACAGACCCGATCGAGGGCAAAGCCTCGCCGCGAAAACCGAGCGTGCTGATGGCGACGAGGTCTTCGTCGGCAAGCTTTGACGTGGCGTGGCGGTCCACTGCGAGCGCGAGGTCCGCGCGCGTCATGCCCTCGCCGTCGTCAGCGACGCGAATGAGCCGCCTACCACCGCCGTCGGTGAGCACGTCGATGCGGCTTGCGCCCGCATCGAGCGCGTTCTCGACCAGCTCCTTCACGACGCTCGCCGGGCGCTCGACCACCTCACCCGCGGCGATGCGGTTGACGATGGCTTCGGAGAGCTGGCGGACGGGCATGCGCGACTCGCTAGCGCGAAACGTAGCCCGGATCGAGCGCGAGCGAAATCCGGCAGCGGCCCGCAAACCCGACGAACGTTGCCGGGTTTCGCTTTGCTCAACCCGAGCTACGTGACTACGTGACCGACGCAGCCGGATTACTTGATCCAGCCACGATGCACGTCGAACAGGCGCGCCGCTTCCGAAACGTGGGGCAGTTCGAGAACCGCCGGTTCGCCGAGCGCGGCCTTGGTGTCCTCATAGCCCGCTTGCCAATGCTCTTCCATCGTGAGACGGGAGAACTCGAACGTCTTGCCGGCGGTTTCGTGCTTCCTCGACTGGTACTTCAATTGCACGATGGTCGCGACTTTCACACGCGCTTCTTCGGCAAGGAATTGGACCTCGGGATCATTCTGGCAGCGGTCGGGGAGCTGATCCAGAAACCTGGACAATGCGTGGCGGAATTTTTGCGTCTTCTTGTATTGCTCGAGCGTGATGTTCAGGCGGCTGGCGCTGTGGATTTCCATGGCGCGGAGATTGGCGGACGGAATGTCGAGCGGGACGTCGCCGGTCGCATCCCAGAGATCGACCTGGAAAACAAGCACGCTGCTGCGCTGCGCCTTGTCGACGACGAATTGCATCGGCGAGTTTGAAACGACACCGCCGTCCCAGTAATATTCGCCGCCGATCTCGGTCGGCGGAAATGCCGGCGGCAGCGATGCGCTGGCGATGATATGCGCAGCCGTGATGCTTCGCTCGTTGTTCTCAAAATAAACCGGGGCTCCGGTCCGGACATTGGTCGCGCCGACGCTCAGCCGCATCGATTTGGCATTGATCAAATCGAAGTCGACCAGGCGTGCGAGAGTCTTCGTCAGCGGAGCCGGATCGTAATAGCTGACCACATCGGGCGTTTCGGCCGGCGAATTCACCGGCGGAAACGGTCGCGGCGTAAAGAAGCCCGGAGCGCCCTGCACCATCGTGGTAAAGGCGCTGATCTTGTTGTTCCAGTGACGGGCATGCCCGTTGCCGTTCCACGGCAGCTCCGAAAACCACGGAACATTCGGAAATCTGATCGGCGGCTTGGTGACGGCTTCCCAGAAGTCACGCAATCTTTCGACCCGCCGCGCCGGCGGATTGCCGGCGATCAGCGCGCCATTGATGGCGCCGATCGACGTGCCGCAAAGCCAGTTCACCTCGATATTCGCTTCGTGAATCGCCTGGAAAACGCCGGCTTGATACGCTCCTAAAGCGCCACCGCCCTGAAGCACCAGCGCCACACCCTCGAACGGCAGGATTCGGGTCGCGCCTTTTGCCATGGTTTCCGGTGATGGTGCCTGATTCATGAACTTCTCCTGTACCTGTCAGCACATTTCGCCCGGATCCGCATTTGTCGCTCGCTTACAGCGCGCTGACATACGCAGAACCGCTGACCTTTCGTCTTGCGCGATGAGGTCTACACCCGTGGACATTTCCCCAAGGGGCAGTTAGGTGCCCGATGGCGGAATCGCAAGCGCGGCCAAAAATACGAATTGTTGATTTGCGCGCGACAAAATTGATCGATGCGTCGCGAATCATTCGCAAAGTCCAACACTCGCGCATCGCACGTGAGTCACGGCGGCGCATTTGCCGCGTTTCAGTGCAGGCCTAAAATTTGATCAATCGGCGGTATGTTTAACGTGGCGCAGGCGCTTGAGGCCGGCGCGGTGTTTTTTGGCCTCGACACGCCGCACCCGCGACGCCTTGCTCGGTTTGGTCGGACGCCTGATCCGCGGCTCGATCGCGGCGCGGCGGATGAGATCAATCAGGCGGTCGAGCGCGTCCGCGCGGTTGCGCCCCTGGGTGCGGTGACTTTGCGCGGCGATGACCAATACGCCGTTGCGGGTGAGCCGGCTGCCGGCCAGCTGTTCGAGCCGCTCCCGCACCCCCGCCGGCAGCGATGGCGATCCCCGGACGTCGAAGCGAAGCTGAACCGCGGTCGCGAGTTTGTTGACGTTCTGTCCGCCCGGCCCCGAAGCGCGCACAAAGCTTTCTTCGATCTCGCGCTCGTCAATGCTGATATGGCCGGTGATGCGGATCATGGCGGCAAAATAACCCGGGTTGAGCGCTGGCAAAACCCGGGAACGGAACATGAGCCCGCCGGCCCCCAGGATTTCGCTGAACCTGTCATCTGGCCGGGCAAAAGGCCGGACCCGTTGGCTCAATCCGGGCTACTAACTCAGTCGGGGTTGGTCGACGCAAGTCCTTCAGGCCGGCCAACCACGGTCACGAGCATTCCACCGTCGAGCAGTCGCTTGGACACGCGCCGCGCGTCGTCGAGCGTCACGGCGTTGATCATCTGCGGCCGCCGGGCGAAGTAGTCGATGCCCAGACCGTCGCGCTGCAACTGTACGAGCAGCGCCGCGATCTTGCTCGAGGTATCGAGATTGAGCGCGAACGAGCCGTTGAGGTAAGCCTTGGCCTTGGCAAGTTCGTCCGCCGTCGGTCCGTTTTCGGCCAAGCGATGGATTTCCTTGTCGATCAGTTCAAGCGTTTCGCCGGCGCGGTCCGCGCGCGTGGCGGTGCCGCCGAGGAACAACGCGGTGTGGTTGAGCCACACCAGGCTGTCGGAGACCGAGTAGGCAAGGCCGCGCTTTTCGCGCACCTCCTGAAACAGCCGTGAGGAAAACGCGCCGCCGCCGAGAATGTGGTTGACGATATAGGCGGCCATGAAATCCGGGTCTTTGCGCGCAATGCCGGAGCCGCCGAACGCCACCACCGCCTGCGGCACGTCGAGCTTGATGACAATGCGGCGTCCGAGCCCTTGCGGTGCAACGGTTGCGACCGGCTTAAGCTCGGGTTGTGCGGGCAGCGCACCGAATACCCGGTCGAGCATCGATTTCACAGTTTCGGCGTCAATGTCGCCGACTACGGCGACTTTCAGATTGGCGCGCGCCAGCACCCGCCGCGTGTAGTCTTTAAGATCGTCGACGCTGATGGTCGGCACCGATTCCAGCGTGCCGTCCACCGGGCGGCCATAGGGATGATCGGCAAACGCGGTCTGCCACCAGCGAAGGTTGGCGATATCCGTCGGGCTGGTCGCGGCATGCCGCAGCATCGAGAGGATCTGCGCGCGAATGATTTCCACGTCGGTCTGGTCAAAGCGCGGTGCAGTGACGGCAAGCCGCAAATCCTCGAACGCCTCGTCGCGATTTTCCGTCAGCGTGCGCAGCGTGCCGTGGAGCGTGTCCCGTTCTGCCTGAAAGCCCAGCTCGATAGCCTTGCGCTCGAGGCGCGCATGAAACGTCTTTGAGTCGAGATCGCCGGCGCCTTCGTCGAGTAGGGAAGCCACCAGGTTCGCGGTACCGGCCTTACCCGCCGGGTCCTGCACGGCGCCGCCGACGAAAGCAAACTCGACGGCGATCATCGGAATCGCTGGCTCGCGCACAAGCCAGGCTTCGATGCCGCCGGGGCTGACCACGCGCTCGATGGTCGTGGCGAGCGCCGGCGCCGCGAACAGAGGAAGCGCCAGGATCGCGGCGGCAACGCCGCCCTGGATGCGACGGGAAAGGGCCGGCACCATCGTGTTCACGAATGCTTCTCCTCAGACTTGAGGCTATTCACGAGATAGCCGGTTACCGAAGCTCGCCGGTTGAACCACCTGCGAGCGGCCTCACGGACCGCGTCGGCGCTGACGGCGCGAATGCCTTCGGGCCAATCGCGCACCATGTCGACGGTCTCGCCGGTCGCCAGCGCGGAGCCATACCAGCGCGCCAGCGTCGCTTGATTGTCCTGCGCATAAACGACATCGGCAATCAGCCGGTTCTTGGCGAGATCGAGTTCGTCGGCGGTGATGCCGTGCTCGCTGACGTCGGCCAGGACCGCATCGATCGCCGCTTCGACATCGTGCAGCGTCTTTCCCGGCTTCGGCGAGCCGTAGACCCCGAGCTTGCCGTAGTCGAGAGCCGTGCCCGAATAGTAAGCGCCCGCGCTAAGCGCCACGCCCTGATCGACGACGAGCGTCCGATAGAGACGGCTGTTGGCCCCGGTGCCGAGCACATGGGCCAGCACTTCAAGCGCCTCGCTCTCGCCGGGCTTGGCCGTCGTTCGCGAGGGCGCGAGATAATAACGGTTGACGCTCGGCTGCTCGACTTTGGAGTCGGCAAGCGTCACCGTGCGCGGCGCCTCCTGCGGCGGCTCCTTCGGCCGCTGCCGCGGCGAGATTTCGGCGCGCGGGACAATCTTGCCGTACGTTTCCTCGGCGTCGGCTCTGATCTCCTCCGGGGTCACGTCGCCCGCGATGACCACGATGGCGTTGTTCGGCGTGTAGAAGCGCCGGTAGAACGCCAACGCCTCGTCGCGATCGAGGCTTTCGATCTCCGGCCGCCAGCCGATCGTCGGCCGGCCGTACGGGTGGTTGAGATAGAGGGCCGCATCCATTTGCTCGGACAACCGGCTGCTCGGATTGTTGGCGACCCGCATGTTCTGCTCTTCCAGCACGACGTTGAGCTCGGGACGCACGACTTCGTTCGTGAGGACGAGACCGGTGATGCGGTCAGCCTCGAACGCCATCATTTCTTTCAGATGCTCGCGCGGCACGCGTTGGAAAAAGCCGGTGTAATCGCTCGCGGTAAAGGCGTTCTCCTGCCCGCCGATCGCGGCGACTTGCTGCGAGAAGGCGTCGCCGGGATTCTGCGCTGTACCTTTGAACATCAGATGTTCGAGGAAGTGTGCAAGACCGGATTTGCCGGGGGTCTCGTCTGCGGCGCCGACCTTGTACCAGATCATGTGGGTGACGACCGGGGCGCGATGGTCCGGCACCACGACGACTTCAAGACCATTGCCCAGCGTGAAGTGCGTGACATCGGGGCTAGCCCAGGCGCCCGCCGCTGGCAACGAGGCGGCGACCAAAGCAAGGAAGAGCGGCAGAATTTTCGGCACGGATGCAATCTCCAGAAGCTTCAGCGGAAACGTTCCTAAGCGCGGTCTTTGCAGGTCACGGAACACTGCGGAGCGCGTAACAGCCGCTGCAATCCCAAGACCCGTCGTGTTGCTTCGTCGCTGCGGGCTTCGCAATGACGGCGCCTTCTGCGTCCCCGGCAAGCCGCCCCGCGGTAGTTTAATGACTGGGCTGCTGAGTCCCAGTAATCGGGGTTGCCATCAGATCCTGCGCGGTCGGCTTGTATGGCTTCTTGTCCGGGCTGATGCCATAGGGCTGAGCCGGCGACGGAACGCGATACCCCGCCGGCGGGTCGGTCAGGTTCTCGCGCGTCGGTTCGCCTGCAAAGGTGGCGTATTCTTCTTTGTTGAACCAACCGGCGGGATTGTACCAGGGCTTCTTTTCGACAGGCGGATTCGGAGTCTGGACGGCGGTCTCGGGAAGAACCGCCGGTTTACCTTTGGCGTGCTTTGCCGGCTTGACCGGGTCGTTCGGCCAATCCGGGGCCGGCGCTGCCGCCCCCGCCGCTGGCGGAGGCAGGTCGCGGCTCGGCGGCACAACGAGCGGCGAGCGCTCAATGTAACTGATGTCCGAATTGGCGTCGGGCGGACCTTTCAGGCCGAGCTTGTGCATGAACTTGTTCCAAGCGGATTCATTGGTGTCGTCGTCGGCGGCCCGCGCCATGCGGGTGTCGAGGCCGACGACGAGGCCTACCAAAGCGATGCCCAAAATGGCACGCAGAAGCGTCGCGCGCGCCCCCGCTTTGTGGCCCGCCTTGGGGCCGAGACTTCGATCTTGCGGCATACCCTCACCCGAGGTGCCGGTACGGCACATCCCAGAAACCAAGTCTTTTATCCGGGATCAGGGCGCTTTTGCGGCGCTCCCACCAGGAGCGAATCGTACAGGAGGCCCACGACACCAGCAACGATGGCCAGATCGGCCAGGTTAAAGACGTACCAGCTGAAGCTCCAGG
>Ga0182018_10003666_pt1 | contig 13609 bp, 13 predicted proteins | sample 812P2MmetaG_FD_120490 | JGI IMG/M metagenome (GOLD analysis project Ga0182018, IMG submission 120490) | Permafrost microbial communities from Stordalen Mire, Sweden - 812P2M metaG | ecosystem: Environmental > Terrestrial > Soil > Wetlands > Permafrost | place: Sweden: Stordalen | collected...
AACGAGTATAGGGCTGTGCGCCGCGTCGCTCAATCGAAGCACTGCGCTCGGCGCGGAGGGCTGCTCCACAGTGCGAGCCGCGCGCCCCATCAGCGGCCTCCGCCGGGCGGCGCTTGAGGCGAAATACCGGCAGCCGCGCGCGACGAAGTGGCCGCCGCGGCGCGGCCGAATTCGATTGTGACACGCGTTCCGCGGCGCACGCTCGATCCGGCCGGCGGCGATTGCGATAGAGCGACGCCTCCTCCGGCGAGTATCGGCACCAATCCCAAATGTTCGCACTGCTCGGTAACGTTGCGAACATTCTCGCCGACGAGATTTGGCACTTGCACACCAGCGCCTTCGTCGAGCTCCACCGTTTGCGGCGCGGCAACTTTCGCGGCGGGTGGAGTTGCTACGCTTTGCGGCGCGGCGGACGCGGGAGCGCTCGCCGCCGATGCACGCGCCGCATCGGGCGCAGGCACACTCGCCGCGGCGCTGGCATTCGCGTCACTATTCGGCACAGCCGGCGCCTCGAGAATGTTGTCAGTGTCGCTGTCGAAACTGAAATCGGCAGAGTCGGCCATCATGCCGAGTTCCGCGCGACGATTTTGTTCGCGCGCGACTTGCGTTTTCGAATCCATCGGCACATCGTGCGGCACATTGAGATATTCGAGTACTTGCTGTGCAACACGGTGAAACACGGGTGCGGCCACCTGCCCGCCTTCGTGCAGGCCGACCGGCGAATCGAGCGTAACAAGCACGGTGATGGCCGGCGTATTGAGCGGCGCAAATCCCACGAACGACGCGTTGTACTGCGTCTTCGAGTAGCGGCCGGTCGCGGGATCGATTTTTTGCGCCGTACCGGTTTTGCCGCCGGCTGTGTAGCCATCTAGATGCGCGAACTCGCCCGTGCCGTGTAGCACGACGCCTTCGAGCATGCCGCGCATCGTGGCCGCTGTCGTCGCCTGCATCACGCGGCGCGGCGCTGGCTGCGACTCGGGAACGATGGGCTGAGTGCCGGTGCGCAAATCGGCCACGACATGCGGGCGAATAATCATGCCGCCGTTCGCAATGGCCGACATTACGGTAAGAATCTGAATCGGCGTCACGCCGACTTCCTGCCCCATCGAAATTGAGCCGACCGAAATCGGCGTCCAGTTTTCGAGCCGCCGCATTAAGCCCTTGCTCTCGCCCGGCAAATCCACGCCCGTCGGCTGCCCGAATCCGTACGACTGCATATATTGATAAAGCTTCGGCGCGCCGAGGCGCAGACCGATTTTGATCGTGCCGACGTCACTTGAATTCGCAAGAATGTCCGCGACACTCAGATCGCCGAACGGGTGCCAATCGTGAATCTTATGTCCGGCGATATCAATCGAGCCTTCCTGGCAATCGACGACGTCGGTTGGCTTCACGAGCCCCTGATCGATCGCGGCCGAAAGCGTCACAATCTTAAAAATCGAGCCCGGTTCGTATGCCGAGCTAATCGCGCGATCGATGCGCGATTCCGGCGGACTCGTGCCCGCTGCGTTCGGGTTGAACGTCGGCCCGTTCGCAACAGCGAGCAGTTCGCCCGTATTCGGATTCTCGACGACCACCGACCCGGCGATCGCGCGCGTTTCGCGAATTGCGGTGTTCAGCTCGCGCTCAGCGATGTATTGAATGTTTTGGTCGAGCGTTAGCACAACGTTGCCGACCGCCGCGGGCGCCTGATCGCTGCTATCCATCGCGTGGCGATGCGCGTCGGCCAGGACGAGCATGCGGCTGCCCTGACTCGTAATGCGATTGTCGAGCGCGTACTCGATTCCGCCCAAACCCTTCTGATCGACATCCACGTAACCCAAAACGCTCGCGGCCAACTCGCGCTTGGGATAAAAGCGCTGATCTTCTTTCTCGAAGTAGATGCCTTTCAGGTTCAACGCTTCGATGCGCGTAACAGTGTCCGGCGAAAGTTTGCGCGCCAATCGCGCGTAGGTGCGCGAAGACGCTAGACGCGAGGCGATTTCATCCTGCGACAAATCGAGCGGACCGGATAATAGTTCCGCGACCATCGAGGGATCGGGAATCTCGGAAGGAACGGCGAAGCAAGTGTCGGCCGGAACGCTCATGGCCAGCGGGCGCAGATTGCGATCCAGAATATCGCCGCGGCTCGGGCTGACTTCGATGATCAGGCGTTGTTGGTGTTGCGCGCGGGAAAGATAATCGCTGTAGCGGAACAGTTGCAGGTAGCCAAGACGCCCAAGGGCCGCTCCCATCCAGAGCGCCGCCAGGACGGTGATCAGCAAAATCCGTCCGCGGGGTTGTCGGAAGTCCATTTAAACAGTGCGCTCCGCGCAGACCGGCTCAGCAGTGCGCGCCGCGAAGACCGGTTAAGTGCCGCGCTCAGCGCGGGCCGATTCCTAAGCCAGAAACTCCGGCTATTGCGCGGCCGCGGTGCTAACTAACCGGGCTTGGGCCATGACCGGCGTTGCATCAGCCGGTTCCAGATCAGGCGCGAACTGCGATGAAGCCGGCGCCGTCAAGCCGAGTTGATTGCGAGCGATTTGGTCAATGCGGCCGGGATCGCGCAGGCTGGCGACTTCCAGTTTCAATTCCTGATTCAGCTCGATCGCTTGCGAGCGATCCGCTTTCAGCGATTCGAGATTCGAGCGCATTTGAATGCATTCAAAGTGCTGCCAGGCGTAGAGCAGAGCCACGAGAGCCAGCAGGCCGCCCATGGCTACGAGGCGCACGCATTCGCGCAGCCGGTCGGGCGCCTTCGGGCGAACCAGGCGCGAATTGTCGATTCGCTTCACGGTGTAATATTCGGTCATGACGCTTGCTCCAGTTCGATTTTTTCCGGGGCGTTTTGCTCCCCGCCCATTTTTTCGGACGCGATTTTTTCTACCACGCGCATTTTCGCGCTGCGCGCCCGCGGGTTGGCTTGCACTTCCGCGTACGCCGCCACGATCGGTTTCTTCGTGAGCATGCGAAACGCCGCTTCGCGCGCCAGGTCCTGAAAACGATGCTTCACTTGCCGGTCCTCCAGCGAGTGATACGCTAGCACCACCCAGCGTCCTCCAATAGAAAGCGTGGCAGGGGTCCGAGTTAGAAACTGCTCGAGTTCCTCCATCTCCCGATTCACCGCTATCCGCAGCGCCAGAAACGTTTTTGTCGCGGGATGCAGTTTCTGCCTTCCCCCTTGCTTTCGGGCCCCTGCCACAACCGTTGCCAGGTGCGCGGTGTCCCGAATGGGACGCGCGCGGACAATCGCCCTGGCGATTCGTCGTGAATCCCGCTCTTCGCCATATTGGAAGAGCAGGTTGGCCAGCTCGCGTTCGTGCGAGCGGTTCACAATTTCGTGTGCGGTCAACGCTTCGACACTTGCGTCCATGCGCATGTCGAGCGGTCCGCTGGCGCGGAAGGAGAATCCGCGATCGGCTTCGTCCAGTTGCATGCTGCTGACGCCCAGATCCGCCAGCACACCGTCCGCCGGCGGCAATCCCAGGTTCTCGGCCACTTCCCCGATCCTTGAGAATTCTGCATGCACCAGCGTCACCTGCCCTTCGTAGGCTTTCAGGCGCTCACGTGCAATTTCGAGCGCTTGAGCGTCCCGGTCCAAGCCAATCAAACGACCCCGGCCGCCCATTTGCCGCAAAATCTGAAGCGCGTGCCCACCCAGACCCAACGTCGCGTCTACATACGTTCCGCCGGGCCGAATTGCCAGCCAGTGAACGGCCTCTTCGGCCAGCACCGGCGTGTGCAGCGCATCCAAAATTAAATTCCGAGCTGATCCAGCGTCTTCTCGTCGTCGTCCGTGATCGGGTTCTTGCTCAAGCTTTCAAGGAACCGCGCGTGATTCCAAACGTCGAGGTAGGTCAAGTTGCCCAACACGTCCACCTCGCCCTTCATTTGCGCGGTCTCTCGCAGCACGCCCGGAATCAGCACTCGTCCCTGCCGGTCCATTTCCACGACCTGGCCGAAATAATTGGCGCGGGTCAGGAATCTGATCTTGGTCCGGTTGTGCGTGGAAAGTCCGGCGAGCTTCGCCTCAATCTCGTTCCAGACTTTCATCGGATATACGCGCACGTAGTCCCCGTTTTCACTGGTGACGAAATACCGTTCGCCGTGCTCCTTCAGGGTTTCGAGAAAAGCGGACGGAATCTTGAGCCTGCCCTTTTCGTCCACTTTTGCCGGATAGTTTCCCCGAAGCATGGAACCCCACAGATTGACTGAGAATTGTGTTCAAGCCCGCCACTTTGTTTCACTAGCTCCCACTTGCACCCACTTTTGCCCCCGATTGTAATTGGAAGTGAAAAGTTGTCAAGAGGAATCAGCGGATTTTTACAACATTGTGGAAAACTTTTTATGCGAAGAGGTACTGGGCGAGAACACCACCACCGCTGGTGGCCACTCGCGGTCGGCGGTCAAGCAGTAGAGATGCGATTGCAGAGGCGAAAAATTTATCGTGCCGATGTGAAACTGCCGAGTGGGGAAAATTCCGCCGGGACATCATTGCGGAGGACCTTCGATCGTGCCGCCGACGCGCAGGTGCGCCAAATCGCGAAGCATGTGCTGCTCATCAGGGCTCAATCCCTGATTAAATGCGGGATCGTTCAGGCGCGCTTCGCGATCTGGATCGCTGAGATTTCTGAGCGCGCGAAGATGCTGCAAAATGACGGCCTTTCGCTGCTGCGGCAGCAGCTGCCAGCGCGGCAAAAGTTGCTGGCGCACGTATTGCTGCTGTTCGGGAGACATCTGCTCCCACACTTGTTGACGCTCGCGGATTTCCTGCTGCTGATCGGGCGTCAAATTGTTCCACACTTGCAGGCGTTGGCGAATTTGCGCTTGCTGCTGCGGCGGCAGCGAATTGAAGCGCTCATTGTTGCGCATGAAGCGTTCTTGCTGTTGCGGCGGCATGTCCTGCAGCCGCTCGACCCATTTCGGCGGGAGGCCCATCATGCGGCGTTCGCCGCCGTTTGGTTGACCCTGAGGCTTGTTCTGCGCGCGCGCGGCCTTAATCTGGGGATCTTCGCGGCGTTCCTGGCGCACTGCGGCAGCTTCGGCGGGGCGCGATTGCGCATTCGCTCGCGCCGCGAACGAAAGTCCGCCTACAAGCACGAGCGCCAAGAGCACCGGGATGGGGCGATGCCGATTCATAAAGCGATGAATTCCTTTCGCTCCCTCTAATCTTTACATGCGGCCCGCTGCGGCGTCCTAACACTCCTGCCTTTGTAGAGGCGGAGCCTACCTGCCGGCAGGCAGGCTCGTCTCCGCCCACCTTCGCGACATCACATATGCGACGCAGGCTGCGCCGCCGGCGTGGCCGGCAGATCGCTTAGCGCATCGAAATTCGTTAGCACATCGTAATTCTCAAGCTCAGGCAAATCGTTAATCATGCGGAAATCGGCCTCGCTCGAAGCTTGTGCCGGCAACATTGTCGCCGTCGTCGCTGCCGAAGGCGATGGCTCAACTTGCGTAGGCCTTGACGCGAACCACACGGAGAGTACGAGCAAGCAAGAAACCGCGAATGCCAGACGCGGCGAAGGCACAATCCATCTCCACGGACTGCGCGCCGGCACTTCTGCTGCGACGCGCGCGCGCACTGCGGCGTCAAATGACGCCGACGGCGCGATCGGCGGAAGTTCGTCGAGCACGCCCCACAGTGCGCGATATTCCGCGGCGCGTTGTGCGCAGGCGCCGCATGCCGCGAGATGCGCTTCGACATCGCGGCGCTCAGCGGCGCTGGCCTTTCCGTCAAAATACGCGATCCATTTCGTTTCGAGCTTTTCGCAGTTCATTGTGACCTCATTCCCGCGGCGCATTTCTGTAACGCATTTCCCTGCGCCGCGCCCCCGCAAATCCTAAATTCCTTTCGATGCGACTTCACGACTTCTGCTGCCCCACCAGGGGCGCCAACTGCACTCGCAGCGTTTCGTAGGCGCGAAATAGCAGCGATTTCAGCGCGGCTTCCGAACACTCCAGAATTCTTGCGATCTCATCGTAATCGAGCTCCTGATATTTGTGCAAAAGTACGGCCGCGCGCTGCTTATCCGGCAACTGCGCGATGGCCCGCTGAATGATCGCGGCTCGATCTCGCGCCATCAATTGCTGTTCCACACCGGGTCGGCGATCGGCCACTTCCCAACTGGGCGCTTGATCGTCACCAATTTCCACCGGTTGATCCATCGAGATTTCAAGCTGCCGATAACGGCCGTCGCGAAGGGCGTTCAATGCCAAGTTCGAGGCAATGCGAAACATCCAGGTGGTGAACTTCGCGCTCGGCGCGTACGCTTTTCGCGCGCGATACACGCGCAGGAACACTTCCTGAGCCAGTTCTTCGGCCGTTCCGCGGTCGCGCACCATGCGGGCCAGGAAATTGACGAGCGGCCCCCTATATTTGCGGAGCAAAAGCTCGAAGGACACTTCGTCCCCGGCCTTTACGTCCAGCATCAGTTGGACGTCCGACCTAACCATGGCCTCCACATTGTATCGAACCCGTGTGCTGTCAAAAAGTTGCGGGCGATTTGCGGTTCCGAGAGGCGCAATTACGGCCACAATTCCCGATTTGGGCAGGCCGTCTCCGCTTGACGCTAAGCCTCTATTTTTCAGTAATTTGGTGGAGAAAATCGGGAGGGGATGCAAAATCAGCCGCTGTGGCGAAAAAGAATCGTGTCGCCTTCTTGAACTACATATTCCTTGCCTTCCAGGCGCACTTGGCCCTTTTCGCGGGCCTGCGCCCAGCCGCCAGCGGCGATCAATTCATCCCAGCGCACGACTTCCGCACGAATGAAACCGCGCTCGATATCGCTGTGGATTTCGCCGGCGGCCTTTTGCGCCGTGGCGCCGCGACGGATCGTCCACGCGCGAACTTCGGGCTCACCCGCAGTGAAAAAAGAAATCAGGCCGAGCAAACGATAAGTCGCTTCGATTAATCGATCGAGGCCGGATTGTTTCAAGCCGTAGGCTGCGAGGAGTTCCGCGGCTTCAGCGCCTTCAAGTTGCGCTAGCTCCGCTTCGATACGCCCGCAGATTGGAACGAGCACTGTGCCGGGGCGTCCCGCTAATTGCGAAGCCCCGCGCCGCGCGACGGCAGCATCGAGATCGGCAACTTCATCGTCGCCAAGATTCAGAACGTAGAGCACGGGCCGCTGCGAGAGAAACATGAAGCCGCTCATGAGCTTTCGCTCTTCAGGGGAAAATTCCAGTTCGCGCAACGGCTTCTCAGCCTGGATCGCGGTGCGGCATCTTTCGAGAAGCACCTGTTCGCGCTCGAGCAGAGGATCTTTCTTTTTCTTCAGATCTTTTTCAACGCGCTCGGCGCGCCGCTCGATCTGATCGAGATCGGCAAGCATAAGTTCGAGGTCGAGACTGACCGCATCGCGCAGCGGATCGACGGATCCAGCAGCGTGCGCGACGCTCGGATCGTCAAACGCGCGCAGGACGTGGGCGAGCGCGTCTACTTCGCGCAACGGCGCCAGCACGGCCGAATCCCGGGCGCGATCCTTCTGCATTCCGCCGACGTCCACGTATTCAACCGTGGCGTAGGTTATTTTTTTTGGCTGGAAGAGAGCCGCGAGCTTTTCAAGACGCGGCTCAGGAACGCGCGCGATGCCCACGTGAGTGGCGCCGCGAGCGGCCTTCTCGTCAATCTGCGCGTGCGTCAAAATTTGAAACAGCGTGGTCTTTCCGACCTGCGGCAATCCAATGATTCCAGTTTGCATGAGCGAGTGATACTAGCATACGCTGCTTCGCCGAGTCGCAAACGCCAATTGCTGCGATTCGCTGGAGTGGATCTCATGCTTGCCGATTCCCACGTTCTCAACAGCCATCGTGCGGCGATACGTCATTTAAAGCGCGCCGATCCGCGCCTCGGCCGCGCGATCGATCGCATCATCGAAATCGTTGGCCCATTCAACATGCCTCCTTCCGCGCACGCGGGGCCGTTCGAGGCTCTGCTGCGTTCGATTTTCTATCAGCAATTGAACGGGAAGGCAGCGGCCTCGATCCTCGGCCGCTTCAAAGATCGATTCGGCGGCGGCGCGATGCCCTCCCCTGCGCAAATCCTCGCGGCCTCGGCGCCGCAGCTTCGTTCGGTGGGATTGTCGCGCCAAAAAATCGCCGCGATTCGCGACCTCTCGCAAAAAGCGCTGGATGGCGTTGTGCCGACGCAGGCCGAAATCCAGTTGCTATCGAATGAAGAAATCGTGGAGCGGCTAACCGTGGTGCGCGGCATCGGCGTTTGGACCGTCGAGATGCTGTTGATTTTTCATTTGGGTCGCCCAAACATCCTGCCGATTTCGGATTTCGGCGTGCGAAAAGGTTTCCAGGTCGCTTTCGGAAAAAGAAAAATGCCGACTCCGAAAGAGTTGGGCGCGCACGGCGAGCGCTGGCATCCGTATCGCACGGTGGCCAGCTGGTATTTGTGGCGCGCCTCGGAACATCTGGCGCCGAAGAAAGCCAAGGCTGCCGCGCGAGCCACCGCGCCTGCGAAGAAGAAGTCCCAGCTGAAGAAATCAAAGCGATGACGGCTACGCCAAACAATTTTACGCGCGCGCCCGTGTGTGAACTGCCAGCGATGCGTCCTAAGAGGTTTTGCGAGCCGTAAGGTATAGCGCCACAAACCCAGCCAGCAGAACAACCACTTCAAGCCTGACCGAAACGCCATGAAGGCGGTCAAACGCCACGCGCATCGGCGAATCCAGCGGCGTCGCCTGGACCGAACCCATCTCGAAACGCAGCGTTTCCATTCGCGCGACGACCAGGTATTGCGAAATCGCCGTCAAGATCACCATCAGCGCGACGCAGACCGACGCGGCGGATCCAAGCGCACGCGCCGAGTTAGCGGCGAGCATCGCGGCCACAAGATAAATCACGCCGAGCACGATCCCGGCGAGATGCAAGCGTCCAATCAAATAGCCGACTAGCGCGCCGGCCTGATCCAAGTTTGACAACGTGCGAAACGCGCCGGGCGCGACGACGAAACTGAAATAAAGGATCGCCCCGACCCAGGTACCTAACGCGAAGAACTGCAAGAAACGCAGCGCCGAGTGCATTCAATAATCCTTTAGAATGGTGAGTGGGCCAGGGTGCGGCAGAGATTATGGTGGGCGATCAAGGACTTGAACCTCGGACCTCTCCCGTGTGAGGGGAGCGCTCTAACCACTGAGCTAATCGCCCACGCTTTCGTTTCTAACAGAAGCACCAAGGATTATCAACCGATGGAGATTTCCACGCAATGAAAACCGCAGTGCGTGATCAGCTCGCAGATTTACGCAGCGCCGTGGGCCACGTGATTCGCGGCAAAGATGACGTAATCGAACTCGCCATCGTGGCGCTGCTCGCGCGCGGCCACTTGCTAATCGAAGACGTTCCGGGCGTCGGCAAGACCACTCTCGCGCAAGCACTCGCGCGCTCGTTCCACTGCTCGTTCCAGCGTATCCAGTTCACGTCCGATCTTTTGCCATCCGACGTGATCGGCGTCAGCGTGTTCAATCCGACGCGCCAAGAATTCGAGTTCAAGCGCGGTCCGCTGTTCGCCAACGTGGTGCTGGCCGACGAAATCAATCGCACCACGCCGAAGACGCAATCGGCGCTGCTCGAAGCCATGAACGAAGCGCAAGTGACCGTCGAGAATCACACCTACCTTTTGCCGCAGCCGTTTTTGGTGCTCGCGACGCAAAACCCGATCGAGCATCACGGCACATATCCCCTGCCCGAATCGCAGCTCGATCGTTTCCTGCTGCGCATCCGCATGGGATATCCCGCGCCCGAGAGCGAGCGCGAAATTTTGCGCCAGCATCGCGGCGGCGATGCAATCGCGGCCGTTGAGCCGGTGATGGAAGCCGCCGACGTTGCCGCGCTGCAGCGCGCCGTGGAACAAGTGCGCGTAGACGATTCGCTCGCCGACTATGCGATCGAAATCGTCGAGCGCACGCGGCACGCCGAACAACTCTTGCTCGGGGTGAGCCCGCGCGGCCTGCTGATGCTGCAGCGCGCGGCGCAAGCTCGCGCGTATATCGAGGGCCGCGATTATTGCGTGCCCGACGATTTCAAGCGCCTCGTGCTGCCGGTCTTCGCGCATCGCGTGGTGGTCAACACGCGCTACGCCTCGACGCAGAAGAAATCCGCGCACGCCGAATCCATACTTTCCGAGATCGTCGAAACCACTCGCGTTCCGCTCTGATGGCTTCCACGATCGGCATCGCGACGGACCACGCGTCTGGCGGTTCACCAATTCGCAAGTCGAATCGAAAATCGACTCACCCATCCAATCGCACTGCAAATCGCACCGCGGAACGCGCATCGTGGCGCAATTTTTTCGTAGCTATCGGAGCGCTCGGCCTGGCGCTTGGCCTCGCGCTATATTCCGGCGCCGCGGCGGAGACGGGCCACGTCGGCGTTGCAGCCGGCTCCGCTCTTGCAGCGTTGGGGCTCGCCGGATGGGTAGGCCTCACGATCGTGCCGAAACTTGCGCGGCGCACACCACTGCGCTGGCTTGCGTACCAGATGGATTACAAGATCACGCGCGAAGGCCTGGTGTATTTGGGCGGCGTCGCGGTGGTCACGCTCGCGGCGCTCAATACCGGCAACAATCTTTTGTTCATGGTGCTCGCCTGCCTGCTCTCGGGCATTTTAATTTCCGGCATACTCTCGCGGTTGGTGCTTTCCGGCGTGGACCTGCACCTTGAATTGCCCGAGCACGTTTTCGCCACGCAGCCGGCCGTAGCGCTGGCCGAACTGCGCAACGAAAAATTCTGGCTGCCTTCGTTTTCGCTTTCGGTGGTCGGCGAGGCGCCGGAATCGAAACGCCAGCGCGGCCGCGCGCCCGGCGCGATTCTCACGCGTCCCGTCTACTTCCCTTACCTGCCGCGGAGGGGATCTGTGCGGCAAAGCGTCGAACTGACGTTTCCGCGCCGCGGAATATACCGGCAAGACGCGCTCGGCCTGCGCACGAAATTTCCGTTCGGCTTTCTGCAGAAAACGCGGCGTGTGGATGCCGATCTCGAAATCGTCGCGTATCCCGCCGTGCAACCGAGCGATGAATTCTTCGAGGTGCTGCCGCTGGTCACCGGCGAGCTTGAAAGCTACGTCCGCGGACGCGGCCACGATCTCTACTCGATTCGCGATTACCGCTCGACCGACGGCTCGCGCCACGTGGATTGGAAGGCCACAGCCAAAAAGGCGTCGCTGCAAGTGCGCGAATATGCGCGCGAAGATGAGCGGCGCGTGCTGCTGGCGCTTGATCCGGATCTCGATCCCGCCGCGTTCAAGAATTCCGCGGAGATGGCCGAACATTTTGATCGCGCCGTCAGCCTGTGCGCCAGCCTCGCGTGGCATTTCTACGAACTCGATTCCGTGCTCGAATTTCGCACCGCCGGTACGACCATTCCCGCGGCGCCCGCAGCGGATGTAATTTACGATGCCCTGCGCAGCCTCGCGCTGATCGAGCCGCGCAAGCGCACCGCAGGCGCTCGTTTTCTCGATCAACTCACCGAGCAATCCGACATCTTCAAGATCATCGTTACGTTCGAGCCGCGCGACAACGTGCCCACGCGGCTCTGGAATTCCTCGTACCTGCTCTTCCAATCCTGACAGATCCCGTCACCGGTAATTTGCTGGCGACCGCACTGCTTGTGTCAGAATGCCCAACCATGGCATTGCCAAAAAATTTGCGCGTGGGCGAGGCCACCGCTCCGCGATTTCGCCGCAGCTTGCTCACGTGGTATCGCGCGTCGAAGCGCGATTTGCCGTGGCGACGCACGCACGATCCCTACCGCATCTGGCTTTCCGAAATCATGCTGCAGCAAACGCGCGTCGCCGCGGCGATTGGATACTTCGAGCGCTTCCTCGAACGGTTCCCCACGATCGAATCGCTGGCCGCAGCGCGCCTCGAAGAAGTTCTGCGTATGTGGGCCGGCCTCGGCTACTACAGCCGCGCGCGCAATCTGCATCGCGCCGCGCAAGAGATCGTCGCGCACCATGGCGGCGAATTTCCGCGCACATGGGACGCGGCGATTGCACTTCCCGGTATCGGCAAATACACCACAGCCGCGATTCTGAGCATCGCCTACAGCGCGCCGTACGCCGTGCTCGATGGCAACGTGGCACGCGTACTCGCGCGCCTCGATGCCGTTCGCGGCGATCTTCGCGCGCCGCGCCGATGGAAGGCGCTGGCCGCGCGCGCGCAACAACTTTCCGATCGCGACGCACCCGGCGATTGGAATCAAGCCATGATGGAATTGGGCGCGACCATTTGTTTGCCCCAATCGCCGCGCTGCGATGTGTGTCCCGTGCGTCGCTTCTGCCGCGCGCGCACGCTGGGCTTGGCCAATTCATTGCCGGCGGTGCGTTTGAAACGCGCGCAGGAGAATGTCACCCTCGCCGCAGCGGTGCTGCTCGATACGCGCGGGCGAACTTTGCTCGTACAGCCAGACACTGCGCAAGCGGCGTTGTTTTCGCGGATGTGGCAATTCCCCGCTCTGGTAGAGGCGGACGCCCGCCTGCCGGTAGGCAGGCTTGCCTCCGCCCGCTCCGGCACGAGGACAAAGGATAATTCCGCGCTGCGCGCCACACTGGCCAAGCATCTGCGGCTTTCGCTCGGAATCGAAAAAATCAAATCGGCGCAACTCGAGCCCGCCGATGACTCGCGCCATACGGTAACTTTCCGCCGGATTCGCCTCATTACATTTCTCGCGCGCGTCGCGCAATTACCACGTTTGTCGAACGCGCGCAGGCCGCGCCTCAAAGAGGTCGCGCGTCTCGCAGTTTCAAGCGCCACGAAAAAAATCGCCGCCGCGGCTCTGCGCGCCCTCGCTGCGGTGCCAGCTACGAAATCGTAAGAACGCAACACCGTAATCACTTGGAGCCGCTTCGCTCCGCACGCGCCACTCCAGCCGTCCTCGACTGCTAACATTCGAAGCTGGGCCACTATGCCGCAAGCCACCACTCCCCGGAATGCGAATCTTTCCGCGCTCGATCGCTATTTCGAGATCTCGCTTTACCTTTTGCTGCTCACGAGCGTCCTCGCGCTGGTCTCCACCGGCAAACTCGATCTAGTAACCATGCTCGGCGCGCCCGCGGCGCTCGTGGTCAAAGGCATTCGTTGGCTGCGCGGACTCAAACCAGAACTCTCAGCCCGCGCGGCAACTTGGATCGTCGCGCTCTACCTTCTTTTTTTTCCGATCGACCTCTGGTGGGTCTCGCGCGCGATCTCCGCTGGCGCGCAAAACCCCGGCCTGATGGCCGCGCTGCTCGCCGCGATACATCTGATGCTTTTCGTGATGATCATTCGCTTGTTCAGCGCGCAGACCACACGCGATCACTTGTTCCTCGCGATGCTGGCATTCGCCGCCATGCTCTGCGCCGCAATCCTCACCGTCGGCACGGCGTATCTCGCGTTCTTTTTCGCATTTCTGCTTCTCGCGATTTCCACGTTCATCGGCCTCGAGATGCGCCGCAGCGCTGAAGCGGCAACCGCGCCGCCGCTTGAATCAGGCACGGGCGCGGCGCACCGTCTGCAGCGGGCGCTTGGCGGTGCCTCCGCTGCGCTCGCGATTGGAACGCTCGCGCTCGGCACCGCGATCTTTTTCCTGATCCCGCGCGTCTCCGCTGGATATCTTTCCGGCTACAACTTGCAGCCCACGCTGAT
>Ga0182018_10003668_pt1 | contig 13600 bp, 14 predicted proteins | sample 812P2MmetaG_FD_120490 | JGI IMG/M metagenome (GOLD analysis project Ga0182018, IMG submission 120490) | Permafrost microbial communities from Stordalen Mire, Sweden - 812P2M metaG | ecosystem: Environmental > Terrestrial > Soil > Wetlands > Permafrost | place: Sweden: Stordalen | collected...
AACAGGTTTCATGGGGCGCAATGCCTCGGCAGTCAACCGGCCGTTTTCGATGGTTCCGGAACCCGTCAGTGGATCGATCGACAGGGTGAGGTATTTCCCCGATTGCGAGACTTCCAGCACCCGTTGCTCAGAGGAATCTGCCCACAACACCGCACAGGGGGCCGAGGTCAAAGACCCCCAGTTCGCCTGTAGATCCCACGCGCCGCCCACGGCAACGGGCGCTCTGAGGTCATGCCCGGCATCCAGAATGCCGATCAATGCCAGGATGGGGATGCCGACAAGGGCGATGTAGGAAACCGCCAGACTCTTGGACAGCATTTCTCCGCCTCCCTGCCAACCATTTGCTCCCCAGTAACCCCCGGCAGGAAGGGTTGGCCGGCGATCTGTTCCCGGCTCACCAACTCCGGCGAACCGGGCAGCGCGCCGGCGCCCCTTTGGGGGGTATATCAAGACGCATGGCCGCCCTTGCTCTGAATGAAAGAAGCTATGGTATCGATGCTGTCGAACTCCATGCCCGCATCGTAAGCCTCCAAATCAATTCCATAGTGCGTTTGGACGTACTTGGCCAGTTGCAATATGGCCATCGAATCCAGGACTCCGCTGGTTTGCAGCGGTGTGTCATTCCGGAGGTTAGAGGATTTCTCTCCGGGCAGGAACTCGGAAAGGATGAATTGTCGGATCTCTCTTCCTTTAACCTGTCGATGGTGTCCATTTATTCTCTCCTCCAGAACAGAACCGTCCTAAAGCAAGGAACTCTTAGAAATCATTGAAATCTCAGGCAAACAATGTCGCGGCTGCCGCCTTCGATAATGCCACATCCGCATCCGGCTGCATCCTCCATTACTGTAGCGGATCGAGCGAGTTCATGCCAAGTTTAGGTAGTGCGCTACCGCGGCGGGCTCTGCGCGATATCAGGACAAAGCATTCCGAAATCTGCCGGGAAGGTGCCGGCTCGGGTGCGGTTGGAGCGCCTACGAACGGAGCGCTCCTCACCGATCCTGGATCGTGTATTCTGTTAGGGATGCGGCGAGTCTTGGTTACCGGGGGCGCAGGATGTATCGGGTCCGACCTGGCTCAAGTCCTGATCGGCAGGGGCCACCACGTGGTCGCACTGGACAACCTGAGCAGCGGCAAGATCGAACACCTCGAGCCGTTTCTGTCCCACCCGGACTTTCAGTTTGTAGAAGGCGACCTGCTCGATCCATCTACTTGGAAGGACGCCTTTCGGGATGTGGACATGGTCTATCATTTCGCGGCCAATCCCGACGTCAAGTTTGTCGAAGGGGAAGCCACCGACAAGGACCTCCAGCAGAACGTCATCGCGACCTATAACGTCCTGGAAGCTGCCCGCGTTCATGGCGTCCGCCGGTTTGCCTTTTCCTCCACCTCGGCAGTATACGGGATTCTCCCCATCCAGCCGATCCCGGAGAATTCCGCCGGGCGGCCGATTTCTCTTTACGGAGCCACCAAACTCGGCTGCGAAGCCATGATCGGCGCATTCTCGAACCTGTTTGGGATGGAGTGCTGGATCTTCCGCTTTGCCAACATCGTCGGCGCGAAAGTGCGGAAAAAGGGACGCACAGTCATCTCCGATTTCATTTACAAACTCAAGGGAGATCCGCACCGGCTCGAAATCCTGGGCGACGGGCGTCAAGCCAAGTCCTATCTTCTGTCGAGCGAATGCATCGACTCCATCCTGTACGTGGTGGAGCACGCCCGCTGCCCGTTGAACATCTACAACCTCGGATCGAACGATTCGCTGTCCGTCAAGCGCATCGCAGACATGGTGGTGGAGGCGATGGGTCTTTCCAATGTCGAATATTGCTACTCGGGAGGAGAGGGCGGCTGGCCGGGCGACGTTCCCCGGTTCACGCTCGACGTTTCGGCTCTCAACCAACTGGGATGGAAAGCCCGCTACACCTCCGAAGATGCGGTGGCCATCGCCATCCGTCACGTCGTGGACGCATGCAGGCCGTGATTCTCGCCGGCGGACTCGGCACACGGCTGGGGCCAATCACGGCGCGGGTTCCCAAACCGATGGTGCCGGTGGCCGGCGTTCCCTACCTCGAACACCAACTGCGCCTGCTCGAGCGGCAGTCCATCCGCAACGTGGTGGTGCTCACCGGATATCTGGGCAACATGGTGGAAGAGTATTTTGGAGACGGGCGCCGGCTGGGCTTGTCGATCCGCTATTCCCGCGAAAACACGCCGCTCGGCACGGGCGGCGCCCTGCGTTTGGCAGCGCAGTTGCTAGACGAACAGTTCCTGGTGATTTACGGAGACTCATACCTGGCGATTGACTACCGGGACGTCGCGCAATCGCTCGCCGTGTCGGGCGCCACGGGTTTGGTGGTGGTTTACGACAACCGGCTGGCGGACACGTCCGTTCGCAATAACATCGCCGTCGATGCGGAAGGATTTGTGGTTCGCTACGATAAAGAGGCCGCGGACGATGCCAGCCTGGCTTTCGTGGAAGCAGGTGTCCTGGCCTTCCGCCGCTCCATCATCGGCCTGATCCCGGAGGGGATTGTATCGCTCGAAAAGCAGTTGTATTCCAATTTGATCGTGGCGCGTCAATTGCGCGCCTATCGGACGTCGCAACGGTTCTACGATATCGGAACACCCGGCCGCCTGCGCGCATTTGAAGCGTACCTCAGTCATGATCATCACCCGGACGCCTTTTCGTATTAGTTTTGCCGGCGGAGGCTCGGACCTCGAATCGTACTATCGCCACGCCGTGGGCGCGGTGCTTTCGACGGCCATCAACCGCTACATGTACGTTTCGGTCATGGACCGGTTCGGGGACACCTACCGCATCAGCTACTCGCGCACGGAATTAGTCGACCGCGCCGACCAGATCCAGCATCCGATTGTGCGCGAATGCCTGGACATGCTGAAAGTGCGGGGCGGCCTGGAGATTGTTTCCATGGCGAACCTGCCGGCCGAGAGCGGCCTGGGTTCGTCGGGCAGTTTTACCGTCGCCCTGCTGCACGCACTGCATGCCATGCAGGGCCACGTAGTGACGGCACACCGCCTGGCGAGCGAAGCCTGCGTGATCGAAATCGAACGGCTGCGCGAACCGATCGGCAAGCAGGACCAGTTCATCGCGGCCTATGGCGGCTTGCAATTCATCCAGTTTCACCCGGACGGACATGTTTCGGTCGATCCCGTGATCTGCGCCCCCGAGACTCGCCGGGAGCTCAATCGCCGGCTGATGGTTTTTTACGCGGGTGGGACGCGCGCCGCGCGCGACATCCTCGCGCGCCAGAGCGCCAATACCGCCAATCATCTCCCCGCCATCGCCAAGATGTGCGAGATCGCCCACCAACTTCGCGACGTCCTCACCGTCGGGCGGGACCTGAATGAATTTGGCTACCTCTTGCATCGAGCCTGGGAGTTAAAGAAGTCTCTGGAAGGCACGATCAGCAACGAACGGATCGACGACCAATACGAACGCGCGATGCGCGCCGGCGCGCTGGGGGGCAAGTTGCTGGGCGCCGGCGGCGGGGGATTTCTGCTGTTCTACTGCGAGCCGCATCTTCAGGACCGGCTGCGGGCGGAACTGCACGAACTCTCCGAGTTGCCTTTTTCTTTCGACCTCGAAGGCAGCAAGGTCATTCACGTGGGGAGCGATCGCTGGTGAAGCGCCGGTGCGTGTTTCTCGATCGCGACGGAACCATCAATGTGGGGCCGCATCCCGGAGAGTACATCCAAAACTGGGGGCAGTTCCGCTTCCTTCCGGGGGTCATCGACTGGATCCGAATCTTCAATTCGCTGGGGTTTCTGGTAGTGGTGGTGACGAATCAGCGCGGCGTCGCCCGCGGCATCGTTCACCCGGAAGATCTGGACGAAATCCATCGTAGGATGGTTGAGGAGATCGAACAGGCCGGCGGCCGCGTCGATCAGATTCTGTCCTGCCCCCACGAAGCAGGCGAATGCATGTGCCGGAAGCCGAAACCGGGACTGGTGCTCGAAGCCCAGGCGCGCTGGGATATCGATCTCGCGGCATCCTTGCTGATCGGCGATAGCGATACGGACAGGGATCTGGCCGCGGCATGCGGCATGGGCTTTGTCCGGGTCCGGGACGGACGCGTCGTGGAAACGATTACGTCCGGATTAGTGAGGGCGTTATGACTTTGATTTCGATAGTTGTGCCGACCCACAACGAGTCCGGCAATGTCCAGGTTTTGCACCAACGTATCGCGGCGGTGTTTCAAAAGCTGGCGGGCTGCGATTTCGAGCTGATCTTCGCAGACGATAGTACGGACCAAACACCCGAGGTCATCCGCGGGCTGCATCAGGCGGATCACCGGGTAAAGCTGGTGCGCCTCTCGCGCCGCTATGGCCAGTCGCTCGCGATCGCCGCGGGCATCGATCACTCGAGCGGCGATGCCGTGATTATGATGGACGCGGATCTTCAGGACCCTCCCGAGTTGATTCCGGACTTGATGGAGCGATGGCGGCAAGGGTTTGAAGTGGTCTACGTGCAGCGCTCGAGCGTTTCCAGCTCGCGCCTGTACAAGTTGTTTTCGTTTCTGTTTTACCGGCTGCTGAAAAAGATCGCTTCGATTGAGATTCCCGTGGATGCCGGGGAGTTTCGCTTACTGGACCGGAAGGTTGCGGACTACCTGAAGAGACTGACCGAGCACACCCGGTATCTGCGGGGACTCACCATGCTGCCCGGCTTTCGTCAAACCAGTATACGTATCCAGCGGGCGGACCGTCTGCAGGGACAGACGAACTATAATTTCAAGCGCTCGGCCCTGGTGGCGCTGGATGGAGTCCTTTCCTTCTCGGTTGTGCCGCTGCGCCTGGCAACTCTGCTGGGTATCGTCGTCACCGCCATCGGCTTGTTTTCGGCGCTGAGCTATGTTGTGTGGAAACTGCTGAACCCGAGTATCCCCGGTGCTGGCTGGCCCATCCTGACTGCCAGTCTGTTCTTCCTAAGCGGCATCCAACTTCTGGTAATGGGCATTATCGGCGAATACCTCGCAAGGATCTTCATCGAAGTGCAGAACCGGCCGGTTTACTGGGTCGATTATGAGCTGGGCTTCGAACACCTGGATTCCGCGGCGCCCAGCCAACTCGGGAGAGGCGATCGCGCGCCCACGCGCTAATATAGCCCCGCATGTCTCACGAGAGTTTGGCTGAGACGATGTGGCGCAGACGCTCTTGCCTTGCAGTGTCGACATTCCTGTCGACGCATGGCTTCGACGCTGTGTCAAATCTACCAGAGTCTCGGAGTCTCGACCCTTGCAGGCAGGAGTGCCCAATGTCACTTAGTTTTCCGAAACTTGGGCCCTGCTTCATTTGGTGGGGCGGACCCTGGTCCGCGCGGGACGCCCTCGTCCCGCTTCTCAGTCGAAGAATCAAGCAGCTCCACAACCCGGCAGGCCGGCCAGGGGGCCGGCCGCGGACGGGGGCGTCCGCCCCACAAGTTATCTTATGCCGGTCCCCGGGTGTGAGAAAACTAAGTGACATTGGGCAGGAAGTGTCTGCGCCGACGTCGAACGGCGGAGCGTGAGATATGCGGGTTACGCCGCGCGGGACTCGAGCGCGGGCTTACGGCTCATCGCTTGCAGGAACGAAGCCAATCGGCGGCCGTCGGCCCACAGCAAAACCGCCAGGTATACGCCAGAGCCGGCAAGTACAGCCAACCAAATATTCCAACCCACCAAGCTGGCGTACAATCCCGCCGCGACCGCCAGGGCACACAGCGGCGTCACCAGTTGACGCCCCACCGCTATTTTCGTGACCAGCCGGCTCACCGCATAATAGACCAACGCCAGGTTGATCGCGTTGGCCGCCAGCAACGCCCATGCGGCGCCCACGCCGCCATACAGAGGCACTAGCATGAAACCCAGCAGCACCGCCGCCACCGCCGAAGCTGCCGTACACGCCAGCAGCGTCTTCTGCTGGTTGTAAGCGATCAGAATGTAGCGATGATGCCCACTCAGCATGGCAACCGGCAGCATCCACGCCAGAACTCCGAACGAACTTGCGGCCGCCCGAAACGCGGGGCCATAGAGCAAACTCAGCAGCAGGGGAGCTATGGTAGTGAGAATGCCGGCCGCAAATAAGCCGGTCCAGGCGGCGAAGCGGATGGAGTGATCCATCAGGTCCAGCAGGTGCTGCCTGGGAGCCGCGACGCACCGGGAGATGGACGGCAGCAGGTTGAAGAAATACAGCCAGACAAACGTATGCAAGGCCATCAGTGCCCGATGCGACGCTCCAAACCAACCGAGCGACCGGTCGGCGAAGACAAAACCCAACAGGACGGTGCAGAAATACCACATGAAGGCCCAGCACAGTTCCGTCAACCCAATGGGGTAAGCTTCGCGCAGGTGACCGGTGAGGCGCGAAATTCGCATTTCGGGCCAGGGCCATTCATAGTGCATCCGGTGACGCGCCACGTACACGCAAAAAGTCGCCACGGCCGCCACCGAAAGACACTCCGCCAAGCCGATATAGATGAGCGGCGCGCCCTTCCGGCAGATCGCGAAGACCATCAGGGCAAAAAAACTCTGCCGTACGATGGTCGCAACACCCACCCAATGCATCTGGTCGTGCGCCTGAAAGAACCATTGCAGCAAGAACGGCCCGCCCAGAAGACTCAGACCGTACAAAAGCAACAGCAGTTTGACCTCGATACTCTTGGGGAGCAGCGCCACGAAGAGCCCCAAGGCTGCCATGGAGCACAGCGCCAGCGCGAGTCGAAGACCCGTGATCTCGTGCAACAGCCGCCCCGCATTTTGCGGATTCCGCGCGATTTCCCGCGCTCCGTACGAACCCAATCCCAAATCCACCGGCAGCGTGAAGAACACCATCAGCGCCAGCGTGAATTCCACGATGCCGTAATTCCACGGTCCGAGCGTTCGAGCCATGTAACTGAAACTGGCGAACGTCAGGAGTTTAGCGAAGGATTCTCCACAACTGAGGTACAGGAAGTTGATGGCGAGCCGCCTCGGTTGGGCCGGCTTGGCAGCCGCAGCCGGCGTGCCAGCCGCTGCCGGCGTCTCCGGTACTGGCGGAGCTTTCACCGCGGAAGCCGCCTGGGACATTACGCCTTTCCGCCCGTGGTGATGCTGACGAGTCTCGCGTTGTCGGTGGAAGCGGCCCCGTCCTCCAAAGTCGCGACCACTCTTTCGCCCGGCCCCAGGGGCGGGATGCCTTGCCATACCTTGGCGCCCACCATCGCCCGCACCAACTGCTGCGGCTGATAAGTGATACTGGGCCAAAGAAAGACCTCATTGGTACAGTAACAGTCCTTGGCGGCGATCGACTTTCGGAGACTCTCGGCTTCCGCCGACCTCCAGATCTCCCAAAAACTCTTCTCGCGCAGGTTGCCGAGCGGCGGGTGGTTTTCGCAGAGGCTCACATCGCCATTGGAATACACTACGGCATTGAGCACGCCGGCGCGGCACGGCACTACCTGCTTTTGGGTGGCGGCCGTTTGCGACTTCGCCCATTGCAGCATGGGTTCGACAATCGAACCGTACCGCCCCTGTTCGCGCGGCGCCCACAGCCTCCGCACGTATTCGTACAGTTGCCGGTATTGTTCGAGACTGGGCCCCTGCAACGACGGATTCTTGCGATCGCCGCGAATCATCGCCAGGTTGTGGTGGTCCATTTTCGGGCAGCGGTCGAACAGGTACGACGTCAGCCGCCGGATCTCGTCCATATTGACGTCGGTGGCCGTGGAAATCGAATGGATGCGGAGGCGCGGATCGCTCTCTTGCAATTGGGCCAGGGCGTCGTAGGTCTGCATGGCCTTGTCGAACGACCCCGGCGAGCCGCGGAATTTATTGTGAAACTCGCCCAAGCCGTCGAGCGAGATCTCCGCCACGAAGAGTTCCAGATCCTTTTCCTTCAAGGTCTCCGTGATCTGCTTGACGGTCTTTTCCGTGAAGTACCCGTTGGTGGGGACGTAGATCTGTCGAACCTGATTCTGGCGGATGAACTGGCGGCAAATCTCACCGAATTCCGGCCGCAAAAACGGTTCGCCGCCGGAGAGATTGAGGTTTTCGATACGGCCCAGGGAGCGCGAAAGGGCGAACAGTTCCTCGGTGCTGAGATCGTCCTTCCGGTTCAGGTTGCGCCAATAGAAACAATGTTCGCACTTCTGATTGCAGATGGAATTGATGAATAAAATCAGAAAAGGCGGGCTGGGCAAATGCTGGTAATTGCGCCAGGTAATGCGAGCGTGTCTTAGAATGCGCTCCGGAGTGTTCATAGGCCTCTGAGTGCATCTACAACTAGCACGCCCCTTGCCAAATGAGCGGCATGAGCCTGAAGCCGGAAATGGAACGAATCGGCCAAATCATTGGGATTAAAGGACAATCTTTTGGAGAGACGATCAATCGAGGTCGAAGGTCTCCCGATAGTCCGACTTGAGATTCTGGTTCTGGTCTTCCTTCCGGAGAAAGCAGTTCCCCACCGCAAGGGCTTCGATTTCGGTGCCCATGAAGCAACGAAAGGCATCTTCCGGCGTGCACACGATGGGTTCGCCTCGAATGTTGAAACTGGTATTCACCACCACCGGACAGCCCGTACGCCGATTGAACGCCGAAATCAAAGCATGGTATCGCGGGTTGGTTTCGGCATGGACGGTCTGGACGCGCGCGGAATAATCGACATGCGTCACCGCCGGGATCTCGCTGCGGGGCACGTTCAATTTCTCGATGCCAAAGAGTTTCCGCTGCTCTTCCGTCATCGCCGTGCAGCGCCGTTCCTGAACGCCCGCCACCAGAAGCATGTACGGGCTATCGGTGTCCATCTCGAACCAGTCCGCCACGGCCTCCCGCAGCACCGAAGGCGCAAAAGGCCGGAAAGATTCGCGATATTTCACCTTCAGGTTCAGCAAGGACTGCATGGTCCTGGAGCGCGGGTCGCCCAGAATGGAACGGTTACCCAAAGCCCGCGGGCCGAACTCCATTCGCCCCTGAAACCAGCCCACCGCTTTGCCTTCCACCAGTGCCGATACCGTTCGATCGAACAACTCGGCATCCCCGAGCACCGTGAAATTGGCCCCGGCGTCCTTCAGGCGCCGCTCGATGTCGCCGTCTTCAAAGGCAGGGCCGAGGTACCCGCCCTTCATCCCGTCCAGCCGTCCGTTCAACTCTCGCGGCTGACCTTTCTTGATATGGTAGGCCGCCAGGGCGGCGCCAACGGCCCCTCCGGCATCGCCCGATGCCGGCTGAATCCAAAGACCTTTGAATCGTCCCGTCCGCAGCAGTTTCCCATTGGTGACACAGTTCAGGCCGACGCCCCCCGCGATGCAAAGATTACGCGCTCCGGTTTGCGCGGCCAGCGAACAAGCCATGCGCAGAACCACCTGTTCCAGTACGGCTTGAACCGAGGCCGCCAGGTCCATATGACGCTGCGTCAGCAGTTCGTCGGGCTGTCGGGGGGGACCTCCGAAAAGTTTGGAAAATTTCTCATTCGTCATCCTCAGACCGGTGCAGTAGTCGAAGTATTCCAGGTTCAGGTGAAAGGAACCGTCCGGCTTCAAGTCGATGAGGCGATCGAGGATTGCCTGCGCATAGCGTGGCTCCCCGTAGGGCGCCAGGCCCATCACTTTGTACTCGCCGGAATTGACCTTGAAACCGGTGTAGTAGGTGAAGGCCGAATACAATAATCCGAGCGAGTGCGGGTAGTGGATTTCCCGGATGAGCTGGAGCTGGTTTCCACTTCCCAAAGCGACCGACGTAGTAGTCCACTCGCCGACGCCGTCCATGGTGAGCACCAGCGCCTCCTCGAAGGGCGACGGGTAAAACGCGCTGGCTGCGTGGCTCAGATGATGTTCGGTGAACAGCAGCCGTTCGGCCCATTGGGAGCCCGGCCAAACGCTCTTCAACTCCCGGCCGAGCAGGTCTTTTTGAAAGAGTTTCTCGCGGATCCAAAGGGGGAGCGCCATGCGGAACGACCGCACCCCACGCGGAGCGAAGGCCAGATAGTTTTCCAGCAGCCGCTCGAATTTAAGGAAAGGCTTCTCGTAGAAGACTACCGAGTCCAGCTCGCTTTCCTTTAACCCCGCCGATTCCACGCAATACCGCACGGCGTGTGCCGGAAATCCGGCGTCATGCTTCTTACGGGTAAACCGCTCCTCTTGGGCGGCGGCCACAACTTCGCCGTCCCGGATGAGCGCCGCCGCACTGTCGTGGTAGAAAGCCGAGATCCCCAGAATCCACATAAGCGGCTCAGAAAAGCGTGTAGATGAATGGCGCCAGGGCGGTGGTTTCCGCCAGGATCAACAGCAGACCGAAAAGAACCACCATCACCAGGAGCGGCAGCAGCCAGAACTTCTTTCGAACTCGTAGAAACTTCCAGAATTCGGCAAAAAACGACACTTTATCTCCCTCAGAACTGATTACTCATGTCAGATAGATTGTCGGCGGCGCTTCGCTCGATCCAATAGGACTTTGCTTCCGGCTCGGTTTTGAGGCGCAGCGAATCTTTGCCCAGGCAGCGGAGAACCAATGCGGCTGGTGTGAATACCAGGTAGAACAGCAGGGTGGTTATGATCGGGTTAACCACTTTCCCTATGAGGATGCCGCATTGCGTCCAGACCCGGTTGGCGGCATGCAACCAGGAGGGCCGAACCACCGTGACGCTGAAAAACGCGACGCTCAGGGCCAGAGCCCAGAAGCGGACCGGCCGGCCGTGGCGTAGCGGCCATAGGGCCAAAAACAGAAAAACTGCCGTAAATACAAACCCGAAGTTGCGGTCGGAGGGGCCCCGGCCGTGTATCTCTCGTTTGAAATCTTCATGCGTTGAACTCATGTGATCCTGCGAAAAGGCTCCGAATTGGCTGGGTAGGGCAATTTTAGTTCCTTCCGCCGGTTCGGCGCCGGGAAATCTCCGACTGAGCAGTCGGCGAGACCCTGGCCGGGGATCCTGGGGTGATGGCGATGACCCACGACCGCTCGGGCAAGTTTTGTGTTTCCAGCAGCTTATGCGGTAGAGCCAGTTCCCGGCAAGCGGCATTCGCAAGCGGAGCGCCGAGGTCCGCCGATTGGTCTACGAATTGCAGTCACATGGCAATCGATTGAATCGAAACTCATTATACTCCCGGATGGCTTACCGGCCGATGGGGGGCCTCTCGCGGTATGAGTTCGAGCCCAATGTAAAGCGGCACTATCCGGATGAGGATCAATAGTATAGCCTTGGTATGCTGGAACGTGCGGCAGAATACTTTCCGGCCATCGCTGGCCAGCGGTGCCTCAGGCGACCGATGGGGAACCTAGGGGACCTATGAACGACGTGAAATCGGTTTCGGTGATCGTGGCCTCGATTGTGGGGCCGCCGTTCCTGGACGAGTGCCTGATGTCACTGGAAAAACAGGCTCGGGAGCTGGACGCGGAGGTTCTTGTAGTTGCCTGCGGGGATACGCAGTTCGCGGAGCGCATCGCGCTCAAGTTCCCGTGGACGAAGGTGATCCACCGGCCCACGCGGGAATCCGTACCCGATCTGCGCCGTCATGGCCTGGAAGCGGCCCACGGCGATCTGGTGGCAATCATTGAGGAGCACTGCCTGGCGGCGCCGGACTGGCTGAAGCGCGCCATCGAAGCTTACGGCAAGGGCGATATCGGCGCGGTAGGCGGACCGGTTGTGAATTACAACTATCCGCGGATACGCGATTGGGTGGTCTATTTTTGCGAATACAACGGCTACTTGCCCCCCTGGCGGGACGGAGAAGCACACGCCCTGGGCAGCGCCAATATTGCGTATTCGCGCGCCGTGCTGTTGAAATATCGCGACGCCCTGGGCAGCGGGTATTGGGAAGCGGCGCTGCATTCCCGCATGATCGCCGACGGAATGCGTTTCTCGCCGGCGCCGGAGATGTTGGTGTACCACCGGGGGCCTTTCGACTACGGGTATTATCTCCGTCAGCGGTATTGGTTCAGCCGGGCCTTCGCAGGCGCGCGCAACTGGCCCGGTTCGAAGAGGGCGGTTTACCTGGTGTTATCCCCCGTCGCGCCGTTCCTGCTGCTGGCGCGTATGGCCGGACGGGTCTTCAGCCGACGCTGCCGGATTGACAAGTTCCTCCAGGCCCTGCCGCTGCTCATGCCGGCGTTGGCGGTATACGTAGCTGGAGAGTGCGTAGGATACCTGGCCGGTCCCGGCGACGCCCTGCTGAAGGTGGAGTGAAAATGGTCGTACAGGACAATCCGGTTTTCTCGGTAGTGGTGGTGATCGTCAGCGATACCATGAACCGGGCGGACGCTACCCACCTTGAGCCCTGCCTGGAGTCCCTGCTGCGGCAAACAGGTGTGCCCCCGATCGAGATCGTGGTACCGCACCACCCCTTTGTGGAAGGTATCGCGCGGATGCGCGATCGGTATCCCAGTGTGCGTTTCTTGGAAGTGAGCGATTTGCGGACGTACACCGGTCGTCCCGGCAGCCGCGAACACCACGACGAGCTGCGCGCCCGCGGATTGGCGGCGGCACGGGGTTCGATTGCGGCGCTGATTGAGGACCATGGCGTGCCTGCCGCGGATTGGGCGGCGCGTTTCATTGAGGGACACAGCGGGGCGTACGCGGGATTGGGGGGAGCGATTGAGAACGGCATCGACCGCCCGCTCAACTGGGCGGTCTGTTTTTGCGATTTTCTGCGCTACCAGAATCCGCTGCCGGAGGGGGATACGGCGACCGTGAGCGATGCCAACGTTGCCTACAAACGGGCGGACTTGGAACTGGTGCGGACCATCTGGCAGGAGATTTTTCACGAGGCGTCGGTAAACGGCGCGCTGAGGTCCCAGGGAAAGAAACTGGGGTTGGCTCCGCGCGCGCTGCTCTACCAACACCGTCAGGGGCTGCGGTTGGGGCCGGCCCTCCGCGAACGTTTCGTGTGGGGCCGCTCTTACGGAGCCACGCGGGCGCGGCTGGCGGGCGCAGCCCAGCGACTGTTCTGGTGCGCATTCGCGCCCGGTCTTCCTTTCCTGATGCTGGCCCGTATGACGCTTTCCGTCTGGAAGAAACGCCGCACGGTAGCGCCGTTTCTGAAGGCTCTGCCTTTCACGACAGCCTTGGTGGTGAGCTGGTCCTGCGGAGAACTAACCGGTTACGTGACCGGCCGGGCCAATGCCGCCGGCTCCCTCGCGGCGGAAGCCATCGCTCGCGGCTCAGCCGGAACGGCTTAACGCGCGAACCGCCATTCCCGCTAAAATCCTCAAGTCCGGCACGCGGCACAATCCGAAAACGCGGCTGCGGCGCGAAAGACGATCGTCATTGTTGGAGGCTCGATGAGCGCGATCATGGAAGGCGCGCGATGGTCGATTTAGGATTGCCTTGCCAGTCTTTTCGACCCTTTCGGATACGCCGATCCCGTATTTCGCGTAACCGAGCGCCCGCTTCCAGTTGCCCCGACCGGCCTAGCCGCTGGGCCGCATCTTCGTACACCTGCCGCATCGTGGCAGCTCAGGCGACTTTGATGGCTACTGGCAATTCCACATCGATCAGGATCAGCGCCGCCTATTGCGCATTCCGGCGAAGCCGAACAGCATTCCGGGCTGAAGCCGAACAGGATTCCGGGCCAGTCCCGAACACCAATCGGAGCGTAGCGACGCTGGCCTTCTGATTGTGCAGGAAGTGTTCGGCT
>Ga0182018_10003669_pt1 | contig 13599 bp, 13 predicted proteins | sample 812P2MmetaG_FD_120490 | JGI IMG/M metagenome (GOLD analysis project Ga0182018, IMG submission 120490) | Permafrost microbial communities from Stordalen Mire, Sweden - 812P2M metaG | ecosystem: Environmental > Terrestrial > Soil > Wetlands > Permafrost | place: Sweden: Stordalen | collected...
AAGCCGAAGCCGAAACCCAAGCCGAAAGTCGCAGCCGCTCCGGCACAGAATCCAAATTCGGTCTGGAACCAGAAGCCCGCAGGCTCGGCGCAGACGCGCATCAGCGTTGGACCCAAGCCGGCGCCGGGCACCACGCAACAGCAGACACCGTCTTCGCAAACGGCGTGGCCGTCGCCAACCGCGCCGGCGCAACAAGGCGCACAAACGGCTTGGCCGGCGCCGCTGCAAACCGCACCGGCACAGCAGACGGCGCGGCCCTCGCAATCGGTCTGGCCGAATCCGCCGGCGCCTGGCACGTCTACCCAGTAAGTTAGGCTACGCCTTGTTTTTCCGGTGCCAAGGCACAGTCCGCGCTCGGTAGAAAATGCATCAAAGGATTTGATACGAGCGAAGCGCCTTTGCCGCGCTTACTCGATAAAAGCTATTATTCGCGAAGCATCTTGGTCGCCTGTTAGGTCATTTACGCGATGTCTTTCACCGCCGTCATCATCGGCCGCCCCAATGTCGGCAAATCGACGCTATTCAACCGGCTCGTCGGTCGGCGGCTCGCGCTGGTCGACGATCAGCCGGGCGTGACGCGTGATCGGCGAGAAGGTAATGCGCACCTCGGCGACCTCGATTTCAAAGTGATCGATACTGCCGGCCTCGAAGATGCCGAGCGCGAAAGCCTGTCGGCGCGAATGCAAGCGCAGACGGCGGCGGCAATCGCGCAGGCCGATGCCGTGCTTTTTCTGGTCGATGCGCGTGCCGGTGCAACACCGGCCGATCGCGCATTCGCCGATCTCGTGCGCAAATCGGGCAAGCCCGCTATCCTCGTCGCCAATAAAAGCGAAGGCCGTGCCGGCGCGGCCGGCGCGCTTGAGGCCTACTCGCTCGGTCTCGGCGAGCCGATTGCGATCAGCGCTGAGCACGGCGAGGGCTTGGCCGACCTTTACGACGCGTTGCGCGCGGCGTTGCCTGAGGCGACGGCGCAGCGGGAGAGCGAACAGCCCACCAGCCCTCTCGGCGAGCAGCCAATCCGGATCGCCATTGTCGGCCGGCCGAACACCGGCAAATCGACGCTGATCAACCGCTTGCTCGGTGAGGATCGGATGTTGACGGGGCCGGAAGCCGGAATCACGCGCGATGCGATTGCGGTCGAACTTGTTTGGAACGGCCACCGCCTGCTCATTCACGACACCGCCGGCATACGCCGCCGCTCGCGGATCGAGGAGAAGCTCGAAAAGTTATCGGTCGCCGATGCACTCAACGCCATCCGCTTCGCCGAAGTGGTTGTCGTGCTTGTCGATGCCCAGGCGCCATTCGAAGAGCAGGATATCCGCATTGCCGACCTGGTCGAGCGGGAAGGGCGTGCCAGTGTGATCTGCATCAACAAATGGGACCTGATTGCGCCGGAGGCGGGCCAGCAATCGCGCTTGCGCACGGAAACAGATTTGGTGCTGCCGCAAATCAAGGGTGTTCCGGTCGTTACGCTGTCGGCGAAGAGCGGAGAGGGCCTCGATCGGTTGATGGCAGCGGTGATGAAGATTCATGCGGTCTGGAACCGGCGCGTGCCGACTGCGGGGCTCAACCGGTTTTTGGCGCAGGCGATCGAGGCGCATCCGCCGCCTGCCGTTAAGGGCCGCCGGATGCGGCTCGATTACATCACGCAGGCAAAGGCCCGGCCGCCGACCTTTGTTCTGTTTTCTTCGCGCGCAGCCGCGTTGCCCGAGACTTATCGTCGTTATCTGGTCAATGACTTGCGCGAAAAGTTTGCGCTGCCGGGCACACCGATCCGGCTGATGTTGCGGGCAAAGCCTAACCCCTATGAAGGCAAAAAGCGCCGCCGCTGATCTCCGGCAACGCTTCAAGCGGGCTGCAGGAATTCTAAAAGCTTCCCGGCGCGGAAATCGTAGAGCTTGCCGGTTTCGTAGAAACTCGGCAGGCACAAATCCAAGATTTTCTCTGAGACCTGTTCAGGTGTCGGCAGCGTCATCGGGTCTTCGCCCGGCATGACCAGCGCTCGCATGCGGGTACGTGTCGGTCCTGGGTTGAACAAATTGACCCGCACCGGCGTTGAGGACGTTTCCTCAGCATAGGTGCGCGCCAACACGTTGAGCGCGGCCTTCGACACCGAATAGGGACCGGCATAAGCGCGGGCATGCGTGGCGGCGCCCGACGTGATGAACACGGCGCGGCCGGCCTGGGCGCGCTTGAGCAGCGGATCCATGGCGCGGATAAAATGCCAGTTGGCGGAGACATTGACTGCCATCACCTCATCCCAATTCTGCGGATCGACGTGATCGAGCGGCGAGCGCTGGCCCGCGACGGCGGCGTTGCCGATCAGCACATCGAGGTGCTGGTAGCGCTCATTGAGCGCGGTCGCGAGCCGATAGATGCCGGGATAGTCGCGCATGTCGAGCGGCACCAGCGTCGCCGAACTGCCGGCGGCGCGCGCCGCATCGTCGACTTCTTCGAGCGCGCCGACGGTGCGCGCCACCGCGACGACATGCGCGCCGGCGCGCGCGAGCGCAATCGCGGTCGCCCGCCCAATGCCGCGCGAGGCGCCGGTGACGAGCGCGATACTACCGTCGAGCGGTTGGGGCATGCTTTAGCTCGCCTCGGCGAGCAGCGAGAGCTGGCGCGGCGACGTGTCTTGCGCGTTGCGGTCGGTGAGCGGGGTCGGATATTCGCCGGTGAAGCAATGGTCGGTGAATTGCGGCCGCACCGGATCGCGCGCTTTTTCGCCCATGGCGCGGTAGATGCCGTCAACCGATAGAAACGCCAGCGAATCCGCGCCGATGAATTTCCGCATGCCTTCGAGGTCGTGGGTGGCGGCGAGCAGCTTGTCCCGCTCGGGCGTGTCGATGCCGTAGTAATCGGGATGGGTGATCGGCGGCGAGGCAATGCGGAAATGCACCTCTTTGGCGCCAGCATCGCGCATCATCTGCACGATCTTCACCGACGTCGTGCCGCGCACGATCGAATCGTCGATCAGCACGATGCGCTTGCCGCTCACCACGGCGCGGTTGGCGCTGTGCTTGAGCCGAACGCCGAGCTGGCGGATGTGCTGCGTGGGCTCGATGAAGGTGCGTCCGACATAGTGATTGCGGATAATGCCGAGCTCGTAGGGAATTCCGGATTCCTGGGCATAGCCGATGGCCGCCGGGACGCCGGAATCGGGAACCGGAACGACGACGTCGGCGGAGGCCGGCGCCTCGCGGGCGAGTTCCGCGCCGGACGCCTTGCGCACCTTATAGACGCTGCGACCGCCGATGGTGGAATCCGGTCGGGCGAAATAGATGTATTCGAAGATGCACGGCCGCGGCGGCATCGGCAGGAACGGCTTGTGCGAATGCGCGCCATCCTCGTCGAAGACGAGAACCTCGCCGTTTTCGACGTCGCGGACATATTGGGCGCCGATGATGTCGAGCGCGCAGGTCTCCGACGCGAGGATGGGACAGCCGTCGAGCTTACCGAGCACCAGCGGCCGGATGCCCAGCGGATCGCGTGCGCCCACGAGCTTCTTATTGGTGAGGCCGACGAAGGCATAGGAGCCTTCGAGCATGCGCAAGCCTTCGATCAAGCGGTCGACGAAGCGGTTGCGATGCGACCGCGCGACGAGATGAAGGATCACCTCGGTGTCGGTGGTCGATTGCATCATGGCGCCTTCGCGCACCAGCTGGCGGCGCAGCGTCAGCCCGTTGGTGAGATTGCCATTGTGGCCCACGGCAAAGCCGCCGGCGTTCAATTCGGCAAACAGCGGCTGCACGTTACGCAGAATGGTCTCGCCGGTGGTCGAATAGCGCACATGGCCGACCGCGGCATTGCCAGGCAGCCGATCGATCACCTCGCGCCGCGAGAAGGCGTCGCCGACAAGGCCGAGTCTGCGCTCGGAGTGAAAGCGCTTGCCGTCGAACGAGACGATGCCGGCCGCCTCCTGGCCGCGGTGCTGGAGCGCGTGCAGCCCAAGCGCGGTAATCGCCGCTGCGTCGGGATGTCCGAAAATGCCGAATACGCCGCATTCTTCGCGGAGCCGGTCCGCGTCAAGATCGAGGACGGCGGGTTCGGTCATGATCGTTGGGCCTCCAGCCTGTCGAGTTCGCTGTGCTGATCCGGCGGCGCAGCTCCCGGATTATCGGTGTCCTCCGGATGCGGCTTTTTCAGCTTGTTTAAAATGGTGCTTTCAGGGTCGTCCGGCAACATGGACATCAACCATTGTCCCGCCCCGGCCAAGACCACGCGCGATTTGGCGGTTTTCACCCAGTCCGGCTGACTGCGGTCGGGAACGAGCCAGGTGAAGAACTGGAAGGCTACAACCACGATGACGAGGCCGCGCCCGAGCCCGAACAGGAAGCCGAGCGTGCGATCGAGCGCACCGACGCGGCTGTCGAGCACCATGTCGGAGACCCTGATGGTCAGGATCGAAACCAGGAGCAAAGTGACCAGAAATACGCCCCCGACCACGATGACGGCGGCGACGATGTCGTTATTGAAGTACTGTTTGGCGAACGGCAGCAGTTTGCCGTACGAATAAAGGGTTGCCGCGGCGGCCAGAACCCAGGCGGTGATGGAAAGTACCTCGCGCATGAAGCCGCGCACCATGGCGAGCAGCCCCGAAACCAGCATGACGACGATCAGTATGATATCGAGCAGCGTAATCGGCATCGGCTGCTGGTCCGCCCGCTAGTGTCCCGGCGCTTTCGCCGGGTGTATAGCCGGGCTCCGCCACGCCGTCACCCATCTTGTCGGACACTCAACAGGTTCCGACCGGGACGGCGACAAGGCCCGGCAGATATCTGCCCTTAACCAATCGTTAACCGTCAATTGGCTTTTCGGGCGTGGTCTTCAGGATTCCTGACGGCCGACGCGCCGCAGCGCCGGCGCCGGCGTGCCATCGCGGGCGATATCGGCAACGAGATTGGTGAGCCCGGCGATGGGCGAAAGCGAGAAGCCGTCGGGCGCCTCGTTGCGCGCGGCTTCCGGGACGATCGCTTTGGTGAAGCCGAGTTTCTGCGCCTCTTTGAGCCTCGCCGCCGTTTGCGCCACCGGGCGCACCGCGCCGGAAAGCGACACTTCGCCGAAATAAACGGCGTCAGGAGGAAGCGGCGCGTGCGCCAGAGACGAAACCAGGGCAGCCGCGGCGGCGACATCGGCCGCCGGCTCTTGGATGCGAAGGCCGCCCGCGACATTGAGATACACGTCATGGCCGGACAGGCGAACACCGCAATGCGCTTCGAGCACCGCCAGAACCATCGACAGCCGATTCGGGTCCCAACCCACCACGGCGCGGCGCGGCGTCCCGAGCGACGTCGGGGCGACGAGTGCCTGAATCTCGACCAAGAGCGGCCGTGTGCCCTCTATTCCAGCAAAAACGGCAGTGCCGGGACTGCCGAGATCGCGCTCGGATAGAAACAGCTCGGACGGGTTTGCGACCTCGCTCAGTCCCGCTCCGGTCATTTCGAAAACGCCGATCTCGTCGGTGGGCCCGAATCGGTTCTTGATCGCGCGCAGAATGCGGAATTGGTGCGAACCTTCGCCTTCGAACGACATCACCGCGTCGACCATGTGCTCGACTACGCGGGGGCCGGCGATCTGGCCGTCCTTGGTGACGTGGCCGACCAGGATCACGGCCGCGCCGGTGCGTTTGGCAAAGCGGATCAGTTCTCCAGCCGAGCCGCGAACCTGAGTTACCGTGCCGGGAGCCGCTTCGACGCTCTGCGTCCACATGGTCTGGATTGAGTCGATCACCAGAAGCCGCGGCGTCGTGCCTTGCGACAATGTCGCCACGATATCCTCGACCGAGGTTTCAGCCGCGACCTCTACTGCCGCATCGGCGAGGCCGAGTCGCTCGGCGCGCAGCCGCACCTGCGCCGTCGCTTCCTCGCCGGAAATGTAGACGGCGCGGTGGTGGTTGCGCGCGAATGCGGCCGCGACTTCGAGAAGCAACGTCGATTTGCCGATTCCCGGATCGCCGCCAAGGAGGAGGACCGAACCCCGCACCAGTCCGCCGCCGGTCACCCGATCGAATTCGGCGATGCCGGAGGCGAGTCGCGGCGCTTCGTGTGACGTACCCTTGAGCGGCTCGACGGCGAACAGCCTTCCCTTGCGGGACAATCGCCTTCCGATTTCGGCGCCTTCCTCGACCAGCGTGTTCCATTCGCCGCAGGCTTCGCACTTGCCGGCCCAGCGCGGAAAGGCCGCGCCGCAATTCTGGCAGACGAAGTTTTTCGTGCGCGCGGCCATGTCATGTGCCCCTTAAGTCATCCGCCCTTGTAGACGAGGTGACAGCGCGGGCCGAGCCGCGTGAGAATCTCATAGCCGATAGTGCCGGCGGCGGCGGCGACGTCGTCGACAGTCAGTTCCCCGCCGATCAATGTCGCCGTGTCACCGCGATGGACGGCGCCGTCGGCAAGGTCGGTGATGTCGATACAGACCAAGTCCATCGAGATGCGGCCGACAATGGGGCAGCGCTTGCCGGCGACGATCGCGGCGCCGCCGGGGTGCTGGTCGGTGCCGCTGCCGGCGCGCACGAGACCATCGGCGTAACCGAGCGCAACCACGGCAATGCGGGAAGCGCGTTTTGCCGTCCATGTGGCGCCGTAACCGACCGTGTCATCGCGCGCGAGGCGGCGTAACTGCAAAATGCGTCCTGTCAGTTCAACGACGCTCTTCATCGGATTAGATCGGCCGGGAGTGGGATTGACGCCACAAAGGGCGGCGCCCGGCCGCCCCATATCGAAATGCGCCGACCTGCCGAGGAAGATGCCCGAGGAATTGACGAGCGAAGCTGGAATGCCGGGATAGAGCATATGCAATTCGCGAAAGAGCTGGAGCTGACTGGCATTGAGCGGATGATCGGGCTTTTCGGCGCAGGCGAGGTGGCTCAGCAACAGCGCAATGCCGTGATTTTCAGTTTGCGCGCGCGGCGCCAGCGCGGCGGCTTCCTCCGGCGAAATGCCGAGCCGATGCATGCCGGTATCGACGTGAAGTGCCGCGCCGCCATGCCATGCATGCGCGCTCACGAACGCATCCCATTCCGCAAGCTCGGTCGTAGAGTTGACGACCGGCCTCGCATTGATCTCGATAAACCCGTCGCCCCAATCGGGCGTAAAGCCGTTAAGCACATAGATCGCGGCCTCGCGCGCGCGCGAGCGCACGGATCGCGCTTCGGCAAGATCGGCGACAAAGAATGTCTTGCAGCCCGACCGCACGAGCGCGGCGGTTACCGGCTCGAGGCCAAGCCCATAGGCATTGGCTTTGACGACGGCCGCGCATTCGACGGTGAGGAGCTCGTGCGCCAGCGTACGCCAATTCGCCTCGATCGCGGCGAGGTCGATGGTGAGCGTGCCGCCGGTCTCGGGCAGTGCCGGGACCGGGGCGGGCGCGGGTTTGGACTGTTTTTTCGCGCGAGCCATGACCGCGTTATATGGACGCCGCGGCGGCGGCGGTAAAGCGGGCTGAAAGCTCGCCTAAAAGCTCGGCTGATGCGCCCTGTCGAGATTGGCGAAACGCGTGACCGCGGCGTCGAACTGCAATTCGACGGTGCCGGTGGGGCCATGGCGTTGCTTGCCGATGATGACCTCAGCCTTGCCATGCGCGTCGGTAATTTGCCTCTCCCACTCGCCAAATTCCGCTGTTCCCTCGCGGGGCTTTTTGTTTTCGAGATAGTATTCCTCGCGGAATACGAACATTACGACGTCCGCGTCCTGTTCGATCGAGCCAGATTCACGCAAGTCGGAAAGCTGGGGCCGTTTGTCGTCGCGGCTCTCGACCTGACGCGATAGTTGCGACAGCGCGAGAATCGGAATGTTGAGCTCCTTGGCGAGCGCTTTGAGCCGCGTTGTGATCTCCGTAATTTCTTGAACGCGGCTGTCATTGGCCCGGCGGTTCGAGCCTTGCAACAGTTGAAGATAGTCGATGACCAAAAGATCAAGCCCGCGCTGGCGTTTGAGACGCCGCGCCCGCGCCGCCAATTGACCGATGGAAAGACCGCCGGTCTCGTCGACATAGAACGGTAAATTTTGCAGTTCGATCGAAACGTCTTTGATCCTCTCGAAATCGCCTTCATCGATACCGCCGCGGCGGATCTTATTCGACGGAATTCCCGTCTGTTCTGCGATAATACGGGTGGCGAGCTGCTCGGCCGACATTTCGAGCGAGAAGAAGCCGACGATGCCGCCGTTGATCGTCGCCATATGGCCGTCGACACGGACTTCGCCGGCCCATGCCCTGGCGACATTGTAGGCGATGTTGGTGGCGAGTGCGGTTTTGCCCATGCCCGGACGGCCGGCAAGGATGATCAAATCGGAAGGCTGTAGGCCGCCCATCCGGTTATCGAGATCGGTCAGGCCGGTCGCCAGCCCCGACAAGTTGCCGTCGCGCTGATAGGCGCGGGCCGCCATGTCGACCGCCGTGGTCAGCGCCTGGGCAAATCGCTGAAAACCCGTGTCATATCGGCCGGTCTCGGCGATTTCGTAGAGTTTGCGCTCGGCGTCCTCGATGTGATTCAGCGGTGTCGAGTCGACGGGCGCGTCATAGGCCAAGTTGACCATATCCTCGCCGATCGTGATCAGATCGCGACGGATCGAGAGATCGTAGACGGTGCGGCCGTAGTCCTCGGCATTGATGATTGTCGTCGCTTCGGCCGCAAGCCGCGCCAGATATTGGTTGAGCGAAAGGCCGGCGATGTCGGCGTCGGCGGGCAGGAACGTCTTCAGCGTCACCGGTGTCGCGAGCTTATTGGCGCGGACCAGTCCGGCGGCCAGCTCGTAAATGCGTTGATGGATCGGCTCGAAGAAATGCTTCGGCTCGAGGAAGTCGGAAACCCGGTAGAATGCCTCGTTATTGACGAGGATGGCCCCGAGCAGCGCTTGCTCGGCTTCGATATTGTGCGGCGCCGCACGGAATGTCGGCTCCGGCAGGGTTTGCTTCCGTGCGGTCGAATCGAATGCTGGCATGGTCCCGGTCAGCGGAGTCGCGAGGTGTAGCCGATTTGCGGCGGATGGCCAAATTGAGATCGTTACTCATCGCGGAACACTCAACGACAGCGGCGCGTTGCAAGCACTCGCAACCGCCCCGCAATCACCAACGCCAACCACGAGTGCTTCAGTCGATAGTCGAGCGGCGCCGCAATGGGAAATCTTCATTGCGGCTTTCCCCGTTACCCACCGAGTGCCAACGAGCAATGTCGAAAGCGGCAATCGGCTCTTGACGGGCGCACTTACGCCACGGGCTGGCGCGGCTATTCGCCGGCGAGTCGCAGCGGCACGGAATAGCCGGCTTCGATGCCGCGCAAGCGAGCCTCTTCGCGCGTAATGTAGTCGCGCGTCGCGGGCGTGAGACCCTTGCGCTTGGCCATTTGGATCTGGAAAACCACCATATCGCCCTCGCGGAACGCCATTTCGGAGCAGGCGAGGTAGAATTCCCACATCCGTACGAAGCGCTGGTCGTAAAGCCGCACCACCTCGTCGCGGTGGGCGAGGAAACGCTCGCGCCACGCTTTGAGAGTCTCGGCGTAGTGCAGCTGCAAGATTTCGACATCGGTGACGACGAGCTGCGCGCTCTCGATCGCGGGCAGCACCTCCGAGAGCGCCGGGATATAGCCGCCAGGAAAGATGTATTTGGCGATCCAGGGATTGGTGATGCCCGGAGGGCTGCTCCGCCCGATCGAATGTACCAGCGCGACGCCGTCGTCAGTAAGAAGCTCGGCGCACCTGTCGAAGAATGTATCGTAAAATCCGACGCCGACATGCTCGAACATGCCCACCGACACGATACGATCGAAGCGTCCCGCGATGTCGCGATAGTCGATAAGCCGGAACGACGTATTCTGCGTGAGGCCGCGCTCCAGCGCCCGGTTCTGCGCGCGCTGGTATTGCTCCTGCGATAGCGTGATGCCAGTGACGCGCGCGCCCGCGATTTCGGTGAGGTAGAGCGCAAGACCGCCCCAGCCGCAGCCGATGTCCAGCACGCTGGCGCCGGGCTTTAGGCGAAGCTTGGCGGCGAGATGGCGCTTCTTGGCGAGCTGGGAGTCGTCGAGTGACTGGTTGCGAGCCTCGAAGTAGCCGCAGCTATATTGCTGGTCGCCATCGAGAAAGAGCGAATAGAGCCTGCCGTCGAGATCGTAATGGTGGGCGACATTGTTGCGCGAACGCCCCCGCGGATTGAATTGCTGCAAACGGCGGAACAGGTAACGGAACAGACGGCCCGGCAATGCCCAATGTGCCGGGGCGATGCGCTCTTGACGCAACAGAACCGCGATCACGTCCCCGATCGAGCCTTGCTCGACGACGAGGGTGCCGGCCATATAGGCTTCGCCGAGCTTGAGTTCGGGATCGAGGAGAACACCGAGCTGCGCCGATGCGGTTGTGAAGCGCACGGCAACCGGCGACCCGCTGCGATCGCCAAAGGTGTACGTGGTCCCCCGAACCGTCGTGACTTTAAAAGACCCGCGGCGGATAAACCGACGTAACAGTATGAGCAGCAACCGATCCACGGCCGCCTCCACGCTTTACCTGGCCCCTTCCGCAACATGCGACGATTGGCGCTTGGTTCGGCCTTGCAGCCGGTTTCCAACGCTCAATCCGCCTGTTGCGCCAGCGGGGTCTTGTTCCTTGCCGTCATTAAAACAAAATCCTGCTTAACCAGCAATGCCAAGAATTTACCTCGGGCGCCCCGCCCACATTGGGCCGGTTTTGGGCTAAACATGATCAATCCGACAAAGTCTGAGGAGGTCAGTGTGTTCCGGCGTTTTGTGCCCAAAATCGGTTTCAAGATCGGTTTCGGCGTGGCTTTGGTGTTCGCCATCATCCCGGCGATCGCGCGCGCCCAGGTCAACATCGACCAGGGCAAGCCGGCGGCCGACATTTTTCAAAACGATTGTGCGACCTGCCACAAGACCGCGCGGGGCCTGGCCGACGGCAAGAACAGCCTGATGCTGTCTAGCTTCCTGCGCGAACATTACACGGCAAGTCGCGACCAGGCGGCGGCGCTCGCGGCTTACGTTCTCGGCGCGGGAGGTAGCGCCCCTGCGCCAGCGCAAAAGCCGGGTCAGGAGCACGCCAAGGCAACCGGCGAGGAGCCTAAATCGGCAGAGCCCAAGACTGTCGAGCCCAAGACTGTCGAGCCCAAGATTGCCGAGCCCAAGATTGCCGAGCCCAAGATTGCCGAGCCCAAGATTGCCGAGCCCAAAACTGCCGCCCGTCCTGAGCAGGAGGCGAAGCCCGAGGAACAGGAACACCCCGCGGCCGAGTCGGGTGCTGCCGGCACGCAACGGTCAAACTCGGGCAAACGCGACGCACGGCCAGTGACGGCGAGCCGGGGTCACAAGCAGGAGCCTGGAGTCCCAACGCCGGCGCAACAGGCCGCGCCAGTGCTGGCAACGCCCGCTGCTAACGCGACGCCGAGTTCGGCCGAGGCGCCAAGTCCGGAGGGCGGCACAACCAAAAGTGCCGCTGCCCCGGCCGAATCGCAGCCGGGCGATAGCGCGCCGGTGCCGCGCGACAATATTCCCGACTGATAAAGTTTAGGCCGGCCGGTCAGCCCTTGTCGGCCGGGGGAGGGGTCTCCTCGCCCTCGGCGCCTTCTTCCGGGCGCGCGGTTTCGCCAGCTCCCGTCTCGAAGAACGCCTCCGCCGCGACAACCGCAGCCTCTTGCTCTGTCATATCCCGCAATTGCGTCACGTCTTCGCCACGGGCAATACGCACCGCTTCGTCGCTATTGCGGGCCACAATGATGCTGATCGACGTTTCGACGTCGGGATGCAATGTGAGCGGTACTTTATGCTGCCCGATCGTTTTGATTGGCGTATTGAGCGCGATTTGATTGCGGTTCACCTGGAATCCAGCGTCGGTGATCAGCGTGACAAGATCGCGGGGCGAGACCGAGCCAAAGAGCTGGCCGGCTTCCGAGGCCTGCCGCAACACGGTGAAGCTCTTGCCGTCGAGCTTGCCCGCGACTTGGGACGCTTCTGTCTTCAAGGTGAGCGAGCGCGCTTCGAGGCCGCTCTTCATGGTTTCAAAGCGCGTGCGGTTTTCGTCCGTGGCGCGCAACGCCTTGCCGCGCGGCAGCAAAAAATTGCGGGCGAAGCCGTCTTTCACGCGGACGACGTCGCCCATCTGGCCGAGCCTGGCGACACGCTCGAGTAAGATCACTTCCATAGCGGCCTCTCTTAGCGGATCACGTAGGGCAATAGCCCTAGAAACCGCGCGCGCTTGATCGCCTGGGCAAGCTCACGCTGCTTTTTCGCCGAGACCGCGGTGATGCGGCTTGGAACGATCTTGCCGCGCTCCGAAACGAAACGCTGCAGCAGCTTGACGTCCTTGTAGTCGATCTTGGGCGCGTTGGCGCCGGAGAACGGGCAGCTCTTGCGACGGCGGAAGAATGGACGGCGGCCGCCAGCGCCTTGCGGTGACATGGCCATGCTCAAACCTCCACAGCCGTATCAGTTTCGTCAGAGCCCTCGCGCGGACGCCGGTCCCGGTCGCGCGGACGGTCGCCCCGGTCCCCCCGGTCAAACCTATCACCACGGTCGCCACGGCGGTCATCGCGGTCACGATCGCGCTCGGTCCGGCGCATCATAGCGGAGGGACCTTCCTCGTGCTCGTCGACCCGAATGGTGATGTAGCGCAGAACGTCTTCGTTAAGGCGTTCCAGCCGTTCGATCTCATTGATCGCCGGGGACGGAGCGTCGACGTCCATGAGCGTGAAATGCGCCTTGCGGTTCTTGCGGAGCCGATAGGACAGCGATTTCACGCCCCAATATTCGGTCTTTTTGATCGATCCGCCGAGTCCTTCGATGACGCCCTTCAACTGCGCGGTCAATTCCTCGACCTGCTGCGCGGTGGCGTCTTGCCGCGCAAGATAGACGTGTTCATAGAGAGGCATAAATGCCCTTTCCTCATTTGCCATGCTCACCCAGGCGCGAAGCCCCTCGAACCCTTCGGGAAAGGCTCGAATGCTCTGAAGGCGGGAACACCGGACGCCGGACCCATCGGTCGTACCTTGATAGGTCGTACCTTGGGGGGCCCTACCGCGCCTTAGAAATAGCCGGCGCGGCCGTCCGTTCAGCCCCCGGCCGGGGGACGAGCGGAAGGGGGCCTTATACGCGGCAGGCCTGAAAAGGCAAGATGCGCCAGAAAACGCAAAAGTTGGGTCAGGAAATGCGGGTTCGGCCACCCGCATTCTGAATGATCTCGGCGAGCCTTACGGCCAATTCAACGCCTTCGCGCAGCTGTTTGGCATTCGCTTCGGCTGAAGGGTCCGATCTGCGCAGTTTTTTCACTCCCGCGAGCAGCGTCTCGAGGCTTCGCTCAAGCAGTTTCTGGCGGAACGCGCGATCGTCCCGCGCGCGTGCGAGGTCGGCGTCGGTAACCGGCGAAAAATCTTTCATTAAGAACCGCTCGCGAACGGCCTGCCGGGGCGATCTGTCCCTTCAGGATTTCGGCACTTTATCCGTTCTCGGTTGTATTTTTGTTACTTGCCGGCATTCCTTGACATGTCCGCTTCTCTAATCGGCCATTCGGGGTCAAGCGCTTTCAGACTATCCACTACTACAGTGTCGACGTCGCTCGCGGGTTCGTGCTTCTCTTCGGAATCGGCACCAAGGCCCTTCCATTA
>Ga0182018_10003670_pt1 | contig 13597 bp, 10 predicted proteins | sample 812P2MmetaG_FD_120490 | JGI IMG/M metagenome (GOLD analysis project Ga0182018, IMG submission 120490) | Permafrost microbial communities from Stordalen Mire, Sweden - 812P2M metaG | ecosystem: Environmental > Terrestrial > Soil > Wetlands > Permafrost | place: Sweden: Stordalen | collected...
ATGCTTGGCGAGGCATAAACCTATCGAGAGGCGAAGCATTTCGGGTTGGCGCGGCTTTGTGTTTTTGAGTTGCGTGGCGGCTTGCGTGATTGGGGCGCCGCGGGGGGCGTTTGGGCAGACGCGGGGCGTTGGGCCGTGTCCGCAGAGGCCTGTGGCGGGGAGCGTGGTGACCGAGGCGGATGAGGTTCGTAGCGTCAATGGCGAGCTGCGAGTTGATCTCGACTATCGCGATTCGGTTGAGACGAGCGGACAGAAGCGGTACTGCTATTTGTACGAAGGCCGCAGCGAGGCGCCTACTTTGCGCGTGAAGCCGGGCGATTTGGTGATACTGAGGCTGAAAAACGACGTGAGCGTAGCGCCGCACTCAGGCGAAGCGAAATCGCACCAACATTCGACGCCGGGGGCGTGTGCGGGCGGCGGGATGCCGACTACGGCGGCGATAGGCACAGCGCCAACTTCGCCGCGCGCTACGACGACTTCGCTAGGCGCAACGACGACGGCGATGGACCCGACGACTTTGACGGACGCGACAAGGGCGATGGGCGCGTTTACGAATTTGCATTTTCATGGGTTGTCGCTGGCGCCGGTGTGCCATGAGGACGATTCGCTTCACACGATGATTGAGGCGGGGGGCGCGGCGTTTGAGTATCGGTTTCGGATTCCGGCGGATGAGGCGCCGGGATTGTATTGGTATCACCCACACATTCATGGCGCGACGAATGTGCAAGTGCTGGGCGGGGCGTCGGGGGCGATCATCGTTGAGGGGATTGAGCGGGCGAATGCGGAAGTGGCGGGATTGCCGGAAAGATTGTTGATCATTCGCGATCAGGAATTGGTGAATCCGGACGCGGCGCCGGTGCAGACGGATTCGATGCCGCCGCCGATGGTGATGCGCGATGCCGAGGGCGACATTCTGAATACGGGCACTGGCGGGGGCAAGCCGGCGAAGGACCTCTCGATTAATTTTGTGCCGGTGGCGTTTCCGAATTACGTGCCTGCGGTGGTGGAGATTCGGCCGGGGGAGAAGGAATTGTGGCGCGTGTTGAACGCGTCGGCGATTACGTATATTGACCTGCAGATGATGGTGAACGGCAAGCCGCAGATGATGGGCGTGGTTTCTTTGGACGGCATTCCGATTAATTCGCGTGAGAGAACGGCAGACGAGAAGGCAGACGATGGGAGCGCGAAGAATCGAATTGTTTGGCAGAGCCATATTCTGATGCCGCCTGCGGGGCGAGCGGAAATTATCGTGAAAGGGCCGGCGGAGGGCGTGAAGGCGAGTTTGGTGACGCGGACGGTGGATACGGGGCCGGCGGGGGAGAACGATCCCACGCGGCCGCTGGCGACGATTGTTGCTGCGGCAGATGCGGCTGAACCGCGTGCACGATTGGATGCGTCGCCTGCGCCGCTGGCGCGGCCGTCGCTGGCTTGGCTCGGCGATGTGCAGCCGGTGCGGACGCGGAAGCTTTATTTTTCCGAGAAGCCGCACGATTCCAAAGATCCGAAGAGTCCGACTGATTTTTATATGACGGTGGAGGGGCAGGAGCCGAAGCTATTTGATCCGAATGATACGGCGCCGAATATTGTTGTGCAGCAGGGGGATGTGGAGGACTGGATCATCGAGAATCGGACGCAGGAGTTGCATGCCTTTCACATTCATCAGGCTCATTTCATGCTGGTGGAGTGGAATGGAGTGCCGCTCGATGAGCCGTTCTTGCGGGATACGATTAACGTGGCTTATTGGGATGGGAAGAGCGGGCAATATCCCAGCGTGAAATTGCGGATGGATTTCCGCGATCCGAATATTGTGGGGACGTTTGTTTATCACTGCCATTTGCTGGAGCATGAGGACGGCGGAATGATGGGCGTGATTCGCGTGGTGGCTAAGGGCAAGCAGGCTGATTCCATCGGAACACCCGCCGGGACGGATCGTATGCCGGGCGCGAAGTTTTCCACAGAGTAAATTCAAACGTCGCGCGTTTGGCGCCGAATGTCTTGACATGAGTGGTATGCTCCTGCCGTCCCCGCTAGGCTCCGAGATATCAGACTCAGATTTCCGAAAATTTAAGGAGAACTCACGATGTATACGCATCTTCGCCGGGTGGCAGCGGTTGCGCTTGCCTCCAGCCTGGCTCTGGTGATGCCCGGCAGCCTGATGGCCGGTACCGGCAATCAACAAACGACGACGCCGATCAAACACGTCATCGTGATCTTTCAAGAGAACAATTCGTTCGACCACTACTTCGGGACTTACCCTTACGCGACGAATCCTTCCGGAGAGCCGGTGTTTTTTGCCAGGCCGGGAACGCCGCGAGTGAATAACCTTTTGGGCGGCGGGCTACTGGACGAGAATCCGAATTCAACGCAGCCGTTCCGCATGGACACGGGAATACAGTCTGTCGTGTGCGACCAAAACCATAACTACACGCCGGAACAAACGGCGGTCGATCATGGATTGATGGACAAGTATCCGGAGTCAACGGGGCAGGGAAGTTCGGCAGCGTATCCTTGCAACGATTACGGCAAGGGAAACGGCGTGGTGATGGGATATTTTGACGGCAACACGGTTACGGCGCTGTGGAACTACGCGCAGCATTACGCGATGAGCGACAACTCCTACGGCACGATGTTCGGGCCGTCCGCGGTGGGAGCTCTCAACCTGGCAACAGGATCGACTGCCACGGCAACTCTCTTTCCTACGAAGCCGAATGGCTCGCCGGCGAGCGCGGCGGGCTACATTGCTAATGGCGCGACAACCGGAGCGGCCATCGGCGACGCGCGTCCTGCAGGCGATGAATGCGTGCTGACGAATCCGGGTTTGCAGACTGCCACCATGATTACTATGGCGGGGACGAATGTGGGCGATCTGCTGAACGCGAAGGGCGTCACTTGGGGCTGGTTCCAGGGCGGCTTTGCGCCGACTGGCTATGACTCGATGGGCCGCGCGATTTGCGGGGCGCACCACGCTGGATTGGCTGGCGACGATGCGGTAACGACAGTCGGCGACTACATTCCACACCATGAGCCGTTTCAGTACTACACGAGCACGCAGAATCTTCACCACGTCCAGCCGACGAACCCTGCGCTGATTGGGACTTCGTCAGACGGGGCGAATCATCAATATGATCTGAGCGCGTTTTGGACGGCTCTTGGCAACGGGAACCTTCCGGCTGTGACTTATCTTAAGGCCGCCGCGTATCAGGACGGCCATCCGGGCTATTCCGATCCGATTGACGAGCAGAATTTTGTTGTGAGCGTGGTTAACGCGATCGCGACCAGTCCTTACTGGAATGACACGGCGATCATCATCGCTTACGACGACTCCGACGGCTGGTACGATCACGTGCTCGGACCGGTCGTCAATCAGTCGGCAGTTTCGGACGATGCTCTGGCTGGCGCTGGCGATTGCGGCGCGGCGACTGCGGCGACGCAGGGGCGATGCGGATACGGGCCTCGATTGCCGCTGATCGTGATTTCGCCTTTTGCGAAGCAGAACTACGTCGATCACCTGAGCACCGATCAGTCGTCTATTCTTCGTTTTATCGAGGACAACTGGGGTCTTGGGCAGATCGGTGGTGGCTCGAGCGATGCGAAAGCGGGGACGCTTAACGGGATGTTCAATTTCACGGGCTTTTTCCGAGCGCCGAGGATAATCCTTAATCCGGCCACGGGGAATTTGCTCCCAAACCGAACCGAGTGAAGCGGCCAAAGCGTTCGCTATAGGTTGTTTTCACGGAAGTGCGATGTGATCTGGCTCGTTCCGATGCTTTCGGGGCGAGCCAGTTTTTTGTTGGCGGGCGTTTTTTCGATGACGTTTGGTTGGCGCGGTTGCGGCTGGCCGCGAATTTGAATCTCTAGGGCGTTTCCGAATTGGCGGGGGAGTTGTGCGAGAATTGGCGCGTGCGTAGCGGGTGAGCTACAGAAGTGAGGCGAACTTAGTTGTCTCCGAGGAGCATTGATCTGACGCAGGTTACGGAGTGGTCTGATGGGCGCGTGAGGCGCGTTCAGGATTCGCTGGCGGGCGAAGAGCCGCTGGAAATTCGCGTTGGAGAGAATCCACTGGCGGTGGCGATGCGAACTCCGGGGCACGATCTGGAATTGGCGGCGGGATTTTTGTTTACCGAGGGGATTATTCAGGGGCGGGAGCAGATTATTTCGCTCGAGATCGGGAAGCCGGACGCGGGGCCGCAACTTGTCACGCAACCCGACACGCGGCTGGGCACGCAAGCCGGCACACAACCTGACACGGAACCCGACACGCAACCCGGCACGCGACATGGCACGCAATACGGCAATCTTGTGGTGGCGCAGCTTGAGCGCGATGTGCAACTTGACGCGGAGAAAACGCAGCGCAATTTTTTTGCGAATTCGAGTTGCGGGATTTGCGGGAAGGCGTCCATTGATGCGGTGCGCTCGCGATTCCTACGCGCGCCGAATGCGGGATTTCGCGTGCGCGCCGAGGTGCTGTGCGGGCTGCCGGGGAATCTTGGAGAGTCGCAGGATATTTTCAGCCGGACGGGAGGATTGCACGCCGCGGGACTTTTTACCGCGGACGGGAAACTTGTTGTGGCGCGCGAGGATATTGGGCGGCACAACGCGGTGGATAAGGTGGTTGGCTGGGCGTTGCGCGAGGGACGGGTGCCACTGGCGGAATTTATTTTGGTTGTAAGCGGGCGCTGCGGATTTGAGATTGCGCAGAAGGCGATCGCCGCGGGGATTCCGATGGTTGCGTCGGTGTCGGCGCCGTCGAGTCTGGCGGTGCAGTTGGCGCGGGAACTCAATCTCACACTGGTTGGATTTCTACGCGGCAGGCGATTTGTGGTTTATTCGGGTGAGGAACGGATTATTTTGGAGAATGAGTAGCGGACCGCTCGTGCTCAGCTTTTAGGAATGCGGACGGCCGTTGCCATTTCCGTTTCCGTTGCCGTTCTTTTTCTGGGCGTGACGTTTGCGAATGTCGTCCACTCGCGCGCCGTCTTCTGCAATCATCTTGCGGAATTCAATTAGCAGCTTCGGGTCCCACCAGCCGCGCTTCGCTTCGTCTTCGAGATGATCGAGCGCCGCGGCGGAGTCGAGCGCGGTGCGGTAGGGCCGTTCGGTGGTCAGCGCGTCGTATACGTCAACGATTTGAAGGATGCGCGCCGTGACTGGGATCTCTTCTCCGCGCAAGCCGTCGGGATAACCGGTGCCATCCTGCTTCTCGTGATGATGACGGATGATGGGAAGCACGAGGCGGAATGTTTTGAGCGGCGCACAAATGTGCTCACCGACGACCGGGTGTTCGCGGAGGAGATATTCTTCTTCGGCGGTCAAAGGCCCTTGCTTCAGGAGAATTGAATCCGGGATTGCCACCTTTCCGACATCGTGAACGACGCCAGCGCGGCGAAGCGCGGTCACCTGTTCGGCTTCCAGGCCCATTCGCGTGCCGAGAAGCGCGGAAATTTCCGAGAGGCGTCCACAGTGGCCGTGAGTGCTTGGATCGCGGGCTTCAATGCTGAGCGCGAGGCTGAACAGAACCGCTTCCGCGTTTTCGAGTTCGTCGGTATAGTTTTTTAGGCGCAGGAGCGACCGCGTGCGCGCGAGAAGCTCGTTGTAGTCGATCGGCTTGCTCAAGAAATCGTCGGCGCCTGCGTTGATTCCCTGGATACGATCCGCGGTTGCGGATAGTCCTGTGATCAAAACGACGGGCGTGAGGCGTGTTTCCGGCGCGGCCTTGATCTGACGGCACACTTCAATGCCGCTAAGTCCGGGCATTACGATGTCAAGAAGAACTAAATCCGGGCGGAACTCCGCGCACAGCGCGAGGGCGCTGGCGCCGTCGGCGGCTGCGCGAACTTCGAATCCTTCGCGACGCAGCAAGATTTCGAGACCTGAGCGCGGTGCGAGTTCGTCGTCGACTAAGAGGATTTTTTGAGCCATACAGTGTGTTAGCTGGAGGCAAACAAGTTTACAGTACGCTGGGCTGCGCAGCAATTAGAATCGCGGTACTGGGACTTTTTGATTTTTAGCGCAGTAGTCACCGTACTGATGTTCTTGGAACTCCTAATGCCCGGGCGCTAGAACTTGCGTTTCGTAGCAATTTTGGTATCACCACAATAGACTTTCGCGGGCAACTTGAGGCACCAAATGAAGAGAACGCTGACTCCTGAGTCGCTGGCAGAACTCGATGCAGAACTCAAACGCGCGCACGATGATTTTGCCCGAGTTTATCCTGGGCCGAGCGGCGCGCGACAGCCGGTGCACACGGTGTACGCGGGCGCACAATTATTTCACGCCGACACTGTCCGACGTCTCGGAGCGAATGCGCTTCATTCGCTCGACGAATACGCGCCGAACTTTGCGGTATTTGCCAAAGCGATCGGACTCGATGGCGCGAACGAACTGCCAGATGCGGGGGAAGAGATTGCGCGTCTCGAGAAGTATGTGGATTCAGATCCCGAAACATTTCGAAAGGAGAGCAAAGCGACGTGGCTGGCTGTGACGATCTACAGGCGCGTGCGGGAGAAGCTTGGGCGCGAGCCGGTGGAAGATTTTCGAATTGATTTCGAAGATGGCTACGGGCATCACTCCGATGAAGAGGAAGACGGCCACGCGGTATCGACGGCGCGCGAACTTGCGGCGGGATATCGCGCGGGTGAGCTCTCGCCTTTCATCGGGATTCGTGTGAAGGCGTTCAACGAAGAATTGCGCGCGCGCAGCGTTCGGACTTTGGATCTTTTCATGAGCACGGTAGCGGGAGAAACGGGCGGGTCGCTGCCGCCGAATTTCCACGTCACGATTCCGAAGGTGAACGTGGCGGAGGAAGTGGCGGCGCTGGCTGAGGTGCTCGATCGCCTGGAATCGGCGCTCGGGATTTTGAGAGGGTCGACGCGAATCGAAGTAATGATCGAGACGCCGCAATCGCTACTGAATCCGCGAGGCGAATCAAACTTGCTGGCGCTGCTACGTGCGGGAGCGGGCCGCTGCATCGCGGCGCATTTTGGCACGTACGACTACACGGCGGGACGCAACATCACTGCGGCTCATCAGGACATGATGCATCCGGCGTGCGACTTTGCGAAGGAAATGATGGCGGTGTCGCTGGCGGGGACTGGTGTCTGGCTCTCGGATGGCGGGACGAACATCCTGCCGGTTCCCATTCATCGTGCGGCGAAGGATGGGCCGCGTCTATCCGCGCACGATGCGGCTGAAAATCGCGCTGCGGTGCACGCGGCGTGGCGGCTGCATTCCACGCACATCCGGCATTCGCTTATCGGTGGATTTTATCAGGGGTGGGATTTGCATCCGGCGCAGCTTCCGACCCGCTATGCGGCGATATACGCATTTTTCTTGGAGAGCCTTGACGCCGCTGGCGAACGCTTGCGGAATTTCATTGAGAAGGCCGCGCAGGCGACGCTGGTTGGTGAAGTGTTCGATGATGCGGCCACCGGGCAGGGCCTGCTGAATTATTTTTTGCGAGGTATCAACTGCGGGGCGGTGACTGCCGAGGAGACACTAAAGTTGACGGGTCTTTCGCATGCTGATTTGCGCTCGGGTTCCTTTGCGCGGATTTTGGATGCGCGTACGCGGAAGCCTTGAGCGATTTACGCGACGACGGAATTCAGGCAGATCAGATGTCCCTTCGTACGGTTGCTTCAACAATGCTCTCTGGTTCACTGGATGGGACGAAAATCTCGTTTGCGTTCTGCATGCCAAACGGCGACAGATCAACCGGATCGTAATCATGAACCGACATGGAGAGGCGGATTTCCGCGAGCGGTTCGAAGTTTCTCAGGACTGCGTCGGCCATGGCGTAGAGTGTTTGCTGCGGCGAGCGGCTTTCGTGCTCGGCGAAACTTTCGAGCAACGATTGGCGCACGCCGTGCCAAATCCCGCTGTAGGCAATTTCGCCGGCTAAATAGCGCCAGCTTGCCGAGAGTGTCGCTGCGAATACGCGGTCCGAAGTTTCCTTCAGAGTCGTGTAAGGGTCGCGCAAGAATCCTCCGAATGCGGATTTGGCGGACTTCAGAATGACGAGATCGTTGACGCCTGCCCAGATCTCGACGCCATTTCGGGTTCCGATAAGCAAAGAAGTCCGCTGTTCCGCGACATTGCGGGCAAACGCGTTGTCGTGAGATTTTGCTCCCATGCGGATGCGATCCCAGAGTTGTTCCTTGGTTTCGATGCGAATGTGGGAGACCTGCGCGTTGTAAGTCAAGAAATGTTCGATCAGATGAGCGGAAAATTCTTCGATCGGCTCCGGAGAATATTGTTTCGCGAGGACGTAGACGGTATTCCTGATCGTGTCTGCGGGCAGAATTTTGCTGTTGTCGCCGGAAGTGTGCGCAGATTCAAAATCGCCTTCGAACTCGATGCCGAGTGTGGCTTCCTTGATGTCGTGGCGATTGCCCTTCCGTGAGACGCGCAAGAGGCGCACTGCGGTGGGGCCGTATTTGCTGTGCTCCAAGCGGACGCGCACCGGTCAGCTCCCGCGGTAGGTTGTGTAACCGTAAGGACTCAAGAGGAGCGGAACGTGATGATGAATGCTGGCATCGCGAACGTGGAAAATAATTTCGACTATTGGATAGAAACTTTGAATTTGCCGCCCGGCGAAATATGCGCAGGTATCGAATCGCAAGCGATATTTGCCCTCGGAAACGTGACCCGAAGCGACGAGATCAAGCAAGCGGCCGTCGGAGTCTGTGAAACCTTGGCCGATCAACCGCCAGCCGTCGCCCGCTTCCATCTCGAGTGTCACGCCGACGCCTTGAGCGGGACGCCCGAGCGATGTGTCGAGAACATGCGTGGTAATCGATGAGTTCATTTCGCCAGTAATTTCTCGAGACGCAGCCGGGTGATTTTGCGCTGCTCTTCGGCTGCGGCCGGCAGCTCCGCGGCGGGATCGTTAGCCAACCGTTCTTTCAGAAGCACGAGAATTTCGTCCGTTGTTTTTCCGGAAGCGCAGACGATGAAAATGTATTCGAATTTTTCTTCGTAAGCGCGGTTGGCTTCGATGAGCGCAGCCTTGGCGTCGATTGGGGCGCTCTCGGCGGCGGCCTGTTCGCCGGCCGACCACGCTTTCGCTTTAACGGATTGCTTGCGTTCGGCTTTTCTTTCGCCGATTCGCGGATGATGCTTAAAGGCTTCGAGCCAGTCCTTGCGCGCCAAGCCATTCCAAATTTGCTCCGCGGCTTCGAGGACTTCATCAGCGCTCGCGAATGGGCGACGCGCAAGCATACGCCGCACCCATTCGCGCGAGCCACAACAATCGAGGAATGCGGCAGCGGCCGCCTTGTTCGATAGCCCGTTGAGATTCGAGACTTCATCGAGGTGCGCGGATGCCTCCGGGACGCCCCAGACACGCAAGCGGCTTACGCCGCCATCCGGGAAAATGATTAGCCGAAGATGCGATACCGGCCCGACAGGATGAAGCTCTTTGCGAAAGAGATGCTTGGCGTTTGCGCGGAGCTTCGTGCGCGGCAGGAGAGTTGCCCACGGAGGCTCGCTGGCCGGATTTTTGCCTTCGGGAGACATGATGGTCTCGATCGAGCAGCTTTCCGGGAAATTTCCTTTGAAATGCGAGGTGTCCACTTCGACGCGGCGAATTTCGCCGATGGTGCCGAGCTTGACGACGACCCAATCGTGGCCTTCGCCGCGGCGGCGGCGCGTTTCCCAGCCGTCGCCCATATTTCGCGCGCGGCCCGGCATCAAGAGGTGAAGCGGCTCGCTGAAGAATTCGTCGCTGGCGGCGAGGACCAGGCCGCCATTTTCGATGGCAGCGAGATCAATCTCTTTCTTTCCGGAGCTTGTCGAGGCCGCGGCGGGCACGACTTCGCCGTGAACGCGCAGGCGAGCCACGCCGCCATCGGGATAAATGTTCAGACGGACGTGGGTGCAGGGCTCGGGGCTGATAATCTCGAAGAGATTTTGGGAATCTCCGTTGAGCGCCGTTTTCGGAAGGATTTCTTGCCAGCGCGTCTTCGGAAAAGCGAGCGCGACCGATTCTGACTTCGAGCTGTGTTTACCTGGAATCGCGCAAGCTTCAATCGAGCAATGCGACGGGAAATTGCCTCTGAAGAAGCTCGTATCCACGACGACGCCACGGATGATTCCAGGCAAGCCGAGGCGCACGATGCACCAATCGTGGCCGGGCGTGCGGCGGCGGCGCGTCTCCCAGCCATCCATCCATTTGCCACGGCTCGTGAATTTCCCTTCGATGAAAATTGGCTTCGATTCCTTGAGGAGATTCTTCTTCGGCGCGAAGAATTCGTCATTTGCGGCGACGACGCGACCGCCGAGGCGTTCGGATGCGAGGTCGGGAAGCGATTGAAAATCTTTCATGCTTGAGTTCGTTTCAAAATGGCGCCCGTCGGCCCGGTTTCGAATTCGCCGCGATCGAATACTTTTCTTCCGCGCAGATATGTGGCGGCGACGACGCCGTATAATTCGCGGCCTGCATAGGGCGTCAATTTTTGCCGATGGTGCAAGCGCTCGGGTTCGACGCGGAATTTCGCGGTGGGATCCCAAATGACGAGATCGGCGTCGAAATCCTTCGCGATTTTTCCCTTTCGCTTTTCAAGGCCCGCGAGTCGCGCTGGCGAAGAGCATAACCAAGCGGCGAGCCGCTCGACAGCATAGCCGCGCTGGCGCGCTGAAGTCCACACGGCCGGAAGAGACAACTCGAGCGAGGCAATGCCGCCCCATGCGGCCATGAAGTCGCCGGTATCTTTCCGTTTCATTTCTGGCGGGCAGGGGGAGTGATCCGTGGCGACGAAGTCCAGCGTGCCGCCGGATAATGCTTCCCAAAGCTTTTCGCGATTTTCGCTTTCGCGAATTGGCGGGGCGCATTTGAATTCCGATGCGCCGTCTGGAATTTCTTCGCTTGCGAACGTCAGATAGTGCGGGCAAGTTTCAGCGGTGATGGCGAGGCCGGACGATTTTGCTGCACGCAAGACCGGCAGTGCGTCTGAAGACGAGACGTGGACGATGTGCACGCGGGCGTTGAATTCGGTCGCGAGCTTTATCATCAGCGCGATGGCTTCATTTTCGGCTTCGCGGGGGCGCGAGGCGAGCCATGTGGAATACTTCGCGGCGGGCGCTTTTGCGAGAGCCTTCGCTGCCGCTTCGATCGGTGCGGGGAGTTCGGCGTGAACCAGAAGCGGCGCGCCGATTTCGGCGAGAATCGGCAACGCAGCGCGAAGATCTGACTCGTGCGATTGAGGAAATTCGTCAACTCCGCTCGGAACCAAGAAACACTTGAAGCCAAAGAGACCGTCGCGCCACAGCGGACGCAGTTCATCGGAGTTTCCGGGGATCACGCCGCCCCAAAATCCTGTGTCCACCCAGAGTTTTCCTGCGGCGGAAGCTAGTTTTTCGCGGAAGGCTGACGTGCTTGTCGTGGCTGGGATGCTGTTGAGCGGCATTTCGATGAGAGTGGTAACGCCGCCGGCGGCTGCGGCGCGAGTTGCTGTTGTGAATCCTTCCCATTCGGTGCGGCCGGGCTCGTTGATGTGAACGTGCGTGTCAACGATGCCGGGCATGACGATCAGATCGCTGGCTTCGTAGATTGGGCAATTGGCAGAAACTTCGCTGAATTTCGCGACGGCGGTGATGACTCCGTGCTGAATGTGGATTGCGGCGGGGGCTGGCTCGCCGTTTCCATCGCCGGTCACGACGCGATTGCCACGGACGATGAGATCGGGAGCGCTCATTGGGCGGCGGTGGTCGTTAGGAATTCTTCGAGGAGATTCAGCGCGACGACGTGGCGGTAGTGCGCGGTCGAACGGATGTCGTCGATCGGCGCGATTTCCTTGGCGAAAACTTGGCGCGCGGCTGCTATGGCGGCGGCGTCAAGCGATTTGCCGCGCACGTAGGCTTCTGTCTGGGTGGCACACACGACGGCCGGCGCCACGCTCCCGATCGCAATGCGAATGTCATCGACGATTTTTCCGTCGAAACGCACGGCGCCGGCGAAGCAGACTTTTGAAATTGCTTGCGCTCTTCGCGTACCGACCTTGCGGTAATACGATTTCCAACCTGTCCGGCCGCGCGGCAGGAAAATTCTGCCGACGAGTTCATCGGGGCGCAGGTCCATTTTTTTGTAGCCGCCGTGAAAGCCGCGGTACGGGATGCGTCGCGAGCCGCGCGAGGAGAGCAATTCCAACTCCGCGTCGTAGATCAGCAATGCGGGCGGTGTATCGGCGGCGGGGGATGCGTTGGCGATGTTGCCGCCTAGAGTGCCGCGATTTTGAGTGGCGACGCCGCCTGTTTCGGCTGCGGCGCGGCAGAGCAACGGGAACTCGCGCGCCAGCGTGGCGTTGCGGCGCACGTCCGTGTACGTCGTGAGAGCGCCGAGACTGATAAGCCACGAAGCCGATTCAATTCCGCGCAATTCTGCGAGATTCCAAATGTTCAGATAGTGCCGATGAGCGAGCTTTCCGGCTTCGAGTAAGACCATCAGATCCGTTCCGCCGGCGAATGGGCGCCAGATGCCGGGATCGCGCGCCAATATGTCGAGGGCGGCACCGAGGCTTCGGGGCGTTTGCATTTCGTAATCTGGAATGAACGATCTCACGATTGCACTTCCGTTCGATCGCAGGCGCGCAAGATTGATTCGAAAATTTTCATGTAGCCGGTGCAGCGGCAAAGATTGCCGGCAAGCGCGGCGCGAATTTCCGGTTCCGTCGGGTGGTTATTTTGCTCGAGGAGATTGACGGCGGCGAGGACCATGCCTGGAGTGCAAATGCCGCATTGAGCACCGCCGTAGGAGATGAATGCTTGCTGCACGACACTCAACTGTTCCGTCGTTGCCACGCCTTCGATTGTGCGGATCTCAGCGCCTTCAACTTGCGCGACGGGGATGAGACAGCTATTCACTAATTTACCGTCAATCTCGACGCTGCATGCACCGCATTCACCTTCGCCGCAGCCTTCTTTGATTCCAGTGAGGTGCAACTTTTCACGCAAAGTGTCGAGGAGGCGCGCCATTGGATAATCGTGCAGCGTTTCGTCACGGCCGTTCACGCGGCAACGGACGGCGATCGTGCCTGGCGCATCAGGCGATCTTGCGTCAGGCAATCGCATTCTCCCGCGTTGCTTCGAACGCTGCCGTCAAATCTTCGGGTGTCATGGGGATACGCCGGATGCAGATGCCGGTGGCGTTTTCGATTGCGTTCATGATCGCAGGAGCGGTGCCGTCGAGGGGAAGTTCACCGATGCCCTTGGCGCCTGCGGGACCGCGCGCGTAGGGCAATTCTTCGAAGTAGACGCGAATCGGCGGCAAATCCATTGAAGTGGGCATGATGTAGTTGGTCATCTGGTTGTTGATCATGCGGCCTTCTTGCCATACGACTTTCTCGTAGAGCGCGAAGCCGATGCCTTGCGCGACGCCTCCTTCCACTTGTCCTGCGGCGAGGACTGGATTGATCACGCGGCCGACTTCCTGAACGGCGACGAAATCTTCCACGCGAGTTTCGTATGTCGCGGTGTCAACCGAAACTTCCGCGACGTAAACGGCCCAGCCGTAGGCGCCGTAGGCGTCGCCGCGATAGAGATGCTCATCCCAATGGATATTTGGCGGCGGGGAATAGCGGCTGGTCGCGCGTAATGGGCCGACTTC
>Ga0182018_10003671_pt1 | contig 13594 bp, 10 predicted proteins | sample 812P2MmetaG_FD_120490 | JGI IMG/M metagenome (GOLD analysis project Ga0182018, IMG submission 120490) | Permafrost microbial communities from Stordalen Mire, Sweden - 812P2M metaG | ecosystem: Environmental > Terrestrial > Soil > Wetlands > Permafrost | place: Sweden: Stordalen | collected...
CAGAGACGCGGAGGAAGACATGAGGAATTGAGATGGCGCCGAGGCCTATCTTCCCAGTTTGAGGTTACTCTGCGTCTCTGCGGTGAAATAGAAGCGGAATCATGTTTAGAAAAGTTATCGCGGTATGCGGGCTTTTAGCTACTAGACTAGCTTAGCTAGCTAGCTAGCCCGCTTTTCTCACCTTTCGCCTTTCGATGTTGGCGCAACGTTCATTCCACCCCTGCGCGCCTTTACAGTCGCGGCCCGGTGAGAGGCTTCCGCACCGCGCCGCGACTGTCAAGGAGCGGAGTGACGTGCGAAGCTAGCTCGACGTTCGCCGCGAGGTCACTCAAGGCAGGCGATCGCAAAGCGGCCGGTTCCACCGCGCCGGTGGTTACCGCAGCCCTCCCTGGCGCGCGAACTTGAGGGCTTCGATGGCCGCGCCGCGGGCGCCGGCGGTATCGCCATTGGGCATCACGTGAATCGGAATCGCCGCCTGCTCCTCACGCTGGCCCGGCATGGCGGCGCGCGTCTCGGCGATAAACCAGCGCTGGAAGTCCGCGCCCGTTTCAAGAGCGCCGCCGCCAATGATCAACGCATCGGGATCGAAGGTGTTCACCATCTCGTCGAAGAATAGCCCAAGCGCATGCGCCTGTACCCGGAAGATGTCGCGGCAGAGGGGATCGCCCTTCTCGGCCATTCCGCGCACGAGTTTTGCCGCCTTGTTCACGTCCAGTTTGGCGAACTCATGGCCAGGATAGCGAACGAGGAAGTAGGGCAGAAGCGTTTTAGCAATGGCGGTGAGCGAGCAGAGCGACTCCAGATCGCCCGTGCGGCCGCAGTTGCATTCCGGCTTCAGACCTTCGGTGCCAACGATGCTTTGGTAGGGAATGAGAACGTGGCCGAGTTCTCCTCCGAATCCCATCTTGCCCTTCACCACGTTGCCATCCACGATGACGCCGCCGCCGAGACCGGTGCCGATTACGGCGGAGATCGATGTCTCCCGGCTAGCGGCGCCGAAGATCGAAAAGTGTCCCCAAAGGGCTCCGGCGTTGCCATCGTTGAGGTAGGTGACAGGGCGGCCGAGACGGGCTTCGAGCTTCTGGCGGATATCGAATCCGGCCCAATCGGCATGGACGAAGTTGGTGGAGCCACGCCTGCTGAGAACGCCCGAGGAACTCGCCGGACCAGGCGTGTCCAAGCCAACGGCCACCACGTCGTCCAAATGCACGCCGGCTTTCTCGACGGCGATTTTCAGACCGCTTTCGATCTGCCGCAGGCAGACCTCCGGGCCTTGCGTGGAGAGCGCGGGGTGCTCGCACAACCCTTCAATCAGGAACCGCTCCCGCGCGTCGACGATCGTATAGTTAATGGCGGTCCCGCCAAGGTCTACTCCGGCAATAACTTTCACGGTTGATTCTCCCTTTCAGCGGGAACCGTCCCCGGCCGATTCTCCGCCGATGCTCTTGGCATGGGGTTCCTCGGAGGGGACCGGCTGGTGACCCTTCGAGTGCAGCCGGGCCATCAAGTGTTGACGATTCGCCACTGATGCAATTTTGACCCATCCGGTAGCCGGAAGCCAAGTCCGGAATTACAACGCAGCCGTACTCCGGGTCGTGTCCGGCCGGATGGCTACCGATATTTGCCGATATCGTTCGCTTTCGGTCGCAGGCGTCCATGGCCCCGGTAGTCCGACTGTCAGACTACCTCCCGTAGGTGTTCATGTCCAGTTTCCCGGCATGATATAGTAGCGCTGGTAACGCATGTGAGAGGCTGGAGGATCGTTGTTTTCGCGCTGGCAGCAGCTTTGGCCGCTACCGCCGCGGACGCACCCGGGCAGCCTCTGCCCTTTAGCCACAAGGCCCATGTGGGCGCCATGAAGCTGCAGTGCAAAATGTGCCACGCGAACCCGGATCCTGGCGAGACCGAGGGCATTCCGCCCGCCTCCACCTGCATGCAATGCCATTCCGCCATCAAAACCGACAGCCCCGCCATCCAAAAACTGACCGCCTACGCCAAGAACAATCGCCCCATTCCGTGGGTACGGGTATACGAGATCCCCGACTATGTGACTTTCAGCCACCGCGACCACGTCAAAGCCGGGAATACCTGCGAGGATTGTCACGGAAAGGTAGCGGAGAGCGATCAGTTGGCCCGCGAGACCGATATTTCCATGGGCGGCTGCATGAATTGCCACAAGGCGAAGAACGCCAGCATCGATTGCACGTTCTGTCATGACCAGCGATGAGCCGCGGGATTCACTGCCAAGAGAAGGCAGGCGCGGGACCAGCGGATTCCCGGCATCCGGATCTCCCGAAGCGTATCGCCGCGGCAATCGCACCTTTCGAAAGTACGGCTATTGGAACAACGCGCAGCAGATTCCGAAGCTGAGGGATTGGGCGGTGGCGGACACGGCAAGGCCGTGCCGGCCGGCTTCTTTAATCGAGACCGGACGTTTTGAGCTATGGGAAGATGGAGTTCATGCGTAGAGTGATCCTTGTTGCTATCGTCATGGCGTCGTCCTCGTTGACCGCCGCCGACCCGCCGCGGGCCGAGATTGCGAACGGCGTGATTCACGCCAAGCTCTATCTGCCGGACGCCGTCGACGGCTACTATCGCGCCACGCGCTTCGATTGGTCGGGCGTCATCGCCAGCCTGGAATTTCAGGGCCACAACTATTTCGGCGTCTGGTTTCCGCGCTACGATCCGAAACTGCACGACGCCATCACCGGGCCGGTGGAAGAGTACCGCACCGGCGACAGCGCGCTGGGATATGCCGACGCCAAAGTGGGCGGGAACTTCCTGCGCATCGGCGTGGGTCTGCTCAAGAAGCCCGACGAACCGCGCTTCCAGCAGTTCAAGACCTACGAGATTACCGATAACGGCAAGTGGACGGTGAAAACCGCGGCCGGCTCGGTGGAGTTCACGCAGGAAGTGACCGACCCCGTTTCCGGCTACGCTTACCTCTATAAGAAGACCGTGAGCCTGGCCAAAGACGCGCCGCGCATGGTCATCGAACACAGCCTGAAGAACACCGGCAAGAAAGTCATCGAGACCAACGTTTATAATCACGGATTTTTCGTGATCGACAGCCAGCCTTCCGGCCCGGATTTTACCGTCAAGTTCCCGTTCGAAGTGAAAGCCGCGGCGGACTTGCACGGCTTGGCGGAGACCGGCGGCAAGGAACTGCATTATCTTCAGGAACTGCGCCCCGGAGGCCAGAGCGTACACAGCGAGCTGACCGGCTTCGGCGACAGCGCCCGCGATTTCGATTTCCGCGTGGAAAACCGCAAGACCGGAGCGGGCGTCCATGTCACCGGCGATCATGCGTTGTCGAAGATCGACTTCTGGTCCATCCGCACCACGGTCTGCCCGGAAGCGTATATCGAGATGAAGATCGAGCCCGGCCAGGAATCGCACTGGCGGCTCGCCTACGATTTCTATGTGGGACCGGCGGCGCCGTAGCCATACTGGCCTGTCGGAAAGGAACTCCTATGAAACGAATGTTGTTGATCGCCGGTTCGTCGGCCGCGGTGGCGGTGTGCTGGTTGATGGCCCAACCCGCGGGCGATCCCTTGCTACAGGGATTGCGCGAGGTGGAAGTAGCGTCGGTGGCCGACGCGATGGAGCAACTCTACGGCCAGCAAGCCTTCATGTCGCATGAAATGCGGCCGCTTTCGCCGACTAAGTTCGCAGGCCCCGCGGTGACGGTGCTGATGAAGAAAGAAGAGCACAAAGAGGGCTCGGCCGCGTCGCAGGGGATGCTGGACGCCATCGATGCCGCGCCTCCCGGGTCGGTGTATGTGATGGTGCTGGAAAACGGCGCCGACTATGCGGGCATCGGCGGCCTGATGGCTACCGCCATGAAGTATCGGGGCTTCACGGGTGCGGTAATCGACGGCAGCGTACGCGATACGCCGCAGATCCGCAAGCTGCAGTTCCCGGTATTCAGCCGCGGGGTGGCGCCGTCGACCACCATCAATCACTACCGTTTCGCGGGCGCCAACGTTCCGGTGACCTGCGCCGGGGTGAAGGTGAATGCCGGCGACATCATCGTAGGCGACGAAGACGGTGTCGCGGTGGTGCCGAAGGCGCATGCCGCCGACGTGCTGAAGAAGGCGCAGGATCTGGATAATACCGAGCACTCCATGATCCCGTTCATCGAGAAGTTCCGGTCGATTAAAGAGGCTGTCGCGAAGTTCGGAAGGATCTGAGATTATTAGCCGCCGATGAGCGCGGAGGAACCACTCATGGCACTGGCGGGCCACCCTGAGAGGACCGTCGTGGCCATCCGGGACGGTCTTCGCCGATGGCCCGCTGGATCGGCGGCCGCAAGCGCGTAAACTGAAGCTATTTGACGACCGCCTCATCAGGCTCGCGCTTGATCGTTAGCCTGTCCAATCGCTTGCATAGTCCGAATCGTCGTAAGCTTGCGCTCGGAGTATCGTTTCCTCGCTCAAACCTTCTCGGGAACTACAAATGGTTTGCGATAAGTTCCCATTGCCAGCTTATTGGCTTCCGCGTCGTTCCCGCAATTCATCGTCTTGGCGTCGAAATGCACTGTCCGGCCCAGCCGGTAAGAGATGTTCGCCAGGTGCACCAGAACCGTCGAAGCCGCTCCCTCTTCCACTTCGCAGTTGAGAATCTCCCGCTTGTGCGCGCGCACCGCGTCGATAAAGTTCTGGAAGTGCGTGTCGCCCTTCGTCGCCGTCGGACCCGGCTTCTGCTCTTTACCGATATAGGTCGAGTACTTGTTGTAGTTCTCGATCACCATATAGCCGTTGGAACCGTAATACAGATTCCCGATCGAGCCGCCAACCTGGTTTGGAGTACCGTATTCCCGGTTGGTGATCCAGTGGCGGACTTCAAATTCCAACATCTTTTTCTTTCCGCCCTCGTCGAACTCGAAGATCGCGTTCAGAGTGTTGGGCGTCTCCTGGTCGTCGTCGAACATGAAATGGCCGCCGATGGCGGTGGCCTTCACCGGATACTTGACGCCCAAACCCCAGCGCGCTTTATCCATTTCGTGAATGCCCTGGTTGCCGATGTCGCCGTTGCCGGTGTCCCAGAACCAGTGCCAGTTGTAATGAAACCGGTTTTTCGAAAAGGGGCGCTGCGGCGCCGGACCGGTCCAAAGATTGTAATCCACGCCATCGGGCACCTCGGAAACCGGAGTACGGCCGATGGTGTTGCGGGTCTTGTAACACAGGCCGCGCGCCAGGTAGACATCGCCGATCACGCCTTCGCCCAACTTTTGGATGCCTTCCCGCAGCGCCTCCGAGGAACGGCTCTGGCTGCCCTGCTGGACCATGCGGTCATACTTGCGCGCCGCCGCCACGATCTGCCTGGCCTCGAAGATGTTGTGCGTGCACGGCTTCTCCACGTAAACGTCCTTACCTGCCTGGCAGGCCCAGATGGTTTGCAGGGTATGCCAATGATTGGGCGTCGCGATCGAGATCGCGTCGATCGACTTGTCGTCCAGTATTTTGCGCATGTCCTGGTAAGCCTGCGGCGCCTTTTTGCCGCTGGAAACCGCGCGTTTGACGAAGTCGTCCATATGCGACTGGTCGACATCCGAAACCGCCACCAGTTCTACGTTGGGCAGGGTGGTCCATTCCCGGAGATGGCTTCCCCCGCGGCCGCCGCACCCGACAACGGCGATGCGCACGGTGTCATTGGCGCTCGCCAGAACGCGTTTTCCGGCAGTTGCCACCGCCGCCGCGCCCATGAAAAAGTGTCTGCGATTCATTAGGTCTCCTTCCGATCCGTATCTCGGTTCATCCCCAAACGAAGAGTTTACACCTTTCCGTCGCCGTTGATCGCTCCGGCGGCGCGCAACATCAAGCGAATTCCACTGATGTCGCGCAGATTTTTTCGATGGAAAGGCGATTCGCCTTACGCCGTGGGGATCTCTACCGTGTCCGCGATCGACGTAGGTTCCGGGACCTGTTCCCCGTGCCGGCGCATGCCTTCAATATGGAATTCGATCGCTTCGGCGATAAGGCATCGCGTCTCCTCTAGCGTCCTGCCTGTGGTGATGCAGCCGGGCAGGTCCGGAACATATGCGGACCAGTTGTGGGATGCTTTCCCAAGAACGACCGCGTACCTTTTCATCTTTTCAGCCCTGCCTGTTTCAATATTGAGTTTAGCGTTCCGGGCGCTAGTTCGTCGCGTGGGTGGCCGGGGATCGTCACCGTACCAGGCTTCACCGGGTGGACGTATTGCTTGTGGCTGCCACGCGTCCGGTCGAGCCTCTATCCGTCCTTCTCGACCGCCTTGATTACATCGCGTACTTTCATCGGCGTTCCTTTCACGCCCATTCCTCACTCCGGCCGCGCGAACGAGCAAGCGAATTCCGCTTATTCTCTTGAAAATTGTTGCGATGGAAAGGCGATGGCCGGACGGTCCCGATCCTCGCCGGCACTGCCGGCGCAGCACCGCCCGAAAGGTTGTCGTGCTTCCACCGATGGCGATTGCGAAGGACCTCCGGGCCGGCGCGCTGTATGGCCCGCCTCAGCCCTCTACGTCAGGCAGTTCTTGCAAAATTCCACGCACTTGGCGATCTCCGCCATGCGGGTGGAGCCTTGTGGAATGGGGTACTCGAACTCGATCGTCGCCTGGAATTTCCACTTCTCCTTCTGCATCAATTGAAGGACTTCCTTGATGGGCGTGTCCCCTTCGCCGAACGGAACGTTGGGGCCGTTGTGCATCTTCCGGTCTTTTACGTGGATGTGCGTGATGCGGTCGTGGTGTTTCTTCAGGAACTCGATCGGAGAGATACTGTTGCCCGCAACGAAGTGGCCAATGTCGAGGTTGATGCCGTTGTACTTCGCGTAGGTGATGGATGTTTCCCAGCTCTCGGGCCGGCCGAATGCCTCGGGGTCGGTGATGTTGGTGTGGCCATGGTAGCCCACCATCATCTTGTGTTTGTCGGCGAACGCTCCCAGCCGCTTGGTCCGGCTGAGCGGAATCTCGCAGGAGATGGCGTGGGCGCCCACCGTCTTCGCCATCACGAAACAGTAATCCACCACGTCGTCTTCCATCTCGTTGATGCCATCGACCTTCATGATTTCGATGGCCACGCCGGCGTCCTCGAACTTCTTACGGAAGGTCTTAAACTGGTCGGTGGTGCGCGAGAGCCGCCACTTTTTCAACGCTTCCGCCAGGGCGGTCTGCGCGGCTTGTTGCTCGGGCGTCAACACCGCCCCGCGCCGCCCTCCCGCCGGAGCCTGCCCGGCGGCCGGCGATCCCAGGAAGGACTCGATGGGCTGCGTCCGCAGCTCCACGGCGCTGAGCCCGAGTTGCACCGTGTTGTTGAGCGTCTCATCGGCGCCCAAATTATTATTGCCGTAACTGTACGGCACGTTGATGCCGACTTGCACGCCGCCCCACTTGGAGTTCGGCTTCGCCGCCAGCAGGCTGGCTGCGGGGATAGCGGCGAGAGCCAGCTTTCCGATATCGCGTCTGGTATAGATCATGGTGTGTCCCTTACGACCTTACAGTTTGAGTTCCCAACCCTTGCGCATCGGAGGCTTGACGTAGTTATTGGCTTCCCGATTATTGCTAAAGCGCAGGTTCTTGCCGTCCCATTCGAGCTTGCCGGGGACGCGCCAGGCGATCACGGCCAGCGCCAGCCACTCGGCGAAAGGCGACGTGACGCGGAAATCGGCGCAGGAGGCGTCGCCGCCTTTCGAGGCGCGGACCCAGTCCGCCATGTGGCCGGGGGAACGCGTCAGCAACTGCGGCGGGAGCACGTACTCCTTCCACCTCGCGGCGGGCAGCAGGGCGACACCCTCGCCACGTTCGCAAGTGGCCATGATGCCCTTGGTGCCGATGAAGACGGCTCCGTTGCCGGAGAGAATACCGGGCCGGGCAGCGCCCACCGGACCGCCGAAGACCGCGACACCACGCCCTCCAGGGCTGGTCCGCGGGCGGGGAGCGGCCGGCGCCGCAGCGACTCCTGCCGGGGGAACGGCGCCACGTCCTCTGCCTCCTCCGCCGCCGCCCCCGCCCATGGGCCGGCCCTTATCCGAGAGATTGTTCGAGGGCGGGAGAATGGCTTCGTTTTCCATCCCCGGCACGCGATAGGCGTCGGCAGCGCCGGGATCCGCGGAATCGTGGTAGTAGACCGTCACCGGGGGCATTCCTCCGCGCGCGGGAAACTCCAGCCGGAGCACCCCCCGATTGGGGAAGGAAATCTTGCTCTTGCCCTCCTGGCTGACGCATTCCACGCTGGTGGGCGCTCCGAGCTGCAACGCGAATTGCACCGGCGACGCCGCGTGAGTGGCCCAATTGCCGATTTGGCCGGTGCCGAAATCCAAGAAGCCGCGCCAGTTGTAGGGCACGTATTCGTCGCTGAAGGGGCGCTGCTCGGAGCGGCCCTGCCAGAGGTCCCAATCGAGGCTCTGGGGGACCGGCGAGGTTGGCGGAGGCTCCTGCAAGCCGGTGGGATGAGTGCCCGGCGTGGTGGCGATGTGAACTTCGGTCACGTCGCCGATGGCGCCGGACCAAACCATCTCCGCCGCCACGCGAATCGACTCATGGGAGAAGCCCTGGTTGCCCATCTGGGTGGCGACTTTGTATTTCACCGCCGCGTCGCGCAGCAGGCGCGCTTCCCAGGGAGTGGTGGTGAGCGGCTTTTCCAAATAGACATGCTTGCCACGCTCCATGCAGGCCAAAGCCACGGTGGCGTGCATGAAGTCCGGTATGCCGATGGTGACGGCGTCGATGTTCTTGCCTTCCTTGTCCAGCATGACGCGGAAGTCTTTGTACTTCGCCGCCTTGGGGAAACGCGCCAGATTCTCGGCGGCGCGGCTATCGTCCACGTCGCACAAAGCCACGATGTTCTCGGTGCGGGAAGCGGCGATCAAATCCGCGCCGCCCTGGCCGCCACAGCCCACCGAGGCGACATTCAGTTTCTCGTAGAAAGGTTTGTATCCCAGAGCCTGCAGGGAGGGGACGCTGCCGAACCCTCCGGACGGGACCGCCCCGGCCAGGAGCGTCCCGTAAAAGAAATGCCGTCTGGAGAAGCCATGTTCCGACATAGAATCCACCTTCTCGGGCCTTTGCAACTGGGGGCAACCCTGGTCGCTCGACCGCTGACCAGACGGTATCACGGGGCTTGCCGGTTTGCAATGGCGAGTTGCCCGGGACTTGAGGACCGCCGCAGTGGCTGCGGTCATGCGACGAAGACTACAGGCGGCTGCAAGCTTTCGGGCGAGCGCGTGTGACATTGGCGGGCACCTAACGTGGTTGGGGGCATACTGGGCAAGCTAATGGTTGGAAAGGCAGTCCGAGGAGACACCACCCCTCGGCGGTGTACCGAAGTCGGGCTAGAGCTAGAACAGCCGGTCCTGCTTCTTCAACGTACCAAACGCGCCGATGTTCGCTATCGAAAAAGAGGCGCTGTATACGTTCTCGTCGGGCAGGCCCACGCGGTACACTCGCCGGAATTGCACGCTCAACCCGCAGCAGTCCGTGTTGTAAGTCACCTGCGTGGTGGCCCACAGCAGCTTCTGCTGGCGATAGTCGTAGATCGCATCCACGGCGGCGTTCCAGCCACGGTGGTTGGTATCGCCGAAGCCGGCGCGCCCCCTGAACTGATTGGCATAACCAATCAACAACGGGCTGCTGTGCACCTCGTTATTGCCGCCCGAAACGAAGTATTTCTTCCAGCGGTAATCCATCGAGAGCGTGCTGTTCACGATGCCGTATTGACGCAACAGCGTAACGCCGTCAGCGGCAAACTTGTGGTCGTAGTCCGCCTGCCACTGGATGGAAAGGCCATTGATCGGCGTCAACCGCAGCGTCGACACCACTGGCGAAGTGCTCCGCGGCCCCACCAGAAAGGCGTAGCCGCTCAGGTCGGCGGTGTTTTCGAAAACGTTGCGTTGGCCTGCGATCAAGGCGCCGCCGAAGGTCGGATCGAAATACCGCTTCTGCTCGATTTCCCAGGTGAATACTTCCACCACCGTCTCCTTGCGCTTGGCGTAGAGCCGGTTCGCCAGGAAAAGGTCCACTTCGTTGGTGTTGGACCGCAGGTCGTTCTCGTCGAAGAGAATGTAGCGGCTGAAATCCGAGCCCACTCCCGTCACGTAGTTGTAAGTGACGCGCGGCTCGATGACGTGCTTCAGCTTGTCCCCCAAGAAGGTCTTCCGGGAGTAGATGCGTTCGAGCGACGGCAGAATCATGCTCAGTGAAAAGTCCCGTGAACTGCGCACCACGTTCGTGCCGATGGCGTGGTAGTGGTCGTCGTACGGCGTTTGCGATTCGGAATAAAAAGTCTCCTCGATGCCAATGCTCGGCACGAAGTACACCGGCCCCAGGTTGAACGCGCTGGTGAGATGTGGCGCAAACCGGGTGCGGTTAGTGAAGGCGCCGGTCTGGAAGGTGTCGGTCACCTGGGTGAAAGTGGAATTGAAAAACGGCTCGTAGCGAGACAGCAGACCGGAGGACGCATCGAAAGAGAACCACAGCGGCAGGCCGCTAAAGATATCGTGGTCCCGGCTGGTGAACTCGGCTTCCGGCAATTTACGGATGGTCACCGCCGGGGCAGGACCCAGGCTGGTCTTGCCGGTAGCCGGATCGGTGATCTCCTGCTCCACGTTCTGAAACGACTCCGCTCGCGACACCACCACGTCAAACGTGTAGGTGGACCAGTTCTTGTTCAGGAACCCCGAGGAGTGGATCTCCGAACCGACGTTTTCGTTGTAGGATTGCGACCAATCCTGCCGGAAAAGGAGCGTCGATGTGTAGTTGAGATTGCCATTGGCAGTCCAGCCGTCGCCCAGTTGCGATTTCCCCACGCCATAGACCGTCAGCCCGCTCGGCGAGTTCGTCTGGCTGGTAGCGGAGCCGAACACCACCACGGTGAAGTCCGTGCCGTCTCGGGGCTTTCCGCGGATCTCGGCGTGGTTGCTCACCAACCCCGAGTCGAAGATCTGCGCCTCATAGGTCACATCGTAACTGCGGTTAATCGCCCAGAAATAGCCCGCCCCTACGTAAAATCCGCGCAGCGAATTGTGGCCCGGCGTGGGCAGCAGGAATCCACTTTTGCGCACTTCGGGCTTCAGCGGATGGTAAAACCACGGAAAGAAGAAGATCGGAAATCCATCCAGCAGAAACGTGCTGTCGTAAGCCTTGGCGCGATCCCGGGGGATGATGTCGAACTTGGGCCCTTTCAGCTTCCACCACGGTTTCGGCACGGTACAGTCGGTCACCCAGCCGTTGTGCAGAATGTACTTGGTTGCGTCGCGCTCCGCCCATTCGCCCTCGAAATGAAAGGGCTGTCGGGTGGTGAGAAAACCGGGCTTGGTGATGATGCGCGACTGCGTCTCGCCGATCACCTGGTAGAACTTGCCGTGCTCGTGGCCCTTCTCGGTGTGGTAGTCGAGCTTGTCGCACCAGATTTTCTCGTTCCTGGCCATGTCGTAAAAGAAGACGTGCCCCTCGGCATGCAGGTCTTCCGTTTCGCCGTCGTAGACGATGTCGTCGGCGCGAAATAGCAGGCGCGAATCGACGATTTCCGCCGGATGGGCGTGCAGCGTGCGGACTTTGCCTTCCATGGTTTGCGAACAGTCGCTACGGCCGCCCGTGAACAAGGTGGCCGTGCCGATCCATCCCGTCACGACGTCAATCGACGGGAGGCAGCCCCACGGGCTTAAGGTCACGACCCACTCCCCGACGGCGAGGCTCGAAGGATCTACCGCCGGCGGAGGCTCCTTGGTCATGACCGGTTTCTGAGAGGCTTTTGCGGCTGGAGTGGATGCCTTAGTACCGGCCGAATCCTGGGCCAGGGCTAAAGCCGGTAAAACCAGTGTCCCCAGTACTGTAAGAGCCAAAATGCAGGTAGTACTCGAAGATTTTTCGTGACAAACCGGTACCTCTGTGCTAATAAATATGAGAGAGCTGAACCTGAAGGGACCCAAACGGCAAAGTAGCACACTTCCTGGGACTCGGGGTATCAGTGCCAGGTTTCTGACAAAATGACTTGCAGCTACTGCGGATCGCACAACCGCGAAACGGAACATCGGTGCCACCGGTGCGGGCGGAGGCCCGGAGACACGCTCAACGAAGAATTTACGGTGCATCGCACCACCGGCGCCCTGGCGACCAAGCCTCGCCCCATCGCGATGGTGGAGCGGCCGCCGTTGGTTCACGCCGCGGTGCGAGCTTCGAATCCACCGAATCTGGCCGGAGCGGTGCAGGGAAGTCTCTTCATGCCCAACGTCATTGCGATGCCGAATCGTGGCGCCCAACCGGGCAAGGCGCCCGGCCCTACGATCCGTGCGAACGCGCGTCCTAAAACCGCCGCTTCGACCACGGCCACTGGCGCCAAGGCGGTATCCCGGCGGACACCTCGCGGCCCGGCCGAGGGCCAGGGCCAGCTTGAGTTTCTCGCGCCCGTGCCATCCAAGGCGCGCACCCTGGGGACCACCGTGGAAGCCAAGATCTATTGCGAGGCCCCAGTAGCGACACCGGTGCATCGCGTGCTGGCTGCTGCGCTGGACTGGACCATGGTGTTGATCGGCTACGGCATCTTCCTGCTGACCTTTGTCCTCTGCGGGGGCGAATTCGTCATCAACCGGGCCAACCTGTCGATCTTTGCCGGCGCGCTGGCGCTCATCGCATGCACGTACGGCCTCTTCTGGACCATCGCCGGCACGGAAACCGCCGGTATGCGTTGGACCCATCTGAGGCTGATCACGTTCGATGGCTTTCCGCCGGAGACCTCGCAGCGGCTGATGCGGCTTGCCGGCTCATGCCTCAGCCTTTTCTCTGTTCTGGGAGCCTTCTGGTCCCTGGCCGACGAAGAAGGTCTGGGATGGCAGGACCACATGTCGCGCACGTTCCCCACCGCGCACGAACTGGAATCGCGCATCTTCCGGCGGCAGTAGCGCGAGCCTGCGGAATTACCCGGCCAATTCGAATCGCTCTCCGCGCACGTGCCGAGTTGCACCGTCGCGTCCGAGTTTGTGAAATATGGGCGGAAGTCGGCATCCCCTTGACTCAGCCGGCCACCAGATCTTGTGGTGGCGCGGCCCATGTGGCGCAGCCTGCGCTACCGGGCGAAGCGGGAGCTGAGTGAAAGGGATACCCACTTGGGCGGAATTGAAAAGGCCCCGAGTTGAATAACTCGGGGCCTGCACTCAGAGGGGTTGGCGGCGGGAGGGGACTCGCCGCCAAGGATGCTGTCTGTGTTGATCTGATATTAGCAATTTGGGATCTGGTTGTCCATTATTTTTTTCTTTTTTTTGGTTTCCCGTTTGGAGCGGTTCGGTAGGGCGACCAGGGCCCGCGGTTCGGCTGCCTTTTTGGGGCCCAAAGACCCATCAAGAGGGTAAGGCTGGAAACAGGTTCGCCCAACGCGAACGCCACGTGGAACAACGCTTCCCAATCGGACGGGAAGTCCGGTACGGGCAACGGATCGCCGAAACCGGTACCAGCACAACCAGGAACTGGCCGGTGCTCCTCAATCATTCCTGCCCATGAAACTAACCCATTTTCCGCATCTTTGGAAGGGAGTGTCCTTGTTATCAGTTGGTTAGGAGCTGGTTCAGCTACTTTTTGTCACTACAATCGTCGACCGGATCGAAGGGGCTCCGCTCAGACATGG